>Ga0154020_10003391_pt1 | contig 19183 bp, 14 predicted proteins | sample Klosneuvirus_201_FD_109709 | JGI IMG/M metagenome (GOLD analysis project Ga0154020, IMG submission 109709) | Active sludge microbial communities from wastewater, Klosterneuburg, Austria - Klosneuvirus_20160825_MG | ecosystem: Engineered > WWTP > Aerobic digester > Activated sludge | place... | reverse complement strand
TCCCACCGACGATGGGTGCCGGCGCTCCGCGCGCACCGACGTGGCCAACCGTGGCAATGCGTCGATGGCCTTCACCGTCGTCGATACGCAGGATCGCGCCGGTCGTGCCATCGGCGACGAACAGCGCACCGGTCCCGCGATCGATCGCGAGCCCCATCGGATCGGCGCGAACGGTGATGCCAGGGTGAGCGGACAGAGCGTCGTGGTCGTCGCGAACGTCGTGCTGCAACAGCATGCACGGCGATCACGTGCGAGCGGCGTGCCGCGAGCGAGTCTCCCCCTACTGCGGCTTCTCGGCGTCACCGATCGTCGTCGCGCACGCACTGCTTCCGCTGCCACCTCCACCGCCGCCACCGCCGCCACCACCCACGTGATCCATCATCGTGCCGTCGAGCTGCGCGCCGGCGACGCTCGCGGCGCAACCATCGACGACGAGCACGTGGTCGGCGTCGATCTGCTCGAGTGCGAGATCGGACACGTCGGCAGAGATTGCCGTGCCGTCGTCACCGATCGCCGAGATCGTGACGCTGCCGCCGGTCGCGAAGTACTCCATCTCGTTCTCGCCGCCCTTGTCGCCGAGTGCGCGCACGCACACGCCGCACGTGACGGGATCCGCATCGACCGGAAACGTCCCCGCGCGAACGGTGCCGCCCGCGAATGGTCCGGCGTTGTCGTAGAGCTCGACCTGTACGACGGTGGTCGTCCCCGGCAGCGTGGCGGCCATGCGGTACCACTTGCGCGCGCCCATCGAGCCCGGGACGTTGCAGCGTTGCGCGAACAGCGCGGTCAGTGCGCCGGCGTCATCGGCGTCGTCCAGCGAGCAGGTTTTCGGCGTGCTCGTGCCGTCATCCGCGCAACCGACGAGCGAGGCAAGTGCGAGGACACAGGCGAGCCGCATATGGATCCATGATGCAGCAAGCCACGTGCCGCGAGGCCGGGTTCTCGACGAGAACGAAGGCCGCGAAACCCTGTTACGCGCGTGTTACTGCGGCTCGGTGGCTGGGGGTTCGGGTACCACCGGGTCGTCCGCGCCAAACTATGATCGCGATGCCCTCCGCCCTCAGTTTTCCGAGGAGGCACGGAACGAGCGCTTCATTGCCATGCGCCCTGGAGGACGATGCTGATCACGCGACCCGGCAGGTAATAACCATCGCGCGTCTGCGGGCGCGTATCGAGGAGGTCGTCGACGCGCAGGACCGCGAGGTACTCCTTCGTGACCTGCGCGGTCACGTTCGCTTCGACGAGCGTGTAGCCAGCGATCTCGTGACCCTGATCGCGTGCGGCCCCGAAGTAGCGCACGCGCGCGAGCGCCGAGTAGCGGTCGTTCGCGATGAAGCGCGCCCACGCATCGAAGCGATGATGTGGCAAGCGATCGAGCGCGTCGTCGGAGTCATCGCTCTTCGCGCGGATGAAGTTGTACGAGCCACCGACCTCGGCCTTTGCATGCACGAGCACGCGCGCGAGCGTGTCGACGCCGTAGATGTCGACGTCACCGAGGTTGATCAGCTGATCGTCAGCGGCGGGATCCGGTGACGTCCGGATCGTTCCGTTGGTGCGGCGATAGAACGGCGCGAGCTCGACGCGAAAGCGATCGCGTTGCTCGACGGCGCGCACCTCCGCGTGCAGCGCCTTTTCGGGGGCAAGCGTCGGGTTTCCGGACATCGCGTCGTACCGCTCGCGCAGGCTCGGAACGCGTCCCTTGTAGCCCGTGGTCGCCGTGATCTCGAGCGTCTCGCGCGGCTTGTACTTCGCGACCAGCTTGGCCTCGGGCCAGGGATCCGGCGATGATTCGTCGAAGTTGTCCGAGACCGGAATCGCCACACCGACCGCACCGTCGAGCCGCCACTTCTTTCGCTCGAACTGGAGATCCACCGCACCGTTGATCAGGTTCGTGGCGCCGCGGACGAAGTCGTTGTTCGCGTCGAACACGAGCGCCTTGTCGCGCGACGCGGCCACCGATGCGGACCAGCGCCATTCCTTCTCGAACGGCTGTGTCGCGAGCAGCATGCCGCCGCTGCGGATCGCGCTGAGGTTCTCGACCGCGACCTGGTTCATCAGCGCGGGATCATCGAAGCGTCGCGATCGCCGATGCAGGTAGTGCACGAAGTACTGCCCTTGCAGCTGCAGCGATCCGATCTTCTCGTCGGCTTTGATCTGCGCGCGAGCACTCGTCTCGCGATCGATCATCAAGATGTTCGCGCGATCGTCTTCATTCGGCGGTGCGAGGTAGTGCCGATCGTCGACGAATCCATCGACGGCGATCCGGCGATCTCCCTTGCGGTACTCGAGGCGCGCGGCCCCCGTCGCCGACCGTCGCTGATCGGCCACCGTCGCAGCGCCGGGCAGATCCATGTCGCGTGCGCCGCCGAGCCCCGATGCCGACACGCGGAGCGCGAGACGCTTGGCGAGCGCGACGCGCGCGGTCCCGGTCATTCCGAACGACGGCAACGAGTCGCCGGTCACGCGCGCGATCACGAGCTGCGGACCGATCGCATCGCGCGTCAGCACCTCGATCACGCCGCCCGGTCCGCCGGGTCCGTCGATCGGCGATTGCGGTGTCGTCGACACGCGGATCTGGACGATGTCGGTGACGGGAATCGTCGAGACGTCGAACGTGCCGTAATACGGATCGCTGACGAGGACGCCGTCGATCAGCACGGACACCGCGCCCTTGCGGCCACCCCGGATATCCACGTTGAAACCGCCGCGCCCTGCATCGCGTACGGTGACGTCCGGAATCAGCGCGAGCGCCGTTGCGAGATCGGTCGCTCCACGCGCGGCCAGCTGCTCGCCGGTGAGCCGCACCTCCGTATCGCGGTCGAACGGCTTGTTCGGGCGCTCGTCGAAGATCTCGATCGCCTCCTCGCCGGCGAGCTTGGCGAGGTCCTCGTCGGTCAGGTTCTCGGGTGGGGGTGGCTCGAGGATGGTCGTCGCGTCGACGCCGGCCGGGTCCTGGGCCTGGGCCGCGGGCCCCCACACACCGATCACGGCCCACGCTGCAATCAGGTACTTGGTGGGGCTGCGGTGCATCGAGCGAAGGTCGAGCAAAACCCTCGCCGCTGATGTTGCACCAGGATGACGGCCGGTGGAACCTACGCCGCCAAAGGGGTGACCATGAGCGACGCTACCGGTGAGAATCAGGACCAGATCATTGCCAATCAAAAGGCGATCGAAGCCAACCAGGGCACGATCATCGCGAACCAGGAGAAGATCCTCGCGAACCAGGCCAAGATCGCGGGCAACCAGGGCGCGCTCGAGAAGATCCTCGCGAACCAGAAGCAGGTCCTCGCGAACCAGGCCAAGATCGCCGGCAACCAGAAGACGCTGGAAGCCAACGCGAAGCAGATCGCGGCGAACGGGAAGAAGCTCGATCAAGTCCTCGCGAACCAGGCCAAGATCGCCGGCAACCAGAAGAAGCTGGATCAGGTGCTCGCCAACCAGAAGGCGATCGTCGGGAACCAGAAGAAGATTCTCGCGAAGAAGTAGCTCGTGGATCTCCTCGAGCGCGCGACCGCGCTCGCGGCGTGTCCCCTCTTCGCGGATCTCGCGCCCGCGGTCGTGATTCGACTCGCCGAGCGTGCGCGACCGCAATCGCTCGAGCCGGGTGAGCGGCTGACCACCGACGGAAACGTCTGGGTCGTCGTCGACGGGCAGCTCGTCATCGCGTCGACAGCCGCGGTCGCACTCGATGCGACCGCATCGACCACGCGCAGGCACGGGGGAACCGCCTTCGCGGGCCACGTGCTCGGTCTCGTTCGCGTCGTCGCACCCGCGACGCCGCCGCTGTCCGCGCTCGCGGTCAAAGCGTCTAGCGTCGTGGGACTCACGCTCGACGACATGCGCGATGTCCTCGAGGAGGATCCGATCGCCCTCGCCGCTCTCGCCGACGCGCTCGCTCGCGTGCTGCTCGGGGGCACCACGTGAACAAGCGCGCGTTCGTCCTCGGCGCCGCGATGGTTCTGTTGTGCAACCTCGTCGCGGTCACGCTGCGGTCGTACGCAGAAGCATCGTTCCTCGCGGCGTACGGCGCATCGAAACTACCGTGGCTGCTCATCGCGAACGCGACGGGCTTCGCGGCGGCGACGTTCGCGTATGACTGGATCACGCGGCACGCCCACACGCGCGTCGTCGATCTCGCGCTGCTCGGCCTGCTCCTCGTCACCGCGGCCGTCGCACCGGCGCTGCTCGACGCGGGTGCTTCACCGATCGTCCTCGTCGTCGCGCTCACCGCCGCGTCGCAAGTCGCGGGGCTCGCGCTGTGGAATCGCGTCGCCGCGTCCGTCGCCGGTCGCGACGCGCGCCGCATGCTGCCTCGCGCGGGTGCGGCGGTCACGCTCGGCGGCGCCATCGCGGGCCTCGGCGCCGGCGTGCTGGTCTATCGCCTCGGTGTCACCGTGCTGCCGTACATCGGCGCCGTCACCACGGCCGTGGTCCTGTTCCTCGCCGTCGCACAGGACAAGGCCCTCACCGCGGGCGGCGCCCCCGGCGCGGCCGCACCGGCGGGCACCTCCGATGTCCTCTCCGACGTGCAGCGCCGTCTGCTGCGCGCGCTGATCGTCGTCGCGATCCTCGAGGGCATCGTCGCGACGGTGATCGATCTCCAGTTCATCGCCACGCTCAAGGGTCGCTACGCGGGCGACACGCTCGCCGTCGCGATCACGCTGTTCTACGGCGGCACCAACGCGATCCTGTTCGTGCTCCAGGTCGCCGCGGTCCCGCGCATCCTCGTCACGCGCAGCCTCCCGACGACCGCCTCGATCCATCCGATCCTGGCGATCGCCTGGTACGCGATCTTCGTCGCCGCGCCCGGCTTCATCGCGATCGCGGGCACGCGCACGACCGACCAAGTCCTCCGTCTCGCCACCTCTCGCACCTCGCAGGAGATCGAGCTATCGCAGTTCCCGCCGAACCCGCGCGCACGATGGAAGGTGCTCCTGCGCGGAGGCATGTGGCCCGTCGGTGCCGCGATCGCGGCGCTCGTGTTGCTGCTGATCGGCCCCGTCGCGATCCAGCACCCGAACGAGCTCGCCGCATCTGCCGTCGGCATCGCGATCCTCTGGTTCTTCGTCGCGCAGATCGCGGCGCGCCGCTTCCAAGCCGCCCTCACCGCTCCGCTCGGCATCCGCACGCACCGCGAAGACCTGCGTCGCATCGATCTCGGCACGCTCGAAGCATGGGCCGAGGTCGCCGGCGGATCCGACGCGAACAAGGCCGCCCTCGCACGCGCCGCGATCGTTCGGGCGCGCGTCGCCGCGTCGGACCTCGAGGATCACTTGCGCCACGACGAGCCCGCCGTCCGCGCCGCGCTGTTCGAGCAGCTCGCGCGTGCCCCGGCGCCCGAGCTGCGCAACGAGCTGCGCGCCGCCGTGACGATCGAGGACGACGACCACGCGCTCGCGCTCGGACTCAAGGCGCTCGCCCTCTCCGGCGAGGATCGCCACGAGAGCAACCGCGCACTCGAGCGAGGCCGCGGGCGCGCCGCGATCTCGCGCGAGGTCGCCGATGCGCTGCAGAGCGCGGAGCGAACGCTGTCGGGCGACAACATCGTCGACGAGATCGCGACGCTGATCGAGCGCGATCCAGAATGGGCCGTCGGTATGGCGCGCGCTCATCGTGCGACCCTCTCGGATGTCGCGCTCTCGGCGGTGCTCCTCGACGCCGCGTCCTCGAAGGGCACGGAGGCGTCGAAGGCCACCGATGCCACGAGGCACACCGATGCCAAGCATGCGCGACGCGACACGACCACCGCTGCGGGATACACGGTTCACGATGCGCGTCGCGCAGGTGCGCTCCTCGTGATCGCGCGAATCGGCCCCGAAGCCACCATCGCGGTGCTCGGCGCGGCCCTCGAAGCGGGAGCTCCCGGCGCGATCGCCGCGATCGCGACGCTCGATGCCGACGGTGCGGCGCACCTCGCGACGAAGCTCCACGTGCTATCGCCCGTCGCACGCACCGTGATCGCGCGCGGGTTGGCCGGTGCGCCCGCGGCGAGCTCCCTCGTTGGCGCGCTGATCTCCGACGAGACGCCCGAAGTAGCGCATGCCGCGCTGCGCACCGCGCTCGCGATCGCGCGCGGCGGCGGCACGCTTCCCGAGAAGCCGATCGCCGAGGCGATCGCGAGTGCGCTCGGCGCGTTGCTCGCGCACCTCGATGCGCGCGATGCGGCGGCGCCGTGGTCCGCGTGCGCGCGGCACGAGCTCGAGCTCGCCACGCGGCGGTGCGTGGTGCGCCTGTTGTGGGCCGTGGCGGTCGAAGCCGCCGCCGCTGGACGCGATCCGGCGACGCTGGCCGCGACCGCCCGCCACATGATCGGCGGCAAGGAGCCCGATCGACGGCGCGCGCTCGATGTCGTGCAGGAGATGCAGTCGGGGCGCGCGGAGATCCTCGCGGTGCTCGAGCGATGGCTCAAGCCACCGGTGCCGGCGAGCGACACCGAGGACACGCTCGTCGCGCTGGAGCTGGTCGCGCCGTGGTTGGCGAGCCTGGGCGGTGGCGAGCTCGTCGAGATCGAGCCGCGACTCGCGGCGCTGCGCAAGAGCGCGCTGTTCGCGACAATGGCCGGCCCCGCGCTCGCGGCGTTCGCGGCGAGTGCGGTGCAGCGCGAGGTAGACGGGCCGCTGTTCGCGTACGGCGACGCGGGCGACACGATGCTGATCGTGATGAGCGGCGCGGTGATCACGCAGCGCCCCGGTGGACCGGAGCGGCGCGTCGAGTCCGGTGGCGTCGTCGGCGAGCTCGCGGTGCTCACGCAAGCGCCTCGCGCGGCGAGCGTGACCGCGGAGAAGGCGATCGTGCTCGAGATCGATCGCGAGACGTTCTCGACGGCCGCGCGGCGAGCGCCCGAGCTCGTGCTCGGACTGTCCGCGACGCTCGCCGGGTGGATCGCACCCGAGCGTCCCGACATCCTGGGCTGACCGTCACGCGAGATCGATGCTGCGTGTTCGTCGACGATTCGCTAGGCTCGGGAGGTGAAGCGATTGGCACTGTTCCTCCTTGCAGGCTGCGCGATGGACGGCAAGGGCGGCGACGGCCGGTTCGTCGAGGTCGAGAACAAGGGCAATGCGTGTCTGCTGGGGCACGAGCCAGCGGGCTCGATGCGGACCACGTTCGTCGCGGATCAGCCCGTCGAGGTCAACGTGTCCGGGTTCGCGTGCCTCAGCAGCTCGTGCACGACCGACATGATGGCGAGATGCGAAGCGCGCCTCGAAGGCACCACGATCATCATCACGACCATCGCATCGTGGCGCGACACGACGGAGGTCACGGGCATCTACACGGACGATTGCGCGAGCCCGTTCGCGACGTGCATGACGCCGCCGCTGCCGGCGGGGACGTACTCCGTGAGCCTGCCCCCGCGCGCTGCCGTTCTCGAGGTTCCGAGCATGACGCCATCCGTGCCGTGCCTCGGCGGCGAATTCTAGAACTGGAAGTAGATGAACGGCACGATCTTCGTGTGTGCGAGCTCGCGCAACACGAGTCCGCAGCCTGCGAGGACGAGGCCCTGCGCCGGCGGCGGTAACGCGCAGAACCGATCGCGCAGCCAGCGATAGCCACCGTCGGCGAAGAAGTGGGTCACGAAGCCCGCGACGAGCGGCACCGTCACGAGCGGGACCAAGTTCGCGTGATCGAATTCGAGCTTCGCGATCTGGCGGAGCACCGCGAGCGCGTCGTCGAACGTCGGCGCGCGGAAGAATACCCACGCGAGACACACGTAGAGGAACGTGAGGATCGCGGCCACCTGCCGGCGCGCGATCAACACGAGAGCGACGAGCGAGCGCCGCGAGAGCAACGCGTCGAGCAGGCGTTTGATCAGCAGTTCGCCCGAGCGAACCGTGGCCGCAGGAGAGCTGCCCTCGACCAGATCGGCGACGTGGCCGAGCATCCACGCGAGGAGGATCAGCGGGATCCAGGTCCACGTCTCGAAGTAACGAAGCCCGACGAAGAACAGGATCGCCGACGCGCACATCGCGAGGCGGAGCACCTCGGGGATCGCGGTGAACGGACCGCGCCACACCTCGCGGAGCGAGCGCGTGGGCGGCGGCGGCGGTTCGGCCGACTCCTTCTCCTCGCGTCCGAGCCACGCGGTCGCGACCGCCCACAGCGGCGTGAAGAACAGCCATCCGACGATGAGCTTCGTCCACGTGCCGCTGTTGTCGATGAAGTGCAGCGTCGCGCTGCCCACCATCGCGAGCAGGATGCAGCCGACGAGCATCGACCACGCCTCGGATCGATCACCTGCGGTCGCGCGCTGGAAGTAGCGCGTGATCGCGAGGCCGAGACCGTGCAGCGCGCCCCACACGATGAACGCCCACGAGGCGCCGTGCCACAGGCCGCCGAGCAACATGGTCAGCGTCAGGTTCACGTACGTCATCGTCGGGCCGCGACGATTTCCGCCGAGCGTGACGTAGAGGTAGTCCCGCAGCCACGTCGAGAGCGAGATGTGCCAGCGCCGCCAGAACTCCTGGAGGTTCGCGGAGCGATACGGCGTGCGAAAGTTCTCGGGCATCGTGAAGCCGAGCACCTGCGCGCTGCCGATCGCGATATCCGAGTAGGCCGAGAAGTCGCAGAAGATCTGCAGCGCGTACGCGAACACGCCGACGAGGACTTCGATCGACGAGAAGCGCTCGGGTGCTTCGAACACGCGATCGACGATCGAGATCGCGAGGGTGTCGGCGATCGTGATCTTCTTGAACAGACCGAGCGCGATCCGATACAGGCCGACGGTGGCTCGCTCGAGATCGAGCGCGGGCGGCTTCTCGAGCTGCGGCAGCAGATCTTGCGCACGCACGATCGGACCGGCCACGAGCTGAGGGAAGAACAGCACGAACGTCGCGAAGCTGACGACGGACTTCGTCGCGGGCAGCTCTCGGCGATAGACATCGATCGTGTACGACAGCGACTGGAACGTGTGGAACGAGATGCCCGCCGGCAGGATCAGGCCGAGCCGGCCGCCCGGCAGTTGCAGCACGTCGTGCGTGAAGAAGTCGTAGTACTTGAAGAAGAACAAGATGCCGAGGTTCGAGACGAGCGACAGCGCGAGGAGCAGCTTGCGGCGCACCGGATCCTCGGTCCGCTCGATCCAGATGCCGAGGTAGTAATCGAGGACGATCGTCGAGAGCAGGAGCGCGAGCAGGTAGCGATACGGCCCCGGCATGCTCGCCGCCCACGCGTGATAGAAGAGCGACGACGCGACGAACAGGATCACGACGCGCCCGAGCGGCCGGTGATCGTCCTCGAGCGAGATGCCGATGCCGGCACCGAGCACCGCGAGCACGACGAGGTGCCCGTACTGCACGATGTACCAGGTGAGCTCGTCGAGCGTGCCCGCGCGATGCGCGGTGTAGACAGCGAGACCGACGGCCGCGAGCACGCACACGATGCCGCGCGCGATCAGCGCTTGTCCTCGCTCGCTCGCGATCCACGGCGCCGCGCGTCGCCCGCCGACGATCGCACCGGCGATCAGGAGGCCACCGACGGCCCACTGCTCCCACAGGATCGGCGGCCACTCCGCTGCACGCGGATCGGTCGACGCGAGCCGGAGCAGCACGCCACCGATCGGATCCCACAGCACGTCGAGGTCCTTCGCGACGAGCAGGAAGATCAGATCTCCGAGGAGAAGCATCACCGCGATGCGCGCGGGCCACATCTTCGGTCCGCCCCACCGCGCGAGCGCGTAGAGGAAGAACACCGCGATCAGGAACAGCGGGTAATCGGGGCTCGAGAACAGCATCTACGGCGCGACGGGTCCGGTCGATCCCGGAAGCGCGGTTGGAGTCGACGGCGCTGGCGCGCCTCGTGGAACCTCGGTGGTCTTCGACGGAGGGAGCTTGTTCCGCGCACGCCACCGCGCGTACTCGTCGAGCATCGCGCTCGACAGCGCATCGGCCCAGTGGTGATAGCCGATGTCCGTGAAGTGAACGTGGTCTCTGAATGCGGCGCGCGGCTCGTTCGTGACCCACCCGTGCATGCGATCGGCGCCACCCATCGCCGTCATCGAGTCGAAGAACGCGACCTTGTTGCGCGCGGCGGCCGCGTGCTGCACGGCGATGATCTCCGGCAGCACCGCCGGCGTTCGCCACTCGCACTCCGGCAGCGGCGGATCGTCGGGCTTCTTCGCCTTCATGCGATCGCACGCCTTGCCGCCTTCGCGCACCGCCATGTCCGGCGGCCCGAGGATCAGGATCGACGCGGTCGGAGCGGCCGCGCGCACGCGAAGGATCGTGTCGTCGTAGTAGCGGGCGATCGCGGCCAGATCCAGGTCCGGGTCGTCCGCTTCGTTCGTGCCGTACTGCAGCACCACGAGGCGCGGGTCGCGCGTCGCGAGTTGCTCGCCGATGATCGCCCAGTCCCACGAGCGCAGTGATCCGAGGCGCCGACCGACAACGCCGAGCGAATCGACGATCACGCCCGGCGTCAGGCGCTCCATCACGACGCCGTAGAGATCCAGTTGGCCGCCGCCGCCGTGCTCGATCGTCAGCTTGTGCGGCCCGTCGGGAACGGGGACCACCTGCCGCGCGGGGTGCGGCGGTTCGATCGGCGTGGTCTTCGTCGAGAGCTGCTGCCACGCACCGTCGTCGACGCGATAGCGCAGAAGGCCGCGATCGGGTGCCGCTTGATAGAGGATCTCGAACTGCGCCGTCGACGTTCCCGCTTGGCACTCGGCACAGGTCTCGACCCACACCTGCGCGCCCTTGCGCTGGCCGTAGACGCGAATCCCGCCGACGCCGAACGGCTCCGCATCGCCGACCTTGCCGCCGACGGCCGCGCGCCACGCACCGCTCGCGCCATAGCGAACGTCGCGCTGGTAATAGTGCCGGGCGTTCGGCTTTCCCGCCGCGACGAGCCCGCGCCCCGCGTCGCCGAACTTCGCCTGCCAGGTCGTCCGCAACCGCGACGTCATCGAGTCGCCCGCGGTGTGCGAATCGCCGAAGAACACCACGAGCGCACGCCCCTGCGGCTCGTTGCGCTCCGCTGCTGCGAGGCCCTCGAACAACCGATCGAGCGTGCCCGCGGGTGCGTCGAGAAACCCGGGTGTCGTCGGCTCCGTCGCCGCATCGGCACTACGTGTCATCGCGCTCGCGGCATCGACCACCACCGCGGATCCCTCGGGCGTCTTCGGTCCCTTCGGCGATGGCAGGCGATCGCCATCGCACCCGCCGCTGCACCCGAGCAACAACACGCACGTCGCGAGAGACGAGAGCGCGCTAGTGACCATATCGCTTGTAGCCAGCCATCAGCGCGTCGAACACGGCGTCGGCAAACTTGTTGGCGCCCTTGCGGGACAGGTGCTGGAAGTCAGAGCCCACGAGCCCGCGCTTGAACCACTTCGCGGCGCTGCCCTTCCCGCCCATCCAGTCGTACGTCGAGAAGAACGCACATCCTGCCGCGCGCGCCGCTCGGCGCTGCGCTTCGACCAGCACGGGCATTACGGGGCGCGAGACGTATCCGCCGTCCTTCGCTTCCGCTTGATCCGTCGGCGATACGACGAGGCACGTCGCGTCGGGCCGCGCCTTGCGGACGAGCATCAAGACCTTCTCGTAGTGCCCTTGGTACTCCTTCGTCGCGGTGTCGTTCGGTCCGAGCCACTGCGCTTCGTTCGCACCGATCATGATCATCACGAGGTCCGCGCCGCGATGGACGAGCTCCGCGGCGAAGTTGTCCTCGTTGCGATGCTGGAAGTTCTTCACGTTCACGCTGACGATGCCGAGGTTATCGACGACGGCACCGCTGTCGTTCTCGAGTCCGATCCCGAACAGCCGCACCCTGCCCTTCGTCTCGATCGCGAACTTCGCCGCACCATCGGCCACGGTCGCGCTCGCACCACCCGCGAGCTTCTTGTCCCCTGCCGTGTCGGCGGTCAGCACCTCGGCGCCGTTCGCCTTCACCGTCACGGTGCCGCCTTTGGGCTGCGCGAGGTAATACAGCTCGACCTTGTGCGCCTTGCCCGCGTTCAGCTTGAACGTGGCGGTCGCGCCGCCCGTCGCTTCCGCCGAGCTGCCACCCGCGCCGTACAAGCCGTCCGCCGTCTGCTGCGTCGACACCGCGTGCGTCATCCACGCGCCTTCGTGTGCGCGCGTGACGCCTTCGTGAAAGCAGAAGCGATGCGGCTCGACGACATACACGAAGCCCGGACCGCCATCGCCGAGCTCGCCTTGCAGTCGCGATCGCAAGCGCGCGGGAATCGCGTCGGTCGCGATCACCGAGTCGCCGTACCACGACACGCGCATCGCACGTCCGAGCTTGCCCGCGCCCTCGTCGCGAACCGATCGATAAAACGCATCCATCGCCCAGCGCTTGCACGCGGTGTCCGCACCTTCGATGCAGATGTCCTCGAGCGCGCTGCCCTTCGTGCGATCGCTGTCGGCACCACCGACCGCGGGCACCGCGCCCGTGGACTCGTCGTCGTCGCGCGCGTCCGCCACCACGACGGGCTTCGCCGTGAAGACAGGCCCCGCGGGCTGCGCGTCCGCTTCGCGCTTGTGGGTCAGCCGATCCGCGAGCGCGTCGATCGAACCTCCATCGACGTACCAGATGCCGAGCGCCATGTACGCGCAGAACCACAGGAGCGTCGGCCCCACGGTCCAGCTGCGATCCCGCGACGACATTTGCTCGAAGGTAAGCGAACCCGACGGGGAGTCAATTGTGCTCGACCGAGGTCTCTCCACTTTTGGAACGCGGCTCGCAGAGGTGATCGCCGATGAGGAATCGCACGGTCTTTGCCTCCTTGCTAACTCTCGCGATCACGGGCTGCGGTGACGACGGGGCTCAGAACACCCCGGACGCAGCGCCGGAACCTCCACCACCTCGGATCATCGAAGGTGGCGGAATCGGCGACGGTCCGATCGAGGGTGTCGCGAATGTCTACGTCATCGATGACGCGACGCGCGACCCGATCTCGGGGGCGACCGTACGTGTCGGCGAGGTCGAGGGCACGACCGACGCCACCGGCTTGTTCGTCGCCACTGGGGTGACCGGCAAGCAGACGGTGATCGTGAAGGCGACGGATCACCGCGGCGAGATGTGGATCGGCGCGAACGGCGCGAACATGACGTTCGCCCTCATGCTCGATGCCGATCCGAACCCGCGCTCGGCGACGATGACCGGCTCGCTGTCGCTCTCGTCGTTGCCCGTGCTCCAGACAAACCACGTCTACTTCGCACAGGTCGGCTACTCGGCCGGCGAGGATCTCGGCGACGACGCGAACCAGATCCCGACGCCGAACGACACGCATCAATGCCTGTTCGCGACCCGCGACGCGGCGTGCAACTTCACGATCGTCACACGCACGGGCTCGGTCGCGCTGTTCGCGTCGGTGATCGACGTCGACACCAAGGGCACGCAGCTCGGCACGGACGACACGTACACGCAGGTGGCGTGGGCGTTTCGTCCGGCGGCCACGATCGTGGCGAACGCGACGATGACCGGTATGGATCTCGCGCCGATCACCGGCAGCGACCTCGCCGACGTCGCGATCGAGTTCGGCACGCCACCCTCGGCGCTGACCGAGCGCGGTGCCCTCGTGCAGGTCGAGCTCCCGGATCGCACGCTGATGAACCTCGGCTTCGTGTCGCCGACATCGCCGACGATCAAAGCGCCGAAGGTGTCTGCGATCACGGGGGCGACCGGGTTTCGCTTGGTCGCGATCGCCACGACGGGGGGCGACGCTCCGACGGAGAGCATCGTGCTGCGCCGGCATCTATCGGCATCACCGCTGTCGGCGGGAATGTGGCTCGCTCCGCCGGGCTCGACGGACATCTCGCGCACCGGCGCGTCGTGGGCCCCGGTCAGCGGCGCGACCGTTCACTCCGTCGAGTACACGCAGGGCACCGCGAACCTCTTGAACGTGACGGTGCTCGACTCGACGTCGCTCTACACGATCCCCGATCTCCTCGCGCTCCCCGGCGGTCCGATCACGGCGAAGGTGTCCGCCATCGGGGCGACCGGTCTGGATGTGACGAACTTCTCGCTCGATGCCGACCGCGACAAGCTCGACCGGGTCGCCGCCGAAACGATCGAGCTTCCGTAGCCGGCAACCCGCGGCCACCCGAGCTAGGATGACGCTACATGCGTCGTGCGTACCTGGTGCTCTTGTGGGTCGCCCTCGTCGGCTGCCCGCCGCCCGGTCCACCACCGCAGTACCCGCCGTATCAACCGCCTCCGGATCCGGGGCCACCGATCGTCGTCGAGGCCCCCGCGGATCCCGCGGAGCTGGGCCGGCTCGACGATCGCCTCGTCGACTTCAAGTTCGACGGCGGGCAGCTCGAGTTCGAGCTGTACTCCGAGCACGGCCGCATCGTGCAGGCGGCGCGCAATCGCTACATGGTGCCGGTCGTGATCTCGTGGTCGATGACCGCACTCGATAACGTCGAGGCGACGTCCACGCTGACCGGTGTCGCCTACCTCCCGGCCGCACCCGGCCCGAACGAGATCGGACCGCAGGTGGTGCTGACGAACCTCCGCCGCATCGACAACAACAAGCGCTACCGCCGCGAGCTGTACTTCCGCGCGCGGTTCGGCGATCCGCGCGCACGTCCGGATCCATATGACTATGCACTTCCATATCCGCAGGGGCAGACGTTCGCCGTGCTGCAGGGGTTCCACGGCGAGTTCTCGCATCGCGGCTCCAACGAGTACGCGATCGACTTCGATTGCCCCGTCGCGACACCGGTCCTCGCCACCCGCCCGGGCGTGATCGTCGTCGCGAACGCGGCCGCGCAGGGCTCGGGCACTACGGCCGAGTACCTCGACTACAAGCGCACGAACTTCGTGATCGTGCGCCACGACGACGGCACGCTCGGCGAGTACATGCACCTGTCGCCGTCGAGCGTGGTCGTCAAGCCGGGTGAACGTGTCGAGCGTGGCCAGCCGCTCGCGCTGTCGGGGAACACGGGGTTCTCGTCGACGCCGCACCTGCACTTCCAGGTCATGACCGCCGCCTCCGACGGAGTCGCCGCGGTGTCGTTCCCGTTCACGCTCGCGGCATCGCAGACCGCGGCCGAGGAGCCGGTCCAAGGACGGCGCTACACCTCGTGGGAGCCGTCGAATAGCGCGCACGCCCAGAGCCCGTGAGATAATTTTCGCGATGGGGCTTCGGGCATGTCTGGTCTGTGCACTCGCGGTGTCGAGCGCACACGCCGAGAACACGACGGCGAAGAAAGGCCGCGTGCCCGCCAAGCCCACGCTCGCCGCCGGCACGCGCACGTTTGTCGCGTTCGCGGGCAAGGCCGCTGCGGTTCGGATCGCATGGGCGCCCGTCTCCGGCGCGGTGAAGTATCGCGTGCGCTGGACCGACGGCGCGAATCAGATCGATAGCGAGTCACTCGCGCCGCTCTTCGAGAAGAGCGAGCTTCGCCCCGGACAACATCAGGTCGCGATCGTCGCGGTCTCGGCCGACGGCATCGAGAGCCTCGCTGCAGAGACCGCGGTCGAGGTCGTCACCGTCGAAGCGATCGCGCCGGGCTTCGATCAATCGGTGCCAACACCGAACGCCGCCTTCGCGATCGGCGCGCGCTTCCGGTCGCCGGGGCTGCCGTGCGAGCTCGGCAGCGCGCGCGGAGCGGACGTCGTCGCGACCGAGCCCGGCGCGTTCTCCCTCCGTTGCGGTGGTGGCGCGAATCAGCCGCTCGTCGAAGTACCCGTCGTGATCGCACCGGTGCACGTGTCCGCCGATACCGCTCCGATCGCGATGGGCACGCGGACCGAGGTCCACATCACCGTCGCGTCGACTGCCGCGATCGGCGAGCGCTTGGTGATCGAGCCGATCGGCAAGATCGATCTCGGACCGCCCGAGCGCACCGATGGAGGGCTCGACGTTCGCGTCACTCCACGCGAGAGCGGCGTCGGTGGTCTCGTCGTAAAGGCCGGCGGCTACGAGCTCGGCCGCATCTCGCTCGACATCATCGATCCCCCGGCTCCGCCCGAGCCCGAAACCGTCGAGACCCTTTGGTCTGCCTTCGACATCGGCGCCACGGTCGGTGGGCTGTTCACCCCCGGTGAAGGCAGCGATGCCAATTTATTCGGTAAGCCAACTGACCCTGACGATACGATCAAGACCGGGCCTACCTTCGGCATTCGCCTAGGCTTTTTCCCTACGCGCAGGCTCGGTGTGGAAGCAGAAGTGGGCGTCGGCACCATGGGTTACGAGAGCCGCGAGGGGATCGCACCGATGCTGATCTCGCGCGGGCAGATCGCGGCGAGGCTCGTCGATGACGGTCGGTTCGGGCTGCGAGCGCTCGTCGGTGGCGACGTGTTCACCGTGTTGTCGGCGGCGGGAACGTCGAGGGCCACGTCGCTCGGCGGTGTCCACTACGGCGGCGCATTCACGGTCGAGACGCGACGCGATGTCGCGATGCGCTTCCAGGTGCTCCACATCATCACGGTCGCGCAAGACGCGGGCTACGCGCATTGCTTCGAGCTCTCCGCCGGAGTGGTCGTGCGCCTCGGCAGATCCGATCGCTGGAAGTGATATGCTGCCGATCGTGATGTGTCCGGTGTGTCGGCAGCGGCCGGCCGAAGTTGGCGTCTTGTGCGAGGAGTGTCGCGACGAGCTCTCGAGCCCGATCAAGATCACGCCCGAGCAAATCCAGCTTCACGGGGCGCGCCCGACGATGGCAGCCCTCATCGATCTGTGGGGGCGCCCCCATCGCCTCGATCCTCGCACCCTGATCGGCCGCCAGGTCGACGGCCAAGGCCTCGCGATCCTCGAGCCCTCGGTCTCGCGTCATCACGCGCATCTCACCCTCGATGGTGATCAGTGGGCCGTCCGCGACCTCGGCTCCGCGAACGGCACGTACTCCGACGATCGGTTGCTCGAACAGCCCACACCGATCAAGGACAAGGACCGCGTTCGCTTCGGTCACATCGCGTTCTACTTCATCGAGGACATCACCCAGCTCCCCGCGCCGAAGCTCGGCCGCACGATGACCGCGACGATCAAGCCGCAGGATCGCGCCCAGAAGGCGGCGGCCGGTCTTCCCGCGCCGTTTGTCGTCGAGCCCGAGCAAGAAGAAGAGCGCACCGACGTCGGTCTACCGACGATGTCGTTCCGCATGCACGAGCCCACGGGCGGCGGTGGCGGCCTGATCGAAGTCGATGGCAAGCAGGTGCAGCTGACCACCACGCAGTTCGAGCTGATGGCGCTGATGATCCGCCGCATGTCCAGCGAGTCGCACCAGCCCGAGCTCGTGCGCGGCTTCGTGCGCAGCTCGGAGCTGATCGCCGACCTCTCGTGGGACACCCGCGAGCCGAGCGAGAATCACGTGAAACAGCTGGTGCGACGGGTGAGACGAGCGCTGATCAAGTCCGAGATCGGTGATCTGATCGAGTCGCGTCATCGCTTCGGGTATCGTCTCCGCGCAATTCCACGCACGGAGTAGACGATGCTGAGACTGGGTGTTTCGACCGCGTTGATCTGCGCGGCCGCCACGGCTGCGTTCGCTGGCGATCCGAAGTTCGAATACGGCAAGGCCGACGAAGTCGCGAAGGTGAAGGGGACCGAGTACACGGCATCCGCCGAGGCGGGCGTCGTGTTCACCACCGGCAACTCGGAGACCACCACGCTGACTGCAGGCGCGAAAGCCTCGCGCAAGACGGGCAAGAACAAGCTGTCCGCCGAAGGCAACATCACCTACGCACGCTCGGGCATCCGCACGTTGAACGACCTCAACGACAACGGAGTCATCGACAACACCGACGAGATCACGACCGAGAATTCGACGACCGCCGAGCAGCTCGCGATCAAGGTCCGCTACGACCGCTTTCTCACCGAGTTCAACTCGCTGTTCATCGCCGCCCTCGCGTCACGCGACCTGCCCGCCGGCAAAGAGGCCGTCATCGGCGCGCAAGCCGGCTACAGCCGCCGCCTGTACAAGTCCGAGAAGACCGAGGCGGTCGGCGAGTTCGGCTACGACTTCTCGCACGAAGACCTCGTCGCGGGCGAGGCCGTCGAGATTCACTCTGCACGCGCCTTCGTCGGCCTCAAGGCCGAGATGACCGAAGGCGCCACGTTCGAGACATCGGGCGAAGTCCTGACGAACCTCAACGCCGAGACGCTTCCCACGCGCAGCAACAAGGCGGAGCTCGGTGCAGACACGCGCTTGAACTTCAAGGCGTCGGTGTCCGCGAAGCTCGGCAAGCGGATGGCGGTGCAGACCTCGATCGAAGCGCACTTCGATAACCGCCCTGCCCCGGCGAACATCAAGGGCCTCGCGATGGGCTTCGTGCCCGAGGCCTCCAAGCTCGACACGCTGATGAAGGCGTCGTTCATCTATACGTTCTTCTAGATTGCCGCCAAGACGCCACCGCTTCGCGGATACAGCTTTACCGCCATGGCGAGGCGCCCCCGCGAGCACCGGGCTTTACCGCCGAGGGGACGAGGGTGTGGGAGGCCGCCATTCGGAGTTACCGCCAAGGCCCCATGACGCCATGGGCGCCAAGGATCTATTGAGGCCCGTCTCGATCGCTCGCGGAGACCGCGAGACTCTCCACGAGCATTCCCGTCGATGACTCGGGTGGCGACGGGTCGAAGGTCATCGGGAGGCGATGACCTTCTCGCTCGATACAGCGCCGCACACGTGCGGTTGACGAGCTGCGCGTTCCGATGTGGCTGCGTGTCGAAGGTCATCGAAGCTGATGACCTTCTCGCTCGATAGTGCGCAGCGTGCGCGCGGTTCGTGACGAGTTGCGTGTTCCGATGTGGCTGCGTGTCGAATGCTGTTTCGTGGGCGCGTGTCGAAGGTCATCGAAGCTGATGACCTTCTCGCTCGATACAGCGCAGCGCGCCCGCGGTTCGTGACGAGCTGCGTGTTCCGACGCGGCGACCGACGCGGCAACCGGCGCAGCAACAACCGACGCCGCAACCGGCGCGGCAACCGACGCGACATCTGGAGCGAGAAGGTCATCGCCTCCCGATGACCTTCGCCCCAGGCACCCGGTCGTCGATGGCGGTTATGCACGTGACGACGGGCGCAGCGACGAGGCGCGACGATGCTGACGACGTGCGCAGCGACGAGGCGCGACGATGCGTGACGAGGCGTGACGACGGGCGCAGCGACGAGGCGCGACGAGGCGCGACGAGGCGTGACGACGGGCGCAGCGACGAGGCGCGACGATGCGTGACGACGGGCGCAGCGACGAGGCGCGACGATGCGTGACGACGGGCGCAGCGACGAGGCGCGACGATGCG
>Ga0154020_10003390_pt1 | contig 19185 bp, 10 predicted proteins | sample Klosneuvirus_201_FD_109709 | JGI IMG/M metagenome (GOLD analysis project Ga0154020, IMG submission 109709) | Active sludge microbial communities from wastewater, Klosterneuburg, Austria - Klosneuvirus_20160825_MG | ecosystem: Engineered > WWTP > Aerobic digester > Activated sludge | place... | reverse complement strand
GTTCTAACAAATAACATCTCTGCCAGTGCCGTTGTTTCACTAAGTACAACATTCACCTTAAATATCAATAATCTGGGGCAAGATGCATTTTGTCCTTTTCAAAGAACAGCAAGCGTGAGTGTTTCGGCACCTGTGTTCACAGATTCTCCTTCACTTGCGGTGGATGTAAACCCTATATGTCCGGGAGACACCTTTAATATTTCCGTGATGAATCCGGCACCCGGCAATACAGTGACCTATCAATGGTTACCCGCTTCGGCTTATTCATTCACAAATAATCTTTCTGCAAAAAGCATCACACAATTGGGAGATACCTATTCATTAAATATTAATAGCAGTGGTAATGCAAGTATTTGTGCATTTAGCCGTTCCTTAAGTATTTCTGTTTCTGTTGCCGATTCTTGTTTCAAAGATCCTGTAATCCCGAACATTTTTACTCCAAACAATGATAATTCAAACGATCAGTGGATAATTAAATTTCCTTATGGTTATTCACTTCAAAATCTTTTCATTTATGATCGTTGGGGCACGATCACTTATCGTAGAGAAAATCTGAATTTTAATAAACAAGGCTTTGCCTTGATTGGTTGGGACGGAAGGAATACAAGCGGAGAACCTATGAGTGCTGGTGTTTATTTTTACGTGTTGCAGTACACTGATAAATCACAGGCTCAAAAGTCAGTCAAAGGCAATATCACTTTATTAAAATAATTTCAGGCCGTTCCCGCGAGGTTCCTTCGCTGCAAGTGAATCTCTTCACTCGCGGCCGGGCTAAAATTTATCCTGAGCATAGCCGAAGGACTCATATCTTTTTATCTTACTCTCTTGCCTTGCAATAAAAAGGATAATCCCTGCCTTGCCGGCAGGCAGGCGTTCCATCCCTAACGGAAATCCAAACCATCATGCAAAAACATTTTGCTTGTTAGTGTTTATCCACGCGCCAGCAAAATGCAAAACAATCAGTCTAAGAGTAGTTGCTTAACCAAAACAAAAGGATCTGCAGTTTCTATTGGATGTGCTGTATTTAAAAGTGTATATCTGCTCGAATTTTTTATTAAAGTGGCAACAAAGTCGGTTTCTTCAACACTCACCATTTTATCCTGGTCAGCCAGACCAATAGAAACTTTGTTTTGTATACTTTTCAGATCCTTATCTGACAAAGGACTCTTCTCCCCCATCCTGATCATCATCTCAGCTGTTCTATTTAAAAGTTGAATCCAGTTCTCTCCATGCATTTCCTTTAAACGAATTGCAAATTTTGGAACCTTCTGTTCTATTAAAACAGGATCCAGATTCTTTATTTCTTTCGCCGCCGTTTCTTTATCCCATTTGAATTTTGTTCCCAATGTTGTGATTCTGCCAATGAGACCCGGATTCTTCGCTGCTGTGTATAATGCAACGTAGCCTCCCATGCTATAACCGAAAACATCGGGAGAAGTTAAATTGTTTAAACTAATAAATTGTTGCAATTCATGTGAGAATTGTTCGATCCCGAATTCTTCCTGAAAAGCTTCTTTCCCGTGTCCGGAAAAACTAAAAGTAAAGACCTGAAAATTCTCGGCGATCAATCTTTCAGCCAAAGGATTCAATTGTACAGAAGCTCCTAAAGCGCCATGAAGTAAGATCACTTGTCTTTTCATATCTTTATTCCGATCACCAGCACATCATCCACTTGTTCGTGATTGCCTCTCCAGGCATCAAAGGTACTCTTGATCTTCTTCTTTTGATCAACTGCAGGTTCGTTTATTACATCATCAATCAATTTATGCATATTGGCCACCATTAGTTTTTTCCCTTTAGGTCCGCCAAATTGATCTGCAAATCCATCACTGAAAATATAAAGTTTATCTCCTTTTTCTGTTTCCAGCACATGATTAATGTAATTACGTTCTTCTTCTAATTCCAAACCTCCGATAGGATACTTTGTGGCCTTGATCACTTCTCCTTTAAAGTCATTCTTCTTTCTGTAGATCCACAAAGGCCTGTTTGCACCTGCATATTCCACTTTGCTTCCATCTTTATAAACTGCACACAAAGCAATATCCATTCCGTCTCTTCTTTGACTTTCCTTTTCATTTCTACTCAGCGCTTCTTTCACACCTTTGTGAAGTTCAAGAAGAATATCTCCCGGCTTATTCATGTTCTTCTGATGAATGATCTCATTTAAAAGAGTATTTCCAACAATACTCATGAAAGCACCCGGAACACCGTGTCCTGTACAATCAGCCGCCGCAATGAATCGAATTGATTCGGATTCATAGAACCAGAAAAAATCGCCACTCACAATATCCTTTGGCTGATAGAAGACAAAAGCATCATCAAATGCTGATTCCGTTAGTTCCAATGCAGGAAGCAATGCTTCCTGAATATTCTTGGCGTACTTGATGCTATCCGTGATTTCCGTATTCTTGTGTTCGATCTCCAGTTTTTGTTTGGTCACCTCTTTGTTTATGCTCTCTACTTTTTCCTTTTCTTCTCTTAACTCTTTTGTTCTTATATCAACCGTACGTTCTAGTTTTATGTTATCATTCTTTAGTTTTTTGGTTCTGTAAGCATTGTAGGTTGCGATCCCAAAAAGTATCGCAATAACACTAATCGTATAGAACCACCAGGTTTTGTACCATGGCGGAAGGATCTCAAATGCAAATGAGGCCGGAACCTCATTCCATACACCATCATTATTCATTGCTTTTACCTGTAACGTATAGCTCCCGGGTGGTAATGAAGGGTAAGTTATGTCAGTCTTTGAAACCTCCGGACTCCATTCATTCGTAAGGCCAAGCAACTTATACTTGTACCGCACTTTCTCAGGCACACTCAAACTGATTCCCGAATAGTTGAAACTCAGATCATTCTTATTGTAAGGCAATACCATTTTCTTTGGAAGCACTGTGGAGGAATCCAATCCACTGCAATGATCCAAGACACTTTCATTACCAAATGAAAGCAGTACTCCTGTTATATGAACAAAAGGCTGAAGTTTGTTCTTTTGATCGTGTGATGCATCATAGATCTCTAATCCATTTATTGTACCGATGTAAACATTATTCTGAGCATCTACATCACAAGCGTTGGCATTGGATTCTCTGCTCAACAAACCATCGTATTTAGTGATATGTTTTGTATTCTTTTTTCCAGCATAAAAATCTGTCAGTGAAATAATATCAATTCCGTTATTTCCTCCTATGAATAAATTATTTTCATGATCCGTTTTGAGTAAGCAAATAAATGATTCTCCAATTTCATGATCAGCTGCAATCTTTTCAAATCGATCATTCCTGTAGAGATACAAACCTTTCTCTGTACCCAGCCATAAACTACCTTTTGTGTCTGTTGTAAGAGCACAAACTTTTCCACTCATGAAACCATTAGTACCATCATGCAATTTCGCTTTTTCATTTTGTAATTGAATAACTCCATTGTCGGTGGCAAACCAGATCCCGCCTGCTCTGTCTTCTGTGATAGCATATACACTTAATTCACCATTCCTGGGTTTTAAAGAATTCACTTCTTTTAATTCTACGAACACACCTTTAGAATATTTCAACGCGCCACTTGTTGTTCCGATCCAAAGATCTCCATTGCTATCAGAAAAAAGTGAATGAATGTATTTGTTTCTTATTAAAGGATCTGAGGGAGTAATAAAAATATTATTTTCAAAAAAACACAAGCCTTCTTCCGTACCGAAATAAATTCGTCCGGTTCTATCCTTGGTCATACAGTTTACATTCTCATCCTGTAATTTATTCTTGTCTTTGAAATCTGCTTTGAAATACTCTATTTCCTTTCCTCGGATCCTTACAACTCCATGGCCTGTTATTGCAGCCCAAACCGACTTCTGATCATCAATTAAAACCGAACTTACGTACTTATCGGGGAGTCCGTCATTCATGGTATAATAAGTGAATTTTTTTCCACTGTACTTATAAACCCCGGTTCCACTTGTTCCAATCCAGATATTTCCTTCTCTGTCTTTTAGGATACTAAGAACAGGACTATTGGTAAACCCTCTGTCTGCCTTGAATTGAGAAGCGTCTTTAGAATCGAAATCGAATCGGATCAAGCCTTCACCAAAAGACCCGAAATAATAGATCCCTTCTTTATCACTTTCCATACAGGTATAAGACACGTTAATGTTCTTTCCGATCTCATCAACATGCTTGATCTTATCATCTTCAAAGATCAAACTAAGTCCGGTTTGGGTTCCAACGAGTATGGCACCATCCATTCGCTGGCCGATTGAAAAAATAAAATCACTCAGCAAGCCATTTGCTTTGGTAAAATTTTTGAACGAACGCGCTTTAGGATTAAAACGAATCAAACCATTCTCCATCGTTCCAAACCAGATATTTGAATTTTGGTCTTTAAAGATGGTATAAACGGATGCGATGTTTAGAATCGAATCCAAATTGAAAGGGGTCACTTTCTGATTCTCATAAAGGAAAACACCTTTATCAGTTCCGAGCCATACTTTTCCATTATCATAAAGAGTTTTATATACAGTAAGTGAAGTCAGACCCTTCTTCTCATCAAAGACCTTAAATTCAAACCCATTATAAACGCTGAAGCCATGACCTGTACCAAAATACAGTTCTCCTTTCCCATTTCCGCAGATCGAAAAGACGGAATTATTTGAAAGACCTTCGTTACTTCCGAAATTTTGAAATTTTGTACCGTCAAACTTACTTACACCTCCACTGTTGGTACCAAACCACATGTACCCTTTTTCATCCTGATAAATAGAAAGAACCTGTGACTGCGGTAAACCACTTTCTGTGTTGTAATTTGTGAAGTGATGGCTTTGCGCGAATGACCTTACAGGAAGGAAGAAAGAGAAAAAAAAGAAGATGAAATGAAAACGCCGCATTACTAGTCAAATTTAATAAAAAAAGCCAAACAGTTGTTTGGCTTTAATTCAATTCTAAGTTATTTAATTCGTAATAACGATTCGAGTGACAGAATTCACATCTCCCGCTCTCACCTTTAAAAAATAGATGCCTGCCGGTAGCTTTGAGTTATCGCTGATGATGGTAAGTTGTTTACTTTCTTCCATTGTTTCAGGATAGATCTCATTGACCATTTTACCCATAATATCAAACAATTCAACTTTTAAATAAGAAGGTCTTTCCATTTCAATACCAATGAACATTTGTCCGTTGGATGGATTTGGCCAAACTTTCAAATTCTTCTTTTCAATCACGTTATCATTGATACCAACAAAAATAGCAGGATGAATTTTGGCAGAGTCGACAATAAAATCTAAATTAAAATACTGGGAAGAACCGTTCATTACTACTTTATGATACGTACCGTTCGTGTCCAGTCCCTGAATATCCACATAAACAAAATAAGATTCCATGCCAACATTATTAGGCAATCCAGATAAGGTATACGATCCATTTGGAAGTGTTCTGTCTTGTGAACCGATATTTCCTCCGGGATTACGTCCACCTTTCACACTGATCCCTTTGATAGGAGAACCGGGAGCAACAACTGCACCTTTCTGACCGTACTTCAGTCCTTCAACGATCTTACCAGTTAACATACCTGATCCAACACCAAAATTAGATAACTCCACTACATTGATATTTTTCGTTGCATTGACCGAACAACCATGAAAGAAGATCTGCGCATCCTTCCATCCGATCTTATTAGGAGCGTAAGTTGGGATCAGGGAATTACTATTCGGAATTGCCTGCATGATGTAACTTCCGGAAGGCACAGAAACCATGTTATAGTCTCCATTCACACCTAAAGTCTGCTTTGCAATTGTGTCAAATTTATTCAGATTGGTCTCATATTTAAATAGTAAGATCTGTCCTGAAACAGCAACCGGTGTGATTGTGTTGGAAGTAACGGTTCCGTTGATGTTCGTTAATGGAGTTGCGTTCACAGTTGTGTTTACACAAGTACCGCCATTCGGAACACAACCTCCATCACCTTTAACAAAATAGGTAGTTGTTATTGTAGGATTGTCAACCACTAATGTTCCAGTTCCTACTAACGTTCCACCACATGCACCTTTATACCATGACCAGTTAGGAGCAGAATTAAGTGTACCGCCAGTAATACTCAAGCTAACTGAAGATCCGGCACAAACTGCATTGGTTGATTGAGCATAAGAAGCTAATGTTGGTAAGGTACATTGTGTATATTTTGCAATAAAGAAATCAGTGCCACCATAGGCAGTGATAGATGCAGTTCCGGCTCCCGGATCCATATCCAAAGGGTGACGGTGTTCACCGGCAAGGTATACATCGTTTCCTTTAACGTGAATTTGAGCAGCTTCATTTCCGGTGTTGACACCGGTAGCGCCCATTTGATAGCGATAGAGAAGATTTGCATTCGAAAGATCATATTGTGCAATAAAAACATCGTCCCCGGGAATACCAATTGCTTGTAAGGTGCTTGTTCCACCATTCAGATCAAAATTCACTGTTTCCTGAAAACTACCAGTAATATAGAATTTATTTGGACCATCCGGCGCTATATCACGAAGTATGATATCACCGGGAGTAGCTGTTGTTACACCTGCCAGTTTACCGAATATGGAGGCGCCTGTAGATCCATTTATTTTACCAATATACAGATCGCTCCCGCCAATTACTCCGGCCTTTGCGACAGTATTTGTTCCAACAGTAGGATCGATATCTATTGAGGCGCTTTGAATTAATCCACCTAAAAGCAAATCACCATTAGAAAGAAACTCAACTGTCGTTCCTAGATCTTTAACCGTACCACCCATCGATCCACCCCAAATTAAAGTACCCACGGAAGAGTATTTAGCGATGAAAAGATCTTCATCCCCCTCAGAAGCAATGGTTGATGTAGTGACTCCCGGGTCTATATCAACAGTAAATTCAATTTGTCCGGTCAAAGCTACTTCGCCTGCTGCATTCACATCAATTCCATAACCGGCATCTGCTCCCGAATCCCCAATACTGAATGCCCAAACAAAATTACCACTTGTGTTTAATTTCAAGACAAAAATATCTGCAACAGGATTACTTGTCAATGTAGTAACACCAACTCCCGGATCAAAATCCATTGCCATATTAAAATAACCTGTAATATGTACACTACCGGAAGGTGTCACTTTCATATCGACCGGCTCAACATTGGTTGAAAGTTGCCCCAGATGTTTAACCCATTGACAGGCACCACTTGAATTGTATTTGGCAATGAACATATCATTTGCATTTGGTGCCACCGTAAATATTCCGGGAGCTTGAGGATTGAAATCCATATCACCACTTTGTAAATAACCACAGATGTAAATATTTCCGTTAGCATCAATATCCATGCATTTGGTACCCGCTACTCCACCTCCGGTCATTACATTCACCCAAACCAATGCACCATTGATGTCATACTTGGCAATATAAGGCTTGGTGCTTGCCGTATGCGAAACAACACCATTGGAAGGATCGAAATCAACTACTCCATCCATCCTTCCGCTTATGTACAGATTACCCGAAGCGTCAATGACAGACCCACCCATCTGATCGTTATTAGTGGCATCGCCAAATCCTGCGGACCAGTTATGGTTGAATATAGTCTGAGCCTTTGCTAATCCTAAGCAGAGAATTAAAAGAGTCAAAAGTTGTTTTTTCATATTGTTTTTGTTTTATGGATCAATTATTGATTATGATTTTTACGGTTGTCATTTCATTGTTTACTCTCATTTTCAGGAAGTAAATTCCTGAACTGAGTTTACTCTGGTCACTCAAGATAGTCAGCTGTTTGCTTTCTTCCAGCGCAGTTGGATAGATAGTAGCAACATTCTTACCTAGGAGATCATACAAGTCAATGCTTAATTCAGAAGGAGTTTCGAGCTCACATTCTATGTAGATCTTCCCGTTACTTGGACTGGGATAGATCATGAAATTCTTTCTCTCAATCTTATTTTCGTTCAAACCAACGAATACAGCCGGATGGATCTTGGCTGAATCCACTACAAAATCCAGATTAAAATACTGATCGGATCCGTTCATCACTACTTTATGGTAAGTACCATTGGTATCCAATCCCGGAATATCAACGATAACAAAATAAGATTCGCCCGACACGTTGTTCGGTAAACCGGATAAGGTATAGGAACCATTCGGAAGTGTTCTGTCCTGCGAACCAATATTGCCACCTGGATTTCTTCCTCCTTTTACGCTTATCCCTTTAATAGGTGAACCGGGAGCAACAACTGTACCTTTTTGTCCGTATTTCAAACCTTCAACTACTTTTCCGGTAAGCATTCCTGTACCAACTCCAAAGTTGGTCAATTCTTTCAGGCTGACATTCTTCACATCCGGCACACTGCAGCCATGGTAAAAAATGTTCGCATTCTTCCAACCTGTTTGGTCGGGCGCATAAGTTGGGATCAACGAGTTGTTGACAGGAACTGCGAGCAAGATATAACTTCCACTTGCAACAGAAGAGAAATTATAATCACCATTCGCTCCTAAATTTTGTTTGACCACAGTATCGAATTTGGTGAGATTTGATTCATACTTGAATAATATGACTTTACCGTTTACAGGCACAGGTGTAATGGTATTGGAGGTAACAGTTCCCGTTACATTGGTATTTGGATAGATCGATATTGTCATATTCAAACAAGATCCACCCGGAGGAACACATCCACCTGTACCATTCACATAATAAGTTGAAGTAACAACAGGACTAACGGTTAAAGAAGTGCCGGTTCCCACCACTGCGCCATTACATGCATTCTGATACCAACTCCATTGAGTGGCATCATTCAACTGGGGATTAACTAGTGAAAGTGTTGCTGTTTGGCCGGCACACATAAAAGTACTTCCAGTTATCCCGGAAAGAGAAGGCAATGTACAATAAGCAAACTTTGAAATGTAAAAATCAGAACCACCTAATAGATCCAGTGAAAATGTGCCAGGTCCAGGATCCATATCCATTGTATTGGTATGAACACCGGCCAAATAAAGTGTATCACCTTTCAGAGACACGTCACGACATACAGTTCCTGCAAGTGATCCACCTCCCATGTTGAATGCAAAGATCAGATTCGCATTGCTGTTATCGTATTTCGCAACAAAAATATCTTGAAAGGGATTCGACTGTGGTGTTAAGGTATAAGTCCCTCCATTCAAATCAAAATCCATCACACCACTGAAATTTCCGGCAAGAAAAATGTTGTTCTGTGGATCTATTTTCAATCCAAAACCAATAGCACTATTGGGACCGGTTGGTGCTCCTGATTTTGACCATACAAGAGAACCATTTGTTCCACTTAATTTTGAAAGCAAGATATCTGAGTAATTTGGGTCACCTATTTTAATTTGTGGAGTAACACCTGCCAAAGGGTTCACGTCAAACGTTGCACTTTGCACTGCAGAAGAAATAATAACTTCACCATTTGAGTTGAACTTGATCCTTCCACCCTGATCTGTAAGTGGGCCACCCATAGAGCCACCCCAAACGAAATTACCTGATGCGTTCAATTTCGAAACAAAAATATCTGTCATTCCTTCCGAAACAACATTCGTAACACCAGCATCCGGATCCAAGTCAACAGTATATTCAAACGAACCGGTAATTGCTACATTTCCTGAAGCATCAACATCAATTCCATATCCCTCATCAGACCCCGAACCGCCAAATGATTTAGCCCAGTTATAATTTCCTGCATTGTCGTACTTTGCTACAAATACATCGTTACCTAAATTAGCAGTCAAAGTTGCAACTCCTCCGATACTTGGATCAAAATCAACGAAATTATTAAAGTTACCTGTTATGAATACCGAACCGGAAGGAGTTACTTTCATACCCCAGGGATACATGACTGAATTAGCATCCCCTACATTGATCGCCCACTGTATAGTTCCTGATGCGTTGTATTTGGCAACAAAAAAATCGTTGTTGTTGGCTGCTAAAGAATATGTTCCGGGACCAATGTCAAAATCTGTGTATCCATAAGCAAAATAGCCATAGACGTAAATGTTAGAATTACTATCAAAATCAATCGAATAGATCCTTGATTCTGCATCACCATAATAAATTCCAGCAAACAGCAAAGAACCACTCGGACTGTATTTAGCCAGATAAGCTTTGTTACTATGCGTGTAAGAAGTTATACCTGGTCCCGGATCAAAATCAATGGTCCCATCAATTTTTCCTCCAATACAAATATTACCACCGGCATCAACTGCAGATACCTCTAAATTATCATCTCCACCGGGATCGCCAATTGCCTTTGCCCAAATTGGTGTAAAATTAGTTTGGGCCGTTAAAACATTAAAACCACAGAAAAGCAGGAGAAAAACAATTTTCTTCATAAGATTACATTAAGCCATTAAAGATACGTTAAAAATCGTTTTAGAGGCGCGTGAAATTATTAAGAAATCATGTGAATTTTCATCATTTCAGACCTTTTAACAGCACAAAAGCAGCCCAATAAGAAGGATGTGGGTGCTTTTTTCTGCAAGCTGTTTGGGCTTTTCTAAATGAAGTTTCAATATCAAGTCCTTTGGTGTACTCACGGTAAAATTCACTCATCATGTATTGTGTTGATTGATCTTCAACCGGCCAAAGGCTCATGATAATATTTTTAGCGCCTGCCACGGCGAAGGCTCTTTGTAGTCCTGCCACACCCTGACTGCCCATGTTATCCCCTAATCCGGTTTGGCAAGCGGAAAGTACGACCAATTCTGTTTCTGATAGATCCATCAAAGTGGCGTCGTAGGCAGTCAACACACCATCATTCTCTGAATGTATGTGTAAACTATCATTGCTTGAGGGCCCTGCCCCTGCCAATAAGATACCGGATCGCAAATAACTATTTTCTTTGAAGTTCTTACTTTCAAATCCAAGAAAGAATTCATTCTCTGTTTCAATATCACTAAGGTAATATCCGTGTGTTGCGATATGCAGTACGGTTGGTGAATGTTGCTTTCTCACATTTTTTTCACTTGCATTCTCATCTGTATAAAGTTCTACTTTCCACTTTGCTTCTTTCAAAGATGCAGCAATATTATTCACTTCTGTTTTTGTCCCGGGTAATTGACTCAACCCGCTTAATCCGTATCTTTTTGCAACTACACCTGCGATTGCTTCTTTCGTAGTTCTACCATTGACAAAATCATACTCAAAATCAGGACAACCAAAAAGAGCTGCGCTAAAATCAGTTGTATGAACAACATCATTTCTTGATTCAATGCCTGAAAGATTGGGTACCATGACCACAGAAATATTCTCTGCAACGAATTTTCCGGAATGACTTTCCATTAAACCGGCGAGACTGATCTTCTGATAAATTCCGTCCGCTGAAACGTATAAACGATTGATGCCTTTCAATTTCTTTTCGATCGCTTCAAAATACACAGCATACGAAATGGAATCAGTGAGATCATTTTCAAGACAATTCGAATAATGATCGAATGATTTACCTTCCATTTCCCCTCCGTTCTTCAAAACAATTAATTCAGGAACGACTTTATCTTTTTTGATGACCATTGCTCCATACTTCACGAAAGAAGTTGAGTCGTTTATCCTTTCATGAACCCTGAATATTTCCAGTGCAGCCTCTTCCATTTTTAAAGCTTTTTGTATTGCGTAAAAATCAGAATTAGATTTTTTAAAACCCGTTCCAACTTTTGTTTTCAGAATGGCCTCTAGTTCAGATGCTTTTTTCACCAGTTCATTCTCTTCATTTACATCAGAATTGAATTTTGTAATATTGATCAAGCGATTCTTAACCTTTACCCACTCACTGTATACTTTTTTAAGTTCTGTATCAGATGATGTATTGATCGTTCGCTGCAAGGCTGCTGCATTTCTCCCGAGCATGGACTTCAGAAGAAGTTGATAGCTCAGAGCCGATCTTATCAAATCATCAATATTCTTTTTTGGTTGACTCAACCTATAGTTGAGTAAAAAGAGATTGAAACTTTGAAACGCCGGCTCAAACAATGTAAAATAATGAGCCTGATTTTCTTCACTCATCGAATCAAAGTAAGAATCGATCTGTTTCACAAAAGCATTCAAACTAGAAGTATAAGAGAGTGCAGCATTTTCAAAATCTCCTTTTTCTGCAAGTACCTCTCCTAATAGAAGTTTAGCCCTTGCAGTGAGTTCGTGATTGACTCCGAAATTCTTTTCAGATAAAAACACAGCTTCCTTCAATATTCCCTCTGCTTGTGGAAGTTCCTTCAAGTGCATAGCAATTCCCCCAGCCGAGATCAAAAAAGTGATATAACGGAAATTGTTTTTTCCGGTACTCTTCTCTATAATATTGAGTGCTTTCAGCTTGAACTCCTGCGCTGTTCTGTAATCATTCTTCATCATATACAGAAAAGAAAGGTTATTTACACAGTTACCGTAATATTGGTGATCTTTGCCTAACAATTTCTCATATAGATCTCTGGCTTGTTCTGTTCTCCTTAATGCTTCATCGTAGTAGTCGGCGTCCATATAAACTAGTCCCAAATTATTGAGTGTATTGGCGTATACTCTGGAGATTGTATCAGCATTTTGCTTTTGTATCAACAGGGATTTTAAAAGGATCTCAGAGGCAAGACCATGTCTTCCCAATTCTCTAAAGAGATCTCCTTTATTATTAAGAGTTACACAGTAGTCACGAGAATGTTCTTTTCCTTCCTGCGTATAGATGCGAAGAGCCATGTCAAATGATTCTTCAGATTCCTTCAGTTGTTCATTCATCTTATAACAAAGAGCAAGATCGTTCTCCATGTTCGCAAGTAACATGCCGTCTTTTGATCTCAATCTGTAATACTCTTGTTTGGTTTTTTTAAAGTAGAATAATGCCTCATTGTATCGTCCATACTCCCTATAAACATCACCGATATCAATTAGTGTGGAAAGGTAAGTGGATGTGTCTTTTAAGTCCAAAAAAACGGATTGTTCAACCAATGGTTTCAATAACTGAATACTCTTTTCATAGTCGCCTTGTGCCTTATGAATGTCTGCATACAACGAAGTGAGCTCCAAATAATGTTTGCTTTTTTCACCGTCTAAGGTCTTGTAATAATAAAGGAGAGCCTCTATTCCCGGCTTTGCTTCCGCATATTTTCCCAATCCTATCAACACTGTCATGTATTCGAAATAGATGTCGGAGTACTCTCTGCTGGATGCTCCGATAATTGCTGCCAGAGGGGCAAGGGAACTGACATAGTATTTTTCCGCCTCCGTGAAGTTTTTTATGATTCGGTAGTAATCACCAAAACGATAGACAGCTATTGGCTTTAATGTTGTATCTGTAGAAAGAGTGGAATAATGGTAACAATACTTTAATGCTTCCAGTGCGTTTTTATCATCTTTTTCATTGAGAAGTGAATAGGCGTAATGACCGTAGAACTTCATTCCTTCCGAAGGAAATTCATTGAACCGTTTTTCATTTTTCTTTTCAAATTCCTCAAAGGTTTTTACAGTAAGTAATTTGCTTCCCTGCATTTCCTTTGAAAATTTTTCCCATTCTGTCTTAAAATCCTGTGCATACGCGCATCTGATCATTAAAATCAATAGAATTGGAATAAATTGTAATTTCACGTTATAAAAATACACAATTGTCATGAAGAAAATTTATCACCTCAGCAACTGCCAGACGAATCAACGAATAATAAAAGAACTTGGACTCGAAAAGAAAGGCTTTGAATTTCAGGAAATAAAGACGAATAAGATCAGTCCGGCACAGATAGACGAAATGAAGAAAAAAAGTGGTTCTTATGAATCGTTGTTCAGTCGTGTAGCTTTGAAATACAAAACACTGGATCCTAAACCGTCAACAGAAAAGGAATACCGTAATTTGATCCTGGAAGAATATACTTTTCTTAAACGTCCTGTGATCCTTATCGATAATGAGATCTTTGTAGGCAATTCGAAGAAGAACATTGAAGCCGCATCAGTGGCCATCAAAAAAATGAAATAAAAAAACCCTCTTGTTCAGAGGGCTTTGAATTAATCTTCCATATCTAGTTCCAGTTCATCCGGAGCTTTTTTGCCTTTTTCCTTCATTCTTGCAATTTTCTTATCGCGATGCTCTTTTTTCATGGCGTCAAACTTTGTTTTCTGCTCAGCAGTTAAGAATCCATTCACCGAATCATCAAACTTCTTATTATTCTCTTTGACAGAAGCATGGATCTGTTTTCTTTCCTCAGGTGTTGTTGAACCTTTTAATTTGGTGCGATGTGGCTCGTTCGCTTGAATTCTGGTAAGGGCCGCGGCTTCCCATTTGGCTTTTTGATCTGCAGTCAGTCCCAATTTCTTTTCCGCGTGATTCGCTCCGTTCTTGGCTTTTTCCTCGGGACTTGCGTTCTTCATTTTTTGTTTGTCTTTTACAACAGTAGTGTTTTCCTGTGCTGATACTGCAGCGCCGGTCATGACCAGCAATGCTAAAGTAATAAGTGCTTTTTTCATATGAGATTGTTTTTTGTAAAGATAGGATGAATTAAAAGAGCAAAGGTTTAATCCTTAACAATTTTTTTGATTATAAGCTCTTCATTATAATTCAATCTGATAAAATAAATTCCGGAGGCTTGATCATCGAGAGAAAGTTCTATAGTCGATGAATTACTCTTCTCTGCACTCATTACTTTCTGCCCCATGGAATTAAAGATCTCTGAATGAATAGATAGATTATCAGGATTATTTATTTTGATCTTCCCGCTTGTTGGATTAGGGAACAAAGTGATGTTATCCTGCAGAATGATCTTCTCGTTGATGCCTGATGGTGGTGGGGGTGTATTGAGTTTTCTGATCAAAAGATCATCAAAATAGAATCCATCCTTGTTTATTCCATTATCACTTTGAAACTGGAAACGAAGGCGTATACTCTGACCGATGTAAGCACTGATGTCAAAATCTTCCATCACCCATCCGTTCTGAAATCCATCGTAGATAGGATTTGTGCCTCCGAATGAAACAGGCGCGGTCTCATATTTACCACACAAGGGTGACCAGCTTGCACCGTTATTCGTGCTAATGAATATTTGCGCATCATCCCCTGCTTTTTCCATTTCAAATCGCGTGTAGAATTGCATATGGGCATAAACAGCGTTTGTGATGGCAATATTGCTTGCCGTTGTGATCGTTTTGAATTGGTTGCTTGTATAAAGTCCGGCAGGACTTTCTGTTATGCTAGATGGAGGAGAAACAAACTTTGTTGTGCTTAATCCCCATGTTCCACTAGTTGTATAGTTGGTAGAAGTACTGTTTCCGGGATCGTACAGTAATGTGACCGGGGTACCATAAATTTTACTGATGGTATCATAAGAAACATAATTTCCGTTATCGACGCCTATTCGGTATTTCACAACTTGTCCTGGAGTCAATCCAAAATTCATCGTAAAGGAAATGGAATCCAACATATTTTGATTTTGAGTTAAGGCCGAAAAAGTTTTAGGAGCCCCTACACTGCTGATGTTACCGGCAATTGGTAGAATGCTCACGGTAAATCCGGATGGTGTTAATCCCAAACGTTGAATATTGAATTTCAGAAATCCTGAATTGCCCAGGAATTTATCTTGTTTATCCAGAACACGCGCATATTTACCTGCTACTTTAGCAAGATTATAATTTTGTGTGAATGTTGTTTTGCATATGTCTAAGATTCTTGAAGATGCAGGCCAGAAACCATCAGAAGCGGAACCTGCCTCAGGGGTCATGGCCATTATTTTCCCTTTGGTTCCTTGTTCTCCGTACATCCAGTCATCACTCGAACCGTTGGTAGTATAGTTCACAGTTTGATCTGCAGTACCATATAAGAAACGGCTATTCTCTGTTAGAAGTACGCCCCAGTTAACAAATGTTGCACTGTCAGGCGTATAGATGCTTGGCAACCATCCCCAGGGATAGATCAACAGATTTCCGTATGTATGAGCATTGAGACTATTCACGAATTGACGGGAGTTACAAAAATTACGCATAGCCTGTGTTTCCGGTTCTGAAAATGCAGAGGGTCCACGATAGGTATCACTGGATGTGGTTGGTGATGAACCAATATTGTCGAATCCCCAATTGTAACCGTAATTTCTATTTAGATCTGCGCCAAAAACACCACCACCATTCACTCTGCGGTTCTTACGCCACATTCCCCCTCCATTTGGATTCGTTGTTTGATTGTAGACATATCCATCCGGATTCACTACAGGAACAAAATACATTTCTGTATTATCAACGGTTGCTTTGATATCCGGATTTGTGGCATAATTTTCAAGTATATACCACATATAAAAGATCAATTGAGAGACACAGGCTCCTTCTCTGGCATGGTGAAGTGCAGTGTAGAGAACTTCCGGTTCAGATTCGTCGACTCCAGGATTGTCACTGATCTTTACGGTCCATATTGTCCTACCTTCAACAGATAGCGGATTCAAAGCTTGTTTCACAGTGATCAGGTTTGGATATAAAAGGGCCATACTGTCCAGTATCTGAGTAACCTCATTGAATTTGAAATAGCCACCCATCGTTCCTAAATGGAAATAAGTAGGCTTTGTGAGGGTACTTTTGTTGCAATCCTGAGGAGCCATTGTTTTATTTTGAATGTCTTCGAGATTCCTCTTCTCATAATAATTCGCCATATCGCTTATCAAAACAGTGTGGTCGATCTGATTTTTCTTGAGTAGATCTACTTCCATTTCGCTTATTTCCGCGACAATACCCTCATTCGTTTTGTCAGAATGATCGATGGTGATTCCCAGACTTAATAAAGTTTTTTGCAAATTCTGATCGCCACGCATCAATACCCGGTGGTATTTGACAACTTGTGCATTTATTGAATAAACAGCAAGAAAAGCCAATAGCAGTAAACACTTTTTCATAATAGAATTTGATTTTTATTCTTCATTACATTTTTAATGCTTGACAAAAGACATTCGAAAAAGAGCTTAAACAAAACCTTCAAGCTACTCCTTATTAAAAGTCCTTTGTTAATATAAAAGTAAGCAAAATAAAATAGACCTCTGCTACCACTCTATTTTTGTATTAACCACTTATCATTTAATGAGGACAGGAAACAGATTGATACAGATTTCGGCAGTACTTTTGTTTGTTCTTTTCTCTGCATCCGTTTTTTCGCAACCTCCTCTCTTTAAAACGCCGGCTTATATCAATCATTATTCTGAAGTTGCTATTGAGCAAATGATAGAATTCAAGATTCCGGCCAGTGTGATCATGGCACAAGCGATATGTGAGAGCAATTGTGGCACTAGCCAGCTTGCAGCCAAAGCCAACAATCATTTTGGTATCAAATGCCATGTGGGCTGGCAAGGTGATACCATACTTAAGACAGATGATGAATTGAATGAATGCTTCAGGAGTTACATGAATGTTCGAGAATCGTATACCGACCATAGTTTATTCCTTAAGAACCGTCCCCGTTATGCCACTCTGTTCGCAATTCCAATTAACGACTATAAAGCTTGGTGCAAAGGCTTAAAGAATGCAGGTTATGCTACGAATTATTCATATGCGGAAGATCTTATTCATTTGATTGAATTCAACAAACTCTATGAACTGGATGCTGCTGAAATTCTTATTAGTGGGATCTATCAAGCTGAAAGTGGTTGCAAAGACATCAGGATAAATGATCGATCAAATCAGTTAGCTTCGATCAGTGTGGAAAACATGAAGTGGTTTTTTAGCGATCTGAATGGGATCAATGTTTCGGAAATAAGCCTGCCAAACTTAAAAGAAGAGCCACTTATCAATAAGGTCGGAAAAGCAGGAGAACTTGATATTGCCGGATCAAAAGATTGAGCCGATGATATGCAATAGCTTTTCAACCTGACTTTGCCATAATCTTCTTGCCGATTCTTTTTCAGAATTGCTATCAGCAAAATCAGTTATAATAAGGGAAATATCATTCGTTAGATCGTCTTTTTGGATGCGAAATTCAAAATAACTTCCATCGGTCTTCTCAACCCACTGAAAACGCACTAACTGATCATCATGTGTTTTAAGCAGACGTGCCTGTTGCAGAGTTCCATCCCATATAAAAGTGTAGATCCCGTTCCTGATATTCACATCATCACAGAACCATTCACTTAAACCACTAGGTGTAGAAAGGAATTCAAAAAGCATTTCCGGAGATGAACGAACAACAAATTCCAGTTCAAATTTCCCGTTTGGTTCTTTTTCCACCTTAACGGAATAAGAATCAACTTTTTTGATGGGGTTAGTAATAGAACTTGAAATGGATGCGATCTTAGAGGCGGAAATCGGAGTTACATTCGTTTTAGGAATCGTATTGGATATAGCAAGTACTTCGTTGTTGCCATTTTTAGTTTCATTCTGTTTTTTTACGATTGCATCTGACTTATCATCATTCCTCTCAACCGCAATCTCTTTCTTTGAAGGAAGGTTCTTTACTACAGATGGAATCACTTTGGTTTCTACCTTCTTCTCATTCTTCTTTGCAATCTCCTTGGATTTAACAGCTACAATAGCTTTTGAAGGATTAACTTTCAATTTCTTGTCTACTTTAGTAAGTGGTTTTTTGACACTTACTTTCGCTTTTACAACTGCAGTTTTTGAAACAATCGTTTTTTTCTTTGGATTTGAGGCTGGCTTTTTTGAAGCTGGCTTTTTAACAGTTACTTTCTTTGCTGTTTTCACAGCCTTTTTAGCCCCTGCCGACTTCACCGTCTTTTTTGTGTTGCTCTTTTTAGCAGACGAAGCTTTGTTTTTTTTCGACATAATCCAAAATTTTCATGAAAAATAGAAATTTTAGCTTACAAAACAAATAAAATTACTAACTAATCTGATTGTTAAATTGTAACATGTTGAATTTCAGTTTTTTAATAAATTTCGGTTTAATCGATAGCTTCTTCACAAAGGGTTAGGACATTGCATTCAGAAATTTCATTTCGACCAAATAATCTGAATTCTGGTTTAGTCTGATAATTCTATTATTCAGTATAAAAAGTGATGAACTTAACTATTGCCTTTTTAAAAATGTTGATTCAAACTAATTGAAATACTTGAATATTACTATATTTGCACCCCAAATTCAGAACCACAAATGGCGGGGTAGCTCAGGTGGTTAGAGCGCAGGATTCATAACCCTGAGGTCGGGGGTTCAACTCTCCCCTCCGCTACCAAAAAGCTCCTTTAGGAGCTTTTTCAATTTAATGATCTACGTTTACGCTATACTTTCCACTCAGTCAGATTGGATCTATGTTGGAATGACCAATAATCTGG
>Ga0154020_10003389_pt1 | contig 19185 bp, 15 predicted proteins | sample Klosneuvirus_201_FD_109709 | JGI IMG/M metagenome (GOLD analysis project Ga0154020, IMG submission 109709) | Active sludge microbial communities from wastewater, Klosterneuburg, Austria - Klosneuvirus_20160825_MG | ecosystem: Engineered > WWTP > Aerobic digester > Activated sludge | place... | reverse complement strand
TGCGTCGCGGAGTGATTCGCACGGATGCGCTCGCGGCGATCGTCGTCGACCGTGAACGCCACCTTGTCGCCGACGTGGATCGATCCCTCGACGACCTCGCCGAACAGCACGTGGACATCGCCCACGGGCTTCTTCGTATCGCTGATCACCACGCGGCCGTACATCGCGCGGACTTCGCCGGTATCGCCGATTTGACCGCCGGACTCGGCGTAGAACGGTGTCTGATCGAATACGAGCTGGACCTTGTCGCCCAGGCTCGCGTTCTGCACGCGCGCGCCAGCGACCAAGATCGCCTTCACGTTGCCTTCGCCCGACGTCCCGCGACCTTCGTAGCCGAGGAACTTCGTCGCGCCGATTTCGTTGGCGAGCGCGCGAACATCGCCCGCGATCGCTTCTTGATCCGAGCCGGCAAAACGGCTGCGCTCCTGCGCCCTGAGGAGCTCCTCTTCGAAGCCCTGCTTATCGATGTCGAAGCCGCGCTCGTTCGCGATGATCTCCGTCAGGTCGGATGGAATTCCGTAGGTGTCGTGGAGTTTGAACACGACCGGACCTGGAATCATCGGACGCCCGTTGACGGACACCCTCGTCAACTTCGCCTCATCGCCGGTCTGCGTGTAAGTGCCGGAGCCGGCCGTTAGTGTGTGCGTTGCCGTGATCTCCTCGATCAGCTCGAGTCCGTTCGCGAGCGTCTTGCGGAACCGCTTCTCTTCGTCGAGCGCGTTGCTCGTGATCACACCGCGGCGCTCGACGAGCTCGGGGTACTGCCCCTTCATCTCTTCGATCACCCGCTCGCAGACCGTGTGCATGAACGGCTGTTCGATGCCGAGCAGCTTTCCGTGGCGCACAGCGCGGCGGAAGATCCGGCGCAGCACGTAGTTGCGTCCCGTGTTGTCGGGCAGCACGCCATCGGCCATCAGGAACGACGCGCAGCGCGCGTGGTCCGCGATCACGCGCATCGACGTGTCCGCGTCCTTGTCCTTGCCATACGTCTTCTTCGCGAGCTCCGCCGTGGTCTGGAGGATCCCCGTGAACAGATCCGTGTCGTAGTTCGACGTCACGCCCTGCACGATCGCGGTCACGCGCTCGAGGCCCGCACCCGTGTCGATCGACGGCGCCGGCAACGGGAACAGCTCGCCGTTCGGCGTGCGCCGCTCGTACTGCATGAACACGTTGTTCCAGAACTCGAGCCAGCCGACCCAGCTCGCCGGATCGGGCGTGGGCCACGACGTCGGCGTGCCCGGCGTGTAGTAGTGGATCTCGGTGCACGGACCCATCGGCCCGGTGTCGCCCATCATCCAGAAGTTGTCGGCCTTGCCGAGGCCGATGATGCGCTCGTCGGAGAAGCCGGTGACGCGCTTCCAGATCGCGCGCGCTTCGTTGTCGGCTTCCACGCCGGGGAGCTGCGGATCGTTACCGCCGAAGATCGTCACGCAGATGCGCGACGTGTCCATGCCCCAAACCTTCGTGATCATCTCCCACGCGCCGGCGATCGCTTCTTCCTTGAAGTAGTCGCCGAACGAGAAGTTGCCGAGCATCTCGAAGAACGTGTGGTGACGCGGCGTCTTGCCCACCTCGTCGAGGTCGTTGTGCTTGCCGCCCGCGCGCACGCACTTCTGCGAGGTGGTCGCGCGCTTGTACGGACGCTTGTCCGCGCCCGTGAACACGTCCTTGAACTGGACCATGCCGGCGTTCGTGAACAGAAGCGTCGGATCGTTGGCGGGAACGAGCGAGCTCGAAGCGACCACTTCGTGGCCCTTGCTCTTCCAGAACTCGAGGAAACCTTTACGGACGTCGGACGCCTTCATGACGAAGGCAACCTAGCACTGCGCCCGGGTCACCCCAAGGTCGCGCCGCGGATCAGTAGAGATAGCCGACGGTAGCGATGCCGCCGAAGTACCGGTCGCTCGCGCCGTACACGTCCTTGGTCGCCATGTCTCCGTCGCGGTTCGTCAGCATCGCGCCGGTCCCCGTGAACGTGAAACCGATGGCCTCGCCACGGAACGCGACGCGCGCGAACAAGAACTTCTTCAGCATGTAGTCGATCGACAGCTGACCCTCGAAGCCGTTCTTGCTCGCAGGACCGTACTGATCGTTGTTCTCGATCTGGCCGGCCTTGCTGATCGCCAGATACGTCGCATCCACGCCGATGATGAGCTTGCCCAACGTCAGCCGCGCGAACAGCGTCGGTGCGATCGCGGAGTACGCGGTGTTCGGGATGCCCGGCGACACACCTTGCGCCGGCTTGATCGTGAAGCTCTGCGTGCCGTACTCGAGCCCGACGCCCGCGGTGAACAGCTTGCTGACGGGGTAGCGGAACACCGCGCCGATCGCCCAGCGCGCCTGCGAGGTCGGCAGCGTGACCGGGGCGTTGCCACCCGGGCCATCGGGGTCCGACTTCGAGTTGATGAACAGAACCTTGTCGTACATCGCCGTGATGCCGATGTTCTTCAGCATCGACTTGTTCTTGTGACCGAACGCGAGCGGGAACACCGCCACGTCGAGAACGACGCCGGCGACCGGCACACCGTTGTACGGCGGCGGATGGTTCTGCAGCGTCGATTGATACGTGAACTTCATGCGGCGCGCGTTGAACGACACGCCCGCGACCGCCTCGACGGCGCGCTCGCTCACCGACAGCTTGTCGGGCGCTTCTTCGCCTTCGCCTTCGTCGGCGCTCGCTTCGACGCCTTCTTCGTCCTCGTCGCCATCACGCGCGGCGACCTTCTTCTTCGAGCCGCCGTCCTCTTCTTCCTCTTCCTCTTCCTCGCTGTCCTTCTTCGTCTTGAGCGCGGCCTTGGTCTCGTCCTCTTCTTCGGTCTCCTCTTCCTCTTCCTCGTCCTTCTTCGCGACCTTCTTCTTGGCCTCTTCCTTCTTGCGCTTCTCTTCTTCCTTCTTCGCCGCGGCCTCTTCCTTCTTGCGCTTCTCTTCTTCCTTCTTCGCCGCGAGCTCTTCCTTCTTGCGCTCTTCCTCTTCCTTCTTCTTCTTGGCCGCGAGCTCCTTCTTCGAGGGCTTGGGCTCCTCTTCTTCTTCTTCCTCGTCTTCGTCCGAGGACTTCTTGCTGAAGCCCTTCTTCTTGGGCTTTTCCTCTTCTTCTTCCTCTTCTTCCTCGTCCTTCTTCGCGACCACCTTCTTCTTCGGGCGGTCTTCCTCTTCTTCCTCGTCCTCGTCTCCGCCCTTCCCCGACTTCATCGTGTCGATCGCGCCGACGAGCTCGTCCTTGAGATCCTTGGACTGCTTCGCGTCGATGCGCGGGCCCTCCGACGAGGTGTCGATGCGCGATCCGGTGACCGCGCCTGTCGATCCCGCGCGGACCTTGAGCTGGAGGATGTACTCGTCGCGGCGCTTCTCGACCTTGCCCGTGATGATCGCGTCGACCTTGAGCTTCTTCGCGACCTTCTTGATGTTGCCGTCGGTGAGCTTGTCCGCGCCGAGCTCTTCGGCGGTGGAGCTCCACTTCTCGGTCGGCACCACGGTGTGCGTCTTCTTCAAGAGCTTCACGAGTCCTTCGTGAAACTTCTCCGCCTTCGGCCCTTCGAGCTCGAGGACGACCACGCGTTTGCGTCCGGCCTCGGCGATCGTGGGAACGAACGCGACGCCGAGCACTACCAGCAATGCCAGCAGATTATTTATCGAAGCTCTCGATCTCGAACTCGTCATTGCTGGCTCCGGGTTTGGGCTCAGAAGCTTGAGTGATGCCACCAGCGTCGCCACCGCGCCACGACCCCGCGCTCGCCGACACGCCGCGGAACAGCAGCGCGAAGTCCGATGGGCTCGTCGAGTGCTTGACGGCCTCTTCGTAGGTGACGAGGCGTTGCTTGACGAGGGCCGCCAAGCTCTGGTCAAACGACACCATGCCGTAGGGGTGCAGACCCTCGGTGATGGCCTGCTTGATCTCGCGGGTCCGCTGCGGATCCTCGATCATCTCGCGGACGCGCTCGGTGTTGACCATGATCTCGAGCGCCGGGACCATGCCCTTCCCGTCGGCGCGAGGCAGCAATCTCTGCGAGATAACGCCGCGCAGCACGCTCGCGAGCGTCAGCCGGGCTTGCTGCTGTTGGTGGGTCGGGAACATCGAGATGATGCGGCTGATGGTCTCGGTCGCGTCGACGGTGTGCAGCGTCGACAGCACGAGGTGTCCTGTCTCTGCAGCCGTCATGCCGATCTGCGCGGTCTCGAAATCACGCATTTCGCCGACCAGGATGACGTCTGGGTCCTGGCGAAGTGCGGCTCGGAGTGCGCGGGCGAACGACATCGTGTCGAAGCCGATCTCGCGCTGGTTGATGACCGACCGCTTGTCGCGGAACGTGTACTCGATGGGATCTTCGACGGTAACGATGTGATACGCGCTCTGCGTATTGATGAAGTCGATCATCGCGGCGAGCGTGGTCGACTTGCCGGAGCCCGTAGCCCCGGTGACGAGGACGATGCCGCGGTTGTTGTTGCAGAGGTCGAGCACCGCCTGCGGCAGGTTCAAGTTCGCGAACGGCGGCACTTCCGGCGGAATCAACCGCAGCACCATGCCGACCGACCCGCGCTGCTGGAACATGTTCACGCGGTAACGGACGCCGTCAGGGGTTCCGTAGGCGAGGTCGATGTCGAGGTTGGTCTCGAACTCCTCGCGCTGCCGGTCGTTCATCATGTGGACCGCGAACTGCGCGATCGCCTCGCGTGTCAGCGCGGGAACGTCGCGGACCGTGCGCAGGTCTCCCTTGATCCGAAAGATCGGAGGAAGTCCCGCCTTTAGGTGCACGTCAGACGCCCCGAGCTGTCGGGCAGCAGCGAGCACTCGATCGAGGATCTGGCTCATCGAATCCCAGCGAAAAGGGTACCACACGCCCCTCCGTCGGATCCGGCCGAGTTAGTCGCGGTCGCGCGTGCGCTGGGATACGCTTGTCGCGGAATGCGCTGCCCGAACTGCGGCACCGAAAACGCACCGGACTCCCGGTTTTGCGGGGGGTGCGGCGCGCGCATGCAGTCGAGCGGTCTCGTCGCGCCGACACAAAAGATCTCGGACGATGCGCCGTACCCGACGTCGGGGCCGAGCAGCATCCCACCGCAGAACTACACGCCGCCGCCGCAGAGCTACCCGTCCGCTCCGGCGAGCATCCCGCCGCAGAACTATCCGTCGGTGCCGCCGCAGAACTACACGCCGACGAGCATCCCGCCGCAGAACAACAGCTATCAGACGGGACCGACGAGCGTTCCTCCGCAGAACAACTCGATCCCGCCACAGAACAGCTATCAGACGGGACCGAAAAGCATCCCACCACAGGCGGCACAACCACGCCTGCAAACCGCGCCGCCCGTGCCGACGCCGACGCCGCAGGGCACGCCGAGTCAGCCGCGCCCGAAAACAAACGGCGTCCCGTCGGTGTCGCGCCGGCAGCCACCAGCGCCCGCGTTCTCGGATCCATCGATCACCGCACCACCGCGACGTCGATGGGGCTTGATCATCACCGTGCTCGTCATCGATCTCGCGCTCGCCGGTGCGGGCGTCTATCTGCTGACCGAAGGCCTCGCATGACCACTACCGAAACTTCGGGCTCCTACCGGACACAGACCTCGGTCGTCTCGCTCGTCGGCATCGAGGTGCTCGTCCTCGACGCGGACAAGGGCGTCCATGCAGGGATCACGCAGCTGTTGTCCGAAGCGAGTCTGCACGTCACGTGCGCGACGACTGCCGAGGACGCGCTGCGCCTCGTCGATCGACAGTTCTTCTCGGTCGTGCTCGTCGACATCGACACGCCCTCGCCCGCGAGCGGCATCAACACGATCCGCGCGATCAAAGAGCGCTCGCCGACGTCGATGATCGTCGCGATGACGCCGCGCCGCTCGTACGACGATGCGGTCGAGGCGGTGCGCGCCGGCGCGATCGATCTGATCCTCAAGGCGCCGGAGTCGGTCGCATACCTCAAGGACCGCGTGCTCGATGCCGCGGGCCGCTCCGTCGGCAAGCGCGAGGTGGACTCGGTCCTCGTCGACGTTCGTGGTGTCCACGAAGAATTCCTCCAGCGGTTCATGGAGACCGAGCGCCGCGCGATCGACCTCGCGGACAAAGCCGCCGGCAAGGACACGAAGAAGATGAGCCCGCTCGAAGAGCTGCGCGTGCTCGTGATCGACGAGGTCGATGACTTCTTTACCTCGATGTCCGAGAGCGCGCCGAAGAACTTCACGTTCACCCACGCGACGAGCGGCGGCGAAGGTCTCGATCGCATGTCGCACGGCTTTCACTACGCGATGATCGCGGAGGACGTCAGCGATCTTCCCTCGAAGACGATCGCGCGCACGATCCGCAACCAGAACCCGGACACGGTCGTGCTCACGTTCCTCGGCCCGTCGGAGAACGGCAAGGTCGAGCTCGTCGAGATGTCCGGCACGCGCGTGCTGGTGAGTCCGTTCTCGGAGACGAAGCAGCTCGTCGATCGCCTCGATGATCTCGCGGAGGCGTGGCGCATCAAGGCACGCGAGCGCCGCTACACGCAGGCGTTCCGCGAGCGCCACTACGACTTCTTGCGCCGTTACGTCGAGCTGAAGACCAAGATCGATCGCGCGATCAACGACGGCCCGGGCTAGCCGCGACGATTGGCTCGCGGACCGCCCGCGCGTTCCACAGCATCAGCGCCGCCAGCGTCGGTGCGAGCATCGCGATCGCGATGATCACGAGATCGAACGGACCGGTGCGGCGAGGCACGTTGTAGATCAGCGCTTGCGCGATCGTCGCGACCGCATCGAGCGTGACCGCGATCGCGACCACGTCGCCGAGGCCCCGCCGCCATCGCTGCGCGAGGACGAACAGCGACGCTCCGAGCGCGACGTCGAAGCCAACCCAGCCGTACTGCCATGCCGTTGATGGAAAGAACCGCGCGCTGATCGGTAGCGCGAGCAGCAGCGTCCATACCACCAGCAGGGCCGCGAGCGCACGGACGACGATCGCGGGTCCGCGCAAGAACGTCTCGAGACCGAAGCGCAGGAGGCCACCGCGCGCGAACGCACGCAGCGTGTCGAACAGCGCGACGATCGACGACGACTTCGGCGGATGCGCGAGGTAGATCGGATCCCATCCGCTCGGCTCGAACTTCGCTTTGAACGCGCGCAGTCCGTCGAAGTCGTACAGGGCACGCCCCAGCTTTCGCGTCGCGCGCAGCCACGGCTTCACGTCGCCCGACAGCGGGACGAGGCCGAGCGTGACAAACGGTACGCGTGCATCGGCGGCCGCCTTCATGCCCGCGTCGACGAGCAGCTCGATCGTTCCGTTCGGCGCGTCCGGGTCGCGCAGGAAGTCCTCGAAGAACCATCCACCGCGCGCGAAGATCGGAATGATGCCGAGGAACGCGACGACCTTGCCTGCGCGCTCCGCGACGAAGTAGCGCCGCTCGTCGACAAACGTGAACGGATCGATCTGGACGAGGAAGCCCATCGGCGCGATCGGCCGCGACGCCTGCCACCGCGCGATCAACTCGTCGAGCTGCGCGCGGAGCGGAGTCCCCTCGAGCTCGCTCGTCGCCACACCGCGCACCACGACGCCCTTGGCGCGCGCACGGCGCAACTGCTCGCGCAGACTCTTGCGACTCTTCACGACGTCGGCCCAGCTCGCCGGGTTCCACACGGGCTGATCGCCGATCCGCATCGCGGGCCACTTCGTGATCTCCGAGAACCGCGCCTCGGTTCCAAAGCAGCTCGCCCGCCGTCCCGCGGCGCGGGCCGCCGCGACGAATGCATCGCTCACCTCGCCGACGCGGTCGGGCGGTGCGATCGGTGCGCCTGCCGCGACCCACGCCGAGCCGGTGTCGACGTAGCCGACGACCGCGTCCTCTCCGGCGAAGAAGTACTGGAAGCCGGGCTCGAGGATCTGGAAGCTCGTCGCGTTCCAGCCGTGCTTGCGCAGCAGCTCGAGCACGCGCACGCGGTCCATCCGCGGACTCTAACGTGGTGCCCTCGCCGCGAGGGTGCCCGCCAGATCGTTCACATCGTGAACAATGTTGGACGAAACATAGTGCTTTTTCTGAGGTCCCCACCGCGCGACCGTGACCGCCATGAGCATGTCGGTGGACCTGTCCGCGAAGATCCCGAACAACGTCGATCTCGATCGGGATCCCAAGCTGCGCAAAGCGCTCGAGAGCTGGCAGCCGAAGTATGTCGAGTGGTGGAAAGAGGTCGGCCCCGTCGGGTTCCAGAACAAGGAGATCTATCTGCGCACCGCCGTCGATGTCGGTGCGCGAGGCTGGGCGCACTTCGACTACGTCCGCATGCCTGACTACCGGTGGGGCATCTTCCTGTCGCCGCAGGAAGCGGATCGAACGATCGGCTTTGGCGACACGCCCGATGCACCGGTGTGGCAAGACGTGCCGGGCGAGCACCGCGCCGCGCTTCGCCGGCTGATCGTCACGCAGGCCGACACGGAGCCAGCGAGCGTCGAGCAGCAGCGCAAGCTCGGCGCGATCTGTCCGTCACTCTACGATCTGCGGAACCTGTTCCAGGTCAACGTCGAGGAAGGCCGTCACCTGTGGGCGATGGTCTACTTGCTCCACCGCTACTTCGGTCGCGACGGACGCGATGAAGGTGACGAGCTGCTCGCGCGTCGCTCCGGCTCCACCGACAAGCCGCGCATCCTCCAGACGTTCAACGAGCCCGTCGAGGACTGGCTCGACTTCTTCATGTTCACGATGTTCACGGACCGCGACGGCAAGTTCCAGCTGCTGTCGCTCGCCGAGAGCGCGTTCGATCCGCTCGCGCGCAGCTGTCACTTCATGCTCACCGAAGAGGCGCATCACCTGTTCGTCGGCGAGACGGGCATCGAGCGCGTCGTCCGGCGCTCCGCGGAGATGACGCGACTGGATCCGAACGGCGACGCGTTCCGCCACGGCGCGATCGATCTGCCCGTGATCCAGCGCTATCTCAACCTGTGGTTCTCGTCGTGCCTCGATCTGTTCGGCGGCGAAGTGTCGTCGAACGCGGCGACCTACTTCGCGACCGGGCTCAAGGGCCGTCCGCACGAGACCAAGTTCCCGAACCACGACGAGCGCGACGACGTTCGCCTGCTCCAGGTGGCCGAGGACGATCACCTCATCACGCGCGAGGTGCCGGCGCGGCTCGCGGTCAACGAAGACACGCGCGACGCGTACATTCGCGACTGCCAGCGCGCGGTCGATCGGTGGAACAAGGCGATCCACGAAGCCGGCGCGAGCTTCACGCTCACGCTGCCGAGCCGCCGCTTCCACCGCGGCATCGGCGAGCACTCCGATCACTACTTCACGCCCCGAGGCGAGCCGATCGACGCTGCGACGTGGGCGCGCGGGGTGGGCCAGTGGCTGCCCACCGCCGCCGACCGCGCCGCGGTGCGCGCGCTGCAGGGTCAGGCCGTCACCGAGCCCGGAAAGTTCGCGAGCTGGATCGCACCACCGGCGCGCGGGATCGACGGCAAGTCGATCGACTTCGAGTACGTCCGCTTCACGTGAGCTCGACGAGCTCGGCGTCCGCAGCGATGTACGGGACGTAGCGGAAGTCGCGGATCGCGACCACCTGCCCCGCGTCCCACGCGAGCAGGATGAAGTACGCGGGCGCCGCGGCGCCATCGACATGCGCGGCGAGGACGAGTCGGCCCTCGAGCTGTGCGACACGCAGCGTGACGTTCTCCGCGGCGTAGCGGCCGAAGTACGCGCCGACCGCCTTGCCGCGACGTTGCGACCGCGACACGAGATCGAGCCGGCAGTCCTCGCCGATCAACGAGCGCACGCCATCCCAATCGCGCGAGTTGAACAGCGACGCGTAGCGATCGAGCTCGGCGCGTTCGATCGAAGGCTCCGGCGCGGGTGCATCAGCGACCTCGCGCAAACGCGCCCGACCACGAACGAGTGCAGCTTTGACGGCCATGACGGTGGTCTCCATCGTTTCGGCGGTCTCCTCGACAGAGTGGCCGAGAACGTCCTTGAGGATGACGGCGCTGCGCTGGATCACGGGCAGCGTCAAGAACCGTGCGAGCGCGAGCCGCGTCGCGAACGGATCCGGCGCGTCGTCGAAGCCCGCGGCCTCGGTCATGTCCGCACGCGGATCCGTCAACTTGCGGCCGTGACTCTTCAAGAAATCGAGCGCGGTGTTGTGCGCGATGCGAAACAGCCACGGGCGCAGCGGCGGGAGCTCGTGCGCGGTCCCGAGCGCGAAGAACGCCTTCGCGAGCGTGTCTTGCACGATGTCCTCGCCTTCGATCACCGAGCCCGTCAACCGCGCGCAATAGCGATGGAGCTCGGGCCGGATGCTCTGGACGATCGCTTGGAATTCCTCGTGCGCCTTTGCGATCGCGGCCCGTGCGTCGGTCATGACGCGAGATTACTTCTCCGCGGCCCGCGCGAGGTCCGCCGCGTACGTCTCGAATGCCGGTGCGAAGTCCGGGAGGCTTCCTTTGATCATCGGCAGCATCAAGCCCGAGAACGTCTCCTCCATAGTGAACTTCGTGGCGCTGGCCCCTGCGGGCGTGAGCGTGAACGTCCGCACGCCGCGAAACATCGGCGCGAAGCCATCGGCCCACTCCATCGCCTCGTTGGCCACCATCTTCGTGACCTTGGGATGGAACGTCCGCTTCGGATCCAGCGGCACCTTGATCCCGAGCTTCTGGCCGAGCGCGATCTCGCCCTCGATGCTCGTCACCGTCGAGTTCCACGCGGGAAACTTCTTCGCGTCCGTCAGCAGCGCCCAGATCCGCGCCGCCGGCGCTTTGATCTCGCGCTCGACACGATAGGTCAGCCGAAAGGCGGTCGCGGTCTTTGTCGCAGTCGTCATACCTCCACGACGACCGAGCGGGCCGAAACGATGCGGCGTCCGTAACGATTCGTTGTCCCAAGCCGATGGGCTACGCTAAGGCCATGCGAACGCTGCTGTTCTCCGCCGCTATGGTCCTCGCGTCGTTTGGCTGCAGTGACAAGTCCACGCCAGAGGACAAGGCGAAGCACGAAGAGGTCGAGGCCGAGCTGCCGGAGATCTCGATCGCCGACGTCGCCGCCGGGATCGAGGCCAAGACCCTCACGGTGATCGACTGCAACGGCGACAAGACGCGCAAGAAGGTCGGCGTGCTCCCGGGCGCGATCTTACTCGACGACGAAGAGACGTATCCCGTCAGCGCGTTGCCCGCGGACAAGGCGGCCAAGCTCGTCTTCTATTGTGGAGGACTTGGTTGAACGGCTTCTCATCGGGGCGCCGGGCGCGCCCTCAAATTCGGTTACACGAACGTCTTCGTGATGAGTGAAGGCACCGCCGGCTGGGAGCAGGCCGGCAAGCCGCTGCAGAAGATCTGATCCTGCCCGAGTGACCAGGCAGCGAACCGCAGACGCGCGTGAGGCGTCTGCGCACGCGTGGGTGTCGCGAGAAACCACGGTATGACCGCGGCGTGGCGATCGTCTCTATTTCGAGAATCACGAAGACGTACAAGAGCGGGGTCACCGCGCTAAAGCCGGTCGACCTCGAGATCGAGCGCGGCGAGATCCTGGCGCTCCTCGGGCCCAACGGCGCGGGGAAGACCACGCTCATCAACATCGTGTGCGGGATCGTGAACGCGTCGGGCGGGACCGTCACCGTCGACGGGCATGACAACGTCCGCGACTTTCGTCGAGCGCGCGCGGTCATCGGGCTCGTGCCGCAGGAGCTGTCGACGGATGCGTTCGAGACCGTGTGGGCCACCGTGAAGTTCAGCCGCGGTCTGTTCGGCAAGAAGCCGGACGCCGCGCACCTCGAGAAGACGCTGCGCGCGCTGTCGCTGTGGGACAAGCGCGATGCGAAGATCATGACGCTGTCGGGCGGCATGAAGCGGCGCGTGCTGATCGCGAAGGCGCTGTCGCACGAGCCGAAGGTCCTGTTTCTCGACGAGCCCACCGCCGGCGTGGATGTCGAGCTCAGACACGATATGTGGAAGATGGTCCGCGAGCTGCGCGACGGCGGCGTGACGATCATCTTGACCACGCACTACATCGAGGAAGCGCAGGAGATGGCGGACCGCATCGGCGTCATCAACAAAGGCGAGCTGCTGCTCGTCGAGGAAAAGCGCGCGCTGATGAAGAAGCTCGGCAAACGCAAGCTGACCATCGAGCTCGCGACCCCGCTCGAGACCATCCCCGCGTCCCTCGAGAAGTACGCGCTCGAGATCGAGGGACACGCCGTGACGATGACGCTCGACGGCGACGCGCGCGCACCGATCGCATCGCTGATCGCCGATCTCGCCACCGCGGGCGCGGAGGTCGTCGATGTCCGCACGAGCGAGAGCTCGCTCGAGGACATCTTCGTCGGCTTGGTCCACGAGAAGAAGGTGGCCGCATGAACCGGCATGCGATCTGGGCGATCTATCGCTTCGAGATGGCGCGCACGTTCCGGACGCTCACGCAGAGCATCGTGTCGCCCGTGTTGTCGACGTCGCTCTACTTCATCGTGTTCGGCTCGGCGATCGGCAATCGCATGGGCACGGTCGATGGCGTCTCGTACGGCGCGTTCATCGTGCCGGGGCTCGTGATGTTGTCGCTGCTCGGCGAGAGCATCTCGAACGCGTCATTCGGCATCTATCTTCCCAAGTGGTCCGGCACGATCTACGAAGTGCTCGCCGCACCGATCGGCGCCGGCGAGATCGTGCTCGGCTATGTCGGCGCGGCGGCCAGCAAGTCGGTGATGCTCGGGACGCTCGTGCTCGTGACGGCGCGGATGTTCGTTCCGTACGAGGTGCAGCATCCCGTGTGGATGGTGACGTTCCTCATCCTCACGTCGGTGACGTTCTCGATGTTCGGCTTCATCATCGGACTGTGGGCGGACAGCTTCCAGAAGCTGCAGACGATTCCACTGATGGTGGTCACGCCGCTGACGTTCCTCGGTGGCGCGTTCTACTCGATCCACATGCTGCCGCCGCTGTGGCAGAAGGTGACGCTGTTCAATCCGGTGGTCTATCTGATCTCCGGAATGCGCTGGGCGTTCTACGGGACGTCCGATGTCGACGTCGCGGTCAGCGCGGGCGCGACGTTCGGCTTCCTCGTCGTGTGCATGGGCATCGTGGTGTGGATCGTCCGTACCGGCCGGCGCCTCAAGTCCTGAGGCTCCGCGCATACTCGAGAGATGTCCCTGCGCGAGCTCGTACGAAGCGCCCCACGCCACCCGATCGGCGGTGCTCCCGATCCGATCACCTTCGCTCGTGACGTGTGTGCGTGGCTCGACGTCGAGCTCGCTGTTCCGCTCACGCCCAACCCGTACACCGCGATCGCACTCGCCGCGGATACCGTCGGCGATGCGTACTGGGCCGTGCCGGATGCAGCGATCGATGGCGAGCTGCGCAGCGCACTCGAGGAGCCGTGGCACCGCACGTTCGCGACCGAAGAGATCACGTCGGCGGGCCCGCTCTGGCTCCTCGCGTGTACGGGGCTCGGCGATCCCCATCTCTATGGATGGCTCGGCCCGCACCTCGGTGTGAGCGTCGAGCGGCTCGCGGCCGCGCATCGGATGTGGGACGCGTACGCGATCGAGCCCGGTGCGTTCGTCGGCGCTGCGATCACTCACCTGTACGCGGCGCGGTGGGCGCACTAGATCGCAGCCGGATCAGACGCGCGCCGTCTGCGTTGCGCTGGAGATCCGCCGCCGATGCCTGCGACTCGTGAACGATCGCGTCCACCGGACACTCGCTCGCGCACGCGCCGCAATCGATGCATTCGTCGGGATCGATCACCATCTGTCCTTCGTGCGGGCCGAGGATGCAGTCCATCGGGCACACGCGGAGGCAGGCGGTATCGCAGACATCGACGCACTTCGAGGTGATCACGTAGGTCATCCCGGACCCTCCAGCACGCTCGATGCCGGCGCTAAGTCCGCGCGACCACGCCTGCACTATGTTGCACGCACCGATATTTCGGTGGCCGCCACCGAGACTTCGGTGAAAGCTGCCCGAGTGACCGCAGTGACCGACGTGACCGACACGGTGAAGGCCGAGGTGACCGGCGATGTCGTCGACGACGCGCTCGCTTTCCTCGCCAACGTGCTCGCGAGGATCGCGAACGCGCACTCGCCCAAGACGCTCGCGAAGGAGCTCGCGAACGCGTTCGGGACGCAGGTCACGGCGCTCGAGCTCCACGGCATCGCGCTCGTGCGCAGGGGCGAGAGCTGGACCAGTGCCCCGACAGCTCCGCCAGCCGGACGCGAGATCGCTCCGCACCTGCGCGTCGAGGGCCAGCTCCCCACGTACTTCGCGAACGCCGCGTTTCTACGCGCGCTCGCGCAGGTGATCGACACCGCGCTCCGCCAGATCCAAACGATCGAGCGTCTCGCCGCGGTGTCGCGATCGTCGTTCGCGAAGGGCAAAGCGCTGCGCGATGCACTCGCGCGCACCGAGCACGGCCACGGTCTCGTCGTCCGCAGCGCGCGGATGCAAGCCGTGATGGAGCGGGTACAGCTCGTCGCACGGCATCCGACGACAGTGCTGATCACGGGCGAGTCGGGCACCGGCAAGGAGCTCGTCGCGCGCGAGCTGCACCGCCTCTCGCCACGTGCGCACCGTCCGTTCTTGCAGCTGAACTGCGGTGCAATCCCGCCGGAGCTCGTCGAGTCCGAGCTGTTCGGTCACGAGCGTGGCGCGTTCACGGGCGCGGACCGGATGCACGCAGGCATCTTCGAGCGCGCGAACGGCGGCACGCTGCTGCTCGACGAGCTCGGCGATCTGCCTCTCGCCGCGCAGACCAAGCTGCTCCGCGTGCTCCAGGAGCGCACGGTCCGGCGTGTCGGTGGCACGAGCGAGATCCCGATCGACGTGCGCGTGCTCGCGGCGACGCACCACGATCTACGCAGCGGGAGCTTTCGCGAGGACCTCTATTATCGGCTCGCGGTGTTCCAGATCGAGATGCCACCGCTGCGCAGCCGCACCGAGGACCTCGCACCGCTCGCGACCGCGCTGATCGCGGAGCTCGCGATCAAGCTCGGCGCGCCGCCCGTGACGCTCGCGGCGGCAGATCTCGCGGTGCTCGAGGCGTACGACTGGCCGGGCAATGTCCGCGAGCTTCGCAACGTGCTCGAGACGATGCTCGTGATCGGCGAGTTGCCCGTGCTCGCCCAGCGCGACCTGCGCACGAACACCTCGCTCGAAGGGGCGACCCGCGAGGCGATCGAGGCGGCGCTGCGGGCGTCACGCGGGAGGATCTACGGGACCGCAGGGGCGGCCGCGCGGCTGGGTCTGCCTCCAGCCACGTTGCAGAGCAAGATGAAGAAGCTCGGTATCGCTCGCAGCCGGTTCACGTAACCGACGAAGATCGCCCGCGGTAGCGTCGACGATCGTACCCCACGGGTATATTCCCGAGCGTATGAGCGCTCCGCGAACGGTGGTCGTCGTGAATCCGAATTCCCAGGGCGGGAAGCTCGGCAAGCGGTGGCCCGAAGTGGCCGATACCTTGTCGCGCGCGTTCCCGTTCGATGACGTGAAGACCTCGGGGGTCGGCGATGCGACGCGGCTGACGCGCGAGGCGTTGCAGGCCGGCGCGGATCGGATCGTGGCGATCGGTGGCGACGGCACCATTAACGAGGTGGTCAACGGCTTCTTCGTCGATGGCAAGCCGATCGCGCCCGAGGCCACGTTCGCGCTGGTTCCGTACGGCACCGGTGGCGACTTCCGTCGATCGATCGGGGTCCCCAATGATGTCCAGGAGGCGGCGAAGGTGATCGCGATGGGCAAGCGCCGGCAGATCGATCTCGGCAAGCTGACGTTCGTCGCCACGTCCGGGCTGGACGCCGGTGGTCAGGCCGTGCGCATGTTCGCGAACATCACGTCGTTCGGGTTGTCGGGCGTGGTCGATCGCTTGGTCAACGATTCGAAGAAGCGCTTGGGCGGCAAGGCGGCGTTCGCGTGGGCGAGCATCCGCGCGACGTTCCAGTACACGAACCAGCGCGTGCAGCTCGTGTTCGACGGGACCGACCGCGTGGAGAGCACTATCTATAATGTGGCGGTCGCGAACGGCCGGTACTTCGGCGGCGGCATGAAGGTCGCGCCGAATGCCGAGCTCGACGACGGCACGTTCGACGTGGTCGCGTTCGGTGACATGGGACTCGGCGAGGCACTCAAGCTGAGCCGCAAGATCTACGATGGCGCGCACCTGTCGATGGACAAGGTGACGACGCGGCGCGCGCGCGTGGTGCACGCGGAGCCGATCGAAGCGGGCGCGGTCGTCGAGCTCGACGTCGATGGCGAGGCGCCCGGCAAGTTGCCCGCACAGTTCGAGATCGTGCCGCGATCGCTGTGGGTGGCGGTTCCCGGCCCATCGGCTGGAGCCTGACGGGGATCGCTTGCTTCGCGCCGTGCACTCAAATCGCGTCGAGAACCTGCTCGGCGCGCTGTTCGAGGCGTTGCCGCCGGCGGATCCGTTCGCGCCGTCGACGGTAGTGGTCGGTTCGCACCTCGTGCAGCGCTGGCTGACGCGAGAGCTCGCGTTCGCGCGCGGCATCGCGGCGGGTCTCGAGCTGATCACGTTCGATCGCTTCGTCGAGCGCGCGTGGAGCGATACGACGGCCGAGCTCGCGGCGATCGATCGCGCACAGCTCGCGACGCTGATGGCGAGCGTGCTCGCGGATGGCAGCGTCGTGCGTGGATTGCCGGCGGTGGCGGCGTATCTCGACGCGGCGCCGGATCCGGGGGATCGCGCGGGACCGCGGCGCGTGCAGCTCGCGTCGCACCTCGCGAGCTTGTGCTGGCAGTACGCGACCACGCGGCCCGATTGGATGCCCGCGCTGATCAACGGGCACGTGCCGAGCGAGCTCGCCGCGGAGCCGATGGCCGCGTGGCAAGCGCAGCTGATCGCGGCGGCGTTCGCGCGGCTCGTGAAGGCGCAACCGACGCGGCATCACGTGCTCGCACCGATGTTGCCGTGGGCGCGCCGGCGGTTGCACCTCGAACCACCGAAGCTGTCGCCGGTGGCGGTGTTCGGCGTGAGCTACTTGGCGCGCGCGCAGCTCGAGGCGCTGACGGATCTCGCGACCACCACGGACGTCACCGTGTACGCGCTCGATCCGTGCCAGGAGCTCTGGGATGACGTCGGTGGTCGCCGCACGCTCGCGATGACCGAGACCGCGACCGATCCATTGCCGCTCCTCCTGTGGGGCAAGCCGATCCGCGACACGCTCGCCGCGCTCGTCGAGCGCACGGGCGGCGACGTGGATTCTGCATTCGTCGACGACGTGCCGACCACCGCGCGCGAGCGCTTGCTCGACGACGTTCGCGCGCGTCGCGTGCCCACGGTCGGCGAGCCGAGCGAACCGGGCGTCAGCGTGTTCGCGTGTCCCAACGCGCGCCGCGAGATCGAAGCGATCGCGGCCGACGTGCGCCGGCGGCTCGACGCGGATCCCACGCTGCACGCGCACGAGATCGGCCTGTGGCTCGCGGGCGATCACGAGCGGTACCTCGCGCAAGCGCCGAGCGCGTTCGATGCCGTCGGCGTGCCGTGTCACCTCGTCGATGCCCCCGTGGACGATCGCGGCCGCATCGGCGAAGCGATGCTCGCGCTTCTCGAACTGCCGACGTCGACGATGGCGCGCCGCGACCTCTTGCGCGTGATGACGCACCCCGCGGTGCTCGCCGGGCATCCGCACGTGGCCGCAGACGATTGGGTTCGCTGGACCGATCGGCTCGGCATCGCGTTCGGTGCGGACAGCGACGCGCACAAGGGCACGTACCTCGAGGAGCACCCCGGCCACTTCCATTGGGATCAGGGCGTGCGGCGGTTGGCGCTCGGTGCGTTCATGGTCGGAGAGCGTGCGGAGCGCGGGCCCGTGCGCATCGCGAGCCTCGATGTCGCGCCCGAGGAGCTGCGGCCGGATCAGCAGGCGAGCGCGGCGACGTTCGCGTTGCTCGTGCGCTCGCTGTCCGACGACGCGCAGTGGCTCGCGCGCCACGAAGCTCCGCTCGCCATGTGGGCGCAGATCTTCGCCGGCATCGTCGACGTGTATCTCGCGCCGCGCGATCAAGATGCGACGCGCGACATCGAGCGCGTGCGTGCGATGCTCGCGGGACTCGCGCACCTCGATCTCGACGGACGGCCGCTCGGTTTTCGCGAAGCGCGAGAGCACGCAGCGCACGCGCTCGAGACGATGCGCGCCAACCGCGGCGAGCCGCTCGCGGCGGGCGTGATGGTCGCGCCGCTCGCCACGATGCGCGCGGTGCCGTTCCGCGTGGTGTTCGTCGCGGGCCTCGACGAGGGCGTGTTCCCCGCCGGCGATGTGACGAGCCCGCTCGATCTCCGTCGCGAGGTGCGCACGAACGATGTCACGCCGCGCGACCGCGATCGCGCCGCGTTCCTCGAAGTGATGCTGTGCGCACGCGAGGCGCTGACGCTGTCGTACGTCGCCGTCGAAGCGAAGAGCGGACAGCCGCTCGGTCCGTCGAGCGTGGTGCTCGAGCTCGCGGATGCGCTCGCGCCGTACGTCGGTGCCGCATCGAGCCGCGAGGCGCTCGCGCGGATGACGGTGCGCGTGCCGCTGCATCGGTTCGGTTCGGTGACCGCCACGGGGGGCGAGCTGGACATCATTCCGTCGGCGGTGCGCGAGCGCTGGGCGTGCTCGGTGCGCGATGCGGTCCGCGCGCATCTGCGGGCCGCGAAGTTGCCGATCCCCGACGAGGATGGCCTGCTCGCGTTGCTCGCGCACCCTGCCCTCGAGGATCTGCGCGCGGCGCTCGGCGTGATCTCGGCGCCGCCGGCGGTGACACAGCAAGCGGTGTCGCGTTCGCTCGCGATCGCGAACCTGCGCGACTTCCTCGAGAAGCCGGTGCAAGCGTGGGCGCAAGCGGTGCTCGGCCTCGGCGAGCTGCCGGACGATCCGACGCACGAGCACAGCGACGAGCCGTTCCACCTCGATCGCCCCGAGCGCGCGATGCTGCTGCGCGAAGTGTTCGCATCGCAGCTGCGCGATGCCGGTGCGCCGGGTGCCGCGCCGCGCGGCTCGAACGTGATCCCGCTGCACGCGGGAATGGGCACGCCGATCGCGCGCCGCTACGACGCCGCGATGGCCGACGCGCAGCTCCGCGGGCAGTTTCCCGTCGGTGTGTTCGCTGAGGCGGAGCGCGCGATCGATCTGCGGACGCTCGAGACCTGGCGGTCGTCGCTCGGTCCCGTGCCCGTCGATGCCGCCACGCGGTTCGGCTTCGGTCGCGCCTCGTCACCCGGCGCGCAGCTCCAGCCACCGATCGAGCTCGAGCTG
>Ga0154020_10003388_pt1 | contig 19186 bp, 16 predicted proteins | sample Klosneuvirus_201_FD_109709 | JGI IMG/M metagenome (GOLD analysis project Ga0154020, IMG submission 109709) | Active sludge microbial communities from wastewater, Klosterneuburg, Austria - Klosneuvirus_20160825_MG | ecosystem: Engineered > WWTP > Aerobic digester > Activated sludge | place... | reverse complement strand
GCCCACGAATTCTTGAAAGGCCACTGAAATACTGCGATTCGGCCCAACGGGCCACAACAGTTTTTCGGCAGCAATGCGTTTGCCCCGTTGGGCAACGCCGTGAAGGGCTACACAAAACCGCATTGTGGAACCCTTTCAGGGTTCGTGTTCGGATGGTGCCGTTCAATCACTCCTCACTCAGGCGCCATTTCAGCCACGCGAACACCGTTTTGCCAATCTGCTGATACCCGATGGAGTTCGGATGAACAGCGTTGTTGTCCGGGTAGCCATCAACCGTATCAAGGTTCAATTCTGTTGGAATAATGAAAATCCTGTCGGCCTCCCGCTCGCCGAATTGTTCTATCTGGCGTTCCACCAGACGATGCTGGATCCTGTTCCAGCCGGAACGCGGATATCGATCCTTGTAGTTGGCAACGAACGCTTCGTCGCGAGAATTGCCCGGCGTCGTCAGGCAGACTCCGATATCGGCATCGGGGGCAGTCTGTCGAAACTCGGCCAGAAGTTTTTCGGCCTGATCAAACATGCCGTCAATCTGAGTGTCCAGCACTTTCGCGTCGTCGGCATTGAAGCCGAAACAATCATTGATTCCGAGTTTCACAACAATAAAATCAGGTCGCGCACCACTGCATCGTTCGTCGAAATATCTCGCCACATTCAGCGCGGGCTTCCCATCGGAATCAAGAAAAACAAATGGGCTGCTGCTACCAGGCTTCGTGGCGTCTGCTGCGAATCGACTGTTAAATGCTGCCCATGTCCAGCCACCATAACCCTCGTGTGCTACATTCGCGAGTGCTCCTGAGGGTTTGTGAGTCCCCAGCATTTGCCATTTGGGATTCCCGGCCCCGTCGAGCAGGCGTGCGATTTCATTTGGGTAGACAGATGCATGAGTCAAACTATCACCGACAATCAACAAGCGAATCTCTTTTCCGACACCGGCATCTGCTGGCACGATGTTCACTGTGGTGGATGTTGCTTCCAGAACTTTGCCAGCGGAATCTTTCACGCGAAGTGTCAACGGCACTGACCCAATGTCTGCGTGCCTCGGAGTGAGTGACCAGGTAAGTGCATCAGAATGCCCGAGTGAACAATCGACTTCAAAAGCCAGTTCCTGCCCAGGTGCCGTCAGCACCGTATTCGCAAAATAAATCTTCGTTTCCAAATCCGAAACGGCATAGACCTGTGGTGGAAGCGTGAGATGTATGGATGGTTCATCGTCAGCCGCGCCAGTGTTGCACGTCAGTTGAATGAAGATGCACGCAACAATGGCTATTCGAAATGACTGTTTAGTTGGCATTTGATTCTTTCCAGACAATTCTTTGCGTCGTCAGTTTGACATTTAACGTCGATGACCTGCTACGAGGGCGTACGATCATGCGTGTGATCGCGACACGGCAGGCAATCGCACGCTGCACTACGAACAGTACAGTAGATGATGCGGCTGTATTTCTTCAACCCAATCGTCGCCTTAAATTGTCAGCATGGCTCCGGCAGCGACCCCTTCGGCAAAGAAGAGCCACGTTTCGCGAAGCACACCGGCCAGCAGGAAACCGGTTCTGCGCGAAATGAAGTGCGCGGTCGGCCCCATACCACAAACGAGTAGTATTTGATGGATGCTCTGATTGAGCCTGAAAGGCTCGCACAAGTCAGCCTGGGGCAAGAGAATTCGCGAATGCGGATGAACGCCGCCCCAGGTTCACGTACCATCCGAACACGAACCCTGAAAGGGTTCCACAATACGGTTTTGTGTAGCCCTTTCAGGGCAAAACGCATTGCTGCCGACAAAACCTGGGGCGTTGCCCCAGGCTGACCTGTTGTGGCCCGTTGGGCCGAATCGCAGTATTTCAGTGGGCTTTCAAGAGTTCGCGGGCCAGCGTGGTTTGCCACACTTTCCGATGACATCCGCGAGTCCATCACATCCGCGATTTCTGACACGGCACTTCATTTCGCGCAGAACCGCTTATACTCAACACCGGCGACTCATCCGTGTTATCCGTGAAATTCGTGGTTAAAAACAGTCGCATGTTTGACCACGGATCACGCGGAATTCACGGATAAAAACAAAATCGGCACTACTGCCTTGTCAGGCATTGAGTTTAAGGTTCGTCATTCCCGCGCAGGCGGGAATCTAAACCGCAGCACTGGATTCCCGCCTGCGCGGGAATGACGGGTAACGCCAATTTTATTTCTGACAAAGCACTTCGCTGAATGGCCGTGATCGTGAACGATTGGAAGCGGCAGGGACAGGGCCAGGGCCGACCAGTCAACTCGAACACCCACTGACGATACGCGTCGAATATTTCGTAAAGATGTTTGTCAGAATCCATCGCCGGAGTCTATTCGCTGTCGCTCTCGAACGCCACGCGATGTGCAACATCGCTGATGTCACCAATGCAGGCTGGCATCGGGGTAACTTCAAGGAATCACATGCACAAGAGTTCGACTGTGCCAACCTTGACATCGCACGGAACGGCTTCTGACACCTTTGTGCGTTCCGTGTTTCGTCTTCCATGGCTTTTGCCAGCCACCGGTTTCTCGTCGGAATGATTCTTTTGTTCTTTTGGCGGTTACTGTCAAGTGATACACTTCTCCCATGAGAATTCGTCACATCCTTTGGCCAGATGACCGAATTGAGCACATCGCACGGCACGCAGTCACGCCCGAGGAATTTGAAGAGGTTTGCTTCGCAAACTCTTTAGTCCAGCGTGCAAAGGCGGAAGGTGAAAATCCCGTTTACTACGTGCTTGGGCAAACCGACGGTGGTCGTTACTTATTTTGTGTCGTGATTGCGTTTCCAGACGGCAATGGCTTCCCGATAACGGCACGACCGATGACTGAAAAAGAAGGACGTCGCTACCGCCAATGGAGAAACCGATGAGCACCAGCAAAATACCGCAAAGCGATTCGATTCAAGAGTTGGCTCAGTTTTGGGACGCTCATGACGTCACCGATTTTGAGAGCGAACTGGAGGAAGTCACTGAGCCGGTCTTTGAACGTAAAACGGTTGTCACGATCCACCTTTCATCGCAGGAAGCTGAAGTCGTCAAAGAAATTGCGAATGCAAAAGGGATCGAGGACGCCGAACTAATTCGCGAATGGGTGGCCGAAAAGATCCACAACCTTTGATGGTCTGACGGCGAGTTGATTGTCGTCGGGCCATTGAACGGTTCCTGAAAACAAACCCGGCCCAACAAGATCGAGGCAGAGCAGCACGCCGCTGTCTGCCAACTATAAAGCTGTGTCCCCAGTGCCTTTTCCGATGTAACGCTGGTTGAAACGCATGTTCAGGCCCACCAGCGAACCGAGGGGCAGCGACACGGTGCTCACTGCGCCCAAGGTCAGCGCCCAAAGAAAATGCGTGGATGTTAAGTCTTGCATAACGTACGCCGGTCGATATTGAGATTTGTGTGCTTTACCGCGAAGCGGTTCGAGAAATTAGCCGGTGGTAAGCGGAGCGCCACCACCGGTACGTTGCAAAAATTGGGTTCGTACCCTGACAAGGGTGCCAGATTTGCGTCTCTGGCATCCCTTCAGGATGCGTGGCACCATTCCTTCTTTACCGGTGGTGTGCCTGTCGGCGACCACCGGCTAATTTCTGCCATCCTTTCAGGATGAATCGCAGTCATGGCGATCAATGTTGACGCACGCACTTCATTTGTCGTTGAACCGGAATTCACAGATAAAAACAAAACCTTCCCATCGATCAGGAACCGAAATGCTGGCCGAACCTGGCGCTGAATGGCTTTGAGCGTGACGGATTGGAAGCGGCAGGGACCGGGCCAGGGCCGACCAGTCAACTCGAACACCCACTCAGGATATGCCTCGAATATTTCTGACACCATAAGGTGATCTGATTCATGTATCGCGGCGAGCGGCGGGTGTCAGCCCGCCGAGTTGCACACGAGGGTCTCGGAGGGCTTACGCCGCTCCGCTCGCCAGTACTCGTGCTTGCTGCATCACAAAGACTGGAGCCTTCCAGCGGCATAAGAAAACGTCTGGGCCATCCAGAATCACCAAACGTGTTTGGCTGGTCCGGGAGTTTCGCCGACCGGATTCCAATCACTGTCGCTCTCGAACACCACCCGATGTGCGACTTTGTTGATGTCACCAATGCAAGCAGGCATCGGGCGTAACTTTAAGGAATCACATGCACAAGAATTCAACTGTGCCAACCTTGACATCGCACGAAACCGCTCCTCACACTTTAAAGTGCTGCACGAGTTAGATTCTCTACGGTCCGAAATGGTGCTTCACATATTCCAGAAACGTCGGCCCCTCTAGTTTATCCGTCGCCGGATTTGTTCGGACGTAAAAGTTGTTCTTATCAAGGAAGCAAGGACTCTTCGACTGCTTGCAATCCACGACCAACACTTTATGACCTTCAGCTTCGGCAATTCGATAATCAATGAATGGATAGTACTCTTCGCCGATTCTCTTGCTCACACTGTTCTTGAAATGCAGCAGAAACTTGTCGCGATTATCGCCGTGAAACTTCCCAAGCTCGATGTCGATGCCGATAATCTTTTCATCGTCGCTGACGCCAACCAGCAACACTCCTCCGTCGGTATTCAGAAATGCAACAATTGTCTTGAGTGATGAATCTTCAATGTACTTCTCTTTCGTTTGCTTTCTGACATCGAGGCTGAAAGTCTCTTTGAATTCGACTGTTTTTGACTCTCCATTTCGAATGATGTTTCGCAGGTAATCCGCTTCCGACAACTCGCCAATTACCGTCAGCATCGCATCGACTTGTTTTTGAAATTCTGAAAGGCCAGTGGGGTTGAGAGACAACTCACTATCGAACTTTCCGATTACCACTTTTAGAGCAGACAGTTTTTGGTGCGTCAAGACGATTTCTTTTTGGTGGTCAAGACTCGGTAGTGCAATGATACATTCTGCAAGGTCTGACTTGCTGAGTCGCTGCACCACGTTACCCACCGTAAGAATTGAAAGTGCGTGTTGACCTACGGAGGTCCCGAGAAATTGAGCCACATACGAGTTGATGGCGTTCTCCTTCAACACAACCTGATAGAACCGGCCGTGCTTCGCATCGAGGCTCTCAAGCCGGTAAGCAGATTGCTTGCCGGTGATTGAGATGTAGACGGCATTTGGTTTGTCCCCGAATTCACCGCCCTGCGGTGCAGAATTGATCTCAACAGCCAGCTCTTTGATCGTATGCTTTTCAAATGTGTCGTACTGCGTGACAAGCCCAGCGAGTGGAGACGAGTCAGCGTATCGTGGGATATTCAAATTGAACGAATTTGCCTTGATTTCGTCGAGGCACACCACTTTCGAGTATCGCTCTTCGTTACGGAAATCAGCGAACGCTTTGGTGATTCGTGATACATCTTCGGGGCGAAGGAAGTTTTGGTGCCCCTCTCTTTCAAAGCCTCGGTCCGCATTGATAAACAAGACTTTGCCGATACGATCGAAGACCTTGTTCTTGTTAATCACCAGAATCGCTGCGGAGATTCCTGTTCCGTAAAAAAGGGCAGGGGGTAGCCCGATCACCGCTTCAATCAAATCATCCTCCAGAATTGCTTGCCGAATTCTTCCCTCACGATTTCCTCGGTATAAAACGCCATGAGGAACAACAATAGCCATCACCCCGTCCGGCTTTAGCGTTGCAATCATGTGCTGAACAAACGCGAAGTCTGCGGAACCAACGGGAGGTATTCCGTATCGAAATCTTGCGTGTTCGTCGTCTTCGAGATTGACACCACGTAGCGATGCACCGAACGGTGGCGTAGAAACCACTCTGTCAAACTTCGTCAAGCCATCCTGGGTAACGTGGCTTGGGTCTTTCAGCGTGTTTCCCAGACGCAAATCCGTATTGTAAGCACCATTTACAATCAGGTTCATTTTGCCAATCGACAGCAATTCTTGATTGATTTCCTGCCCGTACAGAAACAGTTGTCCTTTTTCCTCGGTTGTGCGAGTCACATAGCGAAATGCCTCACGCAAGACGGTTGCTGTTCCAAAGCAAGGGTCGTATACACTCATTCCACTGCGGGGGTTCAATAGCAATGCAAGCAGTTCAGCAACTTCCTTAGGAGTGCAGAAATCACTGCCCCATCGACCAGCATCGGAGGCAAATTTTCCAAGAAGAAACTCATAAAGACTGCCAAATGACACATCTTCAGAATCAGTGTCAACCCGTGCGATAATCCCCAATAGCGATGCAAGAATTGAATTGTCGATGCTGGTGAAAGTTTGGGGCAGCACGCCTTCAAGGTCCTGGTTCATTTCCTCTAACCATGCCATTACCTTATTTATTTCACTGCCCACGTGCTCGCGTTTACCCAGTGAAAGCAGATTCGAGAATTTTTTTGACCACGCTGGCTGAGAAATCCGATGCTTCTTGTTGGAAGTGTCACTTTCGACGTAGCGAAGAAAGATCAGTGCCAGAATCGGCATCACAAACTCAGGCCCCCGCAGATTTGAGTTTCCACGCAACTCATCAGTCCGAGCCCACAGTTGAGCGTGGCGTTCAATCCGATTGTTTGGCATTATTTAATGTTTCTTGTTGGCACCAGAGAGGGACGAGTTCAATTGCACAACGAAGACATCTCCAGTCGTTGTTTCACTTCCACAAATATCAACGTCGTAGTCTAGTCACTGTTCCGCAAGGGGACAGTCAACTGGTGGCGTCGCGTTAAAAACCGTTCATGCCCGTTCAGCGATTTAGTGAGTGAGTGATCGCTTCACTTGCCACCACGAATTTCTGCAACGATCCAGTCTAAGATCGCTTTCAGTTTCTGAAACTGACCTTCATCGCAAAGGACTGACACGGGCACTTTTGGATAACCTTCAAGGCTGGCGTCCGTTGTTCGTAACTCTGGCAGTTCCTGCAGTCGTCTCAGGATTTCCTGACGTTTGGTGGCGTCATTGAACGGGACTTGCTCTTTCAGCCATCGAAGCTGAATTACGACGATTCCTTTTTGCTGCACGGACAGAGGAAAGATTCGCTTGCCATTGTGATCCAGGCATGGAGTAAACGACGAGCCTCTTGTTCTTTGGTTGAAATTGTCGCTTAGCCCCAAATTGCGAGCCCAATCAATCAGGCGTCGAATTGTCTTCGCTTCCTCTGCAGTTCTTTCTGCGTCAACCTGCCTCAAGAATTCGGCTGCTTCGATTCCGTAGCCAGTGGATGTAGTGCCTGACTTCTTCTGACGAGCTGTTTCGGTCTGGCCCAATACTCTGGGAACCAGTGTTTTCATCCCTTCCCCGACAAACTGTTTGACTTCTATCGCCAGCACTTCCGCTGGGTCCATCTGTTCGTTCAGGAACTCGACGACACAGCGTAATTCCGGAGGAATGACGTCGGCCACAAAGACAAGTCGAATTCGCCCAGCCTGAAGATTTGTTTTTACGTTGAGCCAGAACTCATCGATGGTGCCGTTGTCTCTGAGAAAACCAGCCAGCAGTTCATCTGGATCTTCTCCTTCGGATTCACACCGTGCTTGAAACTTTGCACGAATCTGTTCGACAGGCCAGTACACAACCGCGTTGGCTGCGTAGTCCAACATTTGCCCAACGACTTCTCGGCGAATGCGAGTGTCCGTGCTACGTTTGACTTCTACCAGAGTTGGTACAGCATCCTGATCAAGAAACAGATGATCCAACGACCAGCGTCCCGCTCCATCTTCTTCATCAGGGACTGACATTTCACGAGTGACGAGCAGCCAACGTCGTGGTTCTTCAGAATTGATCTGCTCCCCTGCCAGCAAGTCCGGATACTTTGCGAGCAGTTCCTGCAGCAATCTCTCCGAATCGTAGGCCGCTTCTTCCATGGGGATCAGCTTTGCTTCGCCGTTGAGAAGGTAGATTCGTCCCGTCATTGTTTATCTTTCGCTGCAGGTTTCTGGTGTGTCGATTCGACGGTGAGCTGCGGTATGAATACCCATATAATTAACTCTCATCCCATGCCTCGATCAACAACCATTCGTCGGGGTCGCAGGCAGCAGCTACTGCATGGTCCACGACCGTCTTTCCTTCCCACTCGTCCGTAATGATATCTTCGGCCTGACAGACCCAAGTGAGATGAGCACCGGGCGGCGTGTCAATGATCCGCGGAATCAATTCCTTGGCGGTCGCTGTGTACTCAAATTGATAGCCAATTCCCCCGAGGTCGATCGCCTTGCCTGCTGTTACGAGCTCATCAATCCAACTGAGGCCGTCGGAGCCCGTTTGCCATACGGCCAGTCGTGTTCCAAACGGTTCCTTTGCCGCAGTCGGCAGGGCTCCGCCATTCAACTGCCGATAGACTCTGATATTCCAACCGAGCATTGTATGAAGCTCCAAAAACGGGAACGCACTTTTGCGATAGCCTGGCGGACAACATATTGACGATTGTGCCGTCACACTGGAATTCCACGCCACCACAAAATGCGAAGGCGGACAAACGAAGTCTGTTGGATGCCAGCCAGACTGTTCGCAGGTATCAGATCGCGTCCTCCGTGAACTCACAGAGTCGCAAATTGGCAGCCAAATTTCCGCCTAACACATGGTACGGCAGGCTTACGTCTATGGATGTTGGTACGATAGACTTGATTTTTACCAAATGGAAAAGAACCGATGAATGACACATACGAAGCAATCTACCCTATTGCTTCCGCACTCTTCGCGGAATATGAACTCACTGGGAATGAAGGGTACATCACATACCAAGAACTTGCACGCATCTTGAATCGCTTTGGTTACGAGAAGCAAGCTGGAGGCGAATACACGGAAACACACGGAAAAGCACTCGGTCAGATGGCGTCGGCCGCATGGCACTACGTTCAACAAAAGCACGGTGACGATGCCGCAAAAAAAGTCTACTGGACAATTCGCGACGAGCATGGCAATTGTCGTGCTGACAAAACCGACCGTCGAGCGGATACCACGTATTGACATGATCGGCACTAACACTCAAGTCATATGCCCGTCCTCCGGCCCTTCTGAACGACTTTTCAGCACCGTTTTTTTGGGGTGCAGGATTCTGGTGTGTCGATTCGAAGGTGGTCAGTGCTACGAATACCACAGGGCATCTTGCTCAGCCAAATCAAGAACTGTTTGATCAGCGGAGTCTCTTTGAACCGTTTGTGTCCGGGGCCAGTTTTAATTAGTTCATGAAATCGTGGATGTAGTTCCTCTGCGTAATCTCCGAAGTACCAGAATCGTTTGCAAATGAGGACATTGTTCCCGGTCAGATCGTATTCCATGTGGCTCTCATCGTGGTCCGGATTCTCCCGCTGGATCCATGTCGAACCTTTCTTTTCATAGATATTGTCGCCCAGCACTTGCCACCATTTCCCGCTCGTCACAGGCCGTTTGATGTTGTATTTGGGGAGCCTGCCGTAGTCTTCCATCGAGACCACATCTGAAATTTCCGCAGCGCAGATCAGCTGGGTGGTGCCGATGGTTCTTTTCGATCCGGTTCCGATGATGTAGTCACCTGTCCGGGCGACTCTGCGAATGCGAGGCTTGCAGCAGGCCAGCGTCAAGAACCCGCCAAACGGATTCGGGGCGAAACCCTTGTCGTCTGTCATGACGTAGGAGAATAGGTTCATCGGTTTGCCTGTTATCGGCGAGATCTGGCGAATGTGCCCCTGCCAGACAACTTGTTTGGGACTCGGAGCTGCATGGCGACTGCGACGGAAAATGCAGTCTGAAAGGAATAAAGAACGAGTAACGAAACGGTGGCTGCAATCATTGCTACTGACTGCAGGTACGGCACCCAAACCAAGTAGGAGCCAACGAGCAGTCTGAACAAAGTGAAAAAACCAGCGGTGACGAACGTCAGCAATAGTGCCGGAATGCAAAGTCGAGCCAACAGCCCAAGGCCACATTCGGAAAACCGCTGAATTGCATCGACCACAAGCCCATAATCCATCGGCGATGGTGGTGAGTCTGCGATATCCAGGAGTACTGTTGTCAGCACGATCACAGTGTAACAAAGTGGAAAGAGGAGAATCCCGATCAGAATCGTAACTCCGACAAGTCCGGCGGCCTCGGCAAAGGTGTTGAAGAAAAACGCCGTCACGTTGCCGATAATTCCGTTGTCCTGCCTGCGGTTGATTGACCAATCTGGCGTGACGACCTCTTTTTTAACAGCTGCACTGGCACTGGATGCTTGCGACAATTCGCCAATGATTGAAATTGGCATCAGGAGGATCATGGAAATTGACAGCAGAGCGGCAACCGTAAGTATTGATGCCACAACCAGCGTGAACAGATGCCAGATCGATGCCCAGCCATGTCGCAGGAAAGTGAGCAGATCAGCGATTGTTGCTGATTCGTGGTCCATCATTCGCCGAACCAGGCGAAGCTGTCCAATCGCAATGACGACCAGCAGGGGCAGAAATAGCGGAACGGCAATGCAAAATAGAGATGCAAGCAATATCGTTGCCTGAAGTGACACGTTCGCGAATGGCCGCGTACACACAAAAACAATTGCTCGTTGGAAAGCTTCAATAGATAGAGAAACCGGACTCGGCATTGAGAGTGGTGTCAAGTACTGAGTCGCTGTTGACTTCAGTTCTGGGACGTCACGCTTGCCTGCATGCAAATTTGGCTGCGATTTGTATTGCGGTGCCGGTTCTTCAGCCTCTGACAAGTCAGGTGATGCGAGCCCAAATTCATCATACTGCTCGTCAGTGCTTTCGTAGTCGTCATCGAAGTACTCGGAATCATCTTCACTCGAATCAATCTTTGACGATTCTACTTTCGGTAACGCGGGTGCCGGTGGATTCTCATTTGGTGAGTTTTGTGCTGCGTCCGGACCGATCTTCGCTGGCAGTCGCACTCGCTTATGACAAGAAGGGCACTCAAGGATTTGACTTGATTGTGATTCTTTCGCCTGTATCGCTGACTTACAGGATGGGCATCTTACTTGAAACTTTCGCGGCGAGTTACGCGATTTTTGTTTGTTCGTAGTTACCGACTCTTGCAAGAGTTCTTCTGCAATCAAATCACTCACTCGTTGCCATTTGGTCTCACCCAATCGCTTAATGCGGTTGTTTTGCGAAATTTTCCCTGCATCCAAATAAATCTTCAACTCTGCCAAGTCCTGTATTTGAATCGTTGAGTCGTCAATTCGAAGTTCAAACATCATGTGCAATCATGGCACGTGCATCGTGCTGAACGAGATTTGAAGGTGAGGCGAGGCCCTCGGCGGGATTCGCTTCGTAACGGGTGGGCGAGTTCCAGTAGAGACTTTCTTAAGGCAAACCTGTACGACGCTACGTCGCAACCAAACAGATTGATCGATCCCCAGTAGTTTTCCAGCGTTGGCTTATTGAAGTAACCCCTGGAATTCCGGCAATGGAAACCTTTACGGAACTTCAAGGACGACCCTAAAACCAAAAGCTGGATTTTCAAGAGTTGGCGGTGCCCAACCCCTCATCGCAGATCTTAATTCTGAAGCACTGTTCTCCCAGCCGCCTCCCCTGAGTACGTGATCCGGAATTTTCTTGTTGGCTGGCGGTCCGTCAGGGTCGGTGACGGCACGAGGGCGGTAGTCGAATAGTTCCCAGCCTCACTGGGTGCTGCCGATTCGCAAGTGTTTTCCAGCTTCGGCCAAATCCCATTGAAATCGACCTGAATTACTTTTCTAGTGCCGCCTCCGGGATTATTGCTGTTTTTGGGTGAGTACTACTCTAAAGCCCAATATCGTCCCGGGATCATCTGCTTTTCGGGGATGCCGAAAGGCTGCTCGACAGTCCTGTGCCGGGCTTGCAAATGCCCCACCGGCTCCACCTCCACGACAGACACGTTTTCCACTACTCGAAGGATCACCAGCCACAGGATCTACTGTCTCACCTTCACGAGGATAGGATTCGAAACAATCCAAACACCATTCAAGGACATTTCCATGCATATCGTAGAGTCCCCATGCATTGGGTTGTTTTTGGCCGACTGGATGGTTGACTGCTCCCGAATTGTCTTTGTACCACCCTACTTTTGCGAGCTGCTCCTCACTGTCCCCTGAACAGTATGCCGTAACCGTTCCCGCTCGGCACGCATATTCCCATTCCGCCTCCGTTGGCAATCGATATTCGTTCCCATTTTCCTTTTCACGGCTGGTCAATCGCGAGCAAAACTCCATGGCATCATTCCATGTCATGTCGGCGGCGGGAAGTTGGGCTCCTCTAAACGTGCTAGGATTCTCTTGCATAATTTGAAAGTACTGATCTTGTGTGACTTCATGGACTCCGATGTAGAAGTCCTTTGAGATCGTGACCTTGTGGGCGACTTCATTGGACTTCCTGCCCCGCTCCGAGGTCGGACTTCCCATCATAAATGTCCCCGGCTGAATCAGCCTGAATTTCATTCCAATACTATTCTCAGTCAGTTCTCCTTCGTTTACTGGCGGATTGTCGGGGCGATTCGCCATCGGCGGAGCTTCAGCCGCTGTCTCCACACTACCGTCTGCAAATATCGACATGACTTTAACGTAATTAAACGTCGGGGGCTGCAACGCGAATAGATCCATCTGCTCAATCATGGCCACCGGATATTGCTGGCCGGGCTTGTCAAGGTATTTGATTTCTACATGGAGTATAACACGTAGCACCTTCGATCCGGGACTGCTCTGTTTCTCAGTGAAAGATTTTACTGCGAGGAGTTGATTGCCCATTTCTTCGGTTGTAGTCACTGCAAGTTTATCAGGAGAAAGGACATCCCCACGGACCGTTCCCGTCTTTCCGCTCTGAGTAACGAATGCTATCGTGAAGCAATTGTGTTCGCGGTGCCGAGTAAGTTGTTCTGGGCCAATGAAGCCAGTAATGACAAAATGGTAGTCAATGAACCGCTCATAGAATGTGATGATTTCACCAAATGAATCACTACCGTCGCGAATCCTTTCTTGCTCCTCGTTTGCAATTCTCTGCTCCTCCAATTCTCTCTGTTCCTCCATTTGCTTTCGCAATTGTTCTGCTTGCTCAGCTTCGCGGCGTTTGTCCTCGGCAATGAGCTCTGCTTTTTTTGCCGCATTGCGTTCGTCAACAATTGCCGGAAGGACTCGATTGATTGTCTCCCGTTGCATTTGCAGGATTTCAGCGTCTGTTACCTTTCCGTCTTCAAAATGTCCCAATGCTTGAACACGGTTCAACTCGTCATCAGTCAACGCCAACAATCTGGCACTGTTATCCTTGTCCGATGTGGCAATAGAGAGCTGGATAAGAAGATCTTCAGCAATTGACTTGTCAGCACTAAGGGGACTTGCGACGTATTGTTCCAAGAGTGTTTTTGCTTCTTCCGGTTTCGCTTCAGAAAGAGCGATCTTGGCGTCTGCGAGGAGTTGCTCCGTATTCCGCATGGCTTTCGCTGATTCTGTCCGGTAAATGAGGAAACCCCCAGCGAGCAGGGCCACCGCGATTACGGAGACACAGATGGCCAAGACGGTCTTGTTGCGTCCACCACTGTTGTTCCCTTTTGAGACAGGATCTGATACTGCCCTGTTTGAGGACGGTGGATCGGTTCTCGCCGGATTTGTGGTTTGCGAATGAGGTATCAAAACGATGCATGAACATTTTGGACAGCGAATTTTTTTCCCTGCATTCGCGGCAGGGACTGACAGCGTCGAAGCACACGAAGTGCAATTCACCGTGATTTTACCTGCCATAATTTGAGCTCTACTTCGATGTTTTTGGGGTAAGGCCAATCCGGCGGGAATGATCAGATCGATGTCCACTCGGCAGGATTCATGTTTTGTGGCTTTGGACGCAGCCAAGCCCTGCAGTCTCTCGATGTCACTGTGCATCAGGCCAAGAACACAAAGCACAGCAGTTCACTGGAAACCAAAGAGACAGGAATAAACTTCCTTACAGGTGGAATCTAAGGCGTCAATCAAGTCTGCAACAGCCTAGAGGCAATAAATTTCACGATTGCACGGACTCAATCAGGTCGGCGGGAGTTTTGCACGTGCTTTTGAAACAATTGATGACTTCTGGGTTGATAAGGGCGCAGCTCATTGATTCAGAAATGAGTTGCGCCCCGTTGCCTTGCGCGTTGCCCATCAGGCACCGTCAGAACCGCAGCAGGTTGTCGCGATTCCGGATCGACCGGAGTCTCATTCTTCGGCAGGCCGCTGTTGGTCGGCACGAGCGAAGAGTTCGGAGACTGACAATTGAAAATCGGGCAGGACATCCTCACCGTCAAGGACGCCATCGCGGGGAATGTAACCGGATTCGCCCGCATTGCGATGACAGACAGCGTCGCAGGATTTGGGATTGATGTACCAGATCATCCGCACTCCGGCTTGTTGATAGACCTGCAGTTGTGCGTAGATTTTTGCCGGCCTGTTCAAGTCAGTCGCGAGCGAACTCGTTCCTGCAATTCGGCCAGCTTCGTTTTCAGTTCGATGTCTGTATAACAGGTTAACTCTTGAGTGCCAGAAACGACATCGCCCAGGATCTGCTGGAGCGCCTGAATTGCACCAAGGATTGTGCCTTCTTCACGTCCCCGCTCCACTCCCTGTTCAATCCCCTGTTCAATGCCTTCTTCAATTCCCTGTTTTCGAGCAGTCGAAAGCATCCAATCGTAGTCTCGCTGAGCTTTTTCGCGTTGATCGTGCATTGCTTTGTCCTCTGTCTTTGAAGAAATTATTTCGAGGCAACCGATGACCGGCTGAAATTCCAAATCAGGAAAGATCCGCCGAAGGCCTTCAGCCGTATATTCATGAGCATTCAAAATCAGCCAGCACCATTGGGCCAGTCGGTTCGCCCCGGAAATGGTGGTTTCATCGAATCTGGACTTTTGCAATTCTACCGTATGAACTTCGATCGCTCTATCCAATTTTCGACCACTTTTTTCATCCATCATCTGAAATCGATGATGGACCTGATCTGAATCCAGGAAAAGATTGCCCGTAAGCAGACAGATCGAAATCGTCGTATTCAATTTTGTGTAATCGTCACCTGCTGACAACTGATCGGTGTAAGTTTCACTCGCATAGTATACCATCCGCGGCAGCATGCCGGGATGAATTGAAATCTGCATTTCGATGTTAAAAAGACGCCCCGCCGAATCTCGTGCTTTGACGTCCAGTACCACGAGTTTGGCCGTCTGAAATTCCTGGAAACTGTACGGATTCAGTATGGTCACATCCGTAATCGGATTCTCCAGTTCCAGAATCGCATTCAACAGCCCGATCAGAGCAGCCGAGTTTTCCGGACTCCCAAAGATCTTCTTGAACGCAAAATCCACAAACGCCTTGATCCCCAACGGTATCACTTCAGAACTCCGCACAAACTCGGAACGGTCGTTTCAGTCGCCGTATGGATAGTAGCCTTTTCGCGGTTGTTGACGTAGTCATCAAACGAGGACGCATCGCGGCCAATCGAGTAACATTGGGCTGACGCCCAGCCGATTTGTCGAACCAATCACCTGATCGCAAAAGTCTGAAGGGCGGGACTGCGTGTCTTTATCTGAATTCCATAGTCGGTGTAAGAATTGATAAAGGGAAGCATCTCATCGATTCAGAAATGGGTTTTGTCTCTTTTGATTTGCGCGTTGTTCATCAGGCACCGTCAGAACCGCAGCAGCTTGTCGCGATCCCGGATCGACCTGAGCCCCATTCTTCGGCTGGCCGCTGTTGGTCGGCACGAGCGAAGAGTTCGGATACTGACAATTGAAAATCCGGGAGGACATCCTCACCGTCAAGGACGCCATCGCGGGGAATGTAAGTCAATTCGCCTGCACTGCGATGACAGACAGCGTCGCAGGATTTGGGATTGATGTACCAGATCATCCGCACTCCGGCTTGTTGATAGACCCTCAGTTTTGCCTCCATCTCGTCGGCTGTGTTGCCGTCAGAAATTACTTCAATAATCAAGTCCGGACTGCCATCCAGCAATTCGCGAACTCGAAACAGATCATTTCAAACGTGCGCTTTGTCGGCTTGCGGCCCGTCCACAGAGCAATCAGTATCTGAGGACAGCTCAGGCTACTTTTCTGACAGTGTGACATTCAGCCGCTTGCCGACGGCATTCGCCAGCTTCTTCAGAGTATCGAGCGTTGGAGATCCTGCACCACTGAAGAGTCGCGACAGGTTTGCGCGGTCGATGCCAGTTCTGGCTTTGATGTTTTCCAACGACAGATTCTGTCTGTCACGTTCCGCGCTGATCGCTGCCACAATGTCAGCAATCTGCGCTTCTTCCGCATCCAGCCGCGCGAAAGCTTCACGGGCTTGCTGTTTTGTGGCAGCAATCACTTCCGGACGCTCCTCTTCGGCAATCGCCTTTCGAAGTCTTTCCCGCATAGCTGGCGTCAGCGTGGGCACCAGTCTGACGGAAGCCTCGTTTGATGTCGTTGACTTCTTTTTCATGGCTTTTCTTCTATCTCGAATCCAGTAATTGGGAGCACACACCATTCCACTTCAATCCACTCGAACACCATACACAATCGGCGTTCATCAGGCGTGTTGCCAATTCTGATCGGACGGTCAGATGATCGACTGACTTCTTCCAGTTGATAGTTCTCGAAGACATACTGCCAGTCCTGGCAAGTCAGCCCGTGTTGTGGCACTTTATCGACACTCTCGCCCTGTTCGTCGGACCAGAGATATGCGTAAACTGCCAGCCGTCATTCCCACTTAGCGTTGGCACAAGATACAACACTAGTTGGGTGTTGGCAATAGTGAAAAGCGAATGGGATGAAGCTCATTTCTGATTCAATGGCCATCAAAACTGCAGATGCCGCGCTGAGATTGAGAGACGCATGGACCTGAGTCTCATTCTTTGGCAGGTCGCTGTTGGTCGGCGCGAGCGAAGAGTTCGGAGACCGACAATTGAAAATCGGTGAGGACATCCTCACCGTAAATGACGCCATCGCGGGCAATGTATGCTTCACGCGGTGCGGATTGATATCCTTGTTCCGAGGCTCCTGCCTCGCGAGATTGTCGTCGGAGGCAGGAGCCTCCAGTGCAGTGCGTTCCAGGGCTGGAGCCCTGGAACGAGAATTGACAGCCTCATTCCAGGCCGCGCGGAGTATAAGTTGATTCGCCCGCACTGCGATGACAGACAGCGTCGCAGGATTTGGGATTGATGTACCAGATCATCCACACTCCGGCTTGTTGATAGACCCTCAGTTTGGCTTCCATCTCGTCGGTTGACCGGCAGACATTGCTGATTGCTCCTGAATCAAACTGGTTTTCATCGTCGGGCAACGTAACTCCTTGATTTTCAAGTACGCTGACATGGCTGAATCACAGGGTGAAAACCAACCCGTACGCTTGAGTGCATGCAAAACCAAACATCTTACCTGTTCGGTATTACTGCCCGGAACCATCTGCAAGTCTCTGCACATCCGGCACAAACACAACACGACACAATTCCGGGAGACCCGCCAAATACGATAATTCCAAGACGAAGGACGCACTTCGCTCGCAACATCGCCCTTACCGGCGTTTTGTGAGTTCTACCGCTCTGGTCACGGTAGGCCTCGTCTTATTTACTTGTTCGGCAGGATGCCGACAAATGCATGCTCATCAGGGATGAATATGAGTAATCACGCAACAGGATTCACGAACGCCAATCCAAAACACCGTGCTCTTTGGGCAGCGATCCTGGCCGGTCTGCTAATGGTTGTGCCAGGATGTAAAATTCCTGCACTCTGTCGGGCAACTGCCGGAGCGATATTGCCTGACCGATTCAAGGGAGCTGACAACATGGTCAGCCCGGAAGATGAAATCGTCAGCCTTGAAAACTCAGCCCAGCTCGGCTATCGCGAATTCTTTGAGGACCCAACGCTTACGAGCCTGATGGATGAGGCACTCGTGGGAAATCAGGAGCTGAAGATTCTGGCCCAGGATGTCCGCATCGCGAATCTGGAGGTTTTGAAGCGGAGTGGGACGTATCTTCCGTTCGCTACTCTCGGAGGCCTCGCGGGACTGGAAAAACCAAGTAGCTACTCGCCAATTGGTGCCGCCCATGAACAGCTTCTTGCAGGAGGTTCTGGCGGCGGCTTTCCCGATCCGCTGCCAAGATTCATGGTCGCCGCCAACGTCTCCTGGGAGATTGACATCTGGAGGAAACTGCGGAATGCCAGAGATGCGGCGTCACTGCACTACCTTGGCACCCAGGAAGGGCGGAACTACGTCGTAACCCGGATGGTTGCCGATGTGGCCGAAAATTATTACCAGCTTCTGGCTGCCGACAATCGGTTGGTGACGCTGGATACAACCATCTCGCTCCAGGAGCAAAGTCTTGAGGTTGCCATCGCCATGAAGGAAGCGGCCCGCGGCACCGAACTCGCTGTCCAGCGTTTCCAGGCTGAGGTTCGCAAAAACCAGAGCCAGAAGCTGATCATTCGGCAGGAGATCGTCGAAGCCGAGAACCGGATCAACTTTATCGCCGGTCGCTTTCCGCAGCCTATCGATCGAGCGATCGTGGAATACATCGACCTGAAGCTGCACGCGCTGAACGCCGGGGTGCCTTCCCAGCAACTGCAAAACCGACCTGACATCCGCCAGGCCGAACGCGAATTGGCGGCGGCTGGACTCGACGTCAAGGTTGCACGAGCACGCTTCTATCCATCGCTGATCCTCACTGGCGGTGTTGGCCTCGACGCCTTCAATACCAGGTATCTGTTCGCAACTCCAGAATCTCTGATTTACGGGATGGCCGCTGAATTGGTTGGCCCGTTAATCAACAAGCGAGCGATCAGGGCGGATTATCTTACCGCGAATGCCGAGCAGTTGCAGGCCGTCTACAACTACCAGCGCACAATCCTTAACGCTCACATCGAAGTGGTCAACCATCTGGCGATGGTGGAAAACTATGGCAAGAGCATCGAAACAAAAAAACAACAACTGACGGCTCTCGAGGAGTCGGTCGATAGCGCAACAAAGCTCTTCCAAAACGCCCGAGGAGAATACCTTGATGTGCTGCTGGCGCAGCGCGACATGATGGAAGCAAAAATGGTCATTATCGAGACCAAACAGCTGCAACTGACCGCGATCATCAATGCCTATCAAGCCCTCGGGGGCGGTATGTACGCCGGTAACTTCAACACCGACATGAGCATGGAAGTCATTGATGCTGCTGATGCCGCTGATGCAGGCGACAAAGTGGAAAAAGACAGTGATGTGGTTCTGCCCGCAATGGAACCAGACAAGCAGCAGAATTGATTTACCGGTCTATCGAACTTTGCAATGACGCGAATGATACGGCCGACGTTCCGGCAGTACTGCGGTTTGCTCGGT
>Ga0154020_10003387_pt1 | contig 19187 bp, 17 predicted proteins | sample Klosneuvirus_201_FD_109709 | JGI IMG/M metagenome (GOLD analysis project Ga0154020, IMG submission 109709) | Active sludge microbial communities from wastewater, Klosterneuburg, Austria - Klosneuvirus_20160825_MG | ecosystem: Engineered > WWTP > Aerobic digester > Activated sludge | place... | reverse complement strand
TGAATACACGCCCGCCTTCAAAATAGAATACACCTTCACCTTTTGTGGTGAAAAAAAGTTTGCCCTCAGAATCTTCAGCAAAAGCGCTGATTGAAGAATTTAATGAATTCCCGAATGCAGAAATAAATGTGAGTTCATTCCTTTCAATCGTTGCTATACGTCCGTTCTCATAACCTATCCAGATTTTGTTCCTGCTATCCTGATACATTGCAGAAACTGTTTTTGATGTCGTATCGTTGCTGCGGACAGGAATGAATTCTAAGCCATTAAATTGAAATATACCGTGATCTGTACCGACCCATAACATTCCCATCTGATCCCTCATGATTTTCTGGATCCGCGGTTTGTATATGTCGGTTTTTAATTCGTAAACTTTTGAAATTGGAATAAGGGCAATCGCTGTCTGCATACCTAACAGACTGAAAAAGGCTGATACCGTCAGATACCGTTTGATCCAGCGAAACATGTAATCAGGATTTAGGCTTTAATAAGGCTTTGACTTCAATGCCGATCTCAGAAGAGATTTTTTCGTGCACAACTTTGGGGACTTTAATGCTGTGATCAGCCAAAAGCACATTAAACTTAGATTCAATGTAAATCAAATGATTTTTTATTGTGATTGCAACTTTTACAATTCGTTCCTGTTCGATTCCGTGAATGGATAATTTGCCTTTGGCGCGAATAGAATAGACACCATCTGCTTGGAAATTTACATCTTCGATAATCTTGCCTGAAAAAATAACTTCCGGATAGGTTTCGGTTTCTAGAAATTTGTCATTAAAATGTTCCCTTTGTAAGCCACTGTTAAATCCTTCGAAAGTCTTCAATTCTACACGGAAAACAAATACTTTTCTATCAATGTCCAGAATCCCCTGTAATTGATTTGATTTTGCACTGATAATTTCCTGCGGAGCTTCCGATCGGAAAGCAACGTCTCCATCGTGGGTTGAATACAATTTAATCGCAGGAGGAGTTGCAGAATAAAGCGAAAAAAAAACCAATAAAAAAATTAGTCGGTTCATAGTACGATTCAACAGAGTTGTTTCTCCAAGCGTGAAAGTACTAAATAGATTTGAACAAAAACTGAGCATTGTCATCCTTTTCGTCAATCCTTCCGTGCTTGAATGGCATCGAGAATCCGGGATGTTGCACCTCCATTTTCCATTACGTATTCACGGGCTATGCGACCAGCTACAACTCGTGTTGTTTCATTCCGGAGGAGATCGGTCGATACCTGTGAAAAATCAGCAGCCGTGTTCACGCAGAAGGCACCTTTCTTTTCAATCAAATCGATAGCTTCTTTGAATTTGCTGTACTCAGGACCAAAGAGGACAGGAATTCCATAGGCAGCTGCTTCCAGGATATTGTGAATTCCTTTTCCAAATCCACCTCCTACATACGCCAGTTCTGCATATTGATACGCAGAAGATAAAAGTCCAACAGAATCTATAATCAATACATTAGCCATACTTGCTTTTTCCTCAGTTGTTTTAGAGAAACGAATGACTTTCAGATCTGAATTATTCTTTTGAATTGTTTGTTCCAGATCGCGAATTGATTCTTCCTGAACTTCGTGTGGAACCAAAATAATCCGCACACCTGTTGCTATCAGAGCAGACATTGATTTTGCAATTAACACTTCATCTGACGGCCAGGTACTGCCCGCAATAAATAACTGGTGATCTGATTTAAATTTTTTTAGAAGAGGAATATCAACAGATTTCGTCGCCACTTCAATCACCCTGTCAAATCGTGTGTCACCTGTAACAGTAAAATTATTTAATCCATTATCCCGGAGAAGTTCTCCGGAAACAGAATCCTGAACAAAAAACTGGGTAATAAATCCGAGCATCTTTTTGAAAAAATTCCCATACCATTTAAAAAACGATTGGCCGGGACGGAATATAGCAGACACTACATAAACCTTAATATTTTTACTGTGAAGTCTGGAAAGGTAATGGTACCAATATTCGTATTTGATAAAAAAGACGGTGTCAGGATTCAAGAGATCGATGAAATGACGTGCATTTCCCGGAGTATCCAAGGGTAGATACAAAACTATATTGGCAGCAGGGTATTTTTTTCTGACTTCATAACCGGATGGAGAAAAAAAGGTGAGGATAATTTCAGAATCAGGTTCTCTTTTTTTGATTTCTTCGATCAGTGGACGACCTTGTTCAAATTCTCCCAAAGAGGAACAATGCACCCAATAGCGTTTATTTTTTTTTGTTCCGTAAGCAGCGAGTTGAGACTTCCAGTTTTTTCTACCGCTGATCCATTGTTGTGCTTTCTCATTTCCTGCAATGGAAGCCAGATAGATCAATGCATAGTATAGGTTTAATCCTAACGAATAAATAAACTTCATCAGGTTTGGATTAATCGAAGTAAAATTGTTTGGGTGCTCTTTTGTATATCGGAATGATCCAGGCTACACGAAAACCGAAAAGTAAGTCCATTCGTTTCCGAGTATCTTGTTTTTGCAAATCGAAATCAAAATTTCGTCGATTTTGAGTAAATGCCTGAGTGAATTCAAAGCCACCATAGAAATTCACAAGACGCTGGTTCCCAAAGTTAATATATCCGATAAATTCTGTGAGTGAAAATCCATTGCTCAGTTTGTCATAGCCTTTTGCATAATTGCCTTCAATAGAAGGATAACTTCCTCCTGTAGCTTCCATACGGATTTTATGCTGAAGGATTCCCCCTCCAAGTGTTGCCAAAATTCCGGAATTTTTATTGGGACCAATGACGGGAAATACTTTCCCGACTTTTAATTCATATTTCCATCCTCTTTCCACGAGAGCAATCGTTGCTATTTGACCTTCTGCATTGATAAAATATCCATTCGGATCACGAAGGCTGTCAAGTATTCCGTTCTCACGAATTTTTTCACTGAAGAGAAAATTGCCATCAAAGCCGAGAACAAAATTGTTTTTTAATTTGATCTGGAAGACACCTCCTACATTGAAATTATTTCCGAACCGGTCGGCCATGTCACCACCGGGAAGTTGATAAGCAAAGGTGGCACCAATCATTGTAAAGCTCACTGTTGAATCCTTCAGATTCACCTGAGCAGTGATTGAATTTAAATGCAGACAAAGGAAAGAAAGCAGGAATAGTTTCTTCATGCTGCGAATGTAAAAAAAGCAAGGTGAAGTTTGGTCATCAATTAACGAGAATCGCCCGGGACCACTTGGACAAAATCCCCGGACTTTCCCCGTGGGATGGATAAGGATTTAAAGCCGGATTTACGAATCATCTTACAGAGGAATACAATTTGTCCTGTATGGTATGCGTAATGAACCAGTTGACGTTGCAATGCCCTGAGCACGAGATGTGGTTCCTGTCGAATGGTTACTGTTTTTAACAAATCTTCTGCCTGAAGTGATTGCAATGCAGAGAACAAACAGTCCCAGCCTTTGTTCCAGTAATTAAGAAGTTGTTCTTTGGTCTGCTTTGAGTCATTAAATTCTGAATCTCGGTTTCTATCCTGCTTTTCTCCATCACTGGTGAGGAAGTCAGTAAATCGTGATAACATATTGCCTGCTAAATGTTGAATGAGAATTGCAACACTATTGGATTCCTGGTCGGGTTGAAAATGGAAATCGGCATCCTGAATCTGAGCAAATGCTTTTTCGGCATTCGATTTCAACCCGCGGAAACTTTTTATTGTTTCCAGAAGATAGGTTTCAGCAATAAGTGTCATGTTCTTTTCAAATTGAGATCGTCTGCTGTAAACTGATAGGGAAGAAACTGACTGATGCTGTCGGCAACAAGAACTTTCCCGGTTTCACCAACCATGATCATTCGAATTGGACCATGGTAACGATGTTCGTATTCGGCAATTGCCTGTCGGCATGCTCCGCAAGGTGTAATGGGTTTATCGATATGAAAGAGGTCGGATTGAGCTGTAATGGCGACTGCTTTTATTTTTACTCCCGGATAATTTGCACCGGCAGCGAAAATAGCAACGCGTTCAGCACAAAGGCCAATCGGATAACTTGCGTTTTCCTGATTATTACCCCGCATGACAATTCCATTTTCAAGCAACACAGCAGCACCCACCTGGAATCTCGAATATGGCGCATATGCTTTATTAACACTTAAGCGGGCCTCGACAACCAAACGTTGATCATCATCAGGCAATTCATCTACATTGCCGTATTCAACAAATTCTGAATGGATTTCAACCTTTTTCATAGTTTCTAAATGGAGGGTAAAAGTAAACAGAATTCGCTTTAATCTACGTCTCTCCAAATTCAACAATAAACTGCATTTAACCAGAACATTTTAACAATTTTCACCGTATTCAAGAGTTTACTTCAAAAAAACACAGAGGCAAGAATGGAATTTATTCACATCTTTGCGTTTGTTTTAAACTCATACAAATCCCGAAAATGAATATTAATTCCCTCATTCCCAAACTGGTCCTTCTCGTTTTTACGGTACTGGTCCTTGGATCCTGCAAAAAGGATGCTGGTGAAGGTGGTACATCAACAATTACGGGCAAGGTCATTGTATATGATTTTGATCCCGGATTCAATAGCGCTCAGGACACATTTCCTGCAAGAGACGAGGATGTGTACATCATTTATGGTGCTGACCACGCCACTTACGACAATGATTACAAAACCTCGCATGACGGATCGTACGAATTCAAATACCTCCAAAAAGGCCAGTATAAGCTTTTCGCTTATTCAAAAGATTCTACCGGAGCATACAATGGTACGGTTAATGGTGCATCGCCTAAAGTTCCGGTTTTTGTTAATGTCGAAATTACCGACAAGAATCAGACAGTAGTGGCTCCAGATATCATTATTTTAAAAAACAACCAGTAATCCAGTATGAAAAGAATCCTTTTTTTGATTTTGATTTCTCTCACAGTTCATGCACTTCCTGCTTTTTCCCAAAGTAAAAAGGACGTGAAAAAGAATAAGATCAAATCTGTTAAAGTTACAAATGTTGTTACAAAAGACGGGAAAGAGCAAAGTATGAATGAATCTTTCCAACGATTTGATGCAAGTGGTGAAGTGACAGAAGAAATAAATTACGAGGATGATGGCAGCTTTAAGTCACACTTCGTTTATGTTTTCAATAAGAATGGCGATAAAACAGAAGAAGTGAGCTATCTGGCCGATGGAAAAGTGAAGAAAAAGAAAACGATTAAGTATAACGCTAACGGTGATAAAATTGAAGAATCTCACTCGGATGGAAGCGGTAACTTTGTCGACAAAGACGTGTATACATACAACGCTAACGGTGACCGGACAACGGAAATTACACTGGATAATAAAAACAATGTCATTCATAAAGTCATTCTCCTGTATGATAACAAAGGGATGAAGGTTAGTCGTAAAAGCTACGACGCCAAAGGCAATCTGGAGTCTGAAAAGAAATATGTTTACGAATATTAATTTGTCCTGTGAATCAATTTGATCCTATACTGGCATCGTTTGATCCGATCACCTTGAAGCAAATGGACAATGTCAAATTGCTCGATCGGGTAGATACCAAATTTATGTTCCGCGATTCATTTTTGCCAGAATTTCTGGAAAAAATGAAGGAGCAGTATTTTGTATTGGAAGCCGGAGAAAAAAGGTATACACATTATGAGACTTTGTATTTCGATACAGAGCATTTCGGATTGTATCTTCGTCACCACAACGGGAAACTGAACCGCTTTAAATTCCGTGCCCGCAGATATGTTGAATCCAACCTTCATTTTTTCGAAGTGAAATTTAAAAATAACAAAGGAAGAACCATTAAAGACCGGATCAAACGACCTGAAATTATTCAACAAATTGCAGATAAATCCGAAGAACTGGTGCGCAGTATTTCTCCTGTTGATCCGAGAACTTTGCATGCCAAACTCTGGGTGAATTACCTCCGGATGACCTTTGTGAACAAGCATTCCCAGGAAAGACTTACAATCGACACTGAAATGGTTTTCATAGATCCAAAAAACAGTGTGAATTATACCGGATTGGTGATCGCCGAGGTGAAACAGGGGAGTAGCCGTGACAAAAGTCCGTTCATCGATATGATGCGTGCCCATTCAATCCAGAAAAAATCAATCAGTAAATATTGTCTCGGTGTCATCAGCCTGAATCCTGAAATAAAAAAGAATAATTTCAAACCTACATTATTGTATTTATCAAAACTCCTTAAATAAAAAATGAACGATCCAGCAGCATTCGAACTCTTTGATAAACTTTCTGACAAGTTCTTCATCCGTTTATTAATCGATGTTATCTCCATGATCATCCTGGTGAGACTCATCTATTTCAGGATTTACAAAAAGAAGGATTATCTGTTTACTTTTTTCCTGTTCAACATCATCATCTTTATCATCACATATCTGTTGAATAAAGTTGATTTGAGTATGGGAGCAGCTTTCGGCTTGTTTGCGGTATTCTCAATGCTCCGTTACAGGACCGAGGGTATTTCAACGAAAGACATGACCTACCTCTTCATTGTTATTGCGATGGGATTGATTAGTGCGGTGAGTAAAGCAACTTATTTTGAATTGGGGATCATCAACATCATCCTGATTGCATTTACTTATGCATTGGATGGAAACTGGCTTGTCCGGAATGAAATGATCAAGACTATTCAGTACGAAAACATAGAAATGATTAAACCCGAACACCACAATGCTTTGATCGACGATTTGAGAAAGCGTACGGGTTTGGATATTCACCGTGTGAGCATCAATAAAATCGATTTCCTGAAAGATATAGCTGTCATTAAAATCTATTTTTACGAGGATACTGTGTCTTCAAAAAAGAAATGAGTCAATTAAAGCGTGGGTTCGTTTTACTGGTTTTTATTCTGAAATTTTCCGGTGTGAGTTATGCACAGGAGGATGCAGGATTGTGGACGAGCCTGAGTTTTCAGCATAAATTTACACAGCAGTGGACCGGGATTATTGCTGAGCAGGTAAGGATGTTCGACAATATTTCCAGAATCGATCAGCATTTTACAGATCTCTCTGTCGAATACAATTTCACAAAGAAATTCAAAGCTTCGCTCAACTACAGGTTGATAGCAAAAAACCGCGAAACCTATTACAGCACACGGCATCGGTTTTATCTTGATCTGGCATACAAAGTGAAAGTAAGTCCTGTTACCGTTTCATTGAGAGAGCGAATACAGGAACAATTCAGTGACATTAATTCCAGCGAACTTGGCAAAATTCCAGAGTGGTATTCCAGGACAAAATTGGCTGTAAAATTTGATCTGAATAAAAAGTATACACCGTATGTTGCCACGGAGCTGTTCTACCTCATTGATGATGCAAAGGAAAATGATCAGGTCATTGACAAGTACCGGATGGAAGCCGGAATAGACTATGAATTCAACCTACGCCACAGCATCAATTTATTCTATCTCATCCAGCACAGCCTTGTAAGTCCTGCGAACGATTATATTATCGGACTAGGATATACCTTCACTTCGTTTTAAGCTGATTTTTTTGTGAGCAGGGCAACTGCATAACAATGAACACCTTCTTGTCGGCCTACATAGCCCAATTTCTCATTGGTAGTGGCTTTGATCGAGATGTCTTCGCTACTGATCCCGGCAACTGTCGAAAGTACCTGCTGCATCTCGGGAATGAATGGGGCTATTTTAGGTTTCTCAAGACAGAGAGTTACATCGATATTCCCTATTTCCCATTCCTTTTCAGCAAGGAGATCGCATACTTTATGTAACAGAATTTTACTGTCTATATTCTTGAATTCAGAAGACGTGTCAGGGAAATGTTTTCCGATATCTCCGAGATTTGCAGCGCCCAGAAGGGCATCACAAATGGCGTGGATCATCACATCCGCATCGGAATGTCCCAAGGCACCTTTGTTGTGTGGAACGAGTATTCCTCCAAGCCAGAATTCACGTTCATCCTGTAACTGGTGAACATCAAAACCAAAACCAACTCTTATTTTTTTCATGTCTGGATACAAAGAAAACATAAAAAGAAAAGCGGGTGAAATTCATCCGCTTTTCTTTTTATGTTTTGGTTAAACTATTCGGTCTGATCTGCATTCTCCTTTTTCAAACCTTCAAAATCAAAGATCAGAGTAAAACGGAGAGTGTTTTCCAGTGGATTGCGTTGAGTTGTTGGAATCAGGTATGCAAAATCAAGTCCGAAAACATTGTAACGTAAACCAGCTCCGATAGTAAAAAACTTTCTGTTTCCTTTTGTGCTTGCTTCGTGGAAATAACCTGCACGGATTGCAAACTGCTTGTCGTACCAATATTCAGCACCAATGGAATATGTGAATTCTTTCAATTCTTCTTTGAATCCTGCAGGAGCATCTGACCATGAACTAAAGAGGGCAGAAGGAACTCCGATATTGCTTGGGTCTTTACCGGCCTGAACAATTTTGTTATTGTTCGCATCCAGACTATCACGACCATCATCTGTCTTGAGATACACTGGAGGAGTAGGAACGAGGAGTTTGTTGATATCGGCACCGAATGCAATCGTATTGTAATTGTCGAGATCAATCTTCAGGTTGGTACCAAGACGGAAATTCATCGGGATGAAATCCTTTGATTTGGTATCGGTGTAAGAAATTTTTGCTCCGATATTTGAAATATTCAATCCAAAAGCGAGCAGAGATTTCTTGTTGGAAATTTCTATATCCTTTCGGTAATAAGCTGAAAGATCCGCGGCAACAGAAGTTCCTGCATGTGTCTGAATGGTGTTATTCGCAATAGCGACTCCACCGGTGAGGTTAGAATAGATATAGCGAAGCGCTAAACCACCGGAAAGGTTTTCTCCCAGTTTACGGGAATAAGCAACATCAAGTGCCCATTCGTTCGGATTGAAAGAGCCGACTTTCTCCGCGTTATCATTGGTGAAATCGATATTACCAAGAGAGAAATAAAGGAGGGAGGCAGCAATTGCCTGATCGCCTTTCAGCTTTTTGTATCCGGAGATATAAGCCAGGTTGATGTCATTTACCAAGGCCCTTAACCAGGGTGTATACGAAATTGAAAACCCGAAATTTTTATCAGCGAATGCAAGCTTCGCAGGATTCCAGTGAATCGAATTGGGATCCGGAGTTGTTGCAACACCATAATCTCCCATTCCTCCGGCACGGGAATCCGGTGCAATCTGGAGAAAAGGTACAGATGTGGTAATTGTATTAATTTGTCCGAGAAGAGAGTCTTTAAAAGAATTTATCTGTGCAGACGAAGATCCTGCTGCCAGCAGGGAGCTAAAGATAGCTAGAAAGGCCTTTTTTTGTGTAAAATGCATCTTGGTTGTAAAATGTGGACGGCAAATATACGTGAATAAACAAAAATGGTTTTGTTTAATTAACGCAGAATCACGAGTTTTTCGAATTTGTCAGCATAATCTCCATCAGAAGTACGAACGCGGAGTTTGTAAACATACACACCTTTTCCGATTCTGTCACCAAAATCATCCAGTCCGTTCCATTCAAGTTCATCCGAACGGTAACCTTCGGAAAATATTTTGCTTGCAATAGTTTTAATCAATTTTCCGGAAACAGTATAAATCTGAACCTGAATATCCAAATTGGTGAACGGACGGTTATGTTCAAACATAAACGTAGTATGTGTGGTAAATGGATTCGGGTAATTCAGAACATGTTCCAATGCCAGTTTTGCAGACTCAGCAACAACAAATTCAGTAGTGGCTTCACTGGAATTATTGTAAACATCCCAGACTTTTAAATTTACACTGTGTGGTCCTGCTGAAAGGTCTTTGAAGGGATACTTCACTTTTCCTTGCTGGTAACTGTTCAGATCGTTTTCGTAATAATCATTCAGGACATAGATTTTATTGCTGCTGTTGTCAAGTTCTGCAGTCATATCATGACCAATGCCTGTTCCAACTGTATTCAAACCACTGCTGTCAACCACCACTGCATAGAGCACAGGATTTTTATCGGTCATGCCACCTCTCACAAATTTTTCATCGTTGATGTAGAGTTTAATCTCAGGTCCCTTCGCATCGGAAGGAACGGAGGTATCGTAACCTCCGACAATCAATCGGTTGCTGTAGCCGGCTGCATCGATGCTTCCATTTTGTGCATAGTAACTTAACTTACCGGATCCATATTGAAACTGAATATCTTTCGGAACAACAAACGAGAAACTGAAATCTCCGTTTACCACGCTTGCTTTACCACGGTAAATAATATTTTTCTGCAATTCGAATGGAGCAGGATAAGAGGGATCAGTAATTACATTCCGGTCATTTCCCAAAGTAGAATACGTAACCCATTTGTCAAAAACAGTAGGGTAAATAATTCCATTGAATGTACTTGCTTTTGCACCTGTCACATCGAGTACTTCTCCGGTAATCGTGATTTTTTTTAATGCTTTCAGCGTATCTATAACAGTGGTGATATCATTACCGTTGATTGTATTGGTACGAACAGACAACTGGGGATAAGCCATTTTAAGTGCAGGATCTCCGATCAATAAAAAGTTGCGGACATATTGATCTGTGTAGACGTCAATTTTTGTTTGTTCAAAAATATCTCCGATAGTAGGCATATGACCATCGATCTGGGAAAAGACATGCGTAAAGAATCGTTGGCACAAATTGTAATTGGAACTTGAAAATGCGAGTCTGGATGTTGTGAAAAGACAAATCCCTCCTCCGTTTGGATTTAGAAAAACCAATTCCCCTGCGGAAGTACGACCCGGATCATCTACCCGTGTAAATTCGCAAGTAGCTGTCAGGAATGCAGGCATTGCATTTAAATTACTCCAATTATTAATATCGTCAACTTCAAGGAAACGTTCGTGGCCCCAGCCAACTTCCCCGCCATGTCCGATATAAGTAAGCAAGAGAGCACCTTTTTGAACCCTGTCGATGAGTGCTTTGTGTCCATCCGGATAACGGTTTCCGCCTGGAGTTGACTGTTGGTTATAAGCATCGACATAAACCTTGTCGATGTTTAACAGTGGGTAATCTCTGCTCACTCTTCTTGCAAGAGTATCCGCTTGTTTGAAATGAGTGTTACTGTCCTGATCATCTGCAATGAATGTGACAATATTTCGCCAGTCTGCATACACGGTGCTGTTGATCCCGTTTGAACTTAAAGTACCATTCAAATCTGCACCTGCATAATGGAGTATTTTTCGAACCATTCCTTCGGCTTCCTGAACGGTTTTAACTGGTAGCCGACCAACGCTCATATCTACAATTTCTCCGTTGGACCAATCTCCTTCGGCATCATCAAGTAAGCCAAAAAAGTCGTCAGACATATATGTCTGAGTTTGGTTGAGGGAACCGGCAGACTGATACGAAGTCACGAAATTTGTATTCGACGAAACGCGTGATTTATTATCATAGGAAGCATCACCGAGGATGAGCAAATAACGCGGAAGATCTGCAGGTGAAAAAGCGCGATCATAAAACATTTTCACGAAATCTCGGATTGCCGAAACATCCTGAGCACCGGAAGAGAATTCATTAAATATCTGATCAGTAGTTGCAACAACAGTTGAATAGTTATCGTGTGTCCTGTGAAAATCCGCCAGTTCATTGGCCTGGTCAATGAACAGTGGATTTGTCACAATAAGCAAGCTTGATTTTGGAGAAGCATGCAAATTCTGATTTTCTATCTGACCGATAAGCACCGGAGAATAAGCACCTGTTTCATTGAAGGCTATAAATTCATGTAAACTATTTGTTTCTGTAATAAAGCTTGTTGTTGAGGAATTGAAATTAGCAGCCTGCAGGACAACATTGATAGGGTCAGTAACATCCCATACAAGAACAGTAGATGGTGTATTGTTCAATTGAAATTCACTGATATTTCCGATTCCTGCTGATCGTGTATCCCTGAAATGAAATTGATCTCCCTGCCCGAGCATATTCAACTGACATCGCGCATTCAAATCGATTGCATTCAGCCAACCCTGACCATTAGGATCTGCTGTACTCATTGAAACAGAAACATTTATAGAAGAAGAATTCGGAAAAAGTGTTTTGGAAAGGTAAAGTGGAGCTGCATAATTATCCTGAGGCGAACTTCCTACCGAAGAAAAAGCCTGGGTGATAATTGTCTGACCATTCAGCGTGATTGAAAAAGAGTTCGATGAACTATTTTCAGCACGGCCAATGACTGATGCTTTAAAAAGCAATGTGTCGGTGGTGATTGTTCCCGGAAAATTAAATGTGAAACTGTGTGTGTTGTTTACGTTATCAAAATTCTCCCCGTACCATTCCCGTCCTGATTTTAGCAAATTAACCGCATCAATCTCATGGTAAGCATAATCGTCGAAAGAAGTGACGGTTTGGTTGGGCGAGGCACTTGAAGAAGCTCTTTGTTGAATTCGTTTGCCAGGACCCAAACTTGTGGTAAGGAAATAAAATGTGCTGTCAGAATACTGGTTGATAAGATGAGTGAAATGATTGGTTCCGGCGTCTCTTAACCAACGCACCTGACTGGTTCCATAGAATAAAACATAATCTGTAGGATCAAAATGTCCATCGGATTCTCCGATTACCACGATAGCATTTTCTTTGAGATCATCAGGACGTGATTTTGCATTTGCCTGTGGTAACATTCCTCCACCATTACCATAAATGCGAAGGCTCGTCGGGTCGATGTTATCGACATCCACGCCCAGATTTTTCAGGTCATTATAGGTCAATTTGTGGACGCCGTTTTTTGTCAGACTAAGTTTGTACCAGTCACCATTTGCCAAAACACTGTTGGTTGAATAATACCGTGCAGGTGAGTTTCTGTTGCTGATTGAAGAAGGAGTGACATCCAGTTGAAAAGAGAGAAGTCGTTCGTAACCCGGACCGTTTTTGTTCTTACGGATCGGTAATATTCTCACCGAAGCGAAAGGAACTTTTTTCCTGTATACAACACTTGTTTCTATCTTGAATTCAGTTCCGATTTTTTCAGGATGAAGGATAAGATTAGATTCGCGAAGGATATCTGTTTCTACACTGCTCAATGTTGCCTGAATGGAACTGCTGTTACTGTTAAGTTTAACAGTTTGTACATATTCAGGAAGAAAATCTTCGTTATAGGATCCGCCTTGAAAGCGTAAAGTACGTACCGGTGATTCGTCCGGATTTGAAGTCTCCAATACAGGAAGCCATTCAATCTTTTTACGTTCATCCGGTGTGCTGACAGGGTCGGCTGTTTTTGCCAGAAAGGGAATGAAAATAAGAATGAGTGTCCATAGTTTTTTTGTATACATGGAGAAAAAGCGTTTGGTTATTGAAAGAAGTGGAAATCCTGGTTTGGTATTCCTCGTAACGAACTGTAACCTGAAATATTTTATCAAACAAAAATATTCAAAATTGCTGAAAGCAGGGGTGTTTGGGAATCTTCTTTTTGTAAATCATAACTTTCTTACTTTTTTAAGTCCTTGAAATAGTTGTTAAATCTGCTAATAAATCATCTGATTTTTTTTCATCCGTCAATGATTCAATTTTTTTTATCTTTAGCAGGATTTTCGAAGCCACATTATTTAAAAATCATTAAAATTGTCGTCAAATCTTACAGATGGTTTGAATAGGCTTGTTTTGATCATCGGAAGCATGCGTAACTCTATATCTTCACAAGCGTAAGACGTAAACTAAAATATTTCAAATGCTCAGGAAAGGATTTTTGTGGTTGTTTATCCTGTATTCAGGTGTACTACTTGCGCAGGATCCTGAGTTTACACAATTCTACGCGAATCCTCTATACCTCAACCCTGCTTTTGCCGGTACAGCGCGCTGTCCGCGGCTCGCTCTAAATTACCGGAACCAATGGCCGGCATTGACAGGTACATTTGTGACGTACACAGCTTCGTACGACCAACACGTTGAGGCCCTGGGAGGTGGAGTCGGACTCCTCGTTTTGAACGACAAGGCAGGAGAAGCGACTCTCACGACTACGAATGTTTCAGGAATTTACTCATACCAACTGAATGTAACTCGTGAATTTTCCGTAAAATTCGGATTACAAGGAACTTATGTTCAGAAAAAAGTCGATTGGGACAAGCTCACTTTCGGCGATATGATTGATCCGCGATATGGATTTATCTATGAAACACAGGAAATTCGCCCAAATACGAACAAAAGCTTTTGGGATTTCTCTGGAGGTATACTTGGTTACAGCAACCGCTTTTATGGTGGTGTTGCTGTTCACCACATGACAGAACCGGAAGAGTTTTACATCAAATCTTCCCCTGGAAGCAAGCTGCCAATGAAAATTACTGCCCATCTTGGAGCAGTGATTCCAATTGCCGGGAACAGGGATGGTACGACCTATATTTCACCAAATTTCCTTTACCAGAAACAACGGGATTTCCAGCAATACAATATTGGATTGTATGTTGCTAAAGCTCCTCTGGTCGGGGGTTTGTGGTATAGAGGCGGGGATGCATTCATCGCATTGGTGGGTCTCCAGCAAGGGATCTTCAAATTCGGATACAGCTACGATGTAACGGTGTCCAAACTCTACAATGCTTCTGCCGGATCTCACGAATTATCCCTGGGATTGCAGTTTCCTTGTCATCCGAAGAAGAAACGCTTCCGGACCATTAAGTGCCCTTCATTTTAGTAATTTCAAATAAAATAAATACATTTGGCATTCGTTTAAGCCCTTAAACAACAACCAATCACCCTAATGAAAAAACTCATTTGGAATAGCTTCAGCCTGGTTGCTGTTGCATTAATTTTTTCCTCCTGCGGGAAGGAGAAATCTTCCGTCACCGGTTGGAATTATAATGATCCCAAGAACGGGGGCTTTGAAGTTGTCCCTTACGATGAACAGGAAACAGGTCCGGGTCTCGTCCTCGTTGAAGGCGGTACATTTACAATGGGCCGTACGGAACAGGATATCACGCTCGACTGGAATAATATCCCACGTCGTGCAACCGTGAGTTCATTCTATATGGATGAAACTGAGGTTGCGAATGTTCACTACCTTGAATATCTCTACTGGATTACCCGAGTATTCGGTGCTGATTATCCTGAAGTTTATAAGAGAGCTTTGCCGGATACATTAGTATGGCGTGATAAATTGGCATACAATGAACCTCTTGTTGAGCTCTATTTCCGTCACCCTTCCTACCAGCAATATCCTGTAGTTGGAATTAACTGGTTGCAGGCGAATGACTTTTGTGCATGGAGAACAGACAGGGTAAACGAACAGATTCTTATCCGTGAAGGGATCCTGCGTATTAATCCGAATCAGATTAATGAAGATAACTTTAATACAGATGCTTACCTGGCCAGTCAATATGAGGGACTTGTTAAAAGTGATCTGATTGACCTTAATCCAAGTTCCGGTGCGAATGGTACGCGTAAAGTGCGTATGGAAGATGGTATTCTTCTTCCACGTTACCGCCTCCCGACCGAAGCGGAATGGGAATATGCTGCATTGTCTCAAATCGGTAATACCATTTACGAACGTGTGACTGATCGTCGTCAATATCCATGGAACGGACATATCGTTCGTAACAAAGACGAAAAATACAAAGGTCAGATGATGGCCAACTTCAAGCGTGGCCGTGGTGATAACATGGGTACTGCAGGCTTCCTGAATGATAACGCCGATATTCCGGCACCGGTACATTCTTATTGGCCAAATGATTTCGGTCTGTACAATATGGCCGGTAACGTTAACGAATGGGTGATGGACGTTTTTCGTCCGCTTTCTCCGGAAGATAAATCAGACTTCAATCCTTACCGTGGTAATGTGTTCAAGACACAACAGCGTGATGAAGAAGGTGCGATTTCTGAAAAAGACAGTCTTGGTCGTGTACCAATTAAGGACACGGATGAAAGTCCTGACCGTCGTAACTATACCAAAGCCGACAACATCAATTACCTCGATTCTGATGAGCCTGAAATTAAATACGATTTCGGTATTACCTCGCTGGTGAACGATAAAGCTCGCGTGTACAAAGGTGGATCATGGAAAGACCGCGCGTATTGGTTGTCACCGGGTGCCCGCCGTTTCACAGATGAAAACCAAAGTACAAATGATATCGGTTTCCGTTGTGCAATGACAAGGGTTGGTAGTCCGGTTGGATTAGGATCGAAACCCAAAACGAAATAATCAGAACAAAAATATTTTAAGAGCCTCCAATTCGGGGGCTCTTTTTTTTTGCTCCAATTCTATGTTTTACACTTTTTAGCTGAATGCAGCAAAATTTCTTTCCAAATATTTATTGATACATTCACCACCGGAACATCCTCTTTTTTTCAAGACAATAAAATTGAAATTTTGAGAGAAATATGAACAGCAAGATGAAATTGTTTTCTCAAAATAATCTGAATAGGAATTCGATTTGGCCGATGCCATTTTCGATTCAGATTATAAGTCTGTTTCAGATTGTTTTAATATGTCAAAGCTGCGAATGGTCCAACCGAAGCATCGACAAAGATTATTACAATCAGAATTTTGATGACTTGCATGCTTGGTCAAAATATGCTGAACTGGCAGGAGGCAATGCACATAGCGGCATGTTTTGTACATACGCAGATTCAACGCATCCTGTTAGCCAGACTTTTGAAATGGACCTGAGGTTGGCGTATTACTTTGGATACAAAAGATTTGATGTAAGTGCCTGGGTGCTTCATCAGGAGAAGGAAGCCAAAGGTGCATTGGTGGGTTCCATAGCGACGTTTGACTCAACGATTGTAAAAATAGAGAAGGCGGAAATTCAACCGAAGATCTTTCAGGCCGGTGTATGGTATAAAATTGAAATGTCATTGGATATTCCGCAGCATCTGCCGGATACAAATCGGGTCCGCGTATTTTTATGGTCTCCGGAAGGTGACAGAATTCTGATGGACGATATTTCCGTGCATGGAATCCGATAATAGGAATCCCAATTTTTTTCTAGGCCAATTATATTTTCTCAACATTTTCTTTTTTGAACCTTAGAAAAAGTGGAATGAGAAGACATAGAATAACAAGCAAATAGATTTTTGCAATGGTCGGCATGTCGAACCAGCTTGATTTGGTATTCAGATGAAAAAAGTCCAGCATTTTTTCGTTGTTCAGAAAATAGGCGATTGAGAAAAGAACATAGATCCACCAATACCGTGTGTAATAACAATAGGCTGCAATGAATAAGAATGCGGGAAAAGTGTACCGTTCATGCATTTGTGTATTGAAGAAAAAGAAAGCCATGACTGAAAGAGCTCCAATCGCAAATACCGATTCCACCGGAAGCTGAGCTGATTTATTTTTCCACTTGGTCCACACAGAACTGATCAAAGGAATGAGTGTGATCAATAAAAATACACTGAGCATGATCAATCCCCATAATTTAAAAGTAAGTCCATGCCACGAGTTGTTATCGGCTGTCCATCTCAATTCCCCGGGCAACATCAGGTACCAGACATTTCCTGCATACAGGGAAACGTAGGTGTACAAGCCAAAAAGACCTTTTAAAACATTGATAAATGCTGCTGATGTTCCACTAAGAATCCAGGGGATGATGATAATTACTTGCGTGAAAATTACAATCAATGCACCGTAAATAATTTTTTTCCAATCCATTTTTAATGGCATCTGATAGATAAAAATCAGAAACAATAATGGAAAAAAAAGTATCGCCTGAAATTTGAAATTCAGAGAAATCAGGAAAAGAACAGCAGATCCCAGCAAGCGGTTTCGTACAGCTGCTACAACTGAAGCGAATACAAAAAAACTAAAAACGGTATCAAATTGTCCCCAGAAAATCGTGTTGTGGAGATAGGAGATGTTTAAAATTAATGCAAGAAACAAACCAATTTGAACATTTTTCCTGGAAGAGAAAGATGCCAATAATAAAGCACTGGCAAAATCAAAAATAAGAGTGAAATATTTGAAAAAATGAATGTGATCGTAAGCATATTCTCTTGAGTGAAAAAGCAGGGTGACAATTTTAAACTCGTACAAATGCAAAGGCAAATAATTGATCACTCCTTCATAACTGTGCCCCAATCCTTTTGCATAAATATGCTCCAGCCAGACTTTCCAACATCCCATATCATAAACATGTCCGCGAACAGGAGTAAGGATAAGATAGAGTATGAAAAAGATACCTGCTACTATATATGTACTTGGGTGAATTTTGTTCATTAAATTCAGCTTGTCTGATTCAAGCCCTCTCCGGAGCTCTTTTTGAAGACAAAATAGATTGGGATACCAATGAGGATGATGATCAATCCATACAAGCTGGAACTTGTTTGATAAATCAGCATATTGATTGCCACCATTGCAGCCATCAGAATATAAAGTGCCGGGATGACAGGATATCCAAATGCTTTATACGGACGCTCCATATCAGGTCGCTTTTTGCGGAGGATGAAGAGTCCGGTGATGGTGAGAACATAAAATAACATCACTGCGAACATAATGTAATTCAAAAGGTCGCCATACGTTCCGGAAAAGCAAAGTAGACAAGACCAGATGCACTGCATGATCAATGAATTTGCTGGTACATTGTTCTTGTTGAGTTTGGCTGCCTTGGGAAGGAAGAGTCCGTCTTTAGCCATGGCATAATAAACCCGGGCAGCAGTAAGAATCAATCCATTCAGGCAACCGAATGTCGAAACCATGATCATTATTGCCATGAAGAATTTCCCGTTCGTTCCCAACACAGTTTCCATCATTAATGTAGCGACCCGGTCATTTTCAGCATGCTGAATTTTTTCAATTGGCAATACATAGATATAGGCAATGTTGGCAAGGAGATAAAGAACCATCACTGTTCCAGTACCAATAAACAGAGAAAGTGGAAGATTTCTCTTCGGGTTATGAACTTCTCCGGCAGTATAAGTGATATTGTTCCATGCATCTGCTGAAAATAAGGAGCCGGTCATTGCTGCGCCAAAAATACCAATAGTACTGAGTGTGATGATATCAGGAAAAGCAGGGGAGAAGTTCGACCAGTTACCAGCACCCTGCATTCCAAAATACAGACCAAGAATAACAAGGAGGAGAAGGGCAATCACTTTTGAAACCGTGAAGATATTTTGCAAAAAAGCTCCTGCTTTCACATCCATGAAATTGTACAGGGTGAGCAGAATGATGATGCTAATCGCGAGTAATTGCTGTGTGCTGATATGAAAGGAGGAAATATGCAGAATATAATTATCCCCTGAAATTACAGGAAGAAATACTCCGGTAAATTTGGCAAAAGCAACACCAACTGCCGCAATGGTTCCGGTTTGAATGACGGAAAAAAGT
>Ga0154020_10003386_pt1 | contig 19190 bp, 16 predicted proteins | sample Klosneuvirus_201_FD_109709 | JGI IMG/M metagenome (GOLD analysis project Ga0154020, IMG submission 109709) | Active sludge microbial communities from wastewater, Klosterneuburg, Austria - Klosneuvirus_20160825_MG | ecosystem: Engineered > WWTP > Aerobic digester > Activated sludge | place... | reverse complement strand
GCTGCGGCTGCAGCAGGCGCAGCGCCTGCGCACCTTCGTGGCGCAGCTGCAGCACAACAGCGGCAGCAACGACGTGCTGCTGGTGGGCGACATGAACGCCTACGGCCAGGAAGACCCGATCTTCGAATTCACCGGCAACGGCTACGTCGACGAGACGCTGCGCAGCAGCGCCTTCGCCTACAGCTACGTCTTCGACGCCACCGCCGGCCGCCTGGACCACGCCCTCAGCACGGCGACGATGTCGCCGAAGATCACCGGCGCGGGCTACTGGCACATCAACGCCGACGAGCAGGTGGCCTACGACTACAACCTCGAGTTCAAGCAGCCGGCCTGCGCCACCTGCGCGCCGGACCCGGCCAACGCCGACGACCCCTACCGCTCGTCCGACCACGACCCGGTGCTGGTCGGCCTGAACCTGTACAAGACCTTCACCGGCAGCGCGCTGCGCGACAGCCTCACCGGCACGCCGGGCGACGACATCCTGATCGGCGGCGGCGGGGCCGACCAGCTCAGCGGCGGCAGCGGTCAGAACATCTTCGTCTACACCTCGCTGCGCGACGCCGGCGACAGCATCACCGACTTCGTGCCGGGCAAGGACCTGATCGACGTCGCCGCGCTGCTGGCCAGCCTGGGCTACATGGGCAGCGACCCGGTGGCCGACGGCTGGATCCGCTTCGTGGCGCTGGCCCGCAACGCCACCAGCGTCGAGGTCGACAGCGACGGCCCCGGGCCGGCCCGGCCACGTTCGCTGGCCACGCTGCTGGGCGTCAGCATCTCCACCGTCGTGCCCACGCGCGACCTGAAGCTGGCCGCCAGGGCGACCGGCACGCGCCGGCCCGCGGCGCGCTGACGCGTCTTCCCCGACGCCACCCTTGTGAGCACCCGACCATGACACCCTCGATCCGATCCCTCATCGCCGCCGCCACGCTGGCGCTGTTGGCCGGCAGCGCCGCGGCCCAGGCCGACACCGGCAGCCTGGCCGGCTGGGCCGTGCTGGGCGACGCCGTCGCGCAGAACGGCGCCCTCGTGCTGACCACCGCCTACGCCGTGCCCGGCGATCCCGACCAGCCCTTCAACCTGTCGGGCAACTCGGCCGCCGACATCGCGCTCGTCGAGGCCGCTGCCGGCGTGGCGGCCTACGCGCTCGACCTGCCCAAGCCCGAATACGGCCGCGAAGGATCCGTGGTGGCGCAGAGCTTTGCCGTGGCCGCCGGCGACACGCTGCGCTTCAGCTGGAGCTTCGGCACGCTGGAAGACCAGTTCCAGGACCACGCCTTCGTCGTGATCGACGGCCAGGTCGTCACGCTCGCCACGGCCGGCGCGCCCGGGCTGGCCACGCAGACCTTCGAGTACGGCTTCGCCACCGCCGGCACGGCGACGCTGGCGCTGGGGGTCATCGACACCGGCGACGTGCTCGGTGTGTCGACCCTCTCGGTCAGCAGCCTGTCGGTGACCGCGGTGCCCGAGCCCGCGACGCTCGCGCTGTGGCTGGCCGGGCTGGGCCTGGTGGGCGTCGCCGCACGGCGCCGGCGCTGAGCCCGCGGCGCCGCCGCGGCGGCTACAGGTGCACGCTCTCGATCGTGCGCTGCAGCCGGCTCTTTTCGGCCGCGTAGGCGATGAGGTGGCTTTCCATCGAGACCTCGATCGGCGAGCTCAGCAGCGCCGGGTTGCGCTGGCCCACGGCCTGCACCCAGTCTTTCACCATGCGGTGGTCGCCGCCGCCGTGGGCGTCGGTCTTCATGCTCCAGCTGCGGCGCTTGCCGTCCTTGAAGCTGGTGAGCGTGAAGCTCTCCATGTCGCCGACGATGTCACCCATCGAACCCATGATGCGCGTGCGCCGGCCCTCGTAGCTGACGAAGGCCTCCATGCTGAAGCCGGCGGTGACACCGTTGGCGAACAGGATGTTGGCCGTCAGGTGGTCGGGCTGGTCGTTGTCCATGCGGTAGACGCAGCGGCCGTAGTCGGTGGTGTTCAGGCCCTGCATGATGATCGGGCCCCATTTCGACTCGTCCTCGGGCAGGTCGAAGACGTACAGGCGCTTGCGGTCGCGGTAGTAGATCTGCAGCGCCGAATAGGGGCACTCGCGCTCGACCCGGCAGCCGTCGGTGCAGCGCGCCGTGCTGCCTTCGGGCGCGTTGGCTTCCTTGAACCACTTCAGGTTGCCGTAGCAGTGCACCTCCTGCGCCGGCGAGTCGACCAGCCAGCGCAGGATGTCGGTGTCGTGGCAGCTCTTGGCCAGGATGATGGGCGTGGCGGCGTCGCTCTTGCGCCAGTTGCCGCGCACGTAGCTGTGGCTCATGTGCACGTGCTCGATGGGTTCGAGGTGCTGCACGCTGATGATCTGGCCCACCATGCCGGCGTCGATCAGCGCCTTCAGCTCGCGGAAGTAGGGCGTGTAGCGCAGCACGTGGCAGACGCCGACGATGCGGCCGCTGGCCTGCGCCGCGGCCAGGATCTGCCGGCATTCGGCCTCCGTCGGCGCGACGGGTTTTTCCAGCAGCACGTCGTAGCCGAGTTCCAGCGCGCGCAGGCAGGGCGCGGTGTGCAGGCGGTCGGGGGTGGCGATGATCACCGCGTCGGCCCAGTGGCCTTCGTGCCCGGGGCCGGGTTCGAACACGCTCTTCCAGTCGCTGAAGCAGCGCTCGGGCGCGATGCCGTGCAGCGCCGCGATGCGCGCGCGGCGCTTCGGGTTGGGGTCGGCCACGCCGACCACGCGCATCTCGCGCGGGCTCTTGCCGGCGTAGTCGGCGTAGATGCTGCCGCGGTGGCCGGCGCCGATGAGGACGACGTCCACCGGACGCTCCAGTTCCCTGTGCAGCGGGTTGGTGTAGAGGTCTTCCTGCAGGCCCAGCACGCGCGCCGCCTCGTCCCAGCTGTAGACGATGCTGTTCTTGAGCGCGCTGAAGGTGCGCAGCAGGCCACGGGTGGAGATGAACTGACGCAGCGACATCGTGGGGACTCCTGTAGCTTCGGCCGCCGGGCTCGGGCCTGACGGTGGGTTTCAGCGCAGGCCCAGGGCCAGGGCCACGCCGGCCATGGCCGCACTGGCCACCAGCAAGAGGTGGTACAGCCCGCGGTCGGCGGCCCAGGCACGGCGCAGCGCGGCGGCGTCCAGCGTCGTGCCTTCCAGCTGCGACGGCCGGGGCGGCGGCAGCAGGCGGCTCAGCGTCCAGGTGACGGCCACGGCGGCGAGCAGCCCGCTCAGGTTCCACCACATCCAGAAGAGCCTGGGCCCCAGGCCCCAGGCCAGCGCCAGGTTGAGCGCCAGCCCGACCACCACGCCGGCCAGCACCGCCGGGCCGCGCGCGCGGCGGTCGAGGATGCCGCAGCCGAAGGCCGCCAGCAGCGGCCCGTAGAACAGGGCGCCGATGCGGTTGATGCCCTCGACGACGCTGCTGGCCAGGTCGCCCACCAGCAGGCCGAAGGTCACGATCAGCGCCCCCCAGCCGACGGTGACGGCGCGCGCGGCGAACAGGCGCCGGCGCGACGTGGACGGCGTGGCCAGCCGCGGCTCGACGAAGTCGCGCATCGTCGCCGCCGACAGGCTGTTGAGCAGCGAGTCCAGGCTGCTCATCGCCGCGGCGAGGATGGCCGCCACGAGCAGCCCGCGCGCACCGGCGGGCAGGAAGAGTTCGATGAAGCGCGGCACCAGGTAGTCCAGCCGGCCGGCCGGCACCGCCGCGCGCAGCGCCTCGCTGCCGGCGTGCACCGCGCCGATGGCCAGCCCCAGCCCGCAGTACAGCAGCGTGAGCGGAAAACGCGCCAGGCCGTTGAGCACCAGCGCGCGCTGCGCGCTCTTCACGTCCTGCGCCGCCAGCGAGCGCTGCGCCTGGCCCTGGTCGACGCCGTAGTAGGCGACGTAGAGCACCAGGCCGCCGATCGCGAAGCCCCACAGCGGCGCCTGCGCGCCGTCGCCCAGGCCGTGCGCCAGTTCGACGGCCGCGATCCGCTCGGGCGCCATCGCGGCCAGGATCGCCGCGCCGCCCCCGGCGGCCTGCCAGGCGAGCGCGCCGCAGACCCCGATGCCGACGAGCAGCACGGCCATCTGCAGCACGTCGGTCCAGACCACGGCGCGCATGCCGCCCAGCGTGTCGTAGACCAGCGTCAGCACACCCATGCCCACCACGCACCAGGCCAGCGGCAGCCCGGTGCACACCTGCACCACCACCGCCGCGGCGTACAGCGCCACGCCGGCGGCCAGCCCGCGCGAGAGCAGGAAGACGGCGCTGAGCAGCAGCCGCGTGGCGCGGTCGAAGCGGCGTTCCAGGTATTCGTAGACGCTCACCAGCGCCAGCCCGCGCAGCACCGGCACGAAGACCAGCATGACGACGATCATCGCCAGCGGCAGCACCAGTTCGTACTGCAGCCAGGTGAGGCCGCCGCCGGGCACCAGCGCCACGTAGGCCGGGATGCCGAGGAAGGAATTGGCCGAGCTCTGCGTGGCCAGGATCGACAGCGCCAGCGCCCACCAGGGCAGGTCACGCCCGCCGACGTAGTAGTCGTCGGCGTCGTGCTGGCGGCGGGACAGCCAGGCGCTGAGGCCCAGCGTGGCCGCCAGGTACAGGCCGATGACGGCCCAGTCGGGCGCCGTCACGCCGCGCGGGCCTCCGCGGGCGGCGGTTCGGGCAGGGGCGCAGGGACGAGCGGCAGCAGTTCGTCGAAGCTCTCGATGACCCGCACGCCGGGCTCGCGCCGCAGCGCTTCGGCCTTGGGCTCGATGGCGAAGGCGCGGTCGGCCAGGCGCAGCAGGCCCAGGTCGTTGAGGTTGTCGCCCACGGCCCAGCATTCCAGCAGCGGCGCGCCGCCGCACTCGGCCTTGAAACGGCGCAGCACATGGCTCTTGCAGACCGCGTCGCCGGCGCTGCCTTCGGCGCGCAGGAAGGCCGGGTTCAGCCGCACCTGGCCGTTGCACACGTCGCCGTCGAAGTGCATCGTGTGGGCCAGCGCGAAGTCGGCGAAGACACGCCGGCGCACGATGTCGGCGGCGACGAAGTAGCTGTCGCTGAGCACACCCACCATGAAGCCGTTGCGCCGCATGCGGTTGATGAACTCGACGACGCCGGGCCGGATGGGCGCGGCGCGCGCCACGCGTTCGAACTGCTGCTTGTGCACGAAGCGGAACAGCGCCGCGATGCGCTCGCTGCGCGCCGCGGTGTCGTCGGTGGGGCTGTCCAGCAGCTGCGACAGCGCCTGCTCCTGCCCCGTGGCGCGCGCCAGCTCCACGGCATAACGCGTGGTCGTCAGCGTGCCGTCCATGTCCAGCAGCAGCAGGCGCTGGCGGCCGCGGCGGCGCGTCAGGATGTAGTCCAGCGAGGCCGCGGCCTGGCGCTGGGTTTCGTACATCGCGACGATCTGGTCGACGTTCAGGCGGCCGGCCGCGCGGGCGCGCGAGTAGATGACACGCGCCACCTCGTTGGCCATCAGCGTCAGGTCGAGCAGCGGCTGGCTGTCGTTCTCGAGCGAGCCGATGTCGACCTCGGCCACCCGCGCACCGGCACGCGAGGCGTCGATGAGCAGGCCGATGTCAACGCCGTAGCCGTCCTCGAAGGGCAGCTGCTGCAGCAGGCTGCGGCGCGCCGCGATGATGCCGCCCAGCGGCTGGCGCAGCGCCGCCAGCTCGGGGAAGAAGACCTTCAGCATCGGCTTGGCGGTGAGTTCGGTGACACGCCCGCCGCTGCGGCCGAAACGCGCCTTCACGAAGTCGGCCTCGTCGGCCAGCAGCGGCCGCGCCATGTCGGTGACGAGCCCGGGGCGCAGGCCGGCCAGGTCGCCGTCGAGGTAGACGAGGATGTCGTGCTGCGCGGCCATCGCACCGTCATGCATCGACGTGCCCTTGCCCAGCATGGTGCTGGTGACCACCCGCGCCCCGGCAGCACGCGCCAGCGCCGCGGTGTCGTCGATCGAGCTGTCGTCGATGACCACGACCTCGGCGGTCACGGGGTCGGCCAGCGCGAAGGCCACCACGCTGGCGATGCGCCGGCTTTCGTTCAGCGCCGGGATCACCACCGAGACGGCGGGGGCCAGCGGCAGCCCCACCACGGGGGTCGGCGACGGCGCCGCCGCGGGCGGCAGTGCCGGGGCCGGCGCGGGCGGCCGCCGTGCCAGCCAGCGCGCGACCCAGCGCGCCAGCGCAGGCGGCAGCAGGCGCAGCAAGCGTTCGAGCCAGTCAGTCATCCAGAAGCCCTCCGGGTTCGTGTGGGGACCGGCCGGCCTGGCGCGGCCCCGGGGGTGCCGGGCCCGCAGGCCCGCCCGGCCCGCACGTGTTGTTCGTGTTCCCCCAGTCCGAGCCGTGCGCGGGCCGGCAAGTTCCCCGGCCAGTGGCTTGACTGCAGAGCACGCCGCGGCGTGCGAGCACCCACTTACCCGAATGTCACCTGTTGCCTAGCCCAGGCGGTAGGCGCGCAGGCGCTCCAGGTCGAGCACACGCACGCCACCATACTCGATGCGGATGACGCCGGCGGCCTGCAGCGCCGCCAGCGCCTCGTTGACACGCTGGCGCGACAGGCCCACCAGGTAGCCCAGTTCCTGCTGCGTGATGCGCAGCACCTCGCCGACACCCGGGTAGAGCACGGGGTGGAACAGCGCGGCCAGGCTGCGCGCCACGCGGGCGTCGGGGTGGTTGAGGCGGTCGATCTCGCGCGCCGCGATGAACTGCCCCAGACGTTCGTTGAGCTGGTTCATCACGAAGCGGTTGAAGCCGATGCTGCGCCCCAGCAGCCAGTGGAAGGTGCCGGCCGGGATGCCCGCCACCACGCTCTTGCGCAGGGCCTGGATGTTGTAGCGGTAGACCTCGTTCTTCAGCACCGTGCCTTCGCCGAACCAGCCGCCGGGCGACAGGCCGGTGAAGGTGATGGGCACGCCCATCGCGCTGTCGTTGCTCATCTTCAGCAGACCGTCGACGAGCCCGAACCAGTAGGTCACGGGCCGGCCCACGCGGCACACCAGTTCACCGGCTTCGACGGGCACCACGCGCAGGTCGTCCAGCACACGCTGGCGCTCTTCGGCACCCAGCGCGGCCAGCCAGGGAATCTGCGCCAGGTCGGCGGGCAGGGCCGCGCGCGAGCGCGAGGGCTGCACCGCGCGGGCGCGCGAGGTGGGTGGAAAGGCGGCGTGCGACATGCGGCAGGCGTGACGCCGGGGGCCGGGAAAGGCCTGTCAGGGCGAACCCGAGGATTGTCGTCGCAATGACAACCTGGCGTCAAAGTCTTGCCCAGAATGCGCAGCAAAGCACAAGGAGGCCCGCCCGTGCCGAAGACGTTTCCCCGCCTGATGCTGGACCACGCGAAGCAGCGCCCGGATGCCCCGGCGCTGCGCGAGAAGGTCTACGGCATCTGGCAGACCACCACCTGGGCCGAACTGGCGCTGCTGGTGCGGCGCCTGGCCTGCGGGCTGGCGCATGCCGGCGTGGGCCGTGACGACCACGTGGTGGTGGTGGGCGAGAACCGGCCGCGCCTGTACGCCACGATGCTCGCCGCGCAGGCGCTGGGCGCGGTGCCGGTGCCGCTGTACCAGGACGCCGCCGTCACCGAATACGTGTTCCCGATCAACAACGCCGAGGTCGGCTACGCCATCGTCGAAGACCAGGAGCAGGTCGACAAGATGCTCGAACTGCGCGCGCAGTGCCCGACGCTCAGGCGCATCTGGTTCGACGACGCACGCGGCCTGCGCAACTACGCCGAAGACGGCCTCGACTCGATCGACGCGCTGGTGGCCGCCGGCCAGGCCCACGACGCGGCCAACGCGCGCCTGTTCGACGACGAGGTGGCGCGCTGCCAGCCCGACGACGTGGCCGCGATGTTCTTCACCAGCGGCACCACCGGCAACCCGAAGGGCGTGGTGCACACCCACGCCACGCTGCTGGACCGCGCCATCGCCGGCCAGCGCTTCGACAAGCTCACGGCGCAGGAAGAGGTGCTGGCCTACATGCCGCTGGCCTGGATCGGCCAGAACATCTTCAGCTACGCGCAGTGGCTGGCCTGCGGCTATGTCGTGAACTGCCCCGAGAGCGCGGCCACGGTGATGATCGACCTCAAGGAGATCGGCCCCACCTACTACTTCGCGCCGCCGCGGGTCTTCGAGGGCCTGCTGACCAGCGTGATGATCCGCATGGAAGACGCGGGCCGCGTGAAGCGCGGGCTCTTCCACCACTTCATGGACGTGGCGCGGCGCGTCGGGCCGGCGCTGATGGACGGCAAGCCCGTGGGCCTGGGTGACCGCATCGCCTACGCGCTGGGCAATGCCCTCGTCTACGGCCCGCTGCGCAACACGCTGGGCTTTTCGCGCGTGCGCGTGGCCTACACCGCGGGCGAGGCCATCGGCCCCGACCTCTTCACCTTCTACCGCTCGATCGGCATCAACCTCAAGCAGCTCTACGGCAGCACCGAGACGGCCGTGTTCGTCTGCCTGCAGCCCGACCATGAAGTGAAGGCCGACACCGTGGGCGTGCCCATCGAGGGCGTGCAGATCCAGGTGGCCGCCAACGGCGAGATTCTCGTCAAGAGCCCGGGCCTGCTGAAGGCGTACTACAAGAACCCCGCCGCCACCGCCGAGGTGCTGACCGAAGACGGCTGGTACCACACCGGCGACGCCGGCTTCCTGGACGCCACCGGCCACCTGAAGATCATCGACCGCGCGAAAGACGTCGGCCGGCTCATGGGCGGCCCGGCGGACGGCGCGATGTTCGCGCCCAAGTACGTCGAGAACAAGCTCAAGTTCTTCCCCTTCATCAAGGAAGCGGTGGCCTTCGGCGACAAGCGCGAGCAGGTCTGCGCCTTCATCAACATCGACTTCGAGGCCGTCGGCAACTGGGCCGAGCGCCGCAACCTGCCCTACGCCGGCTACACCGACCTGGCGGCCAAGACCGACGTGCTGGCGCTGGTGAAGGACTGCGTCGAGAAGGTCAACGCCGACCTCGCCGCCGACACCATGCTGGCCGGCAGCCAGATCAGCCGCTTCCTCGTGCTGCACAAGGAACTCGACGCCGACGACGGCGAGCTCACGCGCACGCGCAAGGTGCGCCGCGGCTACATCGGCGAGAAGTACCAGGTGCTGGTCGACGCGCTCTACGGCGGCAAGACCGAACAGTTCATCGAGACCGCGGTGAAGTTCGAGGACGGCCGCAGCGGCAGCGTCAGCGCCACGCTGCCCATCGTCGACGCCAAGACCTTTCCCGCCGTGAAGGCTGCAGCATGAACGCCGCACGGCCGCCCCGAAGGCGTTCGCTCCCCCTCGGGGGGACGACGCGCAGCGTCCCGGGGGCCACATGAGCACGCGCAAGATCGGCGACGTCATCCTCGACGTCAGGAACATCAGCCTGCGCTTCGGCGGCGTGAAGGCGCTGACCGACATCAGCTTCGACGTGCGCGAGCACGAGGTGCGCGCCATCATCGGCCCCAACGGCGCGGGCAAGAGCAGCATGCTGAACTGCATCAACGGCGTCTACACGCCGCAGGAAGGCAGCATCACCTTCCGCGGCAAGCAGTTCAGCCACATGAACAGCCGCCAGGTGGCCGAGATGGGTGTCGCGCGCACCTTCCAGAACCTGGCGCTGTTCAAGGGCATGAGCGTCATCGACAACATCATGAGCGGGCGCAACCTGCGCATGAAGACGAACATCTTCCAGCAGGCCATCCGCTGGGGCGCGGCCGAACGCGAGGAAAGCGAGCACCGCGAGTTCGTCGAGAAGATCATCGACTTCCTCGAGATCCAGGCCTACCGCAAGACGCCCGTCGGCCGCCTGCCCTACGGGCTGCAGAAGCGCGTGGACCTGGGGCGCGCGCTGGCGATGGAACCGCAGGTGCTGCTGCTCGACGAGCCCATGGCGGGCATGAACGTGGAAGAGAAGCAGGACATGAGCCGCTTCATCCTCGACGTCAACGACGAGTACGGCACCACCGTCGTGCTGATCGAGCACGACATGAGCGTGGTGATGGACATCAGCGACCGCGTCGTGGTGCTGGACTACGGCAAGAAGATCGGCGACGGCACGCCCGACGAGGTGCGCGCCAACCCTGAAGTCATCAGCGCCTACCTCGGCACCTCACACTGAGGAACGAACATGGGATTTTTCATCGAGGCACTGATCGGCGGGCTCATGGCGGGCATGCTGTATTCGCTGATCGCGCTGGGCTTCGTGCTCATCTTCAAGGCCAGCGGCGTGTTCAACTTCGCGCAGGGCGCGATGGTGCTGTTCGCGGCGCTGGCGATGGCCCGTTTCAGCGAATGGTTCCCGGCGCTGCTGGGCTTCGACGACAAGCTGCTGGGCAACGTGCTGGCCTTCGCCGCGGCGCTGGTGGTGATGGTGGCGGTGGCCTGGCTCATCGAGCGCCTGTGCCTGAGCCGGCTCGTCAACCAGGAGGGCATCACGCTGCTGATGGCCACGCTGGGCATCGCCTACTTCCTCGACGGTTTCGGCCAGACGCTGTTCGGCAGCGAGATCTACAAGATCGACATCGGCCTCCCCAAGGACCCGATGTTCCTCTTCGAGAGCACTTTCCAGGGCGGCGTGCTGGTCAACAAGGAAGACCTCTACGCGGCCGTCATCGCCGCCGCGCTGGTGATCGGCCTCACGCTCTTCTTCCAGTACACCGGCACCGGCCGCGCGCTGCGCGCCGTGGCCGACGACCACCAGGCGGCGCAGAGCATCGGCATCCCGCTGAGCCGCATCTGGGTCATCGTCTGGAGCGTGGCCGGCTTCGTGGCGCTGGTGGCCGGCATGATCTGGGGCAGCAAGCTGGGCGTGCAGTTCTCGCTGAGCCTGGTGGCGCTGAAGGCGCTGCCGGTGGTCATCCTCGGCGGCCTGACCAGCGTGCCCGGCGCCATCATCGGCGGGCTGATCATCGGTGTCGGCGAGAAGCTGAGCGAGGTCTACTTCGGGCCGTCGCTGGGCGGCGGCATCGAGATCTGGTTCGGCTACGTGCTGGTGCTCTTCGTGCTGCTCGTGCGGCCGCAAGGGCTGTTCGGCGAAAAAATCATTGATCGCGTATGAACGCGAGCAATGATTTTTCGGTGCAGGCTAACTTGCGAAGCAAGTTAAGCGAAGCGTGCCGTAACCAAAAGAACATCGATCGGGTCTAGTCATGAAACCCCCACGCTCACTTCGTTCGCTGCCCCCCGAGGGGGCGCAGGCCTCCCTTGGGGCGGCCCGGCGGGAGTCCTGATGCTGTACAGAGAAAACGGCCAGTTCAAGACCAGCTACCGGGACGACCAGCAGGTCTTCCCGATCCGTCAGGACCGCCTCTTCATCATCGGCCTGCTGGCCTTCGCGGTGGTGGGCGTGCCGCTGCTGGCCGACGAGTACGCCTTCCGCGCCATCCTCATTCCCTTCCTCATCCTGTCGCTGGCCGCGCTGGGGCTGAACATCCTGGTCGGCTACTGCGGCCAGGTGTCGCTGGGCACCGGCGCCTTCATGGCGGTGGGCGCCTACGCGGCCTACAACTTCATGGTGCGCATCGACGGCATGCCGCTGCTGGCGGCCATCCTGCTGGGCGGCCTGTGCGCCACGGTGGTGGGCGTGCTGTTCGGCATCCCCAGCCTGCGCATCAAGGGCCTGTACCTCGCAGTGGCCACGCTGGCGGCGCAGTTCTTCGTCGACTGGGCCTTCCTGCGCGTGTCCTGGTTCACCAACAACTCGTCGTCGGGCTCGGTCTCGGTGTCGGGCCTGAACCTCTTCGGCCTGCCCATCACGTCGCCGCTGGAGAAGTACCTGTTCTGCCTGGCCATCCTGGTGCTGTTCGCCTGGATGGCGAAGAACCTGGTGCGCAGCCACATCGGCCGCGAGTGGATGGCCATCCGCGACATGGACGTGGCCGCCGCCGTCATCGGCATCCGTCCGGTCTACGCCAAGCTCACGGCGTTTGCCGTCAGCAGCTTCTTCGTCGGCGTGGCCGGCGCGCTGTGGGGCTTCGTGCACCTGGGTTCCTGGGAGCCCGCGGCCTTCAGCATCGACCGCAGCTTCCAACTGCTGTTCATGATCATCATCGGCGGCCTGGGCTCGGTGATGGGCAGCTTCTTCGGCGCCGCCTTCATCGTCGTGCTGCCCATCTTCCTGAACCAGGCGCTGCCGGCCCTCGGCGCGCTGGTGGGCGTGGAGATCAGCACCGCCGGCGTGGCCCACGCCGAGCTGATGATCTTCGGCGCGCTGATCGTCTTCTTCCTCATCGTCGAACCGCACGGCCTGGCGCGGCTGTGGTCGACGGCGAAGGAAAAGCTGAGGCTGTGGCCCTTCCCGCATTGAAATTTCAGGCGTTCGAGTGGCCGACGGGCCCATCGTTCCGGCAGGCACTGACGAGTGCCCTCTCATGTTCCACCTCTGGAGGCAGACAATGAAGTTCAAGACCCTCACCCTGGCCGCCCTGCTCGCCGCAGCCGGCGCCAGCGCGCTCTACAGCAGCGCCGCCCTGGCGCAGGCCAAGGTGCAGTTCTTTCCCAGCCTGACCGGCCGCACCGGCCCGGTGGCGCCCAACGCGACACCGTTCGCGAACGGCTATGCCGACTACATGAAGCTCGTGAACGCACGCGGCGGCATCAACGGCGTGCAGACGCTGGTCGAGGAATGCGAAACCGCCTACGCGACGGACCGCGGTGTCGAGTGCTACGAGCGCCTGAAGGGCAAACACGGCGGGGCCACGGTGTTCCAGCCGCTGTCCACCGGCATCACCTTCGCGCTGACCGAGAAGGTGCCGGCCGACAAGATCCCGATGATCACCTCGGGCTACGGCCGCAGCGACAGCGCCGACGGCGGCGTCTTCAAGTGGAACTTCCCGCTCATCGGCCACTACTGGGTGGCCGGCGACGCGCTGCTGCAGCACATCGCCAAGACGCAGGGCGGCTGGGACAAGATGAAGGGCAGGAAGATCGCCGTCGTCTACCACGACAGCCCTTTCGGCAAGGAACTGCTGCCGATCGTGCAGGAGCGCAGCAAGATGCACGGCTTCGACCTGCAGCTGCTGCCGGTGCCGGCACCGGGTGTCGAGCAGAAGGCGATCTGGCTGCAGATCCGCCAGCAGCGGCCCGACTTCGTGATCATGCAGACCTGGGGCGTGATGACGGCCACCGCCATCAAGGAAGCCGTGGCCACCGGCTACCCGCGCGAGAAGGTGTTCGGCACCTGGTGGAGCGGTGCCGAGCCCGACCTGCGTGACATCGGCGCCGCCGCCAAGGGCTACAGCGCGGTGATGATGCAGCACGGTGCCGAGGCGCAGTCGCAGGTCGTCAAGGACATCCTCGACAAGGTGCACGCCAAGGGCCAGGGCACGGGGCCGAAGGACGAAGTCGGGCAGACGCTGTACATGCGCGGCGTCGTCGGCGCCATGCTGGCGGTGGAAGGCGTGCGCGCGGCGCAGGAGCGTTTCGGCAAGGGCAAGGTGATGACCGGCGAGCAGGCGCGCTGGGGCTACGAGAACCTCGACCTCACGCAGGCCAAGCTCGACGCGCTGGGCTTCAAGGGCGTGATGCGGCCGGTGTCGACGAGCTGCGCCGACCACATGGGTTCGGCCTGGGCGCGTGTGCATACCTGGGACGGCGCCAAGTTCACCTGGTCGTCCGACTGGCTGCAGGCCGACGACCAGCTGATCAAGCCGCTGGTGAGGAGCTCGGCCGAGAAGTACGCGGCCGAGAAGAAGCTGACGCGGCGCGCACCGGCGGATTGTCAGTCCTGATGGACTGACAACCGCCGGCGCTGCCGGCCGTCCAGCCGGCACCTTCCCCTGCCCCTTCCGCCGAGCGGAAGGGGTTCCAGCGAGACGATTGATGTCCAACATCCTGCTCAACGTCAACGGCATCGAGGTCATCTACAACCACGTCATCCTGGTGCTGAAGGGCGTGAGCCTGCAGGTGCCGGAAGGCGGGGTGGTGGCCATCCTCGGCGGCAACGGCGCCGGCAAGACGACCACGCTGCGCGCCGTGAGCAACCTGCTGGCCGGTGAACGCGGCGAGGTCACCAAGGGCAGCATCGAACTGCGCGGCGAGCGCATCGAGAAGCTCAGCACGTCCGAGATGGTCAACCGCGGCGTCATCCAGGTCATGGAGGGCCGGCACTGCTTCGCGCACCTGTCGATCGAGGACAACCTGATGACCGGCGCCTACACGCGCCGTGACGGCAAGGCCGCCATCGCCGCCACGCTGGAGAAGGTCTACAACTACTTCCCGCGGCTGAAGACGCGCCGCACATCGCAGGCCGCCTACACCAGCGGCGGCGAGCAGCAGATGTGCGCCATCGGCCGTGCGCTGATGGCGAACCCGAAGATGGTGCTGCTGGACGAACCCAGCATGGGCCTGGCGCCGCAGATCGTCGAGGAGGTGTTCGAGATCGTGAAGGACCTCAACCAGCGCGAGGGCGTGACCTTCCTGCTGGCCGAGCAGAACACCAACATGGCGCTGCGCTACGCCGACCACGGCTACATCCTGGAAAGCGGGCGCATCGTGATGGAAGGGGCGGCCAAGGACCTGCGCGAGAACGAGGACGTCAAGGAGTTCTACCTCGGCATGGGTGGCGGCGACCGCAAGAGTTTCCGCGACGTCAAGAGCTACAGGCGGCGCAAGCGCTGGTTGTCATGACCCACCCCCGAAGCGGCTTCGCCGCTCCCACTCAAGGGGGCGACGCCAGCGGCCGGGCGAAGCCGGTTCCGCGGCGTCCGCCTGTAGCGTATCGGGCCTGCACATGAGTGATGAGGCTTGCGGCTTTGCGCCGCCCCCGTTCAAACCCGAGGCCGCGATGGAACAACTCGGGCGCGCCCTGCGCGACCTGAAGCTGAGCGCACGTGGCAACGGCTTCGAGTTGCGCGGCAGGCGCGTGCTCGAACTGCAGCCCGAGGCCACGCAGATCACCGTGCGCGTCGCGCGCAGGCTGGCCTTGACGCCCGAGTGGGACACCCTGACGCTGAAGTCCACGCCCGACCAGCGCAAGCTGATCGACGACATCAAGAAACGCCTGGACCGCTGGGACCGGGAAGAGTGACACCATGAACGCCGAGTACTTCGACACGCTGGAAACGCGGTCCGCAGCCGAACGCGAGGCCGCCCTGGCGCTGGCCCTGCCGGCACAGCTGCGCGCCGCACGCGCGGTGCCCGCGCTGCTGGACCGGCTGGCCGACGTCGAGCCCGACCGCGTCACCACGCGCGCCGCGCTGGCCCGGCTGCCGGTGACGCGCAAGCCCGAGCTGCTGGCGCGCCAGCAGGCCAGCCGGGCCACCGACGCCTTCGGCGGATTCTCGGCGCTGGGCTGGCGCCACCAGGCCGCGCTGCGCCCGGCGCGGCGCGTCTACCAGTCGCCCGGCCCGATCTACGAACCCGAGGGCCCGGCCGCCGACTACTGGCGCAGCGCGCGCGCGCTCTTTGCCGCCGGCCTGCGCGCCGGCGACCTGGTGCACAACAGCTTCAGCTACCACCTCACGCCCGGCGCCTGGATCATGGAAGGCGGCGCGCACGCCCTGGGCTGCACCGTCTTCCCCGGCGGCACGGGCAACACCGAGCTGCAGCTGCAGGCGATGGAACACCTGCGCCCCGACGCCTATGTCGGCACCCCCAGCTTCCTGCGCATCCTGCTCGAGAAGGCCAGCGAAGCCGGCCTGGCGCTGCCGACGCTGCGCAAGGCGCTGGTCAGCGGCGAAGCCTTCCCGCCCAGCCTGCGCGACTGGCTGGCCGAACGCGGCGTGGCCGGCTACCAGGCCTACGCCACCGCGGAAGCCGGCGTCATCGCCTACGAGACCGCGGCGCGCGAGGGGCTGGTGGTCGACGAAGGACTGATCGTCGAGATCGTGCGCCCCGGCACCGGCGACCCGGTGCCCGATGGCGAGGTGGGCGAGGTCGTCGTCACCGTGCTCAATGCCGACTACCCGATGCTGCGCTTCGGCACCGGCGACCTCAGCGCGGTGCTGCCCGGCCCCTGCCCCACCGGGCGCACCAACCTGCGCATCAAGGGCTGGATGGGGCGCGCCGACCAGACGGCCAAGGTGCGCGGCATGTTCGTGCACCCCAGCCAGGTGGCCGAGGTGCTGAAGCGACACCCTGAACTGGGCCGCGCGCGGCTCGTCGTCGAGGGCGAGATGGCCAGCGACCGGCTGACGCTGCGCGCCGAATGCGGTGCGGTGCCCGAAGGCCTGCCGGCCGCGGTGGCCGGCAGCGTGCGCGACATCACCAAGCTGCGCTGCGAGGTGACGCTCGTCGCGCCGGGCAGCCTGCCCAACGACGGCAAGGTCATCGACGACACGCGCAGCTACACCTGAAGCCGCGTCGCGCGGTCCGCCGGTCGGGCCCCGCACGGCGCGGGCAACAGCCCTTCGGGCGGCGGCGATAAGTAGTTCCCGCGCGCTGCCGGCCACGCCACCGTCTAGCATCCGGTCCGCGGCAGACGTCCGTGCAGCCCCGGAGACACCCCCGATGAAGACCTCGCACCTGTTCCTCACCGCCGTCGCTCTTGCCAGCGCGGCCACCTGCAGCCTGGCGGCTTACCCCGAGAAGCCCGTCACCATCGTCGTGCCGTTCGCCGCAGGCGGCCCCACCGACAAGGTGGCACGAGACCTCGGCGAGGTGCTGCGCAAAGGCCTGAACAACCAGACCGTGCTGATCGAGAACGTCGGCGGCGCCGGTGGCACCCTGGGTGCCGCCAAGGTGGCGAAGGCCAACCCCGACGGCTACACCCTGCTGCTGCACCACATCGGCATGGCCACCGCGCCGGCGCTGTACCGCAACCTGCCCTACAAGGTGCTGGACGACTTCGAATACCTCGGCATGGTCAACGACGTGCCGATGACGCTGATCGGCCGGCCTTCGCTGCCCGCCAACAACTACGCCGAACTCGCGAAGTGGCTCGAAGCCAACAAGGGCAAGGTCAACCTGGCCAACGCCGGCCTGGGCGCGGCATCGCACCTGTGCGGCCTGCTGTTCCAGCAGAGCGTGAAGCTCGACATGACCACGGTGCCCTACAAGGGCACGGCGCCGGCCATGACCGACATCCTGGGCGGACAGGTCGACATCATGTGCGACCAGACCACCAACACCAGCGGCCAGATCGCCGCCGGCAAGGTCAAGGCCTACGCCGTGACGACGATGAAGCCGCTGAGCACGCCCGCGCTGGCCAAGCTGCCGACGCTGGATTCGCAGGGCCTGAAGGGCTTCAACGTGTCGATCTGGCACGCGCTGTACGCACCCAAGGGCACGCCCAAGGCCATCGTCGACCAGGTGAACGCCGCGCTGCGCAACGCACTGAAGGACCCCGAGTTCATCAAGCGCCAGGAAGCGCTGGGTGCCGAGGTCGTCACCGACAACCGCGTCAATCCGGCCGACCACAAGAAGTTCGTCGAGGCCGAAATCGCCAAGTGGGGCCCCGCCATCAAGGCCGCCGGGCAATACGCAGACTGAGGACGTGAGCCGGTGCCTGCGCACCGGCGAACGCCTCAGGAGGAGCCCGCGCCTACCAAGCGCGGGCGCGGCCTGCAGGGCGGATTGAACCTCTGGCCCTGCGCCGAAAAACGCCGCCCGAGGGCGGCGTTTTCCATGGCGGCGCGCGCTTCAGCGCAGCGTGATCGGGATCGTCACCGGCCCGTCGTTGACCAGGTGCACCTGCATGTGTGCGCCGAATTCACCCGCCTGCACCGCCGGATGCCGTTCACGCGCCATGCTCAACACCTGGTCGAACAGCGCCTGACCGAGCGCCGGCGGCGCAGCGCCCGTGAAGCTGGGCCGGTTGCCGCCCGAGACATCGGCCGCCAACGTGAACTGCGGCACCAGCAGCAGCGCGCCGCCCACGTCCTGCACGCTGCGGTTCATCCTGCCGGCGGCGTCGCCGAAGATGCGCAGCTTCAGCAGCTTGTCGACCAGCCTGCCCGCCAGCGGCGGCGTGTCCGCCGGCTCGGCGCAGACCAGCACCAGCAGGCCGCGGCCGATGGCACCGGCGGTGCGGCCGGCGATGTCGACGCGGGCCTCGAGCACCCGCTGCACCAGCGCGATCACAGCGGGTCGGCCGCGTCGCCGAAGTGGGCCTCGACATCCAGCGGCAGCAGCTGGATGGTGGCACGCAGCCCCGGCACGGCCGCCATCAGTGCCTGCTCGACGCTGGCGCGCACCGCGGCAGCGCGGCCCAGCGTCCAGGCCGCCGGCATGTGCATGTGCAGGTCGACGTAGCGGCGCTGGCCGGCGCGGCGTGTCACCAGGTGGTCGAAGCGGATGGTCTGGTGCGCGAAGCCCTGCAGCACCTTGTCGATCTCGGCGCGTGCATCGGGCTCCAACGCCTCGTCCATCAGCCCGCCGGCCGAGCGCCAGACCAGCGACGCGCCCTCTCGCAGGATGTTCAGCGCCACCGCGATGGCGATGACCGGGTCGAGCCACTGCCAGCCGGTGGCCATCACCGCCAGCAGGCCGACGACGACGCCGGCCGAGGTCCAGACATCGGTGAAGAGGTGGCGCGCGTCGGCCTCCAGCGCCATCGAGCGCGCCGCGCGGGCCTTGCGCAGCATGGTCCAGGCCAGAACGCCGTTCATCGTCGAGCTGATCACCGACAGCAGCAGGCCCAGACCCACCGCCTGCAGCGGCTGCGGGTGGATCAGCCGGTCGACGGCCGCCACCACGATGGCCAGCGCGGCGGCGAAGATCAACACGCCCTCGAAGCCACTGCTGAAGTACTCGGCCTTGTGGTGGCCGTAGGGGTGGTCGTCGTCGGGCGGTCGCGCGGCAATCGTCACCATGGCCAGCGCGAACATCGCGCCGGCCAGGTTGACCAGCGACTCCAGCGCGTCCGACAGCAGGCTCACGCTGCCGCTGACCCACCAGGCGCCGGTCTTCAGCGCGATGGTGGCCAGCGCCACCGCGATCGAGACCTTGAGGTAGGTGCGGACTTCCAAGCGTGTCGGCGCGACGGGGTCAGGACAGGTGCACGCGGGCGAACCTGCGCTTGCCGACCTGGACGACGTAGCTGCCCGCCGCGAGCTTGAGGCCCTTGTCGCCGACCGCGCCCCCGTCGATGCGCACGCCGCCCTGTTCGATGAGGCGCAGCGCCTCGCTCGTCGAGGGCACCAGCCCGGCCTGCTTGAGCAGGCTGCCGATGGCCAGCGGTGCACCGGCGAGGGTCACCTCGTCGATCTGGTCGGGCACGCCGCCGGCGGCGCGGCGCTGGAAGTCATCCTCCGCCACCATAGCCGCAGCCACGCCGTGGAAGCGCGCGGTGATCTCGCGCGCCAGCATCACCTTGGCGTCCT
>Ga0154020_10003385_pt1 | contig 19195 bp, 16 predicted proteins | sample Klosneuvirus_201_FD_109709 | JGI IMG/M metagenome (GOLD analysis project Ga0154020, IMG submission 109709) | Active sludge microbial communities from wastewater, Klosterneuburg, Austria - Klosneuvirus_20160825_MG | ecosystem: Engineered > WWTP > Aerobic digester > Activated sludge | place... | reverse complement strand
TACAACAACTTCATCCCGGCCGACCCGCTGAAGACCCCGCTGCACATCGCACCGGTGTGGTACTTCACGCCGTTCTACTCGATGCTGCGCGCCACCACCGACGTGATGGTGAACGTGCTGGTCGTGGTGATCGGCCTGGCCGCGGTGCTGGCCGTGCTCAAGGGTGGCTTCAACGCCAAGGTCAAGGCCGGCATCCTGATCGCCGCAGTGGTTGCCGCCGGCCTGCTCAAGGTGTTCGACGCCAAGTTCTGGGGCGTGGTGGTGATGGGTGGTGCGGTCATCATCCTGTTCTTCCTGCCCTGGTTCGACAAGAGCCCGGCCAAGTCGCTGCGCTACCGCCCAACCTGGCACTCGGCCCTGTACGGTGTGTTCGTGGTGTTCTTCCTGGTGCTGGCCTACCTCGGCATCCAGCCGCCCTCGGACATCGGCACGATCGTGGCCCAGGTGGGCACCCTCTTCTACTTCGGCTTCTTCCTGCTCATGCCCTGGTGGAGCCAGTTGGGGACGTTCAAGCAGGTGCCCGACCGGGTCACCTTCAAGCCCCACTGACCCCCGCGCACGACACAGGAGCTCAGACCACCATGAAAAAGTTCATTGCGTCCCTGCTCGTCGCGGCGGCCACCAGCCTGACGGCCCTGGTGCCGGCGGCGCAGGCCTCCGAAGGCGGCATCGCCTGGGACAAGTTTCCGACCGAGAAGATGAACGACCAGGGCGCCCTCCAGCGTGGCGCCAAGCTGTTCGTCAACTACTGCCTGAACTGCCACAGTGCGGCTTTCGTGCGCTACAACAAGCTGCGCGAGATCGGCCTGACGGACCAGCAGATCAAGGACAACCTGCTGTTCAGCGGCGAAAAGGTCGGTGACCTGATGAAGATCTCGATGGATTCGCGCCAGGCCAAGGAATGGCTCGGCGCGACCCCGCCGGATCTGACCCTGGTCGCCCGCTCGCGCGCCGGTCACAACGGCACGGGTTCGGACTACCTCTACACCTACCTGCGCACCTACTACCGCGACGAGACCAAGGCCACCGGCTGGAACAACCTGGCCTTCCCGAGCGTGGGCATGCCCCATGTGCTGTGGGAACTGCAGGGTGAGCGCCGCGCGGTGTTCGATGCGAAGACCCACGAGTTCACCGGCAAGTACGAGCAGATCACCCCGGGCAAGCTCTCCGCGGCAGAATATGACAGTGCCGTGGGCGATCTGGTGGCCTTCATGCAGTGGATGGCCGAGCCGGCCCGCAACTTCCGGGTCAACCTGGGCCTGGGTGTGCTGGCCTTCCTGGCCGTGTTCTTCGTGATCGCCTGGCGCCTGAACGCCGCGTTCTGGAAAGACATCAAGTAACGCACTGAACGCGGGCGACCGGAAAGCGCAAGCCATCGGTCCTCCGCGACGCGCGCAGCGGCAGGCAACTGCCTCTGCGCGATTTTCTTTTTTCCGAGACCCACCTGAAGCAAGGAGCGACACCGCCATGATGGTGCTCTACTCGGGGACGACCTGCCCCTATTCCCATCGTTGCCGCTTCGTCCTGTTCGAAAAAGGCATGGACTTCGAGATCCGCGACGTGGATCTCTACGCCAAGCCCGAGGACATCGCGTTGATGAACCCGTACAACGAGGTGCCCATCCTCGTTGAGCGCGAGTTGATCCTGTATGAATCGCACATCATCAACGAGTACATCGACGAGCGTTTCCCGCACCCGCAGCTGATGCCGGGGGACCCGGTGGCGCGTGCGCGGGTGCGGCTGTTCCTCTTCAACTTCGAGAAGGAACTGTTCACCCACGTGAACTCGCTGGAAGGCCGTGGTGGCGTCAAGCCCAACGACAAGCAGCTCGAGAAGGCCCGCTCGCAGATCCGCGACCGGCTGACACAGCTCGCGCCCATCTTCCAGAAGAACAAGTTCATGCTCGGCGACGACTTTTCGATGCTGGACGTGGCCATCGCCCCGCTGCTGTGGCGCCTGGACTTCTACGGCATCGAGCTGTCGAAGAACGCCGCACCGCTGCTGAAGTACGCCGAGCGCATCTTCTCGCGCCCGGCCTACATCGAGGCGCTGACCCCCTCCGAGAAGGTGATGCGCAAGTAAGAACCGCCGCCCTGGCCCACACTGCACGATGACGCCCACCGATCCCACCGGGGCTCCGAGCCCCTCCACCCGGCCCTACCTGATCCGCGCACTGCACGACTGGTGCACCGACAACGGCTTCACGCCGTACCTGGCGGTGTTCGTCGACGCAGGGGTGCGGGTGCCGATGGAGTACGTGAAGAACAACGAGATCGTTCTGAACGTCGGTTTCGAGGCCACCAGCGGGCTGCGCCTGGGCAACGAGTTCGTCGAGTTCAAGGCCCGCTTCGGCGGGGTAGCCCGCGACATCGCAGTGCCCGTGGATCATGTCATTGCGATCTACGCCCGCGAGAACGGGCAGGGCATGGCCTTCCCCGTGCCCACCCCCACCGACAACGAGGCTGAGCACGTCGCGCCGGCCGAGCCGCAGGAGGCCGGCACGGCCGCACCGGCGGGGCTGCGCCTGGCCACGCCTCAGTCCACGGCCGAGGGCGACCCGGCGACGACGACAGAGGAACCCAATCCGCCCACGCCGCCGCGACCCACGCTCAAGCGTGTGAAGTGACCCGGCCTCGGGCCCCGATTCGTCCCTGGGGCCCTCTAGAATGCGCGTCGCGGTCACCTGACCGCCCTTTGATTTGCCTTTTTCGCCGGCTTAGCTCAGTTGGTAGAGCAACCGCCTTGTAAGCGGTAGGTCATCTGTTCGAGTCAGATAGCCGGCACCACTCCCCTCCACCGCCCTCCGCCGCGTGTCATCGCCCACGCCGATCCGGCATCCCTCCCGCTGGCGCCGGGTGCCCTGGCTGCTGGCCGGGTTGCTGAGCCTGGCGCTGGGCATCGTCGGCATTTTCCTGCCGCTGCTGCCCACCACCCCCTTCGTGCTGCTGGCGGCCGCCTGTTTTGCGCGCGGCAGCAGCCGCTGCGAGGCCTGGCTGCTCGGCCACCCCCGTTTCGGCCCGATGGTGCGCGACTGGCGCAACCATCACGCCATTCCATGGCGCGCCAAGCAGTTCGCGTGGGTGATGATGGCCATCGGATCGGCTTCGGCCGCCTGGAGCCTGCCCCGGCTGAAGTGGCTGCCGGCGCTGTGCTGTGCGGCGGTGGCCTGGTGGATGTGGCGCCAACCAACGCGGGAAGTGGACGGCCGCCTGACGGCCTCCCACCCGTTTGAACAGGAGTGACCCGGCAAGCCCGCAGCGCAACCTGCACCGCGGGCCGGCCGGCCAGGTCATTTCGAAGGGGGCAGTCCCTCCGGGTCAAACAGCGGGAGCGTGCGGTCATCGACGCTTTCGAGCCGCGACGCAGTCGAGTGGCCGGCTCGGGCCCTGGCAGGGCCGGAAGGGCCATACGGTGCAGCCCGTGCAGAGGCCGCAACCGACGGAGCCGCACCGTCCCCGACCCGTTGCAGACCGCCCACCCGCACCCCCAGCAGACGCAGGCGGCGGCTGAGCAGCACCCGCTTCAGGCATTGACCGGCCGCGGCACGGATGACCGCGCCGTCCTGAGTGGCCGCCTCGACCGTGTGATCGCGCGTGACGGTGCGGAAGTCGTCGAAACGCAGCTTGAGGCCGATGGTGCGGCCGACATAGCCTTTGCGCTGCAGGTCCTCGGCCACACGCTGGCACAACCAGGTGAAGATGCGCCCGAGCTCCTCCCGGTCCTGGCGGGGGTGCAGGTCGCGTTCGAAGGTGGTCTCGCGGCTGATCGACACCGGTTCGCTGTGGGTGACCACCGGTCGGTCGTCCTGGCCCAGCGCCGCCGCATGCAGCCAGTGACCGTGGGCCGGGCCGAACTCCGCGCACAGCTCGGACAAGGGCCAGAGCGCCAGCTCACCCACGGTGTGGATGCCCAGCTGTTCCAGATGGGCCGCCGACTTGGGGCCGACGCCCTGGATGCGACGCACCGGCAGCGGCCAGATGCGCAGCGGCACATCCTCGGCCATGACCACCGTCAGCCCATCGGGTTTGTCCAGATCGCTGCAGATCTTGGCCAGCAGCTTGTTGGGCGCCAGGCCGATTGAACAGGTCAACCCGGTGGCGCGGCGCACGTTGTTCTTGATCTCCTGAGCCAGGGCCCTGGCGCCACCCAGTGGATCGTGGCCCACGCTTTCCCCCACCCCGGGCAGGCAGGTGAGGTCAAGGTAGATCTCGTCGATGCCGCGGTCCTCGATCACCGGCGCCAGTTCGGCCACCGCAGACTTGAAGGCCCGGGACATGCGCCGGTATTCGTCGAAGTCGGCGGGCAGCAGCACCGCGTTGGGTGCCAGCGCCGCCGCCTTCATCAACCCCATGCCGGAGTGCACGCCCATCGCCCGCGCCTCGTAGGTCGCGGTGGTGATCACCCCACGGCCGGCGTAGTCGCGCAGGCGCGGCCAGTCCTCAGGTCCGCCGTCCAGCCCCTGCCCACCGGCAGCCCGACGCCCCCCCACCACCACCGGCAGCCCCCTCAGCACGGGCCGACGCAGCAGCTCCACGGAGGCGTAAAACGCGTCCATGTCCAGGTGAGCGATCAGACGCCGGGGCGGCGTGACGGGCATGACGGGCGGGCCGGACATGTCCCACATTGTCGCCCCCCAGCCTCACGGAGACGGCCCTCGGACCTGCCGCTGCGCCGCAGGCTCCGGTGCGAACAGGTCGATGTCCACCGCCGCCGCGCTGTCCTGCGGCGCCAGCATCCAGGCCAGGGGACGGCTGCGGGCATCGATCCACCAGGCGCGCACCTGCCCCACCGGCAGCGGCGCTGCACAGAGGAAACCCTGCACCGCGTCCACCCCCAGCTCATGCAGGGCCACCACGTCGGCGGCCTGCTCCAGGCCCTTGACCACCAGCTCTGCATCCAGCCCGTGAGCAAAGGCAGCGGCACAGGCCAGGATGGCACGCAGCCCGCCGGGGGAACCCGCCCGCGGGTCGGCGCGCAGGGCCGCCAGATCCACCTTCAGTTGATCCACCGGCCCCAGTTCGGTCACCGACAGCGGCGACATCAGCCCGCTGCCGAAGTCATCCACCGCCAGCCGCACTCCCAACGCGCGCAACGCAGCCAGCACCTGCGGATGGCTGTCGCCATGTTGCAGCAGTGCCGGGGCGCTGATTTCAAACTGCAGCGCCTGGGCCGGCCAGCCGTGGCGCTGCAAGGCTTGCTCCACCCGCAGCGGCAGATCCAGGTCGGCCAGCAGCAGCACGGACAGGTTGACCGACAGACAGGCATCCAGCCCGGCCACCCGCCAAGGTCGCGCAGCGGCCAGGGCCTGGTCCAGGATCTGGTCGGTGAGCGCAGAGATCAGCCCGTGGTGTTCCGCCACCGCGATGAACTCCCGCGGCGACACCGATCCTTCGTGCGGCAACTGCCAGCGCGCCAGCACCTCCAGCTGCCGCAGCCTGCCACTCAGCAGGTCCACCACCGGCTGGAACACCGGGCGCAGTTCGTGCGTGCCCAGGGCATCGCCCAGAAGAGGCGCCAGCGACTCGCCCTGCAGGGGCATGGTGACGCTGCCCCCCTCGGTGCTGCGGCCGTGCAGCGCCCGGCTGTAGCGCGGGTCGTACACCGACACCGCCTGCCGACCGGCCTGGGCCTGCTCCAGCGCCGCATGGGCATGCAGCAGCAGCTGCCGCGCATCGTTGCCATGTTGCGGGCACAGTGCCACACCAATCGACACCAGCGGCTGCAGCGAGCGCCCGGCCACCATCACCGGGCGTGCCAGGTCCTCTGCCAGGCGGCCGGCCAGCCCCACCGAAGCGGCCACCGAGCTGCTGCCGATCAGCAGCCCGGCAAAGCTGAGCCCACCGATGCGGGTGAAACTGTCCGCCCGACGCCCGTGACGCTGCAGCCGGGCCGCCATCGCATCCAGCAGGATCGGCCCCAACACGGCCGAGCCGGGCGCCACAGTCCCGTCCTCAGTGGGCAGGCTGAGTTCCGCACCCAGCTCCACACCGATCATCAGCACCGTGAAGGACACCCCACCGCGCTGCACCGCACTGGCCGCCTGCTCCAATCGATCGATGAACAGCTCCCGGCGCGGCAGGCCGTGGCGGGCATCGCGCAGACCGATCTGCCGCAACCGGGCCTCGGTTTCGGTGAGAGTGGCCTCCACCTCGTGACGCCGCAGCATGCGCACCAGGCTGTCGTTCAGACGCTCCAGCGGATAGGACCGCTCCGGCACCGACAAGCCGGCCGGCTGAGTGTGGCCGGCGTCCTCCCGAACATGCCGGTCCGGTGGCAGCAGCAGCATTGGCAGCGGTGAACCCTGCTCGTCAGCGGCATGCAGGGCCTCGTGCAACCGGTCCTCCAGGCTGAGCTGCGCGTCCAATCCATCGTCCAGACCGCCTGCGTCCGTCTCGACGAACGACATCGGCAGCGCATGGCGGCGCAGCAAGGCGGCGGCATCGCTGCCGCTCAGCCCCTCCAGACGGCGCGGATCGATGCCGCCCAGAGAAGACGCTCCGGCCGGAGCCAGCGGACTGCGAGCTCCGGCGTCGTCTTCGAGGATGACGATGCGCAGTGTTTTCATGGGCCGGCAACCCCGCACACCCAGCCAGTGGGCTGGGCACAATGGACAGACTCGCCTGGTGGGGTGAGCCTCACGGAGGCGATCAAGCCTTTGCCGTGATGATTTTCGCATTTCATGCTAGCACGCCGCTCCTGGACAGGGGATTCAGGCGCACCGGTTCAGACGCCACATTGGGTGGGATTATTTTCCATTTTTTGCAGAAGCCCTTCATCATGACCTCCCTGGCTGTGACATCGGTCCCCCACACGGACCCTGCGGCGGGCCTCGGCGCGCCCGCCGCTGCGCCGGTGCTGCTGGTCACCGGCGCCAGCCGCGGCATCGGAGCGGCCACCGTGCGGTTGGCCGCGCGAGCGGGCTGGGATGTGGCGATCAACTACGTCCGCGACGCTGCAGCGGCCGAAGCCCTGGCCTGCGAGGTGAGGTCTCTCGGCCGGCGCGCTCTCACCGTGCAGGCGGATGTGGCCGAAGAGGCGCAGGTCGTCGACATGTTCGAACAGGTCGATCGCGGTCTCGGCCGGCTCGGCGGGCTGGTCAACAACGCAGGCATCGTCGACCGCAATGCCCGGTTGGACGAGATGGACGGCACCCGCCTGCAGCGCATGGTGGCGGTCAACCTGCTGGGCAGCCTGTACTGCGCCCGCGAGGCGGTGCGGCGCATGAGCACCCGTCACGGTGGCCAAGGCGGCTCGATCGTCAACATCTCCTCCGTCGCGGCGCGGCTGGGCTCACCGGGCACCTACGTCGACTACGCCGCCAGCAAGGCCGCCATCGACACCCTCAGCGTGGGCCTGTCGCGCGAAGTGGCCGGCGAAGGCATCCGCGTCAATGCACTGCGCCCCGGCATCATCGACACCGACATCCACGCCAGCGGCGGCCAGCCCGATCGGGTGGCCCGTGTCGGCCCGACGCTGCCGATGGGCCGCGCCGGGCGTGCCGAAGAAGTGGCCCAGGCCATCGTCTGGCTGCTCGGACCGCAATCCAGCTACACCAGCGGCGCCATCCTGGACGTGAGCGGCGCGCGCTGACGCAAAGCCACACCTGGCCGGCTGCAGTCACCAGCGTCGTCGCCAGGGCCGATGCGTCGGCGCGTCGGCAGCGGCGCCGAAGTCGGCAAGAATCACGGGTTCGCACAGGCCGCCCGCCCACCGGGCCGCAGCCAGCGCGCCCTGCCCAGAGGACCCACACACCATGCCCGCCTACCGTTCCAAGACCTCCACCGCCGGCCGCAACATGGCCGGCGCCCGCTCGCTGTGGCGCGCCACCGGCATGACCGATGCCGACTTCAGCAAGCCGATCATCGCGGTGGCCAACAGCTTCACCCAGTTCGTGCCCGGCCACGTGCACCTGAAGGACCTGGGACAGCTGGTGGCCCGCGAGATCGAGGCCGCCGGCGGCGTCGCCAAGGAGTTCGACACCATCGCCATCGACGACGGCATCGCGATGGGACACGACGGCATGCTGTACTCGCTGCCCAGCCGCGACCTGATCGCCGACTCGGTGGAGTACATGGTCAACGCCCACTGCGCCGACGCGCTGGTGTGCATCTCCAACTGCGACAAGATCACCCCCGGGATGCTGATGGCCGCAATGCGGCTGAACATTCCCGTCGTCTTCGTCTCCGGCGGCCCGATGGAGGCCGGCAAGGTGCGCCTGGCCGTACCTGGCACCCAGACCGTGCAGATCCGCAAACTCGATCTGGTCGATGCGATGGTGATGGCCGTCGATGTCAAGGTGAGCGACAGCGACCTGGCGGAAGTCGAGCGCTCGGCCTGCCCGACCTGCGGCTCCTGCTCGGGCATGTTCACGGCCAACAGCATGAACTGCCTGACCGAGGCCCTGGGCCTGTCCCTGCCCGGCAACGGCACCGTGGTGGCCACCCACGCCGACCGCGAACAGCTGTTCAAGCGCGCCGGCCGACTGGCGGTAGAACTCTGCCAGCGCTACTACGAAGGCGACGACGAGTCGGTGCTGCCGCGTTCGATCGGCTTCAAGGCCTTCGAGAACGCGATGACGCTGGACATTGCCATGGGCGGCTCCACCAACACCATCCTGCACCTGCTGGCCATCGCCCAGGAAGCTGGTCTCGACTTCACCATGGCCGACATCGACCGCCTTTCGCGCTCGGTGCCGCAGCTGTGCAAGGTCGCACCCAACACCAACAAGTACCACATCGAGGACGTGCACCGGGCCGGCGGCATCATGGCCATCCTGGGTGAACTGGACCGTGCCGGCAAGCTGCACACCGACGTGCCCACCATCCACGCCCCGACGATGAAGGCCGCGCTGGACCAGTGGGACATCGCCCGCAACCCCTCCGACGCGGTGCGGACCTTCTACATGGCCGGCCCGGCCGGCATCCCCACCCAGGTTGCCTTCAGCCAGGCCACCCGCTGGCCCAGCCTGGACAGCGACCGCGCCGAAGGCTGCATCCGCTCGGCACAACATGCCTTCTCCCAGGAAGGCGGCCTGGCCGTGCTGCGCGGCAACATCGCGCTGGACGGCTGCGTGGTCAAGACCGCCGGCGTGGACGAGTCCATCCTGGTGTTCGAAGGCTCGGCCTACGTCACCGAATCGCAGGACGAAGCGGTGGCCGACATCCTGGCCGACAAGGTCAAGGTCGGCGATGTGGTGATCGTGCGCTACGAAGGCCCCAAGGGCGGCCCCGGGATGCAGGAAATGCTCTACCCGACCAGCTACATCAAGAGCAAGGGCCTGGGCAAGGCCTGTGCCCTGCTGACCGATGGCCGCTTCTCCGGCGGCACCTCCGGCCTGAGCATCGGCCACTGCTCGCCCGAGGCGGCCGCCGGCGGCACCATCGGCCTGGTCCGCAACGGCGACCGCATCCGCATCGACATCCCCAACCGCAGCATCAACGTGCTGGTGAGCGACGAGGAACTCGCCCGCCGTCGCGCCGAGCAGGACGCCCGAGGCTGGAAGCCGGCCCGGCCGCGCCCGCGCAAGGTCAGCGCCGCGCTGAAGGCCTACGCACTGCTGGCCACCTCGGCCGACAAGGGTGCGGTGCGGGATCTGTCAAAGCTGGAGGGTTGACGGGGCACACTCCTCTACCTCCTCCTTCCTTCGCCCCTTGCCGCCTGACTGGAGATCGCCTGTGAATCGCACGCTCGCCATCGACTGTCCACCTGAGATCCTCGTTCATCTGCACTTCAATGCCGAGGAAATGACCACCTACGTCAAGGAGCAGGCGGCCATCGGTTTGTTCAGGCAGGGGCGCATCGCTTCCGGCACAGCCGCCGCATGGCTCGGCATTGGGCGCATGGCCTTTCTGATGAAGGCCATGGAGCAAGGTGCCGTGCTGCTGACCGACAGCGCCGACGATCTGGCGCGGGAAACCTCGTTGTGACCGTTGCCGGGGTCGCCGCCGGGCCGGTTTTTTCGAACACGACCCCGCTGATCGCGCTCGCCGGCATCGGACGGCTTGACTTGCTGCCGGCATTGTTTGGCCAGGTTCACCTGGTCGATGCCGTGGTCGAGGAGTGCGCAGCAGGTGGCCGGATCATCGTTCCAGATCTGCGTGCTTTGCCCTGGGTCACCGTGGTGACCGGCACGAATCCTTGCTTGCCTGGGCTGATTCTGAGCCTCGATCGTGGCGAACGCGACACGATCGACATGGCCCTCAAACTTTCTGCCCGCCAGGTTGTGATCGACGAGCGCATTGGCCGAGACATGGCCGAGTTGCTCGGATTGCCTGTGGTTGGAACGCTGGGCGTGCTGCTCAAGGCCAAGGCACTCGGCTTGATTCCATCGTTCGTGTCGGCCACTCAACAGATGCGGTTGAACGGCATCTATTTCCACGAACGTCTGCTGGCGCAACTCATGGAGCGCGCCGGCGAGCGTGATTGAAGCGAACGGCCGGGTCAGCAAACCCGGATCCGCCGCGGCAAATGCCGTTCAACTGACAGACTCCGACGGTTGCAGCCATGCAACGTACAACCGGCTCATCCACCGAAGCCCGTGGAAATCCGGCCGTTCACCTCGACGCGTTCACAGGCCCTTGAGCGCCGCCACACCGGTACCCGGGAAGTCGGTGAACAGGCCGTCCACACCGAGCTTCATGTAATACGCCATCTCGGCCTGCGGATCGGCAAAACCGTAGCCGCTGGCGTCGTTGCGGAAGGTCCAGGTGTGCACCAGCAGGCCCTTGGCGTGGGCCATCTCGATGACTCCGGTGCTGCCGTCGACGCGCCGGTCGTTGAGGTTGACCACACCGTCGCCATTGCGGTCGACGTTGTCGTTGACCGTCTTCACCAGGTAGGGCTTCCACGGGCCGACCGCATCGGCGTAGGTCTTGACGAAGTCCAGCCCGGTGCTGGTCAGCAGGTCGGAGAACAGGCGGGTGTCACCGGCCACCACGAAGTCGTAGGGCTGACGGTAGGGCGCCACCAGCGACATCGAGCCGTCGGCGTTGACATCATCGGCATCCACCAGCTGCACCAGGCGGATCTGGGTCTGGGTGTTCAGGTACTGCAGGTTGGACACCTCGAAGGACTGGATGAACACCGGCGCGGCGGCCGTGTTGCCGTAGATCGGGTGCAGCGTCGCGACCAGCTTGTCCTCGAACACGTTGGCGCCGAACAGGCCCTTGTGGAAGGTCGAGTGCTTGATCTCGGGGTAGATGCCCACGCTGCGACCGGCCTTGGCGCCTTCCGTCAGAGCGAGGTTGATCACCTCCGCCAACGTGGGAATGTCGTACAGCCCGTCGTAGGCGGTGGAGCGGCCCGAGCGGCTCTGTTTGGCGCGCAGGGTCTTGATCTCGGCCAGCGTGAAGTCGGAGGCGAACCAGTCCTCGGTGGACACCCCATCGACCATCTTGGTCGTCTTGCGGTCGGGGAACTTGGTGGCCACGTCGGTGGTGCCGCCGAGCATCGGCTCGTGGCGCGCGATCATCACGCCATCCTGGGTCAGCACCAGGTCGGGTTCGATGTAGTCCGCGCCGCGGGCGATGGCACGCTCATAGGAGGCCAGGGTGTGCTCGGGCAGTTCGCCGCTGGCCCCGCGGTGGCCGATGACCAGCGGTGCTTCACCGCTCAGGGTCTGGTACTTCGCAACGGTGCTCGACTTGTCGTCGTCATCGTCGCCTCCTCCACAAGCCTGGAGGAGCAGCAGGGCCGCAGCGGCCATCAGGTGTCGAATGCGCATGGTGGAGCTCGCCCTTGCGGGCAGTGTCGGGTTCATGAACCGGAGGTCAACCGGCGGTGTACCGCTCAAGGCGGCCGGCGCAAGCTACGCCGCTGCCGTGTCCGCGCGGTGACGCATCGGTCACGGTTCAATGACAGCGGTTCGCCGCGCTCTCGGTTAGAGTTGTGCCCATGTTGCGTCGGCTGCGCCCCCTGCTCTTCTGGCTGCTGATCGCCACCCTTCCGCTGAAGGGCCTGGCGACGGTGGTGTGGGCGGGCTGCGAGCCGGTGGCCGATGCACCGCACGCGCACCACGTCGTCAAGACCACGACGGACACGGGGGTGCATCCGCAACAGCATCCGCACGCGGACCGGCACCACCACGGGAACCCCTCAGCCCACGCTCCTGTGTCGCTGGAGCTCTTCGGCGGGCTGGCCGAACTGAACTTGTCGGCTCCCGCCGGCGCTTCTGCGGACACCGACGAGACCTCCTCCCACTGTCACCACGGCGCCCCCTGCTGCACCTTGGTGGCCCCCGCGCCGGCCCTGTTCGGACTGAACCTGCCGCTCGCCCCGACGCGGCATGGGGTCGCCCTGGCGACCGCACCGGCGGACGTCGTCATGGACGTGCCGCACCGCCCGCCTCGCCACCCGCTCGTCTGAGTGGTTTGCTGAGCGTTGCTTTTCCCGGGCCTCCAATGCCCGGGTGAGCCTGCAGACGGGAATCGATTCCTGTCCAGGATCCCGGGATCCGATCCCGGGTTGCACGCCTACATCGGCCATCTGCCCCCACCGGCTGCGCCGCACCTGACGCTGCAGTCGGGTCATGGCCGATCGCTGACCGCTCCTCCCTGAACCGCCCGTCCGCCCTGGCCGCCCGGCCCTGCACGCCGCGCGCGGGTTGCGGTGCTTGAACCCATTTTCTCGGCAGAAACCATGACCCGTTTCCCCCTGTCCTTCCTCCACTTCCTTCCCACCGCGGCGCCCACCTCAGTGCAGCGCTGGATGACCGTCCTGGCGCTGGCCGCCTGCCCCCTGGCGGCGCAGGCCCATGGCGATGGCCAACACAACAACACACACGCTCAGCATGCGGCGACCAACCCCGGGCCGGCAGTCCAGACCGAATGGGGCATCGCCGGACGGCCGGGCCAGGTCAACCGCAGCGTCCGCCTGCGCATGGACGACCGCATGCGCTTCACACCCGACCACTTCGAGGTGCGCGAGGGCGAGACCCTTCGCATCGAGGTGCACAACACCGGCAAGGTGATGCATGAGTTCGTGCTCGGTACCGCGGCGGAACACAAGGCACACGCCGCCGAGATGGCCGGCAATCCGAACATGGCCCATGACGCCCCACACATGGTGCACGTGGCCCCGGGCAAAAAAGGCTCGCTGGTCTGGACCTTCAACCGCACGGGTGATTTCGACTTTGCCTGTCTGGTGGCAGGCCACTTCGAGGCCGGCATGGTCGGGAAGGTGAAAGTGAAGCCGGCTTCGACCTCCCCAGCGGTCAAGGCACCGGCCGCCGCGTCGGCGACTCAGGCCGGCCACGGCGCCCACTCGCACTGAGGCCATGGGACAGCGCTTCAACCTGCGCTCCCGGCTCCGGCAACCACCCGGTCCGCGGCGGCGGCTGGCTGCCTTGCTGCTGGTGGCCTTGGGAGCGACAGCCACCTTTCCCGGCATGGCCGGTGCCGCCACCTTCGCCGAGGCGCTGGAGCAGGCCTGGGCGCCCCGGGCCGAAGCCCTGGCCGCCCGGCGCGAACGGGCCACGGCCGAGCTGGAGGCTGCACGCAGCCTGCTGCCGGGTGCACCGTCGCTGAAGCTGGGCGGCCGCATCGACGCGCTGGCCCAGCGCGGAGGCGAACGCGAATGGGAGGCGGAACTTGCCGCTCCCTTGTGGTGGCCCGGCCAGCGCGGCCAGCAGCAGGCCGCCGCGCAGACCGAACAAGTGCTGGAGCTGCGGCACCAGCGCCTGGAGCGCTGGCAGCTGGCCGGCGAGCTGCGCGAGACCTGGTGGACCCTGGCGCTGGCGGAGGCCGACGAGGCTGCAGCCGCCGACCGGTTGACCCAGGCCGACAGCCTGCAGCAGGATGTGCAGCGCCGTGTCGCCGCCGGCGACCTGGCAGCGCTGGACGCTCACCTGGCCGGTATCGCCCAGCGCGACGCTGCGGTGGAACAGCGCCGCAGCCGGCTGGCCCGCGTGGCGGCCGAGCGCCAGTTCACCGCCCTGTCGGCGGGGGCGCCGCGTCCCCGGGCGGCCGAAGAGCTGCCGCCCCCCCTCGCAGTCAACACCGCCGCGGCCACTGCATCCTCCTCCGTGGTTGATCCGGAGTCCGACGGGCCAGGCGCTGACCACCCTCTGCTCGAAGCAGGTCAGGCCCGTCTGCAACTGGCACAGGCGCGCCTGGCGCTGGCACAGACCGAGGGCCGCGAGGCGCCGGAGCTGTCGCTGGGCCTCACCCGCGAGCGCGGCGCAGCGCTGGAGCCCTGGCAGAACAGCGCCCGCGTGGCGCTGCGCTGGCCCCTGGGCGACGACAGCCGCCAGCGCCCACGCCAGCGCGCTGCAGAAGCCGAGGTGGCCGAGGCCGCCCTGGCGCTGGACCAGACCCGCCGGCAGCAGGCTGCCGCCCTGGCCACCGCCCACGCCGAGCTGCAGGAGGCCCGCCGCATGGCGCTGCTGCAGCAGGAACGCGATGCCCTGGCCGCGGAGGCGCTGCACTGGACCCGCCAGGCCTTCCAGGCCGGCCAATTCGACCTGCCCACCCTGCTGCGCGCCCAGGCCGAGGCCGCCAGCGCCCGCGCTCAGGCGCAGCGCGCCCGGCTGGAAGCCGACCGCGCCGTCTCCCGACTGCTTCAGACCCTGGGATGGACGCCATGAACCGCACCCCATCGCTGCCTTTCCAACGCGCACGACTGTGCGCCCTGCTGGCCCTCTGGCTGCTCAGCAGCGCCGCCCCCGCTCACGAGGGGCACGACCACGGCGAGCCTCCCCCCTCCGTGGCGCTGCCGACGCTGGCTCCGCGTGCGGAGGCAGCAGGCGACCTGTTCGAGGTGCTGCTGCGCCTGGACGGCACTCAGCTGACCCTCTGGGTGGACCGCTTCGCCAGCAACGAGCCGGTCACCGGCGCCCGGGTGGAGCTGGAGGGCAAGGGCTGGAAGGCCGTCGCCACCCCGGCGTCGGACGGCAGCTACCGCCTGGAAGCGCCAGCCGAACTGCGCCAGGTCGGCAACCACCCGCTGGTGATCACGGTGCAACTCGCCGGACCTGCTGGACAGGCGGGTGAAGGCGAAGCCGATTTGCTGGAAACCACCCTGCAGCGGCCCGCCTCGAACAGTGCCGCAAGCGCCCCGCCCACCCCAGCGGCTGCGGCCGCACCGCTGACCTGGGCCGCCGCTGCCCTGGGCAGCGTCGCCGCCGTTGCAGCGGCGCTGTGGGCCCTCGCCCGGCGGCGCCACCCGCTGCGCCCTCTCGGGCAGAACGCGGCCTCCGCCGCCCGCTGATGTCCGCCCCACGGAAGCGATCCATGACCTGCAACCCCTCTTCCCACCGCCTCGGTCCACCGTCCCGCGGGCGGGTCCGGCTCCTGCCGCTGTGGCTGGCGATCCCCGCAGCGGCCCTTTTCACACTGCCTGTCGCGGCTTGGGCCCATGGCGGCGAGGACCACAGCCACGCTGAACCCCAGGCCATGGCGCCCACCGCCGCCACAACCGCCGCCACAACCGTCACCACACCCGCTGCGACACCCGGCCTGCCTGCCACCGCCGCAGCGACCGCGACCGGCTCAGCCGGACCGACCGGTACGGTGGAACGCCCGCAGCGCCTGCCGGACGGGCGCATCTTCCTGCCCAAGGCCTCGCAGCGCCGGCTGGAACTGCGCACCGCCACCGCGCAGGCCGGCAGCTGGCCGCGCAGCCGCGAGCTGCTGGGCCAGGTGGTGGCCGACCCGCAGTCCGGCGGTCGGGTGCAGGCGGCGCAGGCCGGCCGAATCGCCCCTGCCCCGGCCGGCGCCCAGGGCCTGCCGATGCCCGGCCAGCGGGTGCAGCGCGGCCAGGTGCTGGCGCTGCTGCTGCCGCTGCAGTCCAGTGCGGAGGCGGCGAGCCGCCAGGCCGAGTTGGCCGAACTGGCCGTCAAGGCCGACCTGGCCGCCCGTCAGCTGGAACGCGCACGCGCCCTGTCGGCCACCGTGCCGCGCCGGGAGATCGAGTCGCTGGAGGCAGAACATGCCAGCCTGCGCGCCCGCCAGACCGCTCTGGCGGCCGGGCAGAAGGCCGAGGCGCTGCAGGCCCCGGTGAGCGGCGTGCTGGTGGGCGCCCCTGTGCTGGCCGGGCAGGTGGTGGAGGCGCGCGAGGCGCTGTTCGAGATCGCCGACCCACAGCGCCTGCTGGTGGAAGCGCTGCTGCCCGACCCCACCCAGGCGCAGGGCCTGCGCGCCGCAGCGCTGGCCGAGGGCGGTGCGGCGCTGCTGCTGGTCGGCCGCGCCGGGGCGCTGCGCGACGGCGGCCTGCCGCTGTGGTTCCGGCCGGCGCCCCCATCGAAGGGTCAGGTCACCCCCGCGCTGGTGCTGAACCAGCCGGTGCGGGTGCTGATTCAACTGGCCGAGTCGCTGCAGGGCGTGGCCCTGCCCGCCGGGGCGCTGCAGCGCAACGCCGCCAACGAGCCGGTGGTCTGGCTGCACGAACGGGCGGAGATCTTCCGGCCTCAAGTGGTGCAGGTGCAGCCGCTGGACGGGCGGCAGGTGCTGGTGAAGGGCCTGGCCGGCGGCGAACGGGTGGTGACCCAGGGCGCTGCGCTGCTGCAGCAGATCCGCTGAACGGCCCGCGCCACAACGAGGAACCCCCAAGATGTTTGCCTGGATCGTCCGGACCAGCCTGCAGCAGCGCCTGGCGGTGCTGGCGCTGGCCGCGCTGATGATGGCCACCGGCCTGTGGTCAGCCCTGAACACCCCGGTGGACGTGCTGCCGGACCTGAACCGCCCCACCGTGACGCTGATGACCGAGGCCGGCGGCATGGCGCCGGAGGAGGTGGAGCAGTTCGTCAGCGTGCCGCTGGAGGCCACGCTCAACGGCATGCCCGGTGTCACGCGGGTGCGCTCGGTGTCCGGCGTCGGGCTGTCGGTGGTCTATGCCGAGTTCGACTGGGGCAGCGAGATCTACCGCAACCGCCAGCTGGTGGCCGAACGCCTGGCCGAGGTGCGGGAACAGCTGCCGCCCGGGGTCAGCCCGGCGATGGGGCCGATCTCCTCAGTGATGGGCGAGATCCTGCTGATCGCCCTGGGCCCCACGTCCGAGGCCAGACCCGCGCCGGGAGCCGCATCCGCTGCGGCCTCCACCGCCACCCGGGTCGGAGATGCCGACCCGATGGCTTTGCGCGAGTACGCCGACTACGTGCTGCGCCCGCGGCTGCTGTCCATCCCCGGCGTGGCGCAGGTGATCCCGATCGGCGGGGAGCTGCGCCAGTTTCGCGTCGAGCCCGATCCGGCCCGCATGGCGCAGCTGGGGGTGGAGTTCGAGGCGCTGGAGGCCGCGCTGCGCGACTTTGCCGGCAACAGCAGCGGCGGCTTCCTGGAGCGCAACGGCCGGGAGGTGCTGATCCGCCACATCGGCCGCACCCCGAGGCTGGAGGACCTGCGCCGCGTGCCGCTGCGCCGCGCCCAAGGCACGCCGCTGCTGCTCGAGCAGGTGGCGAAGGTGTCGTTCGCCCCCGCCTTCAAGCGCGGCGACGCCGGCTTCAACGCCCGGCCGGCGGTGATCGTGGGGGTGCAGAAGCAGCCGGCGGCGGACTCGGTGCAACTCACCCGCCAGGTGGAGGCCGCGCTGCAGTCGCTCGCACGCGGCCGCCCGGCGGGCATCGCCGAGCCGGCCATCCTGTTCCGCCAGGCGGACTTCATCGAGACCTCGGTACACAACGTCGGCGAGGCCCTGCGCGACGGTGCGGTGATGGTGGCCATCGTGCTGTTCGCCTTCCTGATGAACCTGCGCACCACGGTGATCTCGCTGACGGCCATCCCGCTGTCGCTGGCGGTGACCGCGCTGGTGTTCCACGCCCTGGGGCTGTCGATCAACGTGATGACGCTGGGCGGCCTGGCGATCGCCATCGGCGAGCTGGTCGACGACGCGCTGGTGGACGTGGAGAACGTGCTGCGCCGGCTGCGCCAGCAGCGGCCGCAGGGGCTGGTGGCGTCTCTGCGGGTGATCGCCGCGGCCTGCAACGAGGTGCGCTCCGGCGTGGTGGTGGCCACCGCGGTGGTGGTGCTGGTGTTCGTGCCGCTGTTCGCGCTGCCGGGCATCGAGGGGCGGCTGTTCCGCCCGCTGGGCATCGCCTACATCACCGCCATCCTGGCCAGCCTGGCGGTGGCGCTGACGGTCACGCCGGTGCTGTGCCACTACCTGCTGCCGCGGCTGGTGGATCGGGGCCGGCCTCCCGGCGACGCAGCGGCCGGCACGCCGGAGCACACCCATACCGATTCCGCGCTGGTGCGCTGGCTCAAACACTGGGACCGCCGGCTGCTGGCGGCCAGCTTCGACCACGCCCGGCCGCTGCTGGCCGCCGCGCTGGGCCTGGTGCTGGCTGCCGCGGCCAGCCTGCCCTTCCTGCCCCGGGCCTTCCTGCCGCCCTTCAACGAGGGCACGCTCACCGTCAACGTGGTGCTCAACCCGGGCACCGCGCTGGGCGAGTCCAACCGCATCGGCGCGCTGGCCGAGGGGCTGATCCGCGAGGTACCGGAGGTGCGCCAGGTGGGCCGCCGCACCGGCCGCGCCGAACTGGACGAACATGCCGAGGGCGTGCACAACAGCGAGATCGAGGTGGACCTGGCCCCCTCTGCGCGTTCACGCGAGGCGGTGCTGGCCGACCTGCGCCAGCGTCTGGCGCTGCTGCCGGCCAGCATCTCGCTGGGCCAGCCGATCTCGCACCGGCTGGACCACATGCTTTCCGGCGTGCGGGCGCAGATCGCGTTGAAGATCTTCGGCGACGACCTGGACACCCTGCGCAGCCAGGCCACGCTGCTGCGCGAGCGCCTGGCCGCGGTGCCCGGCCTGACCGACCTGCAGGTGGAAAAGCAGGTGCTGATCCCGCAGCTGCGCGTGCGGCTGGATGCGGCCCGCGGCGCCGCCTGGGGCCTGGCGCCGGGCGAGCTGCTGCGGCTGCTGCGTGCGCTCAACGAGGGTGACACGGTGGCCGAAGTGATCGACGGCAACCGCCGCTTCGACCTGGTGCTGCGCCTGAGCGATGCCGCCCGCGGACCGCAGGGCCTGGCCGACCTGCCGGTGGTGACACCGCGCGGCACGGTGCCGCTGTCGCAGCTGGCCGACATCGAGGAGTCCGACGGCCCCAACCAGATCGGCCGCGAGAACGGCCGGCGGCGCATCGTCGTTTCGGCCAACACCGACGGCACGGACATGGCCCGCGTGGTGGCGGACATCCGGCAGGTCATCCAGAAGACACCCTTGCCACCGGGCAACTTCATCAGCCTGGAAGGGCAGTTCCAGGCGC
>Ga0154020_10003383_pt1 | contig 19200 bp, 13 predicted proteins | sample Klosneuvirus_201_FD_109709 | JGI IMG/M metagenome (GOLD analysis project Ga0154020, IMG submission 109709) | Active sludge microbial communities from wastewater, Klosterneuburg, Austria - Klosneuvirus_20160825_MG | ecosystem: Engineered > WWTP > Aerobic digester > Activated sludge | place... | reverse complement strand
CGGCCCCCGGGGCCCGAGCCGGGCCGACCCCGCCCAGGCCCCGCCCAGGCCCCGGCAGCATCGGGCGTGGGTACGCCTGGGACCGCCTCCGTCGAACCGAAGCTCCCCCCGCGCGTCTTCGCGCGCAGTGGCTGGCGCGCGAAGTATGCCTGGTGCCACTCGGACAGAATGCCCACGCCGCCAACGAGTACAGACAAACAGATGCCCTACAGGCCTAAACGAACGCCGTTGCCCTACGGGGCCTTCTCCACCACCACCTTGCCGAGGTTCATCGCCTCGATCTCCGCCCGATGGGCCTCGGCGTCGCCGACCAGCACGATCTGCATCACGCTCTTGGCCAGGTACGACTTCGCCAGCTTCGCCGCGGTCTCCTCGTCGATCGCCCGCAGGCGCTGGGGGAGCTCGGCGAAGTAGCTCGGCGGCAACTGATACACGAACAGGTCGCTGGCCACCCCCGCCATGGTGGCGAGGTGCTCGAACTGGCCGGGGATGCCTTTGACCAGGCCGTCCTTGGCGCGCCCGAGCTCCTCGGCGCTCGGGGGCATCACGTCCATCCGCTCGAGCTCGTTCATCAGCTCGGTCAGGCTGGCGGCCGTCGCGTCAGCGCGCACTTTGGCCATGGCGTAGAAGGCCCCGACCCCGCGGCGGGCCGAGATCGTCGAATACGCCCCGTAGGTGTAGCCGTTCTTCTCGCGCAGGTTGAGGTTGAGGCGGGTGGCGATCCCGCCGCCGCCGAACACCTCGTTGACGACCGTCGCGCCCGTCTCGTCGGCGTGCCCGCGACCAAACACCGGGCGTCCGAGCACGATCATCGTCTGCGGTGCCTTAGGCAGATCGATGAAGGTTATCTCGGTCCGGGCCCGCGGCTCGATGCTCGCGATCGGGGCTTCGGCCGCGGCCTTCTTGTTCCAGGCCCCAAAGTGCTTCTCGGCGAGCTTTTGGGCGACCTCGGGCGTGATGTCTCCGGTGACGATCAGCGCCGCGCTCCCCGGCGCCAGCGTGCGATCGAGGAGCCCTTTGACGTCGGCTAGGCTGAGGCCTTTGACCGTGCCGCTCAGGCCCCCGGCCGGGTGCCCGTAGGGATGGTCTTTGCCGTAGATCATCTGGGGGACGACCTCGAAGGCCAGGCCGTCGGGCGTGCCGCGCTGGGCGGTGAGCCGGCCGAGCTGCAGGGCCTTGAGCCGCTCGAAGTCCTTGGCGTCGAGGCGCGGGGAGAGGGTGGCCTCGGCCAAGAGCCCCAGCATCGCGTCGGCGTGGGTGGAGAGCCCGGAGATCGCGAGGAGCCCACGATCTTGGTTGGCGGATACGCCGAAGCTCGCCCCCAGATCGGTGATCGCGTTGGTGAAGCTGAGCGCGTCGCGCTTCTTGGTCCCCTCGCCGAGGAGCCCAAAGGCCAAGGAGGCCAGCCCGCCTTTGCCCTTCGGATCCAGGGCCGATCCCCCGCGGACCGCCAGCGCATAGGACACCAGCGGGAGCCCGTGCACTTCGGCCACCAGCACGGTGAGACCGTTCTTGAGCTTCACTTCCTTGGGAATCGGCAGCCGAAACTCCACCTCGGGACCGGGCGGCGGAGGGTTCGCGCGCCAAGGCTCCGGGTCGACCGGCGTCGCGGCCGCCACGGTGGCGGTCTTGGCCGCGCTTGGCGCCGGCTCTGGCGTGGGCTCGGGGGCGCTCTTGCAGGCGATAGAGAGCAGCGGGGCAGACAACAAGACCAAAGCTCGGCGCATCACTTCGCTCCTCCTGCGGACATGGTCGGGATCGCGAGGCCGACCAGCCGGTCGCCCGTGAGGGTTCGCTCCGCCGCGGCCCGCACATCGGGCAGCGTGGCTTGCGCCGTGTGCTCCAGCTCCCAGGCGAGCTTGTTCGCGTCGCCAAGGTAGAGCACGTACTCCTGAAACAGCTCCGCCCGGGCGTTTCCTCCTTCGAGGCGCAGCACCGAGCGGGTGAGCAGGCTGTTTTTGGCGCGGGCCAGCTCGGCGGCGGTCGGCGGGTGCTTCTTCAGATCCGCCAGGACCTGGTCGATCGCCGCCAACCCCTCCTCGGCCGTGCGCCCGGGCCGCAGCGTCACGGACAGCTCAAAGACGCTCCCTCCCTTGAGCGAGCGCAGATGCACCGAGGCCGCCTGGGCGATCTGATCAGCGTAGACCAGCTTGGCGTCGAGGCGTGAGGCGCGCGTCCCTGACAGGATCTCCGCGAGCAGCTCGAGCTCGCTCGAACCGGGCGCATAGGGCGGCGGCGCCATCCAATCGACGACCACCTTGGGCAGGCGGCCCACCGTCTCCTCATGGCGAATCACGGTTTGCCCGCGCAGCACCGGCGGCGTCACCACCGGCGCGGGCGGCTTCTTCCGGCCTACCAGGCTGCCGAAGTATCGCTCGATCTCGGCCTTCACCGTGGCCGGGTCGATGTCCCCGACGATCGCCAGCGAGGCATTCTCTGGCGAATAGTAGGTGAGCCAAAACTCCCGCACGTCGTCGAGCGAAGCGCGGCTGAGGTCTTCCATCGAGCCGATCACATTGCCGTGGTAGGGGTGCGGGGCCGGGTACATGGCCTGCACCATCTTCTCCTCGAGGAGCTGATAGGGCGCCTGCTCCACCGACTGCCTTCGCTCGTTCTTCACCACCTCGAGCTGGTTCTTGAAGGAGGCCTCGTTGATGTGGTCGAGCAGAAAGCCCATGCGATCGGCCTCTAGCCACAGCGCTAGGCCGAGCTGGTTCTTGGGGACCGTCTCGAAGTAGTTGGTGCGATCGAAGTCGGTCGACCCGTTGACGTCCGTGGCGCCCGCGGCCTGCAGCAGCGGAAAGTGCGCGTCCTCGGGGACGTGCCGCGAGCCCTGGAACATCATGTGCTCGAAGAGGTGAGCGAAGCCGCTCTTTCCAGGCTTTTCGTGGAGGCCTCCGACGTCGTACCAGACGTTGACCGCGACCACAGGCAGGCGGTTGTCCTGGTGCAGGATCACCGTGAGCCCGTTCTTGAGGCGGTACTGCTCCACCGCGAGCCGCGGCAGCTCCGCGGCGCTCGCGGCATTGGCGAACAGCGTCGCCGCGAGTACCGACAACGTGGAGCGGAGCGGCCCGCCGGCGGGGTCAGGCCGCCGATCGCCGGCCAGAGGCTGCGTCTTCATGGGCGCGAAACCTATCCGTCGGATTGACGAACGCGCAAGAGATCTGACAACTGCCAGGCGTCATGGGCCTTGGGCGCCACAGCCTCCTCGTCTCCTGCGTCCGGGGTTTCTTACGTGTTCCGCCGAACAATTCTCACCTCAGCGCGAGGGGCCCGTTAGGGTCACCGAAGGTGTTGAGCGAGATCCCGCGAAAAGGGCCGGCGAAACAGGCGAGAAGCTTCGGACGCCTGGGACTGGGTCTGGCCTGGACCGTCTTGGCCTCGTGCTCCTTCGACGCTGAGACCCCCGCGCCCTACCTGGCGGCGCCGTCCGCGGCCGGTATCTGCGGCAGCACCGAGTCCCTGCTGCCCAAGCTCTTCGACTTCGTGCGGGAGCACGAGCTGGATCCCTTGCGCGCGGTGATCGAGGCGCGCCTCCTCCCGACCGCCGAGCGCCCGGCTCCGGATCCCTCGCTGCGGGGCTTGCTCGACGCGTTGGTCCGCCTGGCGACCGGGCTCGGCCTGGAACGCACGCTGAACGCCGCGGAGATCGCCTCGCGCAACCAGACGCTCCAGCAGCTGAAGCCGCTCTTGCTCTTGATCCTCCGCTACGTTCACGGAGACGTCGACGGGCACCCGCATTTTGAGGCGGCGGGGGCGGGCTCGACGCTGTTTCGCACCTGCGACGCCGATAACCTCCTCACCGCGGGGGAGGCGGTGCTGCGCTTGCCTTCCCAGGCCGATCCCCAGGTGCGCTGGTTGGCGGCCCTGTCCAAAGATCTCGCCGCGTTGATCGAGGAGCCGAGCCTGACGCCCTTCCTCGAGACCTTCCGGCAAGACGCCCAGATGGGACGGCCGGCGATCCTGTCCTTGCTCAACCAGATCGCGCTGTTCCTCACCGACGAGACCTTCGACATCTCCCGCGTGAAGACGCTGCTCGAGAGCGCGGTCTATCCGGCGGTCAGCAATGCGCTGCGGGCCAAGATCGAGGTCTTGGTCGGACGCCTCGAAGAGGTCACGCGCCCCGAGGTCGACGTGCTGCGCCCGCTCCAGCGCGCGATCCGCTGCCTCAACGCCCAGCCCGAGACGCGGGCGGCGCTCTTTGGCCTGATCTATGACCTGGTCACCACCCCCGAGGTGAAGCTGTCCGAGTTGCTCGCCACCCTCGACGGCCTGGTCACTCCCGAGCGGAGCTCCGAGGTCCTCGACTTTGTGGCCGACCTGGTGAAGGTGCTGCGCCAGGATCGGGTCGCCCAGAAGGAGATCTTGGGCTTTTTGGCCATCCTCTTCGAAGAGCAAAACGCCAAAGCGGTCACCCCAGCGCTGCTCCACGCCGTGGAGGCGGACCTCCTCGGGGAGGTCTCGGACGGGATCGTACGGATCCTCGGCGGCTGCGGGCGGAGCCTTCCTTGATGCGTGCAGCGGAGCGAGCGCGTCCGGGCCCTGCCGGCCGATCTCGGATCCAGCCGCGTGACGCGGGGCGATCGCGCGCCTGGGCTGCGTCAGCCCGCCGCCTGGTCCCCGGCATCGCCCTCGTCCTCTCGCTGCTCCCCCACGCGGCGTGGGCGAACTTCTGGGACCTCTACGGCATGGGCCCGCGCGCCATGGGCATGGCCGGGGCATCCACCGCGGTGGCCGACGACTTCAGCGCGGTCTTCTACAACCCGGCGGCGCTGACCACCTCCCGCGCCTCGGGCTACGGCTTTGGGTTCGCCGGCAGCTTCCCTTCGCTCTCGGTCAAGCTCGACAACCCGATGCCCGCCTACGCGCCGGCCGACCCGCCCGCCGCCAGCTCGCTGTGGTTTGGGACGCACTTCACGATCGCCGGGGACCGAGCGACCAACCGCGTCGCGATGGCGCTCGCCTTCAGCTTGCCCACGCGCTCCTTGCTCTCCGGCCAAGCGCTCGATCCCGCGATCCCCCAGTGGTACATGTATCAAGCGCTGCCCGAGCGCTTGGTCCTCATGCTCGGCCTAGGGGTCAAGCCCGTCGATTGGCTGTCGGTCGGCATGGGCCTTCAGATCTTGGCGGGCCTGAGCGGGAAGCTCGACTACGAGCTGGACGTGGTGGCCGGCCGATTCAGCAAGAAGACGGTGACCTTCGACATCATCCCCACCGCCGCGCCGACGCTGGGCCTGGAGCTGCGGCCGCTCAAGGGCCTGCGCATCGGGGCCACCTATCGCGCCCCCATCTCGACCGCCGTCGATCTGCCCGTCCTGCTCAAGGTCACCGGCCTCGCCGACCTCGACGTCACGACGCGCTTCGTCGTTCAGTACAACCCGCACCAAGTCGTCTGGGGCGTCAGCTACACCTTCGACGAGCCGAGCCTGCTCTTGTCGGCCGACCTCGAGTGGGCCCTGTGGGCGGAGGCCCCAGATCCCGCGGTGGACTCGCGCATCGACGCCGGCGGGGAGCTGCTCGAGGGCACGGGGCTGGCCGGTGCACTCGACACGCCGGCGCCCGGCCAGGAGCGCTCAGTGAATCTGGGCTTTCGCAACACCTTCATCCCGAAGTTCGGGGTGGAGTGGAGGGTGCGGATGTTCATGCTGCGGGCGGGTTATTCGATTCGACCGAGCCCGGCGCCGGTCCAAACCTCAGGCGCCAACTTCATCGACGGCACCGCGCACCACTTCGCGCTCGGCGCCACCGCCCGGGTCAAAGATCCCTGGGGTCTCCTGGCCAATCCGCTCCTGCTCGAGGTCGGGGGCGCGCTGTACTTCCTCCCGCCGCGCCACCATCAGAAGATCGACCCATCCGACCCCGAGGGCAGCTACGACGCCTCCGGGATGATCGGGGTCTTCGGGGGCGGGATCCGCTACCTCTTTGGCGAGGAGCGGCTCGAGGACGCGCCCGGCCAGGCGGCTCCGGCCGAGACCTTGCCCCCGCTCCGGGGCACGCCGCCGCCGGGGAGCTCGGGGTAGCTTGCCGAGCGCGATCCGCCGGGCGTAAAGCCACCATCCAAGAGCACCGAAGCGGGCTTGGGACCGGTATTCGTAGAGGGACCCGTATGCGCAGCCGAACACTCCTCCTCCTCACCTTGTCCCTCGCCGCCTGCGGACGTGGGCAGCTCGACCCGCGCGGTTTGACCGGGGGGAGGGGCGAAGACGGCGCCAGCAGCGCGACCGACGCCCCCGTTGGCCTCGACCGTGATTCGTTCAATTTTGACCAGGGCATCCTCCCCGATCCGGACGGCGGCACCTCTGAGCTCGACGCTATCGGGTTCCCGGACTCTTTCTTCCGCGACGGCGCGGTCCGGCCCGACACAGGTTTTCGCGACTCCGGCATCATCGGTCCCCCCGACGTAAGTCTGGGCGAGTGCCTCTCCGAGGTCGACTGCTTCAACAACCTCGGGCTGCCGCCCTGCCCCGGCGCGATGGGGACCTGGGCCTGCAACGACACCAAGTGTGAGCCGGTCTGCAATCCGCCCCCGCCGGTCTGCCGGAACGACTGCGATTGCCCCTTCGATCAGAGCTGTCTAGGCGGGAGCTGCAACTTCGCAGGTCGCCCAAACTTCTGCTGCCAAAACCCAATGTGCGCGCCCGGCTCGCGCTGCATCAACCCCGATGGGCGACCGGGTCGCTGCGGCGGGGGCACCGACGGCGGCATCGCTTTCCCGGACAGCGGCCTTCCTTTCCCCGACGGCGGCATCGTCTCGAGCGACGCCGGCATCGGCACGACCTGCAACACCGACTGCGACTGCGATCGCAACCTGGCTTGCGCCGGCGGTAGCTGCCAGATCGTCAACCGCCTCAACATCTGCTGCGACGCTCCCTTCTGTCAGCCCGGTCAGATGTGCATCGATCCCAGCACGGGCGGCCCCGGCATGTGCGGGATGACGCCCACGGTGCCCGTCGGCGCGGCCTGCACCAGCGGCGGTCCGGAGTGCCAGGGCGGCTTCTGCATCGACGAGACCAGCGGCTTCCCCGGCGGCTACTGCACCGAGCAGTGCTCCCGCATGGATCCCTGCCCCTCGGGCGCGGTCTGCCGCGGCACCGGGATGGGCCAGGCGATCTGCCTCGACAGCTGCAACGATCCCACCGAGTGCCGCGCCGGCTACAACTGCGTCCAGCTCGGGGTGGGCGGAGTCGGTCGGGTGTGCTGGCCCGAGCCCCCGACCTCGATGAACCCCAATGGCAACCCGGTCGGCGGCGAGTGCATGATCGACGAGGACTGCGGCTCGGGCCTCTCCTGCGTCGATGCGCAGTCCGGCTTCCCGGGCGGCTACTGCAGCAAGCTCTATTGCGATCCCGGGACCAACGCCTGCCCGGCCGACACCTCCTGCTACGCCTTCCCGGGCCTGTTCTCGCTCTGTTTGGCCAACTGCCCCAGCGGCGGCTCGCAATCGACCTGCCGCCCGCGCTATTACTGCCTTGGGCCGACCGGGCAACCTGGTGTCTGCGTCGGAAACTGATTGGTATCGATCCTCTCCACCGTCCGCGACATCGAGCGACTGCGGCAGATCGTCACCGTGCTCATGCGGCACGGCTTCGGAGAGGTGGTCGAGCGCACCGGGATCGGCCGGGCCCTGCGCAGCGAAGGCAAGCGACCGAGCGAGGTGCCGCCGCCTGCAGGAGAGCCGGTCCGGGCGGGCGTGGGGACGCGGCTGCGCCTGGTGCTCCAGGATCTCGGTCCCTCCTTCGTGAAGCTCGGGCAGATCCTGTCGACGCGCCCGGACCTCTTGCCGCCCGAGGTCATCACCGAGCTGAAGCTCCTCCAGGACAGCGTCCCCCCGGTGGCCTTCGACGAGCTCCGCCTGGAGATCGAGCGTGAACTCGGCGCGGGGGTCCTCGAGGTCTACACCGAGTTTGACGAGAAGCCTCTGGCCAGCGCCTCCATGGCCCAGGTGCATCGCGCCACGATCGAGGACGGCGGGGCGCTCCACCAGGTGGTGGTCAAGATCCAACGCCCCAACATCCGCAGCACGATCGAGCGCGACATCGAGCTGCTCTACCTCCTGGCCCGGGCGATCGAGCGCAGCATCCCCGAAGCCCGCATCTATTCACCCGTGGGGCTGGTCTCGGAGTTCGACCGCGCGATCATGGACGAGCTCGACTTCTCCCGGGAGGCCGACCACGCCGAGCGCTTCCTCCGCAGCTTTGCCGATGACCCTGAGGTGCGCTTCCCGAAGGTCTATAAGAAGGCCAGCGCCAAGAAGGTCCTCACGATGGAGTTTTTGCCCGGCAAGAAGCTGGCGGCCGCCATCGCCGCCGGCTACTCGGGCGAGCGCATCTCCAAGATCACGCTCAAGAGCCTGCTCAAGCAGATCTTCGAGGACGGCTTCTTCCATGGCGATCCGCATCCGGGGAACCTGCTGATCCTCGGGGAGCCGGAGACGCCGATCATCGGCTTCATCGATCTCGGCTTGGTCGGGCGGCTGTCCCCCGAGCTGCGCGATCGCACCATCGATCTCATGGTTGCGGCCGCGCGCCAGGACTCCCGCGGCGTCGCGGACGCGCTGTACTCGATCGGTACGCCCACGCGCCGGGTGGATCGGGCCCGCTACGAGGCGGAGGTGACGGTCCTGGCCGATCGCTACCTCGGCAAGCCGCTCAAGGAGATCGAGCTATCGCTGCTGATCAAGGACATCGTCGGCGGCGCGGTGAAGTTTGGCCTCGAGATCCCGCCCGAGTTCATGATGCTCGGCCGCACGCTGATGACCGTGGAGGGGGTGGGCAAGGAGCTCTATCCCGAGCTGGACGTCTACAGCGAGTGCCGGCCGTATTTCCTGTCGTTGCTCAAGCGCCGCTACAGCCCAGAGCGCCTGGGCGCCGACGCGCTGCGGGTGGCCTCGCGCATCGGGGAGCGGGCCACGCTGCTCCCGGAGAAGCTCGACGATGTCCTCTCCGAGCTCTTGTCCGGGAGCCTGCTCGTCCGCACCCAGGACGCGTCGCAGTTCATGGCGAGCGATCTCCTCGGTCGCCGGATCTTCAGCGGACTCACCGCCGGCTCCTTCATCTTGGGAGGGAGCCTCCTCATCGCCAGCGGGGCCTCCCGGATCTGGGGCTACGCGATGCTCGGGTCTGCCGCCGCCTGGGTCTGTGTTCACGTCGTGCGCGCCGCGATCGCTGGGCGCAAGCCTTAGGGCTGTAGGGCATCTGTGTGTCCGTACTTCTTTCTTGCGTGGGCATTCTGTCCGAGTGGCACCAGTCGCGCTTCGCGCGACAGCCACTTCGCGCGAGGACGCGCGGGGGGAGCTTCGGTTTGGGGCTTCGGCTCGGGAGCTTCGGCTCGGGGGCTTCGGTTTGGGGGCTTCGGTTTGGGGGCTTCGGCTCGGGGGCTTCGGCTCGGGGGCTTTGGTTCGCCGTGCACGGAGGGCGGGCGTGGCGCCGGGCCCGGAGAAATTTTTCCGACCGCGCTCAGACCTACGACAGATGTCCGATGAAGGACGGTGTGTGGAAGGTCACGCCAATTTCTGGATGGAATACGGCCACCTAATCGGGTGCACCCGACCTGTCCCGCCGCCCCCTTCAAGGTACGCCGGTCAGCGCTGAAGTCTGTCCTCCGGGCCAAGATCTTTTTCTCCGGGGCGCAAGCGGGGCGGGCCAGCTTCAACGATCGCTTCGATGTGATTTCAGCGGGTTGCGTCGATGACGAGACCTGGCTCGGGGCTTGTAAAGACCTCCGCCGGGACTTCCAATAAATATGGTTTGCGCCAGAACTCAGTTCGACACCGCTCTTAGCCCGCCGCTGCCGGTCGCGACCCTGGTCGAGGTGCAGCCCCGGCCCCCGCGGCGGATGGCCGATCTGAATGATAGCGAGCTCTTGGCCGAGGTGCTCTCCGGCAGCGAGGCCGGCTGGGGGGTGTTCTTCCGCCGCTTCCGAGGCCTGATTTTGAGCTGCGCGCTGAAGACCGCGGCCCGCTCGGGGATCCAGCTCGGCGCCGACGATCTCATGGATGTCCTCGGGGATGTCTCCTTGAACCTGGTGGCCCACGACTACCGCCGCCTCCGCCTCTATCGTCCCGACGGCGGCTGCTCGGTCGCCACCTGGATTGGGGTGATCGCCACCTCCACCGCCAAAGATTTCCTGCGCCGCGCGCGCCGCTACCGGCTCGAGCCCACGGCCGATGCCGAGCTCGATCGGGTGCCGTGCCCCGGTGAAGGCCCGGAGCAGCTGCTCGCGGACCGCCAGCGCCGTACCTTTGTGGATGAGGCCTTGGCCCAGCTGTCCAAGCGCGACCAGCGCTTCGTCTACCTGTACTTCGCCGAGGCCCTGAGCCCCGAGGCGATCGCCGAGCAGATGGGCGTCTCGGTGGCGACCGTCTACAGCAAGAAGGCCAAGATCAAGACCCGCCTGTCAGGGATGGCCGAAGCCTGCGTCTGAATGCTATCTGACGCTGCGTGCGCCAGCTGAACCCCAAGCCGCCGACCAGCCGGGTCGAGGGGGCCAAGGCCTCCGCGCGCGCGCGCCTGCGGGACCTCATCGAGAGCGAGAAGGGCCGCGCCCGCGCTCATATCGCGCTCATCCGCCGCACTGAGCCCGACGCCTCCAGCGACCGGGTGGCCCAGGTCGTGCTCGATCGCTGGGTGAAGGTCGCGCAGGTCGAAGGGGGCGTCACCGGAGCGCTGGGCTTCGTGGGCGTGCCGGTCAACCTCATCCTCTTTGTCTACTTCGAGGTCGCGGTGATCGTCTCGGTGGCCGAGGCCTATGGAAAGGTGCTGGAAGGCGAGGGCGGAGAGGACGTCGTGCTCGAGGTCTTGGCGCGGGTCCACGGCTTTGAGGACGTGGTCCGCACCACGCCGCGGGTGGTCGGCGCGATCGCGCGGACCGTCGCCCTCCGCCACGGCTTCGCCACGCTCGGCCGCTTCGTTCCTTTGATCGCCGCTCCGATCGCCGCTCGCCTCAACGAGCGGGAGATGAAGAGCCTCGGGCTCGAGGCCCTGCGCCGCTTCGGCAACGTCGTCGCCATCGGATGATCCCGCTCCTCGGTCTGGCCGCCTTGCTCGCTCAGGCACCCGAAGGGGTGACCCGGGTGAGCGCGCGGATCGCCGCCGATTGCTCCACCATCGACTTCGAGGTCAGCTTCAGCGCCCCCGGTGCGCAGGGCCCGCTGCTCCTGTACTTGCCGGCCGAGCGCTACCGACACATCCCCGAAGGGCTTCGTCCCTCCGACGTGCGCGAAGCCTTTCCGGGTGGGTTCGACACCGGCGGTTTTGCTCAGCTCACGGTGGAGGTCGACGGTCGCCCGGTCCAGGGCGAGCGGGTGCAGCTCCAAGGCGAGCCCTTCTTGAGCCTTGGCGAGGCGATAGGGCATCCCGCGCGGATCGTGGTCCGCGGCAGCTTGCTGGTGCCCGAACGCTACGGGGCCTTCGGTCGCGTCGGTCGGGTCCTCACCCTCGGAGGAGGCTGGTTTCCAAGGCTGGGGGCTCCGGGGGTCGCGCCCGAGCCGGGGCCGCTGAGCTTCGAGCTCGACGTGCCGGCGGACCTCTCCTTGGTCCTTGGGCCCCGGTGGTCGCCGAGCCAGGGCGAGGAGGGGCGCCGGCACGTATCGCTGGAGGTGGTCGCCGCGGACGCCGCGCTGATCCTCCGACCGGCCAGCGCCCGGGTGCTGCACTTCGCGGAGGGCCGGGCGCAGTTTCTGACCGGACCAGCTTCGGCGCTGGTCAAGCCGAGCGACGCGCCGGTCTTGGTCAGGGAGCTTCAAAAGGCGGTGGAAGACGCGATCCGCTTCACCCCCGAGCTGCCGGGCGCGCCGGCCTTCACCAGCGAGGAGCCGCTCGTGCTCGTGGAGGCGCCGCTTCGTCACGAGCTGGCCGCGGCCGTCGGCGGCGTGGTCCTGGTCAGCGATCGCGCCTTTCGGATGATCGAGGTCGATCGCTTCCTCCGCTTTCACCGCTTCCCCGTGCTCAAGGAGGTCTTCGCCGCGCTCTGGGCCCGCCAGCCGGGCGCCGACCCGGTGGGCTTTCGATCGAGCTTCCTCGGCTCCTACGCCACGGACCGCTACGTGGCCCACGTCTTTGGGGTCGCCGAGGACGCCTTCGACGTGCTGTCGATCGTGAGCTTCATCCCTTCGGTGGATCTGATGCTCTACGCGCCGGATCTGCCGTTCATGAGCGCGTATTTTCGCTCCACGCCCGGCGCCGATCCTCTGGCCATCGACCTGGTCGATGCGCCGCTCGGCTACCCCTCCGGCCAGCGCATCTACGCGAAGTTGATCGATCGCTTCGGGATCGCGCGCACCCACGCCATCGCTGAGGCGGTGGCCGGTGGGGCCTCGATCCGGAGCGCCGCGCAGCCGAGCTTTGAAGAGGAGCCTGGGGGCGCGATCGCTTCGCTCGACGCGTTCTTCGAGACCTGGCTCGGCGCCTATCCCAGCGTGGCCTACGTGCTCGACGGCTATGGGACCGGGGAGGATGGCCGGGCATTCGCGCGGATCAAGCGCCTCGGGGCGCGGGTCGCCGAGCCGATCACGGTGCGCCTCGTGGCCAGCGATGGGAGCGAGCGGCGGGTGGTGGCGACCGCGACGAGCGCCGAGCTGCGGACCGTGACCGCCACGCTCTCAGCCGCGCTCGACCTGGTCGAGATCGATCCCGACGGCCGCCTCACCGAATCCCCTCAACCCGGGGCGGTGTCCCCCAAGTACCTCCACCGCTCCAGCCCGCGCTGGAAGATCCTCCTCAACAACTTCGCGATCCTCTTCGCCGCGACCGAGGGCGCCATCGAGACGGCGCTCGACGTCGGCCTCGCCCGGGTCCATGATCCGCACTGGAGCTTCGGGGCCCGCGCGGAATATGCGTCCGACGCGGTCAGCGGCACCCTCCGCGGCAGCTATAGCTTCGGCGAGCTGGTCACGCCCTCGCGCCTGGCTTGGTCGGCGGGGCTCTTCCTCGACGGTGCCTACCTGCGGCCAGGTTTTGCGGGGGTCAAGGAGGGCGGGGGGGCGATCAGCGTAGGGGCGAGCTTCGGCTACGACGATCGGCAGTCCAGCTGGGCCCCGGAGTCCGGCACGGGACTGCGGCTCGGGGTGGCCTACCAGCGGATCCTGGGAGAAACGACCGACGGGATCACCTCGGACTCGGTCGGCCTCTCGCTGCGTTTTTTGCGCCAGTGGCGGCTTGGGGCCCGCCATCAGATCTCCGTCCGGGCCTCGATCGCAGGTTACCTTGCGGGTCGCCCCCAGACGCAGCTCCTCTACTCGCTCGGCGGCCGGACCGGGGTCCGGGGCTACGCCTCCACGGCCGAGCTGGGGCGGGTGCGCGGGATCCTCAGCGCTGAGTGGCTCCACCCCCTCGCGCCGCGTCTCGACATCAACGGCTTCTACATCGCCTGGGTCACTGGCCTCGACGGGGCCCTCTATGGGGACGTGGGCCTGGTGGGTGACGACTTCGAGGAGGCGATCCGTGGGCCTATCTTCGGCGACGTGGGCTACGGGCTCCGCCTCTACATCGAGTACTTCGGGGTGCGGCCGGGCGTCATGGCGATCGACGTGGCCTTCCCGCTGGTCCGGGCCCGGGGCGCCACCGAGCTTGGCCCTCCCGCCCTGTACATTGCCTTCTCGCAATCCTTCTTCGCGTTTTGATCGCCCTCCCAGGGAAGGACTCGCGCGGCTCAGCGTAGTTTGGGCAGTCGGGAGTTGGCGTCCGTTTTTTGTGAGTTGTTCCGTTACAGGGCCTGTGATAGCCACCCGGCGCGCGAGCACGAGCTCGCAACAGCTATAGGAGCGACAATGAAGCTACGTTTTGGGCATCTTGGTGCGATTCTGATGGCGTCTGGGCTCGCCTTGGTCGCGCTGCCCCGGCCCGCCGAGGCGACCTCCACCCGCGTGTGGACGCTGGGCGGGATGAACCGGTTCATCCTCGACGACGCCAACCGCTTCCTCTACCCGCACATGATCACCAAGTACGGGAACCTGTTCTACCTGGAGCTGTTCGGCCTCTCCGACTCCATCGGCGCAAACGCGCCGACCTCGCTGCGTATGCGGGACTCGGGCTCGGGCGCGCGGATGCTCTCTGACGCAGACTTCGTCGGGGTCCAGTCCACCGCGGGCGGCGGCGCGATCTTGGCGCTGACCGACGACCTCTACCTGTCGTTCCACCTCTCCGACTTCGAGAACTCCACGGTCATCGCGTTCATGCAGAACATCGTGGCCCAGGGGAACATCGTCAGCGGCGATCCGAACTCCTTCGGTGGCTGGCTGACCTCGGGCCGAACGCCACCGGCGATCACCGCGGCCAACCGCAAGTTCGACACCTTCGTCGGCTACAACATCGCGGACGTCGTGCGCCTCGGCCTCAACATCTCCTACGGCTCCTCGAAGTACCACTACACGCCCAACGCCAACGACCCGGACATCTTGAACGGCGACGACACCCTGTCTCGCGCGCCGGATGACCTCGGCTCCTCGGAGTTTCGCTTCCTGCTCTCCGGCGGCATCGAGCCCATGGAAGCGCTGGCGATCGACGCGGCCTTCGGCATGGGCTTCCACGGCCTGACCTACCTGCCGAACCAGCGCCCGGACATGTACATCGGCGGTGGCGGCGTCGAGCTGCAGGCCGACGTCCGCGCGATGATCGGCGTCAGCGAGTGGTGGGAGCTGGTCCCGGCCATCTCCATCCGCAGCCTGAGCCTCTCGGCCTCCGATGAGGCGGACTTCAACACCGGTCTCCGCTTCAACAAGACGGATGACACCGCGGATCGCCAGACCGCCAACATCACCGACATCAAGCAGAGCGCCTTCCTCTTTGACCTCGGCGTCGCGGGTCACTTCAAGCCCAACGACATCGTGCAGTTCTGGGGCGCGGTCGGCATGCAGATGCAGCGCCGGGCCTTCCAATACGAGCACCTCAACGAGGACAACAACGACTTCCACCGCAGCACCCCGGGCAACGGCCTGGAGTACTTGCGGGACAGCCAGTCGATCGACGCGTTCTGGTACATGCGGCTTGCGCTCGAGGCCCGCATCTTCTCGTGGCTCGACTTCCGCGGCGGCGTCGTGAAGTACCTCCGCGGCGACACCTCCCGCCACGAGCAGGAGAACCGCCAGGCCAGCGCCGAGAACCAGGACAACGACTTCAACGACGATCAGCCGTTCTTTGACTACTTCGTCGGCATCGCCGCGCACTACGAGGGCTTCTTCCTCGACTTCCAGCTGGATCCCAACTGGTTCAAGCGCGGGCCGAACTTCCTCTCGGGCGCGCAGGGGAACATGTTCATCAACGGCAGCATCGGGTACCGGTACTAGCTCCGGCGAATCGCGCCCGGGCGCACCTGCGCGGATGCTTCGACTCGCTCCTTGCCTCTGGCGCGCGCGCCCGCTATTCGCGGCGCATGGCGACCAAGAAGGCTCCCCCCTCGGCGAAGAAGGCTGCTCCTCAGAAGGCTGTGCCTAGCTCCCCGGCGAAGGCTGCTGCATCGAAGAAGGCCAGCGCTCCGAAGAAGGCCGCTGCTCCGAAGAAGGCCGCTGCTCCGAAGAAGGCCGCTGCTCCGAAGAAGGCCGCTGCTCCGGCAAAGGCCGCCGCCCTCGCGGCTCGTCCGGCGCCCACGGTGGGCAAGGCCGCCCCCGCCTTCGATCTCGCCTCGGATTCGAGCGCGAACGTGCGGCTCGCAGATCTCAAGGGGAAGAACGTGGTCCTGTACTTCTATCCCCGCGATAGCACCCCGGGGTGCACCAAGGAGGCCTGCAGCTTCCGCGACGCCGCCGCTGATCTGGCCAAGGCCAACGTGGTGGTGCTGGGCGTCAGCCGCGATTCGATCGCCTCGCACCAGAAGTTCAAGGCCAAGTACAAGCTCAACTTCCCGCTGCTCTCCGATCCCGAGGGCGAGACGATCAGCGCCTATGGCAGCTGGGGACCGAAGAAGTTCATGGGCCGCAGCTTCGACGGGATCCTCCGCACCACGGTCCTCATCGATCCGAGCGGGAAGGTGAAGAAGGTCTACCCCAAGGTCTCGGTCGAGACCCACGCCCGCAACATCCTCGCCGATCTCGAAGGCTGAGCCATGAGCCTGCGCGGGCGTCTGATCCTCAAGGCCATCGAGCTCCTGCCGGAGAAGGAGATCTCGCGTCTGGTCCGGCGCGCCGCTGATCTCCCGGTGGCGCTGGTCATCCGGGAGTTCGCCAAGGCCTACGGGGTCAACCTCGAGGAGGCCGAGAAGCCGATCGGCGAATATCGCTCGCTGCTCGACTTCTTCACGCGCCGCCTCAAGCCGGGCGTGCGGCCGATCGACGCACGGCCCGACGTCTTGGTCTGCCCGGTCGACGGGGTGCTCGACGCGCTCGGGCGCATCGATGGCGACCGCCTGGTGCAGGCCAAAGGGCGGGAGTACTCGGTGGCCGCACTCTTGGCCGACTCCGAGCGCGCACGCCGCTTCGAAGGTGGCACCTTCTTCACGTTGTACCTCTCACCGAAGGACTACCACCGGGTGCACTCCCCGGCGGACGCGGTCGTCACCGGCTATACCTACGTTCCTGGCGCGCTCTTCCCGGTGAACCCCAACGCAGTCGCCAACGTGGACAGCTTGTTCGCCAAGAACGAGCGGCTGATCACCCATCTGTCCTCGGAGCGCTTCGGGCTGATGGACTACGTGATGGTGGGCGCGACCTGCGTGGGGCACATCAAGGTCGCCTACGACCGCGCGGTGGCCACCAACGTCGGGGCCAAGCAGCTCGAGCGGCAGAGCTATCAGCCAGCGATCCCGATCGCGCGAGGCGGTGAGCTCGGCGTGTTCGAGCTCGGCTCCACCGTGGTGCTCCTGGTCGAGCCCGGCGTGGAGCCGATCCTCGAGCCAGGCGCCGTGGTGAAGATGGGGCAGGCCCTCGCGCAGCGCGGTAGCGCGCCCTCCTTCTTGGGCCGCGCCTTCCTCTGACCTGAGCGTCTTGGCGTCCGGGCATCCTCAGCAACTACGGGCCGGGGAGAGGACGCAGACCTACTTCCTGAGCGGGGACACCAGCGTTCGGTAGCGGATCGTCGCGCCCGCGTCCCTGTGCGTTGCCGAAGCAGGGCGGGGCGGGCTTCATCTGGGCGGGGTCGTTGGTATCCTGGATGTTCGCTGCGGCCTGTTACGGTGTGGTGTCCGGACAAGCGAGCGAGCGCCACCGATGGATGAAGCCCATGCCTTCTTGAGCGCGTTGACGATCGTGCTCTCCATCGCCGGCGCCACGACGCTGCTCTTTCAGCGCCTCGGCCAACCCGTGGTCCTCGGCTACCTGCTCGCCGGGCTCATCGTTGGGCCCTACGTCCCGATCCCGCTGGTCGCGGACGCCAAGATCGTCCACGCGCTGGCCGAGCTGGGCGTCATCCTGCTGATGTTCTGCATCGGGCTCGAGCTGCGGCTCGGCGCCGTCGTGAAGATGGCGCCCAACGCCGGCCTGACCGCGCTGGTGCAGTCGAGCGCGATGGTGTGGGTCGGGTTCTTGGTCGGCAAGGCCTTTGGGTGGACCACCTTCGAGGCGCTCTTCGTGGGGGCGATGGTCGCGATCTCCAGCACCACGATCGTGGTGAAGGCCTTCGACGAGTCCAAGATCAGCGGTCGACTCCGCGACCTGGTGCTCGGGGTGCTGGTGGTGGAGGACCTCATCGCGGTCCTCTTGATCGCGCTGCTCACCACCGTGGCCTCGCCGGCGGGCTTTCAGGTCTCGGCGCTGCTCCTGGCGGGAGGCCGCCTGGGCGTCTTCTTGATCGGACTCTCGGCGGTGGGGCTCCTCGTCGTCCCTCGCACCATTCGCGCCGCGCACCGGCTGGACAGACCGGAGACCCTGCTGGTGGTCAGCGTAGGCATCTGCTTCTTGGCCGCGCTCCTCGCGCAGTACTTCGGATACTCGGTGGCGCTCGGGGCCTTCATCGCCGGCTCCTTGGTGGCCGAGTCGGGCGTGGAGAAGGAGGTCGAGCACGTGGTCGCTCCCGTCCGCGATGTGTTCGGGGCGATCTTCTTCGTGGCGGTGGGCATGCTGATCGACCCCGCGGTGGTGGTGCGGGAGTGGGGCGCGATCGCGGCGCTGACCGGGGTGGTGATCGTCGGGAAGATCATCAGCGTCACGGTCTCGGCCTTCCTGACCGGCAACGGCACGCAGACGGCCGTGCGGGCCGGGATGAGCTTGGCTCAGATCGGTGAGTTCTCCTTCATCATCGCCGGCCTCGGGTTGAGCCTAAAGGTGACGGGAGACTTCTTGTATCCCATCGCGGTGTCGGTCGCGGCGCTCACCACGCTCACGACGCCCTGGCTCATCAGGGCCTCCGAGGCGGCGGCGGTGCGCCTCGATCGCGTGTTGCCGCATCGTTTTCAGACCTTTGCTTCGCTGTATACGGGCTGGATCGAAGGGCTGCGCAGCGCGGCGACGTCCGGGACGACCGGCGCTTCACTCCGCCGCTGGGGCCTCTTGCTCGCCGGCGACGCGGTCTTGCTGGGCGGGGTCTTGGTGGGGGCCTCGGTCGAACGGGAGTTTGGGCTCACGGTCCTCCACGAGCACCTCGGCCTCGCCCCACGCGCCGCTGCCTGGGCCTACACCGCGGGGGCGCTGACCTTGGCTGCGCCGCTGGTGTTCGGGATTTTGCGCTTGTCGGCGGCGCTCGGCGCTCGCCTGGCCGAGGCCGCGCTCGGACAGGCCGAGGCCTCCGCTGCTCGGCAGGCGGCCCAGCGGGCCCTGCGGATCGCGGCGCAGCTGGTGATCGTGCTCCTGGTGTGCTTGCCGGTCCTGGCGATCACGCAGCCCATGACCGGCGGCGTGGAGGGCGGCATCTTGGTCGGTGCGCTGATCGCGGTGGTTCTGTGGTCCTTGATCCGCAGCGCCGCCGCCCTCGAAGGGGAGGTGAAGGCGGGGAGCCAGCTGATGCTCAAGGCGCTGGCGGACCGCGTGGGCGCTGGACCGGGGGACGATCACGACCTGCGGGCGAAGTTGCGGAGCCTGGTCCCAGGCCTGGTCGAGCCGGTGCCGATTCGGATCCGACCCGAGGCGCGGGCCGTCGGCCGCAGCTTGGGAGAGCTCGATCTGCGAGGGCGCACCGGCGCGACCGTGCTGGCGATCTTGCGCGCCGACGGGCGGGGCCTCTTGCCGAGCGCCCGGGAGCCGCTCTGCGCGGGCGACGTTCTAGCGCTGACCGGCGGAGAGCACGCGGTAGAGGCGGCGCGGGCGGTGCTGGACGAGCCCTAGTACCTCTGCACAGG
>Ga0154020_10003381_pt1 | contig 19203 bp, 14 predicted proteins | sample Klosneuvirus_201_FD_109709 | JGI IMG/M metagenome (GOLD analysis project Ga0154020, IMG submission 109709) | Active sludge microbial communities from wastewater, Klosterneuburg, Austria - Klosneuvirus_20160825_MG | ecosystem: Engineered > WWTP > Aerobic digester > Activated sludge | place... | reverse complement strand
CACGAAGCCGTTATACGGGGGCAGGCGGGAAAGAGTGAACGAGCCGATCAGGAAGAGCAGCGCGATCAACGGCATCCGCCGCGCCAGCCCACCCATCTGCTCGATGTCGCGGCTGCCCGTCGAATGCACCACCGAGCCGGCGCCGAAGAACAGCAGCGACTTGAACAGCGCGTGGTTCCAGACGTGAAACAGGCAGCCCGCCATGCCGAGCAGCACCCAGTCCGCGCGCCCCAGCGAACGCCCCACCATCGCTAGACCTAACCCGAGCAGGATGATCCCGATGTTCTCGATGCTGTGGTACGCGAGCAGGCGTTTCAGGTCATGCTGGCTCAGCGCGAAAACGACGCCGAAGAAGGCGGCGACGGCGCCCAGCACGAGCACCGTGACGCCCCAGGCGAGCGGCAGACTCTCGAACAGGCCGGTCGTTCGCACCAGTCCGTAGATACCCATCTTGATCACCACGCCGGACATCACCGCCGAGACGTGGCTCGGCGCCGCGGCGTGCGCCGGCGGCAGCCAGGAGTGCAGCGGCATCGCTCCCGCCTTGACCCCGAACGCCACGAGCGCGAGCAGGAAGATCGCCGTGCGCGCGCCCGCCGGCACCGCCTCCGCGATGCGCTGGAAGCCGAGGGCGCCGGTGACCTCATGCTGCAGCATGAAGAGCGCGAAGAGGCCGAGGATCGTGACATGGCTGAAGAGCAGGTAGAGCCAGCCGGCCCGGCGCACCTCCGGGTTGTTGTCCTCGATAGTCACCAGGAAGAAGTTGGTCAGCGCCATGACCTCCCAGGCCATCAGGAAGGAGGCCCCGTCGCGCGCCAGCAGGACGAACACCAGGCTGGCGAGCAGCAGCCCGTAGCACAGGCGAAGGCGCCGGCCGTTGCGCGGCCGGCGGCCCGCCGGCCAGTAGGCGGTGCCGAAGATCGAGCCCAGTCCGCCCACCAGGAAGACCGGCACCGCGAACCAGGCGGAGAGCGCGTCGCCCGCGAGCACCGTGCGCATGCCGGGAAAGGGCGACGGCAGATCGAGACTCGCCTGGCGGTCGCTGGCGAGCATCCAGAGCGCGCCGGCGAGTCCGCCGAGGCAGGCGGCGACCGTCAGCAGATTCGCCAGCCTCTGGCCCCAGGGCGAACGCCGCCCGAGGAGCAGTCCTGGAACTCCAGCGAGCGCGAGGAGAGCGCCGGCGCCCACGACCACCTGGAGCGCGTTCGGCTGCCACGAAGCGCCGGCGAATGCGTTCATCGACCCGCGGCCACCGCGACTTTCCGGCTGACGTCCGCCCCCTCCGCCGCCGCCAGGATCTCTTCCCGGGGCAACTGCCGGAGGACGGCGCTCTTGAACTCGGCATCCCGCAAGGCGAAGCTCAACCTCGAGAGCAGATGCAGGTGAGCGCGCACCGTCGGGCTGATCAGAGTGAACAGCGTATTCACCTTCTCGCCGTCCAGCGCCCCGAAATCGACCGGCCGCTCGAGGAAGCAGAGCATGATCAGCGGCCGCTCGAGGTGGAGAATCACCGGATTCCGCACGTGCGGGATCGCGATGCCGTCGCCGATCGCCGTCGACCCCAGCGCCTCGCGGGCCAGCAGCACCTCGAACAGGAATTCACGATCGACCTCGGCCGGCAGGCGCAGGGTCTCGACGACGTGATGCAGCACGGTCGCCTTGTCGGTGCCGCCGATGCGGTAGTGGATCCCACCCGCCTTGAGCGCCTCGGTGAAGTCCGGCAGCGAGGCCGCTTCGGATTCCTCCTCGCGGAAGATCTCGGGCGAGATCGAAATCCGCCGGGCGGTCGCCCACTCGAGGAGCTCAGCGCGGTTGAAGCGGTACTGCTCATTGAGCTTGTAAGCGGGAATCGAGCCCTGCTTGATCCAGCGGTAGATGGTCTTGTCGGAAACGTCCAGCAGCCGCGCCGCGTCTTTCACCAGGAGCTTCATCTCGGCCTCTCGATTCCGCAGAACAGGACAACAGTGGACATAGTACACTACGAGTCCTTGAATGCCACCCGGCGGCTTTCGAGAGACCCGGTCGACGACAGACCACCGCGGATTCATTTCGATCCGGAGACGCTCAACTCGTGCTGGAGTCCCGATGAAGAAGGCTGGCGTGGTGCCTGGAATGTCTTCTCCCAGACCATCTCGGGCTCCGGATGCTCTTCTCCTGGAGTGTGTCAGGACCGCAAGTCTCAATACTGCTCGCAGCTCCGAGGACTCCCGCCGGGCGCGGTGGTGCCCAGGGAGATGAGCCGCCCCGGTATGCACAAGGGCATCGTGCTCTCGCCCGGAATCAGCCAGGGGGCGGCCTTCCTCCTCGGACGCGGGGCCGGCGAGGCCACGCCGGCCGGAGCCCTGGAGGGCCGGGGAGCGGAGGACGAGGTCCTGCGCTTCCGGCACGCCTGCGAGCGCTCCGAGGCCGAGCTGGCCCGATTGCGTGCCGGCCTTACCGGCCCCCTCACCGCGGTCGCCGGCGGCATCCTCGGAGCGCAGCAGCTCTTCCTCCGCGATCCGGCCTTCGTGGACCGGGTCGTGCGCCGCATCCGCGAGACCGGTCACCCGGCGGAGATCGCGGCGCAGGAAGTCATCGACGAGCTCAGCGCGGCGCTCGCCGCGGCCGCGGACCCGTATCTGCGCGAGCGCAGCGCCGACATCCGCGACATCGGCCATCGGGTGATGGTCGTGCTCGGCGGGGGCACCCACGACGTCGAGATCCCCCCGGGAAGTATCCTGGTGGCGTCCGAGGTCAGCCCCTCCCTCATCGCCACCCTGCCCCTCGACCGGATCCTCGGCGTGGTGACGGAGCTCGGCGCCAAGGCTTCGCACGCCGCGATCCTGCTGCGCTCGGCCGGGATCCCCGCGCTCGGCGGCATCGCCAACGCCCTGCACACGATCGAGCCCGGAAGCCCGCTGTTGATCGACGCCGTCGCCGGCATCGTCTTCGTCCACCCGAGCGCCCCCGTGCGCGCCGAATACGAGCGCCTCGAGGCCGACCTGCGCGCCCACGACGAGCTGCTCGCGCACGAGGTCGGGCTGCCCTCCTCGACCCGGGACGGCGTGGCGCTCCACCTCGCCGCCAATCTCGGCAAAGCCGCCGACACGGCGGCCGCCCTGCGCTGGAACGCGGCCTCGATCGGCCTCTATCGCACCGAGTTCGCTTTCGACATCCGCGGCAGCTTTCCGACCGAAGCCGAGCAGGCCGCGGTGCTCGAGGGCATCGCCGAGCGCCTCCACCCCAGGCGGATCGTCTTCCGGCTCCTCGACCTCGGCGCCGACAAGACGCTCGAGTACTTTCCCCTGCCCGAGGTCGTCAACCCGGCCCTCGGCCTGCGCGGGATCCGGCTGCTGCTCGAGCACCCCGAGGTGTTGCGCACGCAGCTGCGAGCCATCCTCAGAGTCAGCGCCGCTCACCCGGTGGCAGTGCTGCTGCCGATGGTCGGCGGCCTCGAGGAGGTGCGCGCGGTGCGCGTCGTCCTCGGCGAGGTGACCCGGGAGCTGCTCGCCGAGGGCAGGGCCGTCGACGAGCGACTCCCCCTCGGCGTGATGATCGAGGTGCCCAGCGCCGTGCTCGTGGCGCGCGACCTGGCGCGCGAGGTCGATTTCTTGAGCCTCGGCACCAACGATCTCGCCCAGTACCTCCTGGCCGCCGACCGCGACGATGCCGCGATGAGCGCCTACTACCGGATGCTCCACCCCGCCGTACTGCGCGCCATCCGCAGCGTCGCGCGCGCCGCGGCACAGGCGGGGAAGGAGCTCACGATCTGCGGCGAGATGGCCGGCGACCCCTACTACACCGAGCTCCTCGTCGGGCTCGGGCTGCGCACCTTCAGCGTCGCGCCGCGCCAGATCGGCGAGCTTCGCCACGAGATCCGCCTCGTCGACTCCCGCCGCGCCAGCACCCTTGCGGCACGCGTCCTGCGCTGCGCGACCCGCGACGAGATCCGCGGCATCCTCGACCGTCGCCGCGCACGCCGTCCCGACCGTGAGGGGGGCCACCGCCGCGGAGCCGTCGGCCCCCTGCACGGCCAGATCGGCGAGTCACCGGCGCGCTGAAATTCCCGACCCGAGAGCACGGAGTCGCTGGAAGCCTCGAACTCCCCTATAGTCCCGCCGGTGATCCCGAAAATCGAACGCATTTCGGTAGCGCTCGTCGCCTGCGGCGCAGCGGCTCTGGCACTGTTCGTCGGCCTGCGCGGGCTCGGGGCGGGGCCGTGGCTCGCCGCGGCCCTCGCCCTGGCGCTCGCTGGCGCCAGTGGCTTCGCGCTCGCGCGCCGGCTGCCGGCGGATCTCGACGGCAGCCTGCACAGCCACCGCTGGTGGTGCGTCGCCTGGCTGCTGGTGGCGCTCGTCGCACTCGGACAGACGGCGCGGATGTCGGCCTTCATGCTCGATCCGGAGCAGAAGCAGCACTCGCTCTTTCCGGACGACCCCTGGTACGTCGCGCACTGCTGCCTCACCGCCTACTCCGAGGCCGCTCGCCTGGCGACCGAAGGCACCGCCAACATCTTCGCGCCGGAGCTCTACCTCGATCGCAAGATGGGCAGCTTCAATGTCGACGCCTACCACTACCCGCCCTCCTTCCTCGTTCTCCCGCTGGCGCTCCGCACCCTGGCCGGCAGCGATTTCGTGCACCAGCGGATGGTCTGGTTCGGGATCTCGGCCCTCGCCTTGTTGGTCGCGATGGCTGCTGCGGCAGCGGCGCTCGAGCCGCGGGCCCGCCGGCGGGCGATCGCCGCGGCGCCGGCGGTCTGGATCTCGATTCCGGTCCAGCTCGGCTTCCAGATGTCGAACGTCCAGCTGCTCATCATCTCGATTTCAGTCCTGTCGTGGGTGGCCTTCCGCCGCTGGCGACCGCTGGGAGCGGCGCTCCTCGCTCTTGCCATCGTCTCCAAGATCTTTCCCGGCATCCTCGGGCTCGACCTCCTCCTGCGGCGACGGTGGCGCGACGCCCTGTCGACGGCCGCCTTCGGTCTCATCTTCTGCGGCGCGATCTACGCCGTCGTCGGCCCAGGGCCGTTCCGGGCCTTCGTCGACTACGAGCTGCCGCGGCTGTCGAGCGGCGAAGCCTTCGCGCGCCCGTTCTCGCGCGCCTTCGCGGTGGCGCACAACATGTCGCCGTTCGGCGCTGCGCTCAAGCTCGAGAAGCTCGGCCTCCCCGGCATGGGCATGGCGACCGCGAAGGTGTTCTCGTTGCTCTACGGCGTCGCGCTCGTCGGACTGGCTATCTGGGCGGCCCGCCGCGGCAGACTGGGCACGGTCTGGCCCGCAGGCCCGGTCGCCACGCGCGAGCTCTCGGTCTGGCTGGCCCTGCTCTCGCTGGGAACGCTCGCGAGCCCGTTCGCCCCCGCCAACTATGTATTGGCCTCGGTCGTCTGGCTGGCGGCGATCGATCGCGAGGATTTCTCGCCGCTCTTCGCGGGTGTCGTCTGGCTCGCCACTTCGGCACCGTTTCTCCTGCAGCGCGACGGCGAGTTCGTGATGCGCACCGTCACCTTCCTGCCGGCGCAGCTGCTCGCCCTCGGAGTGCCCACTTACGTCCTCTGGCGCGCCGCAGCATCGCCGCCGAAGTCTCGCGTGAGCCCCGTCGGCGCTCCGTAGCGCTTCGCTGGACCGCTGCCGCGATTCAACCGCGGAGCGCGCTCGCGGGTTCCGCCTCCTCCTGCACCCGGGTCCAATGGCCCGAGGCGCGATATTCGCGCAGGCGGCCATAGAGCGTCTTGGTGCTGATCTGCAGAAGCTCCGCAGCCTTCGTCTTTCTTCCACCGACGAGGTCCAGCGTGGCGAGAATGAACTGCCGTTCGGCGGCCGCGAGGGGCATTCCCAGGGCGATGGCGAAGTTCTGCGCGGCAGGGCCCGCGACGCGCTCAGGCTCCGATCGCTTCCCGCCGAGGTTGGACAGGAACTCACCGCCGATCGTCTCCTCGGAGAGAATGTAGGCGCGTTCCAGGGCGTGCTTGAGCTCGCGGACGTTTCCCGGCCAGTCGTGCGCTTGGAGCTCACCGAGCGCCGCGGATGTCAGGCGCTTGTCGGTGCCCCCCTCGAGGTTCAGGGCGGCGATGAAGTGGTGGGCGAGCAGCGCCAGATCTCCCGCGCGCTCGCGCAGGGGCGGCAGCAGGATCGGAATCACCTTGAGGCGATAGAGCAGATCCGCCCGGAACCGCCCCTCGGCGGCAGCGCGTTCGAGGTCGGCCTTCGCAGCGGCGATGATGCGCACGTTCACCCGGATCGTGCGGTCGCCGCCGACGCGAGTGAAGGTCCCCGACTCGAGAACGCGCAGCAACTTGACCTGCAGCTCCTTCGGCATCTCGCAGATCTCATCCAGGAAGAGCGTTCCGCCGTCGGCGCGTTCGAAGTGTCCGCGATGGACCCGATCCGCGCCGGTGAAGCTGCCGCGTTCGTGGCCGAAGAGCTCGCTCTCGATGAGATTCGCGGAGATGGCGCCGCAGTTGATCGCGATCAACTCTCTGGCACTGCGTCCGCTGAGCCGATGCACGGCCTCCGCGACCAGCTCCTTGCCGGTGCCGCTCTCGCCGAGGATCAGCACTGCGGCCTCGGTCGGCGCGACGCGGGCGATCTGTTCGAAGACCCTCTCCATGGCCGGCGAGGCGCCGACCATCGCTCCGAACCGAAGAGTCTCGCGCTGCCGGTCGCAAGCTCCCTGAAGGGCGGTGGCGACAGCTCGCGGCACCGCAGCTGGCCGCAGTCGGCTGCCTGGGCGCGCCGCCGTGAGCGGCACCACGAAGCGGTCCATCGCGCTCACCCCGAGCGTGTCGACGGCGACGTCGGGCACGGTATCGCCGTCGGTCATCGACTCTGCACCCGCTCTCGGAAAGGCCGAAATCGTGTCGGGTGAGCTGGCTAGGCTGATACATCCTGAGTGCGGCATGTTCCCCCTCTGGCGGATCGCCGCCGCAGGAATCGCGGCTGCAGTCGAGGACGGTCGTCGTCCCCGCGGTTCGCTTCCGATAGAGAGCTCAACTTAGACCGCGAATCGCCGCCTGGACAGAGCGCTTTCTACCCGGCGCCTGCCCGGCAGCCTGAGTAGAAAATACAAATCTCGTTCGGCGCCGCGTTCAATCTCGAGAAGTTCGGCCTCCCCTGCATCGCGCCCGGTCATCGGACCCCAGACGAACCGCCCTCGAGGCTGGCGCGCGCCGTCGGTTATACTTCGGGTATGAAAACTGCGGTGTCCATTCCCGACGAGATTTTCGCGCAGGCAGAGCGGCTGGCACGACGATCCGGCCAGACTCGAAGCTACGTCTTCAGCCAGGCGCTGCGAGAATACGTGGCGCGGCACTCCCCCGAAGAGGTCACCCAGGCGATGGATGAGGTCTGCGAAGCTGTCGGCGACCAGCTCGACCCGTTCACCGGGAGCGCCGCGCGCCGGACCCTGGAGAGGGTCGAATGGTGATCGCACAGGGTGAAGTCTGGTGGGCCGACCTTCCCGAACCGACCGGCTCCGGCCCGGGGTTCCGCAGGCCGGTCGTGGTGATCCAGGGTGACGCCCTCAACCGGAGCCGTTTGGCGACCGCAGTCTGCGTCCCGTTGACGAGCAACCTCCGGTGGGCCGACGCCCCGGGCAATGTCCCGCTCTCGGCGCATCTCACGGGCCTGCCCAAGGACTCGGTGGCGAATGTGTCTGCCATCGTCGCTCTGGACAGGGCACTGCTCACGGAGCGCGTTGGCCATCTCTCCCGGACGAAGGTGGAGCTCCTGCTCGCCGGAATCGATGTGGTCCTGGGTCGCTAGTCTGCGAGCGCGTGACCTCGGGTCTCGATGACCCAGGGCAGCAGGAGGAGCCCGAAGAGAGGGACGAAACCCACCGCGAAGAGGGCGTTCATCGTGCTCTCGGCGCCGCGGGCGGCGATGCTGCCGACCCAGAACGGACCTAGCGCCGCGAGGATCCGGCCGGCGTTGTAGCAGAAGCCGGCGCCGCTGGCGCGCAGGCGGGTGGGAAAGAGCTCCGGCAGATAGTAGGTGAAGCTGCCAAAGACCCCGAAGACGGTCAGGCCGATCCAGAAGTAGAGCGCCAGCCGGGTCTCCGGCGGCAGGTCGAGCCCGAACGTAGCGAAGATGGCGACGGCCGAGAGCAGGTAGTAGATGCCGAACATCACCCGCCGGCCCAGGAGCTTCGCCGCCGGCACCGTGAGAAGAGTGCCCAGCAGCCCGCCCCAGTTGAAGTAGGCGACCGCCCGCGACTTCCAGGCCTCGGAGAGCGCCAGCATCGCATCGCGCTCGAGGCCGCGCGTCGCCGCGGCAGCCTGCGCCAGACCCGAGGCGACCACCGGGATGAAGACGTTGCAGCTCCACCAGGTGAGCAGCGCGACCAGCGCCATGACGAATCCCGACACCGTCCGTCGGCGATGCGCCGGATCGAAAAGCTCGGAGAATCGGGCGCGCCGCCCTCCGGCCGCCGTCGCCATCCAGCGCTCGGGCTCGCGGACGAAACGACGGACCAGCAGTGCCACCGCCGCCGGCACGAGTCCGGCGAGGAAGACGATCCGCCAGGAGAGCTCCGGACGGCCGGCGAAGAGGTCGCCGGCGATAGAGGAATTGACGAAGCTCGCCAGCGCGAGCCCCACCGGCGCCGAGGTGTAGAGCAGCGCTCCGGCCTCGACCCGGCGCTTTTCCGGCACGACCTCAGCCACCATCGCCGCCCCCGCGGCCCACTCGCCGCCAATGCCCAGCGCCGAGATCAGGCGGAAGAGCCCGAGCACCCAGAGGTTGGGGGCGAAGGCGCAGAGCGCCGTGCCGAGGGCGTAGAGCAGCATGGTCAGCGTGAGGGTGCGCGTCCGCCCGATGCGGTCGGCGAGTCGACCGAAGAGGATGCCGCCCAGCGCCCAGCCGACGAGCAGCAGCGAGCTGTAGGCCCCCGTCCAGCGCAGCGTCGCCGCGCGCGCCTCCGGCGAGCCGATGGTCAGGCCGAGGAGCGTCGGAACGCAGTTGGGCGCCACGAAGTTGAACAGCAGACCGTCGAAGACGTCGAAGCCCCAGCCCAGCCAGGCGGCGAAGAGCACCGCCCACTGATAGCCGGTCATCTCCCAGAAGCGCCGCTCTGGCGGCGGAGCGCCTACCGTCACCGCCGCCGTCGACCGCATCCGCCGGGGCGTCCGATCAGGCGAGCCGCTTGCGACCCTGGAGCGCACCGACGCCGACCGCAGCTACGCCGACGACGATGAGTGTCAGCCCGATGAGCGCCCGCGTGTGGTCGATGTTGGCGGCATCGCGCGCCTCGGCGATCAGCTGCCCGAGACCGGCGTCGTGCGGAATGATGAACAGTCCCGTGCCGGCGAGGGCGAAGCCGTAGGCCATCCAGGTCATGAACGGCGGGCGCTTCGCCGGCCGGCCCGCCCTGCGGCCGAGCACGCTCGAGCTGTAGCCGTAGGCGGCGTAGATCGCGGCGCCGATGACCAGCCAGCCGATGAACCGCCACCACGAAGCCGGCGGCAGATAGATCATGAGGAAGATGCAGCAGGCCGCACCGAGCGAGGGCACCAGGAAGGCGCCGCCAGGCAACCGGAACGGACGGTGGCGATGCGGGTCCCTGATCCGCAGGACCGAGACCCCGATGCAGACCAGCACGAAGGCGAAGAGGGTGCCGATGTTGGTGAGCTGCACGATCTCATCGATGTTGGCGAGGCCGGCGAGAACGGCCACGAAGATGCCGGTCATCCAGGTCGTGATGTGCGGCGTGCGGTACTTCGGATGGACTTTCGCAGCCCAGGCCGGCAGAAGTCCGTCGCGGCCCATCGAAAAGAAGATGCGCGGCTGGCCGAATTGGAAGACGAGCAGCACCGAGGTCGTGGCGAAGACAGCTCCGAGCGAGATCACCAGCGCCGGCCAGTTCATCCCGAGGCTGGAGAAGGCCGTCGCCAGAGGCTCCGCGGTGCCGAGCTGGTTCCATGGCACCATCCCGGTCAGCACGGCCGCCACCGCGATGTAGATCACCGTGCAGATCGCGAGGCTGCCGAGGATCGCGATCGGCATGTCGCGCTGCGGGTTGATGCTCTCCTCGGAGGCCGTCGAAACGGCGTCGAATCCGATGTAGGCGAAGAAGATGATCGCCGCCGCTCCGGCGATGCCGTGGAAGCCGTTGGGCGCGAACGGCGTCCAGTTCTCCGGCTTGACGTAGAAGGCGCCCATGCCGAGGAAGAAGGCGATGATGGCGAGCTTCAGGCCGACCATCCAGCTGTTGAACGAGGCGCTCTCGCGGATGCCGCGCACCAGGATCACCGTGATGAGCATGACGATCAGGAAGGCCGGCAGATTGAAGACCAGCGCGACCGAGCCGATGTGCGGCGCGTCGGCGAGCGCCTGCGCCATGCGCACGACGGCGGCTCCGAGCTCGGCCGTCGGGTCCTTGCCCGCCGCGACTGCAGCGGCGACACTGGCGGCCGACTGCGAAGCGGTCCGGTAGTCGAGTCCGAGCCAGACCGGCCAGTGGAAGCCGAAACCGCGCAGGAGCTCCTGGAAGTAGCCCGACCAGGAGATCGCCACCGCGATGTTGCCGACCGCATACTCGATGATCAGGTCCCAGCCGATGATCCAGGCGACCAGTTCACCGAGGGTGGCGTAGGAGTAGGTGTAGGCCGAGCCGGAAATCGGCACCATCGCCGCGAGCTCGGCGTAGCAGAGCGCCGCGAAGCCGCAGGCGATGGCGGTCAGGACGAACGAGAGCATCAGGGCCGGCCCGGCGCCGAGGTGATCGGCGCCGCCGGCCGCTGCCGTCCCCACCGAAGAGAAGATCCCGGCGCCGATCACCGCGCCGATGCCGAGCATGGTCAGGCTGAAGGCTGTGAGATTGCGTTTCAGACCCCGCTCGTGGCCCGCCTCGGGCGCAGCCAGAATCTCGTCGAGGCTCTTCTTGCGCATCAGGTCGGCAAACACTCGGGCCTCCTTCGCAGGCGGTTTCTGCGGGAATTGACGGGGCGAAGTCTCTCACGCCGCCAGCGGCCCGGCCAAGCCGCACGCCAGAGGGCATCAGAGGGCCTCGGCAGACGCGGCTGGCGCCGTTCAGTGCGGCCGGGGATCGAAGCGATAGCCCTCGCCGGCCGCGGTGACGATGTAGCTCGGCGCCGCCGGATCGGGCTCGATCTTCTGCCGCAGGCGATGCACCAGCTGTTTGAGCAGTTGGCGCTCCCCCGCTCCGCGCGTCCCCCAGATGTGTACCAGGAGCCTTTCGATGGCCACCGTCTCGCTGGCCGATACGACCAGGAGCTGAAGAAGCCGCAGCTCGAGCGGCGTGAGGCGCACCTGTGCGGCCTCCCCGACCCGGGCGGTGCGCCGTTCGAGATCGAGCGTGAGGTCGCCGGAGACGAGAGGTTCAGGGCGCTCGACCCCCGCCCGCCGGAGCAGCGCCCGGATGCGCGCCAGCAGGGTCCGCGGACTGAACGGCTTGGTCAGGTAGTCGTCGGCGCCGAGGTCGAGCGCCCGCACGACGTCCTCCTCGGCCGAGCGCACCGACAGGACGAGCACCGGAGCCGCAGTGCGCGCGCGTAGCCCGGGGAGGAGCGCAAGCCCGTCGCCGCCGGGCAGGTTGAGGTCGAGCACGATGAGCGCCGGCTGTTCCGCCTCGACCGCGGCCAGTGCGGCTGCGCCGTCCCCGGCCTCGAGCGCGAGGAAACCGCCCTGCCGCAGCGCGAAGCCGACGATCGAGCGCAGCTCGAAGTCGTCGTCGACCACCAGGATTTTCATCCGTTGCCCTCCACCGGCAGCTCGACCGAGACGCGGGTGCGCCCGTCCCGGCGATCGAAGGTGAGCGAGCCGCCGTGGCGCTCGACGATCGACCGCGAGATCCAGAGTCCGAGGCCGCTGCCGGCCTCCTCCGGTTCGGCCGGCGCCCAGCGCTCGAAGCGCCCGGTGCGTCCGGGCGTCGCGCCCGCGGGGAAGCCCGGCCCTTCGTCGTCTACCCACACGCGAATCAGCGGACCGGCGAGCTCGCCCGAAATCCGCAGGACGCTCCCCTCCGGCGCGAACTTGGAGGCGTTCGAGAGCAGATTGACGAACACCTGAACCAGCCGCTGGGTATCTCCGAGGAGCGCCGGCAGCGGGAAGGGCAGCGCCGTCTCGAGCTCCTGGCGCCGCTGGCCGAGCAGGGGCCGGGTCATCTCCGAGGCCTCCTCGAGCACCTCGTCGAGCTCGACCGGGAGCTTCCGAATGGCCACCTGGCCCGACTCGATCCGGATGCTCTCGAGGAGGTTGTCGATCAGGCGGCGCAGGCGCATCGTGCCGCTCTCGGCGCTGGCGGCGAGCGCCGCGAGCTCGGGGGCCGACTCGCCGAGACGGTCGCGCAGCAGCTCGAGGGCCGCGGCCTGGGCGGCGAGCGGGGTCTTGAGCTCGTGCGCCAGATCGGCGACCACGAGGTCGCGCGCCCGATGCGCCGCTTCGACCGCAGACTCGTCGCGCATGACCTGAACCTGGATTCCCGCCGAGGGTGGCGAGCTGCGCAGGACGAGGTTGCGCCGATCGGCGCTCGTGGTCAGGCCGGCGACGCGCTCCGTCAGCTGGGTCGGGCCGCGAAACCGCGCCTCGAGAATCGGACAACGCTCCTCGCACGGCAGCACGCCATGCTCGGCATGCGGGCGAAGCAGATCCCCACAGAACCGGCCGACGGCCTCGTCCGGGGTGACTCCCAGCAGACGCGCAGCCGGCGGATTGAGGTAGAGCACGCGCCGGTCTCGATCCACGGCGTAAACCCCTTCGGCGATGCCGCCCAGGACGGCGGCCAGCTCGTCGCGCTTCCTGGCGAGCTCCGAGTCCGCGCTGGCCAGTCCACGCCGCATCTGGTCGAGACTCGATGACAGCGCCCGCACCTCGAGCCCGCCGGAGAGCGGCAAAGGCGAAACGAGGTCGCCTTTCCCGATGGTCGCGGCGCGCTCGGAGAGCTCGGCGAGCGGGCGGGCCAGGCGGCGTCCCAGGAGGATCGAGAGCGCCGAGGCGAGGCCGACGATGATTCCGCCCGTGCGCACCGTGCGCGCCAGGAACCGCCGCACCGGCTGGAGGACCTCCGCGGCGGGGATCGCGGCTTCGATGACCCCAAGGATCTCGCCGCCAGCACCGCGCAGCGGCGCCACCGCCAGAGCGTCGCCGCTCGCCGGAAGAATGGCGTCCACGGCCTGCCCCGCGAGCGCCTCACGCCAGAGGCCGGCATGCTCGTCGGCGAAGCGGGTCTCGGCCTCCTGCGGCAGGACGAGTCGCGCGACCAACGGAGCTCGCGTGTAGGCGGAGCTCCACGCCGCGACCTCACCCTGCAGCGCGGCGGGCGGAGCCGGCAGCGCCGCCGGGCCCGTGGCTTCGAAGCGCTCGAGCACCCGCGCCACCTCTCGCGCCGCGCGCGCCCGCGCCTCCTCCCGGCTCAGCCGGCGAAGCTGCGCATAGGTGGAGAGCTCGAGCGCCACCACAGTCGCCAGCACGAGGCCGACCGTGAGCAGCATGAGCAGGCCGCGAAAGCTCCAGGGCCGCATGCGTGGAGGTTACCGCACCGCGTCAGCGCGCGGCGCCGGCGCCGAGCTTGCGGCGCAGCAGGGCCTGCGCGAGCAGGGTGACGAGGGCGAGCAGTGTCAGGAGCGAGGCCACCGCGAACGCCGCCGCGAACTGGTATTCGTTGTAGAGGATCTCGACGTGGAGGGGGATGGTGTTGGTGCGCCCGCGGATGTGGCCCGAGACCACCGAGACCGCGCCGAACTCGCCCATCGCGCGGGCGTTGGTGAGGATCACGCCGTAGAGCAGTCCCCAGACGATCTTCGGCAGGGTGATCCAGCGCAAGAGCTGCCAGCCCGAGGCGCCAAGGGTGAGCGCGGCCTCCTCCTCGGCGCTGCCGCGCGCCTCGAGGAGCGGCAGGAGCTGGCGGGCGACGAATGGCGCGGTCACGAAGAGCGTCGCCAGGACGATGCCTGGCAGCGCGAACAGGATCCGGATGCCGTGCCCGGCGAGGAACGGTCCGAGCAGCCCCTGCGCTCCGAAGAGCAGCACGAAGAGCATCCCGGCGACCACCGGCGAAACCGCGAACGGCAGATCGAGAAGCGTCACCATCAGTCCCTTGCCCCGGAAGCGGAAGTGCGCCAGCCACCAGGCCGCAGCCAGACCGAAGACCGTGTTCACGGGAACGACGATCGCCGCGACCAGCAGCGTGAGCTTCACCGCCGCGAGCGCCACCGGATCGCGGATCGCGGCGAGGTAGAGCTCCCACCCCTTCGAGAAGGCCTGGGTGAAGACCACCGCCAGCGGCACCAGCAGAAAGAGCGCCAGGAAACCGCCGGTGAGTCCGATGAGCAGCCAACGCAGCCAGGCCGGATCGGCGCGCGGGTCACGGAAGTGCTCATGGCGTGGCTTCACCGGCCGGCCTCCCGCCGGGCCGGCGCCTCGCGCAACGTCCGCTGGCTCGAGCGCGACAGCCGGTTGACTGCGAAGAGCAGCAGAAAGGAGGCCAGGAGGAAGACCGCAGCGATCGCCGTCGCGCCGGCGTAGTCGTACTCCTCTAGGCGCACCATGATGAGCAGGGCGGTGATCTCCGACTTCATCGGCAGATTGCCGGCGATGAAGATGACCGAGCCGTACTCCCCCAGTCCTCGCGCCAGTGCCAGCACGAACCCGGTGGCGGCGGCCGGCACGATCTCGGGCAGGATCACATGCCGGATCGTTTGCAGGCGGCTGGCACCGAGCGACGCGGCGGCCTCCTCGATCGCCGGCTCGAGACCGCGCAGCACCGGCTGCAGCGTCCGGACGACGAACGGCAAGCCGATGAAGGTGAGTGCGACGCCGATTCCGAGCGGCGTGTACGCGACCTTGAGCCCCAGCGGTTCGATCCAACTGCCGATCCAGCCGTTGGGCGCGAAGGCCGCGGCGAGGGCGATGCCGGCGACCGCCGTCGGCAGTGCGAACGGCAGGTCGATCAGCGCATCGACCAGCCTCCGCCCGGGAAATCGGTAGCGCTCGAGGACCCAGGCGGCGATGCTGCCGAAGAAGAGATTCACCAGCGCGGCCGCGGCCGCGGCGCCGAAGGTCAGGCGATAGGAGGCGAGAGCGCGGTCGGAGGCGACGAGCCGCACGAAGTCGGCCCACGAGAGCTCCGTCGCCCTCCAGACCAGGGCGGCGAGCGGCAGCAGGACGAGCAGTCCAAGGTAGAGCAGCGTCGTCCCGCCGGCCAGGCCGAAGCCGGGCAGCGGCCCGCGATCGCGTCGCTGTTTCATCCGGCCGGATCCGCGCTCATCGCGGCAACCTGTCGAACTCGCCACCTTCAGCAAAGTGCTTCTCCTGCGCCTTCTTCCAGCCGCCGAAGAGCTCGTCGATCGTGAACAGTTCGATAACCGGAAACTGGACCTGCGCGGTGACGAGCGCCGCCGGATCGCGCGGGCGATAGAAGTTCTTTGCCGCGAGGACCTGACCGTCCGCCGTGTACAGGAATCCGAGATAGGCCTCCGCGACCTTGCGCGTGCCGCGCCGGTCGGCGACCTTGTCGACCACGGCCACCGGCGGTTCGGCGAGGATCGACCGCGCCGGAGCGACGATCTCAAACTTGTCCGCTCCGAACTCCCTGAGCGCGAGCAGCGCTTCGTTTTCCCAGGCAATCAGGACATCGCCGATGCCGCGCTCGACGTAGGTCACGGTCGAGCCGCGGGCGCCGGTGTCGAGCACCGGAACGTTCCGGAAGATGCGCGCCACGAGGTCGCGCGCCTGGGCCTCGTCGCCGCCGCGTCTCAGCACCGCCCCCCACGCCGCGAGATAGTTCCAGCGCGCGCCGCCCGAGGTCTTCGGATTCGGCGTGATGACCGAGACCCCGGCCTTGCCGAGATCGTCCCAATCGCGGATCGCCTTGGGATTCCCTTTGCGGACAAGGAAAACGATGGTCGAGGTGTAGGGCGTGCTGTTGTGCGGCAAGCGCTGCTGCCAGGCCGCCGGCAGGAGGCCGGTCCGCGCGATGGCATCGATGTCCCCGGCGAGCGCCAGGGTGACGACATCGGCCTCGAGGCCGTCGATCACCGACCGCGCCTGCTTGCCCGAACCGCCATGCGACTGCTGGATCGTCACCTCCTGCCCGGTGCGGCTCTTCCACTGCGCGGCGAACGCCGCATTGACCTCGGTGTAGAGCTCACGGGTCGGGTCGTAGGACACGTTGAGGAGGGTCACCGGCTTCTCTGCAGCGAGCACCGCTCCGGAATTCAGGACAACGGTCCCCGCGACACAGAGGACGGCTGCGGTCAGATTCATCACTCTTCGCTTGCTTCTCATGTTCACAATTCTCCTCGCGGCGCGGAATCTCAGAATGAAACCTGGAAGCGGGTGTAGAGCACCTGCTCGTCGGGCCGGTCGGCGTCGGCAGCCGCCCCGCCGTCATAGCTCACGCGCTCATAGTCGAGCATCCAGCGCAGGCCGCGCAACACGTTCCAGGAAAGCGCCGCGCCGTAGAGGGTCGCCTTGCGCACGGAGCGGGCCGGATCGGCGAAGAGCGGGAAGGTCTCGCGATCGGCCCCGAAGCCGCTCGCCCGCACGGCGACGATCCAGGCTCCGGCTCCTCCGCCCTGCGGCGAGAACGGCTTTCGCGGCGTGACGCCCTTGTACGAGTTGGTCTCGCCGCTGAGCACCCAGGACAACTGAACCTGCCAGGCCTCGTTCTCGAGGTCGGCCACGGTCGTGTTGCGCCGGACGCTGGTCGTGCTCGACACCCACTCGGCGAGCGCGCCGAACGGCCCGGCGTAGAGCCAGGCCTGCGGTGACCAGCGCTCCCGTGCACCGTCGGCCCGCGCGGTACCCGCGAGCGTCGAATCGGCACGGTAGGCGAAGAAGTTCGACGAGCCCGGGATGCGGAACGACGGCAGGCCGGTCGCCGTCAGGGAACCCTCCTCGTCGCCACGCGTCGCCGCCAGGCCGAGCGCCAGATCGATCGCCGGCACCCCGCCGTCCGCGGGCTGGAACGGTTTCCAGAGCAGCCGCGCGGCGTACTCCTTGCCGTCGGCGGCATCCTGGTCGGCGAGTCCACCGTCGACCACGCCGTTGAACAAGCCGGCCTGATACTCGAGCTTGCCGCCGAGAAACTCGCCGCCGAGCTGCAGGCCGATGTCACGGCTCGGCACCAGCCCGGTGGGAAATGCCCGCTCGACGAACAGGAGGTCGGTCGCCGACTGCAGGCGCTCGAGCCCGACCGGCGGCTTGAACTTGCCGGCACGCAGGCGCGCCGCCTTCGAGAAGCGCGCTTCGAGATAGGCGTCGTAGAGCACCGTCGTGCCGCCGCCGAAGTCGGGCATGAGCTTGAAATCGACGAACTTGAAGAGCGTTCCTTCGACGACCGGCCGCGACCGGCGGATCACCCACGAGTCGGCGGCCGGCAGCTTGGCGTCGTCGAGAAAGAACCGCCCGTCGACCTGCAGGTAGCCGCGGAACTTCAGGCGGAAGGCGTTGTCGGCCGACTTGACCTCGAAGCCGTCCCTGGAGGCGACGGCCTGCCCCTGGCTCTTCGCCAGCGCGTCGTTCTTTTCGGCCTCGAGCTCGAGCTTGCGTTCGAGAATGCGCACGCGCTGGTCGAGCTCTTCGGGCGCCGGCGCTGCCTGCGCCTGCAAGCGGCAGACGACACCGAGACCGACAACCAGACTCATCCATACGGCTGCTCTCATTCCACATCTCCCGCGGGCTCGAGGCCCTGGCCACGGGCTGCGCGCACGACCAGCACCGGCGCGCTGTCGCCGCCGTCGAGCAGGAAGCGCATCGAACGACTCCAGCTGCAGCGCCCCTCGGCGTCGGGAGGCGGCGCGCCCAGCACGACGAGGTCGTGCGCCGCCGCGATCCGACTGCCGAGCACGGCCCCGGGCTCGCCCAGCACTACCTCCGGTTCAGCGGGCACGCCGAGCGCCGCCAGGGTGCGCACGCAGGCGGCGAGAAAGCGCTCCGCGGCGCTGCGCTCGCTCGCGGCGGCCGTGGGAGAGAGGACCGAGAGGACCGTCGCCGCGGCGCCCAGGTGACGCGCCAGGCGGCCGGCGAAGGCGACGTCCTCCTTGCCCGGCTCGCCGACCGCGACCGCGATCAGGAAGCGGGACGGCGGCATCGGCGTCGCGCCGCGCACCAGCAGGAGATTCGCCGAGCTGGCCGCGAGCAGTCTCTCGGAGAGCGCCGCTACCGCGCCGCCGCGGGCCCCTGCGATCAACAGGTCGGGATGCTCGCCGCCCTCTTCCGAGCCGCTGCCGGCGAGGGTCGCTGCGAGGCTAGCGCGCTGCAGGCGCGCCTGCGCGAGCCGCGCGATCTCCGTCGCAGCGTGCAGCGCCGCCGCCCCCGCCGGACCGTCGCTCTCGGCAAGCAGCAACGAGAGTCCGGGATGCAGGAGGACGTGAAAGCGACGGATGCCGACCCGGACGCGATCCCCGGGGAGGAGTCTGAGCCGGCGGGCGTCGTGCTGCGAGCGCACCGCCTCGACCGGCAGATCGGGCTCGCCGAAGCGCCGCGGCGGATGGATGACCCGCACGCCGGGAGGCGTCGGCAGCTTCAGGCGCAGGCGCTCCTGGGGGCCGACGAACGACACCTCGTCGACCACGCCGTCGCCGAGCGGCGTTGAAGCGAGAGCCTCGTCCGGGCCGGCGAGCTCCACATCCTCGGGCCGCACCAGGAGCTGCACGCGGCGGTCGTGCCCCTCCGCCACGATGCCGCTCTTGAGCGGCACCGCGACGGCGCCGAAGCGGATGCCATGCTCGTCGCTGCGGCCGACCAGGAGATTGGCGCCACCGAGGAACGTGGCGGCGAACTCGGTCTGTGGCCGCAGGTAGAGCTCGCGTGGCGGCCCGTCCTCGATCAGGCGACCTTGCGACATCACCGCCAGGCGATCGGCGAGCCCGAACGCCTCTTCCTGGTCGTGGGTGACGAAGAGCGTGGTGACCGCGAGCTCACGCTGAATGCGAGAGAGCGAGCGCCGGAGCTCGAGCCGGATGCGGGCGTCGAGCGCGCCGAAGGGCTCGTCGAGGAGCAGCACTTTTGGCCGGTGGGCAAGCGCCCGCGCCAGCGCCACGCGCTGCTGCTGCCCGCCGGAGAGTTGCGCCGGCAGGCGCTGGCCGAGCCCGGCGAGGCCCACCAGCTCGAGGAGCTCCTCGCGCCGCGACCGGCGGGCCACGGCGCTCTCGCCGCGCACGCGGAGAGCGAACTCGACGTTCTCGGCTACGGTCTGATGGCGGAAAAGGGCGTAGCTCTGGAAGACGAAACCGAGGCCGCGCTCGCGCGCCGGCACTGGAGCGAGGTCCTT
>Ga0154020_10003380_pt1 | contig 19203 bp, 24 predicted proteins | sample Klosneuvirus_201_FD_109709 | JGI IMG/M metagenome (GOLD analysis project Ga0154020, IMG submission 109709) | Active sludge microbial communities from wastewater, Klosterneuburg, Austria - Klosneuvirus_20160825_MG | ecosystem: Engineered > WWTP > Aerobic digester > Activated sludge | place... | reverse complement strand
CAGCTCCGCGTCATAAACCCCGGCGGTGAGGGCTGAGAAGTCGGCTGGCTTGAGCGTGATGACGCAATCACCCGTGGACGTGGTGAATGTCAATGTAGACCCACCGGCGAGCGTGTCGGTGCTCTCCAGTTCCACCGCGGGGGCTGCTGCGTTTGTTCCAATCTTGAACCGAACGACGTCATTGGCAGCCAGGGAAATTTCCGTGGTTCCATTGGATTCGTAAATTGCGGTAGCGAACGATGCGGCGCGGCCCGAATAAAGATGGATTTCAAAACTCATGATTAAGTTCCCCTGGGTTGAATAATGGAATCGGCAGGGCCGGTTTGTGTCCAGCGAGTTGTTTTACCACCCGTGAACGAAGTTGCTCCGGGGCCGGTTTGCACCCAAACCGCATCGCCAGGGAGCGTTAAAGACAGCAAGCTGAATTGGCAAATCGCCGCAGCGGTTGTGCTGGACGTTGTCAAAGCAGCCAGTGCGGTGCTGGTATGAGCCAGCGATGCCATCGCAGCCATCGTTGCTGGGGCTGTCGTGAGGGCGATTGTGGCCGCATAGATCGGCTGGTTGAATCCAGCCACCAAAGCACTCAAAACCGCGGCAGTCGTCAAACCAGCCGTGGCGGAGTAAATCGGGGACGAGAATTCGCATTCCGCCGACGCTGAAAACGAAGCGGCAATCACGGCAACCGCGGCCGAATAAGTGGGCTTGGCGAATGCCGCCGCCGCGGACCCAGCGGGAGAAGCGAAGGAAGCGGCGAGGCTGCCGGTGTACGTGGGCTGCGTGAATTCGGCACTCGCCGCCGGGGATGCTGGCGAAGCGACCGGCGATAACGAAGCTGTGAATGATGGCTGCGTGAATGCCGCAGCGATTCCGGCAGTTACCGCCCCAGCCGCAGGGGCAAGTGAAGCGGTGAAGGTCAGCAGCGAGAATTCAGCCGATGCCGCTATTGTGGTTGCGGCGGTCGTGTTCGCGATGGCGGCGGTGTAGGTCGGTTTCGTAAACGATGCCAGTGCCGTCGAATCAACCGCCGCCGTGGTTAATCCGAACGCCCCGGTGAAAACGGGTTTAGAAAACGACGCCACGGCTGCCACTGTTGCTGCGTGAGTCGCCAGCCCCAGCGTTCCGGTATAGGTCGGCTTGGTGAATGAGGTCGCAATGGAAGCATCTGTACCTGCGTGCGTCAGCCCGGCGGAAGCGGTGAATGATGGCTTTGTGAATGCCGCCGCGATTGAGGTACTTGTAGCCGCTACAGTCAAACCCATTGCACCCGTAAACGACGGTTTTGCAAACGTGGCGACGATAGTTGAGTCTGTCGCTGCCGCAGTAAGTCCCAGCGACGCGGAGTAAGTTGGCTTGGTGAATGCCGCGGAGATTGCCGTTGTGGTTGCGGTGTGCGTCTTGGCAATGGTTGCGGAGTAGGTGGGCTTAGTGAACGTGGCCGATGCTGACGCAGTTGCTTTTGATGTGACCGCAGCCACACTGCAAGACACTGGCGAGGCCGAGATATCGGCAATGATAATCTTACGCGGAAATTTTCCACCCGGTCCGGCTGCCCACAGAGCGTTGATCTCATCTGGCGATAGGCATTCCCCAAAAATCCTAACATCATCCACCGCGCCGTTTAGATACAGACCGTAGTTCGTGTAACCACCAATCCAAATCGGGATCGTGACCCTTTTTAAGTCGAGCGTTGCGCCGTTGGTGGCCGCGTTGCGGCGAATGCCATTTGTGTAGATATCGGCCCGCCCCGGCCGATAGGTGCCGACGACGTGTGTCCAAACATTCGTCGTGGCGGTTGCGCCGCCGGCTTCGGCCAAATTGCCGCTCGTGTCGAACGTGCCGAACCGAAAATTTCCAGAATACCGATCGAGAACCCAACTTCGCGTCGAGACGTTGTCTTTAGACGCAATTCCGCAAAACGCCGTATCGGCCAAATAAACCCATACCGAGACGGTGATCGCGCATACGTTATAGGCGTCCTTGTGCGCGAATGACGTGTATGATGAGGCTGCGTCGTAACGGGCACAAGCTTTCCCGCCGACCATTCCAGCAGGCTGCGGGTTCGAACCGTCAAATCGTCCGTGATTGGCGAGCGCGGAATAGTCCGTCGCCCGCCAATTCTCGCGAGATCGGGAGGGCAGATAATGCAGTATTGGTTGCGGAGCCATTAGGCCACCGTATTGTATAAACCGTACCAGCCAATGCGATTATTGGCCGAGTGGAGCGTCGCACCGGAATAATTCAAACACGCCAGTCCCCAATATCTCGGCAACGCACGCCATCCCATCATTTCGCACATCGAAAATGCGTTCCCGTTAATTACCGTATCGGCTACGCCATACAGAAGTGTCTGTACGGGCTTAATCAAAATAGGAGTCGTTGTGATATTGGGAAATGTCAGCGCGCCTTGCGTGCCAGTCGTCCCGCCCGAACTTGCGCCAGTCGATGGATAATACGATGAGTTATTTGTTCCCCAGCCAAAGAAGCAAAAAGCTTTGTCGCTCCCTGGCGACGTGTTTGCCGGGTCCAAGACGATGTTGATCATCGCGTCAAGGAACTTGTCCGACGTGTTATCAATCGCAGCCGAACACCAACCCGCAGTCGTGGAAGACGCAAGTGAATGAAGGTTGGTTACAGTGAATGTTTGTTCGCTGCCACCATAGGCGGTAAGAATGCTGGCCATTAGACCGGCCTCCCTTCGATCCAAGTGTGAAGCTCGTTCCAGGCATCCAGTTCATCGACAATGACGGGCTTGGTCCGCAGACCATCGAGCTTTGCTTTTTGCTCACTGGTCAACACCCCAACCTCAGCGGACGCGAGTAGACTTAACAACTCGCCCGCTGCGGCGTTTCCAATATCAACCCCCGGAGCGCCCGGAGCCATCCAGGTAAGCAGTTCGGCAATGACCGGGTTTGACTGCGCGGCTTGATTGATGCCACTGAGGATCGTCAACCCCGCGACAGGACCAAATACATCCATCACACCGAGTCGTCCAAGCAAGAACTGGCGAAACTCCACCTGACCACTCGCGTTATACGCTGCGACGATTTCCGTGTATGCAGCCAACTCGGCGGCTAAAGCCGCCTCATCCCACGCTGCACCGTCGCGGGTCGCGATTGGCGGAAGTGTGATATTGTTGGCGGTGACAAACTCTCGAATCGTGGTCATTGCACATCCTTAGATCGCAAGTTCTCCAAAAACTCCACTTCCCGCTTCGCTTCCGCGTCCGCAGGATCAGCCGCCAGCTTCGCCTTCATTTCCGCCAATCGCTTGGCAACAAGTTCCGGCGTGTAACTACTGGATGCCACGGCCCGGATTTCAACGTCCGGGAAACTCATTCGCCAATCGCTCACGTTTACCCCTTTACGGTCAGTGCCTTCAATTCCGCTTCCGACAATCCGGCACGGGCAAGCTTCTTCTCAGCCGCAGCCCGCACGTTATGTGGAGCGATAGCCTGCTCGATGACGTTCAACTCTTCACGGACGCAATTGAGTTCCGCCCGCTTTCCAGCAAGCAAGGTTTGCAATTCCGCGTGCGAAGATTTCGCACACAGTTCTTCTAGTTTTTTGATGGTCATGGCTTGGCCTATGGTCCGGTAGGAACGGTGACGGTAAAGCTGGAGCAGGCAATAATCCCGCCAGCTACGATTGTTGCGTTATCGAAAACCATGTCAGGCGTGTCGCCGGTCAAACCTGCCGTTCCTTGCAAGACTGTCGCGCCATTGGAGTCTTTTGCACGAAAATGGCCCGCTGTGCCCGATGCGTCGGCAGTTGTGTCGGACGTGATACTGCTGGCAGTTGCCGTTCCCGATGACGACGATCCGAAAGCGGGATCGCTGAAGGTCAACGTGCCCAGCAGCGTGCCAGAATCCGCATCGGCGACATTGGTTGGCGGCGATCCAGTGCGAACCGAAATCGTGCCCGCCCCGGCCCCGCCATCGAGCAAGTCAACGATGGCATCGCAAGCGGCATTGCGGGCGGCGGTGGAAATTTTGAAAGCAGTAGCCATATTGGTTTTCCGTTATGCGGTTTGTGATCTTATGTTTTGCGTTGCAGCAGATTTCGAACTTCTTGCAAATGCGTTTCCATACGCTCCTTGATCTGCGGGTCAGTCGCCAGGGCTGAAATCATCTCAGCCTTGTGTCGAGTAGCTTGATGCAGCTCTAGCACGCGAGGGCAAATGTCGCCCACCGTATCTGCAAGCGTTTCGATGGATTTCGAGTTTGCTACGTTGCACTCCACAGATGCTGTAACGTATGCGATGTGAGCGCGAATCACGTTCTCTGCTAATGGCTTAACCCACAAGAAGATGACGCGACCAATGTAAGCAGAGGCGAATAGTCCGCCCACGAGCAGCAGCGTCGAGACACCACCGCTCTTAAGCCAAAGCTCCGGATCAAGCCATTTTTCCATGATGCAGTCGTCCGCAGGTTGCCCCCTGCTCAATTACTTGATCCTGATGGTTACATCAGGCCACCGTAGCAAGTCAATCGCTATCGCGTCCCGGGAAATCGATGCCCCGGCGATCGCTGGTTTGAGAATCGGAACCCCTTCGATCTTGACACGGGGGGGCGGATTGCATGTAAGCGAAATCACGCCTCCGGCACACTTTGCTACGACCGTTGTTTGGGCTGGAAACGTGATGACCACCTTCCCAAGATCGACCACCCCGGCGGGACGGGAGAAAGTGAGACTGCCGCCGTCACCTAAAAATTTTTCCGCGTGAGAAATAATTTGTTCGATTTCATCCTTGGCTTCGATGGTCGCCACGTTCACGCCGCCAAATGATTCAGATTTAGGCTTGAGCGAGCGAACCACCGCGTTGATCCTGTCGGCCAATGCCGCCGCGGAGATTTTGCCGACAATCCGGTCCGCCACTTCGCCATCTGCGAAAATCAGCGTTGTAGGGATGGTGGAACCGGGCTTCACGCCAAACACTTCGTACTTCTTCCGGTTTTCGTCGTAAACGATGTCCGCATCCGCGGTAACTTCGGCGGGATCGCTGCCGCGGGCCATCACCCAGCCGTTGAGAAGGTTTTTCAGGCAGTCGCCATACATCGCTTGGCACGCACCGCAAGAAGGATCGCCCACGATAACCGTCTGCACCCGGCGGGAAGGGCGAAGAGATTCAATGGCTTCCATGTTGATCGTGAACGCAGGAATTTCGCGGGCTTTTGCCTTGCCGGTTCCATCGCACTCCACGCAGATCGAAAAAACAGTCCCGTCGCCGACCTTGCCTTTTCCTTTGCAGTTTTTGCAAACTTCCCCGCCGGGCACTGGCTGCGGGGTAGGAGTTGGGGTGGGCGATTCTACCGTGGTGATAGCCACCGCCGCCGCTGCTTTCGCGTTCGCAAGCATGGGGGTTGTTTTCGGCTTTGATTTGCCTGAGAGAACGCAGCCGCAGTCGGCAACGATCATTGCGAGTAACGCAATTGACGAAATAATGAAAACGGAAGCATGTAGCCGTGTTGTGATTTTTTCTTTCACCGAATCGCCCTCAAATTTTTTCCAGGAAGTGAGTGAGTGGAACGCGAATTTGCGAATCACCCTCCATATCGTCGCCATACGCCGTCCTCGTCCTCTTGCGCCCAGCTTCCGTTTCCGAAATCAGGTCCACCATCAAACTCGCGACCGGATCGCCGCGGCGGAAGCGTGGCTGGTCGCAGTCCGTTGCCAGCGTAAATTCCATCGTTATTGAGCTTGGGTGGCACGGTAAATGAGATGCCTCCCCAATCAAAAACGCCGATAAGCAGCAAGGCGAGCATGGATTACCCTGCCGCCTTGACGATTTCGCCATCCTTGACGATCTGCAAAAATCCATTGCCCCTGTCGTCTACCGACAAGGCAGCGGCGCAAGCAAGATTCACATGCTCCTTGCTATGGATGCCGATGACAGGTTTGCCGCCTGTCATGTAGATACAAACACACGGCGAAAATTCACCCACGTTTTGCAGCCAGATTCCCCCTGCTGCCGCGTCAATCGTGATTTCGTACTTGTCACTTTTTAGGACAATCCGTTTGGCGACAATTTCATCAACCTCGATCTTGCTCATTTTGATTTCTCCAATGCTTGCTTTCTCAATTCCTCAAACTCTTCCCAAGTCAACGGACAATTGGGACAGGTATTCACGTCTTTCGGGTTCGGACTGCTGCTTGTGAATTCAGAACCGCAACCAGTGCAGTGAAATTCGTAGACGGTCCGATCTTGTGTTGTTTTGGTGTATCGAGTGGCAAGTTCAGCTACCGAGAAAACCACAAACAGCAACGCGAGAAGAATCGCAACCACTATCACGATTCGCCAAACCTCTTGAACTATGCCGCTAAACCAGTCCATCACGCACCCCTTACCCAAACACATGGAATCCGTAATCCGGCAACTTCTTCTGAGGCCAGCCGTTCACAGACGAATAGGCAATCACTTCACGGCCCTTAACCTCATTCCACTTGGCCCAAAACGAGCCTTCGGGAATGTCGATTTGCGTGCCGGAAATTCGCCGCGGTCCTTTGTTCCAAATCCCCCACGAATTCATAACAAGAATCAGTGGGCCACCGTGCTTGCGGACTGTTTCAGGGCGATCATCAAAGCCCAAATAGGCCATTGCGTGCGCCCAACTTCCCGACCGGCGGCTGACGCCATCCGCGTCCCGTTCGTTTTGAAAGCCTTCGCTTCCACACGAACTGCAACCGTAGCCGTTTGCCAGTAAGTCGCGAACTTGCTCCAAGCCTTCACACTGGGTCACAGTGCGGACGCAATGCAACCGGCCTTCATCGGTGATTTTCTGCGGGGGTGCGGTGCGGCCAAATTTACCAGCCAATTCGCCACTGTAGACGGACAGGTCGATCCCCAGTTCGGGATACGGCTTGCGGAGCATGATGCCGTTTTTGCGGGCGACTTCAGCAGCCGACCAGCAATCCCATCCGTCTTGCGAAAATCCGCGATACCAATAATGAAATTCGCTGGACAGTACGCCGTTTTCAATCCCCGCGGGCGGAACGTCAGGCGCGGCCTCTCGCAGCCCGGTTACTTCATCGGGCGTGCCGAACATGATTTCATTACAGAGCGAAGCGAGTGCAGCGTTCTTTGAGTTATGGGAGACGCAGTTATGAACCACTACCCCATTGGCAATGAATGAATGCGATCCACACTCTACGCCAATGTCATAAACTGTCGTTGGGCCTTCTTTGATCTCGATGCTGCGAATCGGACGAACCAAATAGGACTCGTCTCGCCAAGTGTATTGCTTTGCCTTGTCGTCCCGCCAAATGAGTCGATAGAGCGGCTTGGCATTTGCGTATGTCCCTTTACTGCGAGCAACAATGGAGATCACTGGCTCAAACCCCATGCCAATTAGCGTTACGTAAGCCCCGTAGCAAATCGACAACGAAGTTGAGTCCAGTTTATGGCACTTGTCCTTGCTATGACCGTCCGCTGCCTTTAATCCACTAAGAAACTCTCCGTTTCCAATGGCCCATGATGGAAAAATCTTACATTTACTTGCGTCGTAAAATTGCTTACGAAGCCAGTCAACAAACTCAACTGAATGTACCCGGACTCTTTGGCATCCTCGCTGATTATCTACTTTTGGAGAAAATCCACACTCGCGAAGCACTGCAACAACCCGATCAAGCACATCACATTTTGGCGAAACAAACTCCACGCTATGGCCGCTTGCGTGTCCGTTTCCGATGAAAAAACCCAGAACAAACATTCCGTCTGGCTTGCTGTGGATGCCGGAAAACGAACGATCCAACTCAGTGGCCGAGAACGATAGCGGAGTCAATAAACAATCGCCGCCCTTTATATCGCCAGCAGCAATCCATTCCGCTCGCCTCGTTTCATACGTCGCAACAATTGCGGACTTGGTGTTCTTCCCTGCCTTAGAGAGCGCGTGCGCGTAGCTCCGGTGGTTTATTGTTTGCTTTCCAACTTTCGGAAGTCGGTAAACCAATACGCGATGATCGCTAGTGCATGAAATCGGGAGTGATCCTACTGGGTGAATTGTCACGATTGGCTTATAGGACGTCTGCTCACGAACTGACACAACTCGCGTTAGCTCACCTTTGCCAGACCAAACCATATCGCCAACTTGCACGTTTTCGATTGTTTTTGTTCGCTCCCCAAAACACACAGTTCCAGCAGCAAAGCAATCCCCCCGCTCTTGCGCCGGACCCGGCAGGCTTCCCGGATAACACTTCTCCACTGCTGGGAACAGGATCGACAGTTTCCCAGCACCGCTGCCAGCGAGCCCGAATTTGCGGCAAGCATCGCCCGCGGACGCATAGCCACCATCCGCAACCAGCGACTGGATCGCGGCAGCCTTGGCTTTGTCGTCAGCCCACGCACCCGCGAAGCCTTTTTCGTACATGTCCGCAATGCTCACCCCGGCGGGAGAAGTGGATTCCGGCCAGAACTTGCAACCGCTGGGAATTTTTCGATATTCGTTCGGCATGACAGCCCCTATGGTTTGCAGGCTTGGGACAGTTCGCGGAGTAGGGCCGCAGCCTCACCCGGTTTCAGGTCGCGGTCTTCGTCGCCGAGCTGCGACTTAAAAACCTCATTGATTGCCGCGGAGAGCCCGGGAAATTTTGTAGCAGCAGGCGTGCCTTGCCACATCAGCGAATCAAAGCCGGCGATTCCGGTTCGCAACTGCGACGTGGTTTTCAGCTTGCCGTTGCCAATGACATCACACCGATCCAATGCCCACGCCAATCCCGCGTACCCTTCCGAAACTTCACGAGCGGCTGGAACATCTTTGGCCGCTTTAATAATCGACTTGACTTGCGACCAGTCCGCCGCGGATACAGCGGGCAGATCGGGCGACGGCTTTGGCTTCCTCCCGCTGGGCTTGACGCAGCCCGGCAGCAGTAAAGCCACAACCAAAATCAACGAAACAAATCGCATGGCAGCACCCGGCGGGGAAAGGGAATTACTTTTTACTGGATACAGCCAACGGAACAGCTAATGTGGGCGGGCCGCTCATGGCAGCTGCAATTGCTGGAACTTGGTCCAGGAATTTCAATTCTTTCAGCACTGCGATACAGGCAATCGCCAGCCGGTTCGCGGCCGCTTCACTCTTGGGAGTCCAGCCCATCGCAATTCCAGCCGCAACCAGTTCGGTCACAGCCGCCGACGAGACGGTTACATGCAAATAGCTGGATGCCACCCAGGCCACCGCCGCACCGAGCATCGGGGCGATCGTGAATAGGATATTCCAGCCATCCTGCGTGCCGTCGTCGCCATAGCTTTCGTAGGTTGCGACGGCACCTCCACCACCGAACAATCCCAGAACCACGGACAAGATTTGCAAGCCACGAACGGCGATTAAGAGCCACCCCATTGTTTCGTCTCCAGTTTTTTGTTCTGCGACTGCTGGCAGGTGCATGTCGCTTCGGTTTTCAGTGTCTTAACTTTGCCAGTCCCGCCACAGAAGAGGCATGTCTGTTTTTCCGGCTGTGTTGCAACCGGTTTTGTTACAAGGTTCACCGCTATCACCTTTAGTGCCTAAGCACAAACTGAAATTAGAAGAATGTGATATTTACCTTCGTGCTCGCGTCGGAGCCGATGATTTTCGTCGTATTAAATCCACTTTCCAGCGAGATCTCAACCGACGCCCCGACTGCCAGCGTCATCCCCACAGAGGCAGTAGGGGCTACGTTATCCTGCCGATAGCGAGCGAATGTTCCCTCGCCTTGCAGGATTGCCTTGCGAGCCCCGGCGGGAGCGGAGGCAGTGAGTGACACGGCTGTTGCATTGATCGTCACTAATTGAACGTAAGCTGCCATTGGCGACTCCATAAAAAAACTGCCCCCTGTCGCACTACAAGTACGACAGGGGGGCAGGCGACGCCGGGGGCAGCGACGTCATGTTTCTGATTTACTTACTGCCGGCGGTTGCCTTTGTTCCGCCGGATACTTCAGACGTCCAAAGCGAGAGCCGCTCTTCTTGACGACCGCTATTTAGCGCGTCGCGGAAGATCTTCCCTGGCATAGCCTTAATTACATCCATTTCGGGAAGCGGATCGCTTCCCGGGAGAAGGACAGCCATCTGATTGTTCACGATCTGACGAACGGCCTTGAGCCATGTTTTCAGATCGTCCTGGCTGAGTTGATACGTGGCGGTGGGGTGTGCCTTTCGCTCACCTTCGCCCTGTTCCTTGAACACGGCGTTGACCTCGGCCAGCACCTTTCGCCCTTCTGGAGAGGAGAGGATGTCGACAACGCGAGCCTCTTTCTTCTCCGTGTCGATCACAACCGACATACCCGGAATGACGGGCGCTCGCAGCGACAAAATTTTCCCATCGTCAAGCTTGTTGCGATGTGAAACCTTTCCAAAATCCCAGCGGCCACGAAGAAACACCTCGATTCGGCTTCCTTCGGAACACGCACCGAACTTCACATTTTCGTTCTTAGGCCCACAGGCCTCAACAATATACGTAGCCATCAGCAAACCCCCGGACTTTATCGCCACCAAAAAATAGCCCGGCGGAGTGGCGGATTCCGCCGGGCTGAGTTAATTACAATCCGTCAGGATTGCTTAGACCTGAGCGTCAGTGATCTTGCAACCAGCGCCGGACAGTTCCAGAGCACCACCGTAGCGAGCTCGCAAGGCGATGCCTTGCTTGTTCGACCGGGCGAGACTGAAGTCTGTCGAGCCATCGACCACCGTTACCTGGAGACCCAGGCGACGGTACATGCGATAGCGGTTCATGGCAAAGAACCCGATCTGGGCGTTCGTCAGGCTGCCGTTGATGCGGTAGCTGTGATCGAACAACCGATAGGATTCGTGATCCATCCCAAACACCCGGCGGGCGTCGTCGGTATTGTCGACCGGGATGCCGCGGGCGCGGGCGTAGCTTGTGTCGGTTCCGATAAAGACCGCCCGGCTGCCAGCACCGAAGCCGGCTTCCTGGCGATATTCCTTGGCGATCCCGAACAACAAGCCTTCGTAGTCGCCAATCACCGGGGCGGCACCCGATCCGGAAGGCGTGACAACTGTCACGCCAGAAGCGTTGAACAAACCTTCCGGCTGGTTCGTGCCGTTACCGGTCGCGATCACATTGTCCATTTCTTGGGCAAACTTGCGACCATAGTTGTCGATGATCATGCGACCGATCGCGACGGGGCTGTCAGCCAGGAAGTCCAGGCCAACTTCGACTGCACCAACCACAGGGTAGATGGTGTTGTCAAATGCCGAGATCAAACTGTCCGTATTGAACAGCGAGATCGCCGTTCCGGAAGCCGTTCCCCAGCCGAAGGTCATGTTCGCAATCTTCATCGCTTCGATCCGGCGACGATTCACGTTCGTGATTGACACAAGCGGGAACAGTTCGCCACTGAGCAACGGTGTGAAGATTACCGAGCTGTCGAATTCGATCGGAACCGCCTCCAGCCCACCCGATGTCGAGTCATCCAGAACCGCCTTGATCGCCAAATCGCCAGCGAGTTTCTCGCCTTCGTATTCGACGTCATTGACTTCGCCAATGAACTTGGAGTTGTGGGCCGCGTACTTCACGAGGTCCAGTTCATACTCCTTCATTTGGAGATGACGAGGCACAGCGCCTTTGAAGCTCCGTAAAGCCATCATCTTAAACCACGCACCGGCAATCGCTTTCTGGCGATCGCTGGGAACATTGACCGTGTACGGCTGATGTTCCATGTGGCTCACGACAGATTGGCCAGAGAAATTCTTGGCCATGTAGTCATTGGCGGATTTGTCCCAAGTCGCTGTCGTGGAGTGGTCGTTAAACTGCTCAACGACAGACTTCACGCGGACCGAGTCATACTCGGGGGAAGTAACGCCAGTTCCACTTGCCGCGCCGGAACCGTAGGCCTTCGCCCCAGTCCCAGCGGGGGCAACCGCTTCCGCTGGGGCAGCCACAACCGGAGCTTGGCTCAGCATGGCGTTTTTCACCCCCTCGGCGATCATTGTCTTCAATCGCAATTCAGCTTCCGTGGACTTCACAGTGGTGAGTTGCGTTACCGTCTCGATTGTCAGCTTACCGCTGACAATCGCATCCCCGACTGCCTTGCGAAAGTCTTCATCGGAAGCAGTCGCAGCAACCGAGAAATTGTCGGTCATGTGTTTCTTGAGTTCAATTGTGAGCGTCAGCATGTCAAAACTCCTCAGCCAAAGGCTGTATTGGTTACGAGATCAAATCAAGCAAGGCCTTTGCGTCTTCGCATTGCTTCAGGGTCGCAAAGGACTTGGAAACAGTATCGACGGCAATTCGAACCTCGCCGCCAGTACCATCGGCGGTGAGGATGTGCCCGGCCATCTTGCGGGCGAGTTCAGTTAACGTCATCACTGGAGGCGTGGCGTTTTTGACGGCGGCTTCCACTTGTGACTGAGTTGAATTTCCAAGCATCTTTTCGACAACCACCGCCTGGATCTCCACTGCGACCGGGTCACCTGAGAACTTCGGCGAATCGCCGCTCATTTCATAGGAGACTCGCCAGCATTTGCGAGTGTCGCCTCGCGACCAGCACACAACGGCCGAATCAGAGAACGTCGCCACTAGGTAGACGTAGTCGTATTCAGTGATACCCTCAACTTCCTTGCCCCGCAGGTAAGCGGCGGCGGAATTGGCGAGCGAATACTGAATCGCCTCGAAAGACCCGGCGGGGTACGGACAGTTTGACCCGTAATATTTGGTCGTCAAGTCAAATGCCTTATCCCCAAGCTCTTCGGCGAGCGATTTTCCGTGGACGTAGCCGCAAGCCATGCAGGAGCCTGTGGAGTCGAGTTTCCCGCTCTTACAGCGAGGGCAATCTTCGCCTTCATTGGCGTGCCCCGAAGAGGACATCTCGGATGTTGCTTTGACTACCACGGGTTCACTCACTTTCTTGGATTGGCAGGTGCATGCAGCCAGTGTCGCGTCGGCTACTTGCTTTCGCTTCTCGATTGTCATGCCTTGGACTTGAACCGGGCGGGCGTCATAGACCGATTTCGCCCAGGCCACAACGCCCTCGTTTTTCAGCAGGCCACGGCTGTATGGCGTGACCACGCCATCAAACTCTTTTTCGTAAGTTTCTAGCACCGACGCATCTGGATTGGACGGAATCGACACCAGTGAACCCTCCATGCAGTCAGCTTTTTTAATGTGCCAACCACGCACAAGGTCTTTCCCGTCTGCGCCTTTAATGATTTCAATGGGGGCAACGTCACTCGGACGGAAACCATGCGACTTTCGCAAGGCCCCGAACCGCACCAACACTGCCGCATCTCTCCCGAGCTGCGTGTCAGCAATGGCGAACCGGCAAATTGTCTTGTGCTCATCTTGCGAGATGAGTGCGACATGTTTTCCGATTGGCTGAACCTGGATGTGCTGCCACAAGAGAGGCATCTTCAGGTCGACTTCGAGGCCACCCTTCTGGTCGATGATATCGCGATCCCGATCACGGCTTTTGGCCGACAGGATTGCGTCGTACTCCAGGATCGCGCCAGGAGTGATGTCGGCTCCATCACGAATCGATTTCGTGATGAAGTCCGGGTCGTTCATTTCCTTGCCGCAATAAGTCAAGCGGTTTGCAGAGTCCTCAAGTTCCTTGAGCCACACTTCCGAAGAAGCGATATCAAATATCTTGGTCGGGCACAGTCCGCCAGTGAAGCAGGCTGCAATCGACTTGATCGTTCTTTGGGCCGTGCTGATACCATACCCGGTATCGAGCTGGCGGCTTTCGAGCGACTTAAGGATCTCTTCAAACATTGGCTAACCCTGCGGGAAGGAGGTTGATTGCGAAGCTGGCGAATTACTGGCCGGGAGCTTTGATGGCCAGGAATCGTCCTTCGCGAATCGTGATGTCGTTTCCGCTCGCGTCTCCACCGAAGACATAAGCTTCGATGTAATTGGTCCCGGCAGCCTTCTGATCTGCTGTGACTTCCACGAGACACGAGGAATTGAGCTGCTTCAGTTGGTCGGCGGCGACCGAATTGAGAACGGCCTTGGTTCCGGCGACGGCTGCGCCAGCGACGTAGATTTGGCTGGTAATATTGCCAATCGCGTCGCCAGATGTTCCGGAAACTTGATCACCTTCGAGCGACAGTTCAAGCCGCACGTCATAGACGCCCGGTTCGACTGTCAAGCGACCAGTAGTGAGCGTTGGAACGACCGTAAGGTCGCCATGCGCGGAGGCCGCGATAACGGCAAGTCCGCAATTTGTCGAAGTCAGCTTCACTCCCGCGAGGGGAGCAATGAGCGTTGTGGATTGGGCTGCAATCTTAAAGCCACCAAACATGGTGAGGTTCCTTTTTACGAAAAAAGCCTGCAATGCAGGCGTATGTTTGCTGCATTCCAGGCCCCTAGTGAGTGCTCTGGTAACGAATTGTCCAAACCTTGCCAGCCTAGCGATACGTCGCACTGTCGCTGACACTAACTTCTGACAGTACACCGTTCTCGTATGTGAGAGCTATAGTGCATCGGCAAAAGTTTCCCTTTCGGTTCCGCTTGTCTTTCAAAATAGACTCTAGCGAATGCCGGGCGAATTCCTCGCGACGCTGAGATCCTTCTTGTGGTGTCTCAACTCGCCTGGAGTGCTCGCCTCTGATTTCGTTCATTTCGTGAGGTTATGCGCGGAATGAACTGTGTCAATCTCGAAAACAAGAAAAACTACGCTTTCTTTTTCTTGGGCTTTGCCACGTCGGCGGCTGGCTTGGCTGCCGGCGAGACGAATTTATCGCCGCCCTTTGCTGCACCAACGGGCTTCATGTCAGCAAATTCGCGTAGCTCATCGATAGTGATCGAGCTGTACTCCGCCAACATTCCTACCTTCGTCATTTGCAGGTCAGCATCAAACGCTTCCGCGCGATCAAGCCAGATGTAAATCGATTCTTCTTTTGCAAACAACGGAGCCAGTCGCATCGTCAGTATCTGAGAAATCAGCGTGATGATCGGGTTGACCACGTTCTGAAAGAAGATGTACTGAGCAACATAGGCCGATGCGCGATTCGCGCCTTCGACCTGACCGGCAACAATAGGATTCGTGCCGATGCCTTCCATGATTCGAGATTTCGTGAGCTTGGCACCATTAATGAAATCCAACTCCGCTGGAGCGCGAGTGTAAGGATAGACGTCCTTGATCATGCCATCCAGAATGATCGGATCTCCCATGTGCTCGCTGCCGCGGTATGCAAGTCGAATAGAGTTCACTAATTCCGCCCGCTGCTCAGGAGTGAAGCTGACTTGTTGGGGCTTGTTGCCGTTGGCTGGGTTTTCCAGGTCGCCAGCAACCAAAACCATTCCAGGTCGCATCCCGTTTGCCATTGACGAGTGTTGCGACTTTTGCAATTCGTCGTCAGTATTTACGGCACGGGCTTGAGACTGCAAAAGCGAGAAATCCTCGGCAGGATTGGCAGGATCTGGGAACGAGAATTTGATAATTGACCGCAGCGGAATGGGCTGCTGGGATTCTTCGTCCGTACCCGGCGGGACAACTCGCCATCCAATCTGGATGCCATCTGCCCCTAGAAACTTTCGCACCCAGTGCTTAGGGAGATACCAGAGTTGATAAGAGCCGTCGCCGCCATCTTCCGCGGCAGCGCCATCAATCAGCCAGTAAGCAGTTCCAGTGGCTGCCAATGAAATCACCGTACACCACATATTGGCCCAGCCACACAATTCCGTATTCGGCGTTTCCAGTAGTTTCGTGATGGGGTGGTCATCGACAACTTCAATCCCCTCAGCGATCGCTTTCTGTATGAAGTGCGGCGCGTTAGCAGATTTCGTGATAATCCGAGGTCCACGCATTTTTCGCGACTTCGCTCGAACGCCGACCTTAAAATCCTGATTAGCCACACTCACAGCAATCGGGCGAATTGCGGTCCATGGAATGTCACGCACAGCTGCGTACTGTCGCACAGCGCCACTGTCGCTCGTGAGCGAGGACGCGCCATCCCCGCCGGGTTGGTACGGCGAAGAGGATGCTCGCTTATTGCTGACAGACGCCCGCCGGGCTGCCTTGAGGCTGTTCTCGTATCCATCCCTGGCAGTGCTAAAGTGATCTTTAAGGGCCATTGTTACCTTTCGGCTTGCTCGGCAATCGCCTTGCGCGTCGCCTGAACAGCGATTTCGGCCTCGATCCAGGCGAGGTGTCGTTGATTTAGTTTTGTCAGGAACTCGATTTCCTGCTCCTTCGCGCATATCTCGTCACGGAGCCTCGCTTCACTCCTCGCGCGAGCCACTTGTTCGTCGCTAATTAGCGAGAGCAAATCCCTGCGGGAAGTGAGCCAGATCGTCGCCTTGAGATACCAATCGATGGCGAACTGCAGAAATCGCATGCAACTACCCCCTGAGTGATGAATTCACACGAGGGTATCGCTGCGGTCGAAAAACGCAAACTCAAGACGCTATCTTTCCCGCCGGGGAGGCTTGTCGCCGCTGTTTGGGTTTTCACCTGGAGTGATTTCATCATATTCCAGGCTGTCCAGTTTGTCTAAAATAAAATCCGAGAAGCGATTAAAAATTTTTCGCGACTCGCGAAACTGGTGCTTTACGGAGTTGCAGCCCGACCGAAACCCATAAATAAATGCTAAGATGACGACAAATGCCCATATCAAGTTCGTGTCGATCATTCTTCATCGCTGTCTGGCATGATTGCCGAAAATTTCCCAATCGGGCATTCAAATCGCATCTTGGAAAGCTTGGTTGTTAAGTTGCAGTTAGCTCCGGCAGGCTTGCAGTAGTTGTCGGATCGTATCTCGCATTGATTACAAATATCGACCCTGGATGCGAAGTCTGCCCTTGTTGCGAGGTCATCGTTTCGCTGGCGATACGTGCGCTTCGCTTGCTCTGCGTCCCATCCTGCAAACTTGCATTGCTGACACTGCGAGTAGTGTACTGCAATGAATGGCTTCCCACCTGCTACGACAGGGTGTTCACATTGAAAATGAGCATCATCTGGAACGCTTCTTTTGCTACATGGCGGCAGTTGGTCGAGTCGAATTGTCATCAGTCACACCTCGATTGCGGTAGTGGAATTCGTAGGCATCTTCGTCGCACTGTTCGTATTTTCCTGAAATTACTGCCTTTGCCTCAAAGCCACAACTTCGCAGAAAGCATTGAGCTCCTACGTTCGCCTCACGAACAAAGCATTCGATTCTGTTCCCCGCGAGGAGTGTCGATTTGATGTAGTCGATTAATTTCGAGGCAATACCCTGCCGGCGACTGCCTGGGTGGATCGCAAAGTTGGTTAATTCCGTTTTCTTGCGAAGCTGCCTAAGAAACGCATACCCAACTACGCTTCGTTTCTGCACGGGCGTGTTGAAATACACCATATCGGTATCGCTTAGTTCGCTAACGGTGATTGCAATTACTCCGGGTTCTTTCATTTGAAAGTGGATTTCGGAAGCCGTGTACGGATTGACGTGAGACATGGACTCGATTTCGATAATAGAATCCATGTCCAAGTCGGAAGCCAGCGCGATAGTGATCGATGATTGGGTCGCCATGCTCATTGGTTTAGTCTCGCGTGTTGCAGGTGGTCAACGTCTAAACTAGTCCGGCCCGACCGGAAGCCCCTTTATTAGGCGGATAGCGAGTACAGCCGCGGAGACCGCGTCTTCGAGCACTTTCCCATCCAGTCCTACCTCGCCCATCGCGCAAGATATTAATTCCGGCTCACCAATCGAAGGAACCGTTGAAAGGTCGCAGGTTCCCGTCATGTTTATCGAGCTACACCGCGGCAGGAACCCAACCACAGTATCGCTGGCTCTGACGTGACTTAACAATGATCTCGGCATCCCAGATTTCCATCTCGGCATTTTAGGTTTCCATGGCGAGTGATTCGATTACTAGAGGAGTTATAAACTCAAAACTAGTGGCGTATATCCCACGCCTTACTCGTCGCTCCAGTTCACGTTTTGCATCCATTGCGGCAGCTTGGCAGGCGATGCTGGCAGCGGCTCTTCGTTTTCAGCCTCCTTAGATTCTTTGTTTTTGGCTATCTTGCTTGCAAAAAACCTTGACCAGTCTTCTGGTGGCTTGGGTGGCGTCTTGCCACCATATTCCTTCTCTAGGTATTTGCCAGTGTCGGTTGTCATTTCAACTTTTGGCTCTGGATTTCCAGTAGGAACTGATGGATAAACAACCAGCGGCCGGCTGGATCTCGCGAAGAATTCATTCATCGAGTGCAGAATTCGCACTGAGTTGAAAAAATAGACAAAGGCATCCGCCGAGTCGGGGCTGCGACCGATAATGCTCCGGATCGTAGGCATGTCCACTCCCGGCGGAGCGACCTTGGGAGTGATGTGAAACCGCAACCCATCACCACCTTTGTAGATTCTTTCTGGGGCGCACAATTCTTGCCGCAGGCTTTCATCGGACGGAAACGGGAATGGCTCGTTACCCCACAGGTCGTTGGGATCTAGCCGCCGCGCCAGGATTGCATAAGCCTCGGCGCGAAGGTTTCCATAGGTTCTTGGATCAACGGCCGAGGATGAGTTTCCGCGGAATTCGATCACCCAGCAACCCTCGCGGCGAAGCCCGTCACCAACGCCCGCGCCAAGCCCATCCATATCGACTGTGATCGGATGGTGACCCTTGCGGAGGTCGATCTGGTATCGCTTGCGAGCTAAATCGATGACATGCTCAACGTGATACATTGTGTCGTTGAAATTCCAGCGAATCATATCACGGAGCCCGCCCCGACCGCCGGCCGCGAGTGTCGTTTTGTCGCCATCCAGTGAGCGGGCGACGTCAAGCCCGAAACACTCAACAATTGGCGGGTTTTCGGGTTGATACGCCTTCTCGTGCCGCTCGATCCAGGAGAGTAGAATCAACTGCTTATCAGGGTCTTCGTCGGGAAAATGGCCGTGGGCGAAAACACCCACAATGCGACTGTCGGATTTATTGCAGATGGCCCGATATTGCTGAAGATCGATTTGCGATGGAACAACTGCATGCACTTTTTTGAAGTGCTCCTCTGAAATTCTTTCATTTGCTGAATATTCACAGCCATCGATGACTATTCCGCCGATCGGGGCGACTGGCTTTTTGAGTCGACCGTGCCGCACGTTCGCGCAATAGGCTCCATCAACCGTCACGCACAGCCTGCCACCAAGCACGCCTGCCACGACGCCCAGGCTGTTGATCCGCTCGCCAAGAGGTTTGAACGCATCTCGGAACGCGCCAGACATCGTACGAGGATTAGCGAGGGCGATGATTTTGCGAGCATTCTTTTCCGCGTTTTCGATAAACGACTGTGGATGGGATGT
>Ga0154020_10003378_pt1 | contig 19205 bp, 13 predicted proteins | sample Klosneuvirus_201_FD_109709 | JGI IMG/M metagenome (GOLD analysis project Ga0154020, IMG submission 109709) | Active sludge microbial communities from wastewater, Klosterneuburg, Austria - Klosneuvirus_20160825_MG | ecosystem: Engineered > WWTP > Aerobic digester > Activated sludge | place... | reverse complement strand
TTCAGGTGGTAGTTGATGGTCGGGATCTCCACGTCGTAGAGCTGCGCCATCATCTTCTGGCTGAGCCACACGTTCTCGTCGGCGTACGCCGCTTCGACACCGCCCCCGCCGCTGGCCGCCACGAAGGTCAGGTACTCAGCCGCCGAGGAACGAACGATGGAGGCGGAGGGCGGGGACTTCTTGCGCGTCACGCGGCGCCCTCGTCTGCTTCCTCGTGCACGGCGTCATCTTACCGCACGCGGTCTTGGCACGACGCCTTGGGTCCGCCTGACCCGGGTCCCCGGCACGGCGGTTGGCCAAGGGGGACTTACAAACAGTCCCCCTGCTGCAAGCGCCGTGCGGGGGGCCCGAGGAAAAACGTCACCGGACGGCGGGCTCACGCAACACCAGCGCAACACGACGCTTGGCGATGCGCTCATCGCGCATCAACCAAGCTCGTTCTGTTGTGGACGCGATTGCGACCAATTCGAACCTTGGCGGAGATCCCGCTCGAATTCGTGGTGTTCACGCAGGAGTCCTTTCAGTGGCAGCGGATTGCCGGGGAGGCGGCCACGATGCGGCGGCTCGGGATGAGCTTCCGGGCGATCGGGGCGGCGCTGAGGGTGGACGAGAAGACGGTGCGGAAGGCGCTTGGTCGGCGGCCGACCTGAGGGCTCCTGCCCCCGGCGGCCGTCGTGCCTGTCCGGTCACGCCTTCTGGACAAGCTCATGCGCAGTCCTGGCCGGGATGTCGCACGCTGTGTGCGCTCTCCCGGTTCCGACAACGTGCTCCACGATCCGAGATCCGGCCGGTGTGCCGTGGCGTGTTGACCTCCGATCCGGAGCGTCGTGTTCGCCCGCGAGCCTTCGGTTTCCAGTCTAGAGTTCCTTCATGCGCTTCCTGCCCTTCGTGCTCGCTGCCCTTCTGCTACTCCCGGGCTGCGGGAACGACGATGGCGACGACCCCGGCCACGACCAAGACAAGTTCATCCAGATCTTCGACTCGCTCCCTGGCGCGCTGATCGGGATCTCCGGCACGAGCGCCAATGACGTGTGGGCGGTCGGCGGCAACCCGGGCGACGGCAGTGGCCCCCTGGTGCTTCACTTCGACGGGAAATGGGAGCACAAGCTCACGGGACAGGACGCGGACCTGTGGTGGGTGCACGCCTTCGTCGGTGGACCGGTCTTCTTCGGCGGCAGTGGCGGAACAATCCTGCGTCTTTCAGGGGACACCTTCGAGAAGCTACCGACGCCGGGAACCGCCATCGTCTTCGGCATCTGGGGTTCAGCGCCCGAGGACCTATGGGCAGTCGGCGGTGATCCCGGACAGCCGGGCAACGCGTTCGTCTGGCGCTTCGATGGCACGACCTGGAGCAGCGCGCAGGGCTTCCCGACCATACCCATCTCCTCGTGGTTCAAGGTCTGGGGCCGTGCCGCGGACGATGTGCGCTTCGTCGGTATGGACGGCGCGATTGTCCACTACGATGGCAAAGGCTTTCAACAAATGGCATCACCGACGGACCACCGTTTGCTCACCTTGTTCGCGGAGCCCGGCGGGCGCTACACCGCGGTCGGCGGCGTGAGCCAAGCGGTGATCTTGGAGGACACCAGCGGCAGTTGGCAGGACTTGAGCCCTGCTCCGCCGAACCACGCAATGGTTGGTATTCGCACGCGCGGCGAGGAGGGGTACGCCGCCGGCACCGCAGGCAGCGTGATGATCCGCAAGCAAGGCGCTTGGGTCGACCACCCGCTCGACTTCGACGTGTTCGCGGATTTTCACTCAGTGTGGATCGACCCAAACGGCGGCGTGTGGATCGCGGGCGGCAACATCCTGGGCTACCCACTGGTGAACGGCGTGCTGATACACAAAGGCCCAAAGATCCCCGGTGGCGGCTACGACTAGGCAACCCATCCCCAATCGAGGAAACAGTCGCTCGGCAACGTTGCGCCAGTCGCTCCGCGCCCACCGTGCGACCTTCCTGACTCCGTTCGTCCCTCCGACCGTCAATGCCTTCGTCTACCGCAAAGATGAGCCGCAGGCGCCCAGCGGCGCTGGACCAGAGCCCGCAGTGGACGTCGACGGCGACGCGGCACGAACCGAGGGGGCAGCGTGAAGAAGCACAAGCTCGATCTGGACGTCGCGCTGCCGAGCGATGCGGCAGCGTGTGACGCATGCGTGGAGCGGATGGTCGAGGCGCTGGGAGCAACCCGAGGGATCACGCGGGTTCACGTCGACCGCGGCGACCCGGCACGGCCAAAGCTCTGCCTTCACTACGAGGCCACGTCTGTGCGGATCGAGGAGGTGGAAGCGCTCGTCGAGAGCACCGGCGCAGCGTTGATGGCCCGCTACGAGCACCTGTCGGCTCCGGCCGTCGGCTTGCGTCACGGACGCCAGGCTCGCCTCGTCGAGGGCGTGCTCGCCCGTCAGCCGGGGGTGCTGCACGCCTCGGTCGCGCTCGGCTCCCGTCGCCTCTACGTGGAGTTCGACCCCACGAAGACGAATCGTGAGGCGCTCCTCGCGGTCGCGTCCAAGGCGGGCGTCGTCTCGTACGCTGAGCGGGCGTCTCCGGCGGCGGCCGCCGCAGAGCATGACGAGCACGAGCATGAGCACGGCGGTCCGTTCGGCGAACGCTCCGAGCTCGTCTTCAGTCTCGCATGTGGTGCGCTCACCGGCGTCGGTTGGGGCCTCGGGCGGGCGGGCGTCGCCTCGGTCATCACGACCAGTCTCTTCGTGGCCGCGTACGTCCTCGGGTCCTGGTTCACGGTGAAGGAGGTCGCGGTCGCCCTCCGCGCGCGCCAGTTCGAGATCGATTTCCTCATGCTGCTCGCCGCGATCGGTGCGGCGATCCTCGGCGAATGGTTCGAGGGTGCGCTGCTGCTATTCCTCTTCACGCTCGGTCACGGGCTCGAAGGTTACGCCATGCGCCGCGCTCGCAACGCCATCGGTGCTCTCGCGAAGCTCGTCCCAGAGACCGCATTACGCGTCGACGACGACGGCCGCGACGAAGAAGTGGCGGTGACCGAGCTCATCGTGGGCGATCGAATCCTGGTGAAACCCAACACCCGAGTCCCGGCGGATGGGCTTGTCAGCGCGGGTACGAGCAGCGTGAATCAAGCACCGATCACAGGAGAGAGCGTCCCCGTCGACAAGCGACCTGCCCCCGACCCGGAGGCAGCTCTCGTCGCTCCCGAGGCGCTCGGCGCGGAACATCGCGTCTTCGCCGGCACCATCAACGGGGCGGCGGCTCTCACTGTCCTGGTCACCAAGACCGCGAGCGAGAGCACCCTCGCTCGCGTCGTGAAGCTCGTCGGCGAGGCCGAGACGCAGAAGTCGCCGACGCAGCAGTTCACGGATCGCTTCGAGCGCGTCTTCGTCCCGGTGATCCTCGTGGTCGTCGTCGTGCTGCTCTTCGCATGGGTCGTGATCGACGAACCCATCGCGCGGAGCTTCTACCGCGCCATGGCCGTCCTCGTCGCCGCGAGCCCGTGCGCCCTCGCCATCGCGACGCCGAGCGCCGTCCTGTCGGGCGTCGCGCGGGCGGCACGTGCCGGGGTACTCGTGAAGGGCGGTGCGCATCTCGAATCGCTCGGCTTGGTTCGAGCGGTTGCGTTCGACAAGACCGGGACGCTGACCGAAGGCAAGCCACGTCTCACCGACGTGACGTGTGTCGACGGTGTGTCGGAGGACGAGCTCCTCGCAGTCGCGGCAGCCGTCGAGAAGCAGTCTGATCATCCACTGGCGACTGCGATCGTCGAGGGCGCGCGAGAGCGGCGTCCGAGTCTCGGCCCGCTCGAGGCCACCGACGTCGAAGCAGTCATCGGGTATGGCGTCCGAGCGACGGTAGGCGGGCGTTCGGTGACGATCGGCAAGCCGGGCCTCTTCACACGCGAGGGGGCTTTGCCGCAGAGCGTGACTGCCGCGGTCAGCCAGCTGCAAGGCGAGGGTCGCACGGTCATGGTCGTCCGATTGGACGACCGTTTCCTGGGCGTGCTCGGCGTGATGGACACTCCGCGCGAGAGCGCTCGCGCAGTCGTCGCTGAGTTGCACGCCCTCGGCATCGAGCAGACGATCATGCTGACCGGGGACAATCAGCGCGTGGCGGACGCCGTCGCGAAGCACGTCGGCATCCGCGTCGCGCTCGGAGATTTGCTGCCGGAGCAGAAGGTCGCTGCCATTGCGGAGCTGGCGAGATCGAAAAGCCGGGTCGCGATGGTCGGTGACGGAGTGAATGACGCGCCGGCCATGGCCAACGCCACGGTCGGGATCGCGATGGGCGCGGGAGGTTCCGACGTCGCCCTCGAGACCGCCGACATCGCTCTCATGGCCGACGACCTCCGCGCATTGCCTTTCGCAGTCGGGCTCAGCCGCGCCGCCCGCCGCATCATCCTGCAGAACCTCTGGGCCAGCCTCGGCATGGTGGCGTTCCTCATTCCCGCGACCATCTTCGGCTTCGCGAAGATCGGTGTCGCAGTCGCGCTGCACGAAGGCTCGACGCTGCTTGTCGTCGCCAACGCGCTGAGGCTTCTCGCGCACGAACATGGACGGGGCAAGACGTGAGTGACGGCGACCGGAGCTACTGGGACAAGCACGCAAAGAACTACGACCGATCGATGTCGCTCCTCGGGCGGCCGATCCCCCGGATGATCGAGCTGGCGGGCGAGGCGACGCGCGGCCTCGACCGCGTGCTCGAGGTTGCGGCCGGCACCGGCTTCGTCACGCCTGCGCTCGCTGCTGGCGCACGAGAGGTCGTTGCCACGGATTACTCGGCGGCGATGGTCACCGCGCTGGAGCAGCGCGTGCGAGATGCCGGGGCGACGAACGTGCGATGTGAGCAGGCCGACCTCTACGCACTCCGATTCGACGACGGCACGTTCGATGCGGTCGTCGCGGCGAACGTCCTCCACCTCGTGCCGGACCTTCCGGGCGCCCTGGCTGCACTGCGCCGCGTGCTGAGGCGGGGAGGGAGAGTCGTCGTTCCGACCTTCTGCCACGACGAGACGGCGCTCTCGTGGGTCGTGTCGCGGGCGCTCGCTGTAACCGGCTTCCCGGGACATCGGCGCTTCACGGCGAAGTCCCTCCGGCAGGCGGTCGAGGTTGCCGGCGTCCGGGTAACTCGGACCGAGACGCTCCCCGGCCTCATTCCGGTCGGCTACGTCGAGGGGACATCCGGGGCGCCGTGACCATCAGCGTCATCGGCTTCATGAAAAGCTCCGCGCGCGCGTTTCTCCAGTCGCTCGCGGGATCGCGTCGCTGCTCTGTCCAGCGTGAGCTTCACTTCGCGACGCGCCGGCGCTGGCGCTCGACCCTGGCGATGAGGCTGTCCACGGCCTTCACGTCGGCACCGGACAGCGAGCGCTGCGAGCGCAAGAGGTCCAGCGTCTCCGGGTGGTCGACGATCATGACGGCCTCGCCAGCGGCGACTCGCAAGGTTCCCTTGCTGCGCGCGTAGCGCGGGACCAGGGAGTCCGCACACACCTTGCGCACCTCGAGACCTGTCGCGGCGGCCTTGGGGCCGAGCGACTTCCAGGCCCAGCTCGAGCCGAGGGTGCCCAGCGCTGTCGCGGCAGCTTCGGCCACCGCTGGGTCCTTGGTGGTCGCGAGGACCTGCGCCACGTGCGTGGCGGCTTCGAGGCGCATCATCTCGCCCAGGCCGTGGATCGCCGCGAGCTCGAGGGGGTCACCGCTCTTGGCGTGCGCCGCGAGCAGCTTCAGCTCCGCGTCGCCGCCGAGCCGTCCGGCCGCACGCGCCGCCGCAAAGCGCACACCGGAGTGAACGGCGCTCGATTCGAAGATCGCGCCCACGACCGCGCTGGCACGCGCGTCCCGGATCACACCCACCGCCTCGAGCATGCCGATGGCCAGCGCATCCCACTCGGCGTCCGTGAGGTTGCCGCGCTCCGGCGCCTTGAACGCCAGCGCCTCCAGCATCGGCAACAGGGCGAGCGCCCCGAGACCGCGCAGCTCGCGCGAAACCGTCGGGTACGGGTTGCGGTTCTTGCCGTAGACCTCGGGGCGATGGCCCTTCACGTTTCTCACCGCTTGGAATGCCTTGGGCTGCGCGACCTTCGCCGCCGCGATCTCGTTCTCGAGCTTCGCCCGCGCCTCGTTTGGCAGGACCGAAGAGGCGACGCTGATACCGCCGGCGAGGGCAGCCGGCGCGACCAGGAGCACGCTGCCGAGGATCGAGGAAACCAACAAGTTACGCAGCGTGCTCATTTGCCACTCTCCCACCAGAAGCTCGGCGCGAACGGCGCTGGCGCGCTCTCGTTCGTGGCGCAGTGAACCTCCCCCAGGGCCTCGTGGTAATACCAGTCGTCGGTGAAGAACATCTTCAATCCCTGACCGTCAGAGCCGAGCTGGCTGGCCGGCGTGCCGAGCCGCGCGAGCATGTCTTCCTCGAACGGGTCCTTGCCGCCGATGTCGGGGCCGAAGGGCTTGGCGATGTCGGCGACGTTGCCGAGCATGCGCATGTTCACCATGCCGGGGTTCCACGCCACTTTCTCGTTCGTGCCCAGATCCTCGAACCAAGTCGGGATCTCGATGATGTCGGCGTCGGTGATCCCGGTCTCGGCCTTCATGGTATCGATGTGGCCCTGGATCTTGGCGTCCGCGGTCTGGCTCCACTTCACGAGCTGCGTGTCTGCCAAGGCTTCAGAGATGGTCTTCTCGAAATTACCGCCGGTGCCTTGGTGCAGGACTGCCGAGCCGTTGCCCTTGGCGACCAGGTCCTCGAGCATCTTGGTCATCAGCGCGGGCGACGCGACGAGCAGCTTCCAACCGAGCGCGTTCTTGGCCGGAACCCAGTGGAAGAACTCGTCGACGTGCTCCACGGCGAGCCAGGTCGTGTCAATCACGATGGGCGGACCCTGGATGCCTTGCGCCACGTAGAAGTCCCTGGTGCTCTGCTTCGCCTTGTCCCCGACGATGATGCGTCCGAGCTTGAAGTCTTTGTGAGGTGGGACCACATCGTGGTTGCCGTGCGAGTCTTGGGTGTTGCCACTCTGGCGTTCGGAAAGGTTGTAAAACTCCGCGGCGCCGACATCAGGGCCGAATGCTGCCGCTGGGCGCCCCTTCTCGGGGTTACCCATGATCCACTTGATGGGCCAGTAGTCCTTCACCACATCGGGGCTCGCATTTTGCGGCGGGCGCCCCCATGGGCGCGCGTTGAAGATGCGCATGCCTTGCACGGTGCCGTTCGGGCCCGGAAAGCCCGTCCAACCCGTCTGGAAGAAGTCCTCGGTCCAGATGTCGCTCCAGCCCCTGTCCTGATTGAAGCTCGTCGGGTAGGGCGAATAGCTCACGTTGGCCGCCTGAGCAGCTGTGGTGTTGCCTTCCACCAGCGCCGGGGAGGCTTCGGAGGAATACATCGTGTCATGGGGCCCCATGCTGCCGAACATCACCCACGGCGCGACCCGCATCTTCACGCGGTCGAGGCCGTCGGGAACTTCTTTGGTGGCGTAACGCTCCGCCGTCCCGACCTTCTCCACGGAGTAGGTCAGGTCTGCAAAGCCGCTCCAGAGTGATTTCTTCCCGTCGTCCTGCGGATTCAGGCTCGGCATATCCATGCCCTTGAACCGCCGGGCCTCGATCCGGAACGCGACGCCGGTGACCACTTCCGCGTTCGGGAGCCGGTACTCGAGCGCGTACGTGCAGTCGGCCGCCGAAGTGCAAGCACCCACGCTGCCCATCACCAGCTTGGTTGTGCCGTCCGGGCTGTCGCGAAAGATGCGCACGCTCTCGGCTGCCTCGGGGTCGATGCGCACGACGCCCTCGCCGTCCTTCGGCGCCGCGGGCCAGGGAGTCACTTTGAACACCGCCAGGTCGAGCAAGTCGCCCGGGCCATTTATGATCTCGTCCTCGCAGTCGCGCTTGCCGTCGCTGTCGTCGTCATCGAGGTTGGCGATGAACGACGCGCCCACGGTCGCGTCCCACTCGGCTTCGCGATCCTGATCCTTGGGGTCCTCGGCGGCGACCAAGCCGTCGCGACTGGTGTCTGCGACGATGTCGATGACGTCCGCGGGGCCCGAACCGCCTCCGCCCGAATCGTCGCTGCCGCATGCGACTACGCCAAGGGTGATGACTCCCGAGATAAGCCAACGATATCGACCCATGACGCTCACCTTCTGCGTCGCCCGGCGACGCTGCAGGGAAGCCTGCCCCAGGAATCGGACGCGGGCAATGGAGCTCCGTGCTGACTCCTGGACTTCCGCGGCGGCGAGGAGCGGCATCCGACTCCGCCACGCCCATCGCGATTCCGACAGATGCGGTGGCGAGCGCCGGGGCATCGTTGATTCAGTTCCCTGGCCATCGCGAGGAAGAGTCCGCGGCACCTTGCCTGCACGGCCGCCGATGGGCTACGCTTCACGGACCCATGCCGCAGCCCCGCCGCAGATCTGGCCGTTTTTCGCGGCAGATAGCGCTGCTCGCGCGGCTCCTGCCGCTCGTCGCGCTGCTCGAGCTGTCCGGCGTCGCGCACGCGCTCGCGGACTTCGTCGTGGTGGTCGTCGCGCACGGTCAGCACCAGTCCGACTGCGACGATGAGCAAGGCGGGCGTCCCTGCGATCCGGGTTGCCCCGGCTGTCACTGCACTCACGGCAGTCCCACGGTCGCCCCCGCGGCCCGCGCAGCGCTCGAGAGCGCGCACCCCGCGGGGGAGCTCGCGCGCGCACCGTCCGAAGCACTCCGGGCCCCCAGCCCGGACCGCGCTCCGCCGTTCCGCCCGCCTCGGCGTGCCTGAGCTCGCGCTGTCGTTGCTGACGAGTCAGCGCGCGCACCGCCGCCGGTAGGCGCCGCGGCGCGCCGCCGCTGCTTTGCGGAATGGCGCCGGCTCGTGAGCAGTCGCGCGCATGAGCGGCGCCCGCCGCTGCTGCACTCCTTTTTCCATCGCGAGGAACGATGAGCTTCAATCCAATCGAGAGACTTTCACTTGGCGTTGCCATCTTGGCCTCCTGTACCGTCACTGCGCTCGCCACTGCGCAGCCTCGGGGACAACCGCAACCGCCAGCGGCGCCCAACGTCCGGGCATCGCCCGGTGGAGTGACACTGGAAGCACTGCTGCGCCACGCAGAGAAACACGCGCCCGAGATCGCGCTGGCGCGCGCCGGGCTGTCGAAGGGTCGCGCGGAGCTCGAGGCCGAGGCTCCCTTGTTTCCGTCGGACCCAGTGCTCGGCGGCGCCATCGGCCGGCGCTCGAACCGCACCGGAGCGGGCATCGACTGGGGCGTCTCGCTCGAGCAGGAAATCGAGGTCGCCGGCGAACGCGGCCTGCGCCGTCGCGCCGCCCGCGCGAGCCTCGACCAAGGAGCGGCCGAGCTCGATGCTGCGCGCTGGCGCGTTCACCAGCGCCTGCACGGCGCGTTTCACGCCGCGCTCGTCGCCCGGGAGCGCGTCCGCGCCGCCGATCGGCTCGTTCAGTTCAGCCAGAAGCTGGTGGAAGTCGCCAAGCAGCGCCTGAGTGCCGGGGAGACGTCTGCGCTGCCCGTTCGTCTGGCCGAGTCCGACCTCGCGGAATCTCGTCAAGCGCGCGTGGCTGCGGAATCCGCGTTCCGCGCGGAGCGGCTCGAGCTCGCAGACGCCTCAGGTTGGCCGAGTGAGAGTCCTCCTGATCCGTCCGGTGGGCTCGGCTCGCCGCAGGCCCCAAGCCCGCTCGCGGAGCTCCTGCGGATCGCCCAGACCGGAGACCCCGAGCTCCGCGCGCGCGAGGCAGCGGTGCGACGCTTCCGCGCCGCTCTGGCATCCGCGCGACGCGCGGGCTTTCCGAACCCCCGCCTGGGCGTGGCTTTCGAGCGCGAGAGCGACCCCGGCGGCGCGCGCGCCACGATCTGGCGCGCCACACTGAGCGCGCCTCTGCCGCTCTGGCGCGGCAGCCGCCCGGAGAGCGTGCGCGCTCAGGCCGATCTCGACGTGGCCGTGGCAGAGGTCGGGGCGCGCAAGCGCACGCTGGATGCGCGGATCCGGCGAGCGGCCGAGGCTGTGGAGTCAACCGCGAGACGCATGCGCATCTACGGCGCCGAGGTGATACCGACCCTCGAGAAGAACCTGACTCTCGTGGAGAAGGCCTTCGAGCTCGGCGAGATCGACATCACCCAGGTGCTCGTCGCGCGCGAGCGTTTCCTTCGCTCGCAGCAGTCCGCGCTCAACGCCTACGAGGAGTACCATCGAGCGCTGGGAGCGCTGGAGAGTGCCGTCGGCACGGAGCTCGAGTCCGCCTCACAGCACGCGGCTGAAGCGGGGACGCAGTGACGGCGCGGCGGAGATCGGTCGTGCTGGCAGTGGCGCTCGCGATGGTCGGGTGTCGTCAGGTCGCGCATACCGAGGAAAGCAACCACGGCCCTGAAAAGGACAAGTCGGCCGCCCACAAGGACGAGAAGGAAGGCGCTCACGCCGAGGGCGAAGTGCATCTGTCGGCCGCAGCCGTAGAGCGAAGCCGGATCCGGGTCGGCGAGGCAAAGCGCCAGGCGCTCGAGGGCGTGCTGCACGTCCCGGCGGAGGTGAGGCTGGATCCCGACCGCACCGCGCACGTGACGCCGATTGTTCAGAGCCAGATCACCGAGGTAAAGGTCAAGCTGGGTGACCAGGTCAAGAAGGGCCAGCCGCTTGCGGTGCTGAAGAGCGTCGAGCTCGGGGAGGCGAGCGCGGGCATCCGCAGTGCGCGAGCTTCGGTCTCGGTCGCCGAGGACAACATGGCAAGGCAGCGACAGCTCCTCGACGCAGGGGTCGGCGCCCAGAAGAGCCACGTGGAGGCCGAAGGCGAGCTTCGCAAGGCGAAAGCCGCGCTGTCGGCTGCACAGACGCGTGCCAGCATCTACGGCGGCGCCGGCGGCGGGGTGGTGAAGAGCCCCCTGGCCGGAACGGTGATCGAACGCCATGCGACCGCCGGCGAAGTGGCGTCGCCCGACCGCCCTCTGTTCGTCGTCGGGGACGTGTCACGGGTCTGGATCGTCGGTCGGGTCTACGAGAAGGACGTCGGTCTGATCAGAGCCGGGCTGTCCGCCACGGTCAGGCTTCACGCGTACCCGGCACGTGCTTGGACGGCGGAGGTCGACTTCGTGTCCGCGGTCCTGGACGAAGCGACGCGTTCAGCGGAAGTGCGCATGACGCTGCCCAACGACGAAGGGTTGCTCAAGCCAGGCTTGTTCGGCACGATCGTGCTCGGGGCTCCGGACGCCGGTGTTTCTCCGGTCGTTGTCCCCGAGAGCGCGGCCCAGGAGCTCGAGGGCAAGACCGTGGTCTTCGTGCCCGCGGACGAGCCCAACGCGTTCGTCGCGAAGCCCGTGGTCATTGGCGCTCGCGCCGATGGCTGGGTCGAGATCCTCAGCGGGCTCGCTGAAGGTCAGAAGTTGGTCGTCGAAGGCGCGTTCACGCTGAAGTCCGCTGTGCTCGCGGCCGAGCTCGGAGAGGGGCACGCGCACTGATGCTCGAGCGAATCGTCTCCTTCTCCGTCAAGAACCGCCTGCTGGTGGTCTTCGGCGTCTTGCTCGTCGCGGCGCTCGGGGTTCGCGCCGTACAGAAGCTTCCGATCGACGCGGTCCCGGACGTCACCAACGTCCAGGTCCAGGTCCTGACCACGGCTCCGGCGCTCGGGCCTCTGGAGGTCGAGCAGTTCATCACCTTTCCGGTCGAGGCCGTGATGAGCGGGCTACCCCGCGTCGAGCAGATCCGCAGCGTCTCCCGCTTTGGGTTGTCCGCCGTGACCATCGTCTTCGAGGAAGGGGCCGACATCTACTGGGCACGGCAGCTCGTGGCCGAACGGCTCGCGGCCGCGCGCGAAGCCATTCCAGCAGGCTACGGCAGCCCAGCGCTCGGGCCGACCACGAGCGGGCTCGGCGAGATCTACCAGTTCGACGTCCGCGGCGATCCCATGTGCGCGCCGGGGACGGACACGCCTGACTGCTTCACACCCATGGAGCTTCGCACCATCCTCGATTGGTACGTGGCGTTCCAGCTCCGTGCGGTGCGAGGGGTGGTCGAGGTGAACACCTTCGGCGGAGAGCTCAAGACCTACCAGGTGTCCGTCGATCCCAACCGGCTGAGCGCCCTTGGACTGTCGCTGGAGGCGGTCTTCCATGCGCTCGAAAGGAACAACGCGAACGCCGGCGGCGCTTACATCGCTCGCGCGGGCGAGCAGGCCCTGATCAGGGGTGAAGGCCTGGTACAGAACCTGGACGACATCCGCGGTATCGTCGTGACCACCCGTTCCGACGGGACTCCGATTCGGATCGGGGACCTCGGCAGCGTCGGTCTCGCGCCGCAAGTTCGGCAAGGAGCGGTCACTCGCGACGGGAAGGGTGAAGCGGTGGTCGGCATCGCCATGATGTTGATCGGCGAGAACTCCCGAGAAGTCGCCGGTGCGGTGCGGGCGAAGATCGACGAGATCCGGCCCACGCTGCCCAAGGGCGTCACGATCGATGCCTTCTACGACCGGACACAGCTCGTCGACCGCACCATTCGCACCGTGGCCACGAATCTGATCGAGGGCGGCGCCCTGGTGATCGTCGTGCTTCTGCTCTTGCTGGGAAACGTGCGTGGCGGGCTGCTCGTCGCGTCCGCGATCCCGCTCAGCATGCTGGCGGCGTTCATCGGCATGCGGACCCTCGGGGTGTCGGGCAACCTGATGAGCCTCGGCGCGCTCGACTTCGGTCTGATCGTGGACGGCTCGGTCGTGGTGGTCGAGAACGCCGTGCGTCATCTCGCCGAGCGGCGCTCGCGCGGGGCAGACGTGCCCGCTGCGGTCCAGGCGTCGGCCAGGCAAGTGGTGCGCCCCGTGACCTTCGCGGTGGCGATCATCATGATCGTCTACATCCCCATCCTGGTGCTGGAAGGCATCGAAGGAAAGATGTTCCGACCGATGGCGATCACGGTCGTGCTAGCGCTCGCGGCGTCGCTGGTGCTCGCACTGACCTGGATGCCCGCGGTCGCGTCCTGGGTGTTTCGAAAGGGCGTATCGGAGAAGGAGACATGGCTCATTCGCAAGCTCTCACGAGTGTACGAGCCGTTGCTTCGGAGAGCGGTCGCGCGGCCGAGGTTGACCGCCGGTCTTGCCGTGGGCGCGTTCCTCGCGTCGCTCAGCGCGATTCCATTCCTGGGCGCCGAGTTCGTGCCTCGTCTGGACGAGGGCACCATCGCGATCCAGTCGATTCGGTTACCTTCCGTGTCGCTCGAGCAGTCCATCGAAATGAACGCGCGGATGGAGCGGGCCCTGCTCGAGCGCTTCCCGGACGAAGTGACGACGGTCGTCTCCAAGACGGGGCGTGCCGAAATCGCAACCGACCCGATGGGCGTGGACGTCTCCGACGTCTACGTCATGCTTCATCCTCGCGACCGCTGGAAGCGCGCCACTGACCAGGCTGGCCTGGTCGCCGAGATGGAGAAGGTCCTGCGAGACGAGGTGCCGGGGCAAAACTACTCGTTCTCGCAGCCGATCGAGCTACGGACCAACGAGCTCATCAGCGGCTTCCGCTCCGACGTCGCGATCAGCGTGTACGGCCAGGACATGACCGAGCTCAAGCAGATAGGCGATCGGATCGCGGGGGTCCTGCGCGACGTGCCAGGCGCTGCTGACGTGAAGGCCGAGCAAGTGGCGGGGCAACCCTACGTACGCGTGATCGTCGATCGCAAGCGCATCGGTCGCTACGGCATCGACACGCAGAGCGTGCTCGACGCAGTCGCCGCTCTCGGCGGGCACTCGGTGGGTGAGGTCTTCGAGGGGCAGCAGCGCTTCACGCTGCAGGTACGCCTCGACGAGAAGACCAGGAGCGACGTCGATGCGCTCGGCCGCATCCCGATCGCCGCGCCCGGTGGCGCGCTCGTGCCGCTCTCGCAGCTGGCCGAGATCAAGGTCGAGCAGGGACCGGCGCAGGTCAGTCGCGAGCGTGTACAGCGGCGCCTGACCGTGGAGGCGAACGTGCGCGGGCGCGATCTCGCCGGATTCGTCACGGAAGCCGCGCACCGGCTGCAGGAAGCTCGGGCGGTCCCGTCCGGCTATTTCGTAGAGTGGGGCGGGCAGTTCAAGAACCTGGCCGAAGCGTCCGGGCGCCTGGCGGTGGCCGTTCCGGTCGCGCTGCTCCTGATCTTCTTGCTGCTCTACATGACCTACGGATCGTTCCGCCCCGCGCTGATGATCTACGCGAACATCCCGATTGCCGCCACGGGCGGCCTCGTCGCGCTGACGATCCGCGGCATGCCGTTCTCCATCTCGGCCGGCGTGGGGTTCATCGCGCTGTTCGGTGTCGCCGTCTTGAACGGAGTGGTCCTGATGTCCCACGTGCTCGAGATCCAGGGGCGGTGCGAGACTACCGTCGAGGCTGCCATCGCCGGGGCTCGCACGCGGCTTCGTCCCGTGCTGATGACCGCGCTCGTGGCGTCGCTCGGGTTCGTGCCGATGGCGCTCTCGAGATCCGCGGGCGCCGAAGTGCAACGCCCGCTCGCGACCGTGGTGATCGGCGGGCTGATCACCTCCACGCTCCTCACGCTGCTGGTCCTTCCGGCCGTGTACGCCTGGCTCGGAAGGGTCGCCGCGGGGCCTCCAGAAGACGGGGTCACGTCCTGACGCGGCCAGCTCGACGAGAGCTGGGCCGTGGTGCGGCACTCTTTCGGCGGGAGCGCTGGCGGCGCGGCTGCGCGGCAGCCGGGATTGGCGCGCCTCGAGTGCGCGCGAAAGCGTCGAGCGCTTGACGGAGCCGTGAGGGCTGACAGGAGGCTGGCCGTCGCTCGGTGGGGCACGAGTGGTATGCTGCCCCCTGTGCTTCGATCGAGCTCCGTGGCCGTCTCGCTGGCCGCCCTCGCGTGTGGCCCGAGCCCAGAGGCGTCCGGCGAACAGCCGCAAGGCGTCGAGGTCCAGGCGGGCTGGTACTACTCGCTCAACGAGCCGTTACGGCTCTGCACCGACGGTGGGACGTTGCCGCTGCGTCCCGCTCCGCAAGGAGGGCATTGGGCCTTCGTTGCGGCGCGGGTGCACGGGATCAGCGACGGCGAGGTCGAGGTGAAGGCACGTTTCTATGACGCGACGAGCGGAGAGCTGGTGTTCGCGGACCGACGAGTCGGAGAGGTGGGCCCGTCCAAAGGCGCCCCCGGGTACGTCGAGCCGGACCTGGACCTCCGCGGCGCGATCGTGCACGTGCCAGCTTGCCCGCTGAACGATGCGCTCCCGGTGTTCCGCCGCCCCCTTCGCCTCGTGCTCGAGGTCACGGGCAGGCGGCCCCAGGCGGCGAGCGGAAGCACGGAGCTGGTGGTGACGCCGGATTGTTCGGCAGGCACGCCTGGCGAGATCGCAGTCTGCGAGTGCGAGTGCTCTCCGGACTACGACCCCGGCAAGTGTTACTGAATGACGGCCGACCGAGCCAAACCTGACCTAGAAGCAGTTCACGTCGTCGGCCTTCGGATAGTAGTACGCGAAGATGTTGCAGTGCTCGGCGCGATCGACGACTCCGCCAAACGTGTAACAACAGTCCGGCTGCGCTCCCGGGTTCGCCTTCTGGTCCATTGCGTTCAGGCCGTCGCACCCGATCGACGGCGGCGGCGGAGCCCACTCGTATGCGCACGTGTACCAGATCCCCGCACCCGCCGGCACAGCGAGGTCGAGGTCGGGGGACTTCATCATCGGCGGCTCGTCCCAGCTCTCGGAGCTGTAGAAGCGCGCATCCGGGGCGGGTTGAGACGATGAAGTGCCGTTCCACGCGAACATGTCGAAGGACTTCCCGCGGCTGTGGAAGTGGGCATTCGCACCGATGATGCTCACCGGCTGAGGGCTGTTGAACTGGCAACTTCCACTGAACTTCGGCGTTGGATTCGACTGACAGATCCGGATCGACTGCTTCGTGGCGAAGAGCGTGCCGAGCTGGTGCACGAGGTCTTCTTTCGGCATGTTCCAGAAGTTTACCTCGACCTCCGCGCCGCCCGGAGTGGCTTGCGTGGTCGCGTTCACGTAGTGGGTCTGGAGCATCAGCCACTCGTCGGGCATCAGTTCATTGCCGACCCCGTCCGGGTAGGTCCAGTCGAAATTCTCGTCGTTCTGCGAGTTCGCGAGCAGCGGCCAGTCTGCCCAGTTTGGGCTCTTGAAGCACTCTCCCACGCCGTCCGCGGCCTTCTGAACCGCGCCGTTCGCCGGATCGAGTCCGACGATGGTGCGCACGCGGAAAATGTTCATGTGGTGGCTGCCATCCCTGAAGGCGATCTCCGTGCGATGCAGCACGAACGAGTCGTCCTCGGGTAGGCCCGCGAGCTTGTTGAGCTCTCGAATCTGGAAGAAGTGGCAGTTCTGGATTTCCGCGCCGGCTGGCACCTCGAACTCACCCGTCGAGAGCTGGACTCCTTTTCCCTGGGGAGGTGGCACGAGCAGCTCTCCCGACTGCGGCTCTTCGTCGCTGCCGCCACATCCGACTACGGTCAGTCCGAAAACGACAGCCCATCCAAATTGCGATCTCGTCATCAGGGACCTCCGAGCGGGTCGACCCAGATCCGGGCCATCTCGCCCAGAGTACCACCGGATCCGCCGGCCCTCGCTGGAAAGCCGCAAACCGGCGGATCTCAGTGTTGCGCGCCGCACTTCGCGAAGTAGTAGTTCGGTTCGCACTCGCACAGGCACTTCAGATAGCGCGAGCCCTGCGCGCAGGTGGGTATGACCCTGACGCTGACCGAGCCGCTGCGTGCCTCCACCTCGGGGTCGCTCATCTTCAGGTTCAGGATCCACTCGACGCCGTTGACCGGCCGCGTGCCGTAGTTCGGGCAAGGTACGAGGTGGGAAAAATTGGAGCTGCTCTGGAAGTCTGGCTCTATGTCACCCGAGCCGTCCGCACTCTCGACAACCTCTATCGCGCGCGCGTCCGAAACCAGAGCCTGTCCGTCCTCGGGGTTGACGAGCTCGGACGCGACTCGCGCGGTCCCAGGCGCGAGGCCGCTGGCGCGGGCGCCCACGAACATCGCGTAGCCGCCCTGCGATGCGAACCGAACAGTGATGGGGTCGCCGGCCGAGAGGAGCGTGATCGGGAACGTCTCTGCTTTGTAGTACCCGGGCCGGAGCACGACCGGATCCCAGGATGTCGCGCCGCCGGAGTCGCCGTTCGAGTCCGGGTCTTCCTTGCCTGCACGCGCCGTGCATGCAGGCAGGCCCGTCGAGAGGGCAATTGCGAGCAATCCGAGGCGTCGCACGGCAACAGTCTATAGCTGCTCGCCGCGGATCACACGGGGTCGGCTCGGGTTCCCCCCGATGGCCGGAGCCAGCGGTGCGGTGTGGAGAATGCCATGTGCTGTGCAAGCCGCCGAGGCAGATTGGCCGGTTCCCCCGGTTCCTGGTCAGAATGTCCTGCCCGAGGAGCGTCGACCACCTCCGCCCGCGCCCGTGGACAGTGCCGCGCCGGTGGAGAACGTGGACAGGCCCGCCGACGAGCGCCCTGCGAAAAGATCCGCCGCATGTGGCGGGCCTGTCCACGTTCCCCACCGGCGCTTGGAAAACTCGCTGCGCGAGTTTCCCACACTGCCCACCGACTCGACGACGACGACGAAAGTGATTTCTCTCCGGTCCCAGACCGGAACAATGCGGCCGGGCGCAGGCGTTTGACCGCCCGATTCGATTGATAGACGATGCCCATCAATGCCGGGCGGCGAGCCGATCACGCTGAAAGAGGTCCAGCTCCGCCTCGGTGTGCCTCAGCACGTCCTGATCCACCTCTGCGAGAAGGGCGTGGTCGAGCCCGACTTCGCTGAGACCTCCGGTCGCGGCAAGCGACGGGAGTTCTCGGAGCGCAACGCGTTCGAGTTCGGGGTCGCGCTCGCTCTTCGGCGCCTCGAGCTCCCGGTGGCGACAGCCGCGCTCGTCGTGCGACTCTTGCGCTCGTTCGCGAGGGCAGTCGCGAAGACCTCGCCCGGATTCGCCCTGCCGGTCGCGCTGGTCGAGAGGGACGTCGGCCTGGCGGTTCACCTCTACGACGGCGATTCGCTGGTTCTGGCCGCTACCGGGGCCGGCTTCAAGAAACCGCTGCTGCTGACCGCCCGGCTCGCTGGGCCTGCGCGCGTCGCCAAACTTGATCGGCTGCCCAAGCAGTACGAAGCACACCTCGACGTGAACCTGACAGCGATCGCTCGACGAGTCACGAAGCGCTCTTGAGTCAGAGACCCAGCGCGATCCGCCGGGGGGGGGGCTGGCAGTCGCGGTCGCTGGCTTGCTGGCTTTTGCTGGACGGACTGAGTGCAGGCGCAGGACCGCGCTCGCTTCGGAGTGCACGTCGCCGACGACCTCATAGAACACGCCGTCGACGAGCCCGGGCGCGCGGCCGAGTGGTGATCCGTCCGCTGTGCGCAGCTCCACGGCGGTCACCACGGGCGAGTCGACCTCGAGCTCGGCCTGCGCTCGCTGGCACGCGAGCAGTCGAGGAGCAGCGGAGCAGGGTCGGCCAGCGAAATTACACTCCCGGAATCCAGTCGCCGCCCACCTCGAACCCGAAGCGAGCGACCCGCAAGCGCGGCGGGCCGAGCGTGAACCGCGGCGATCGTGGTCCACGCCGGCTCCGCCGCGCCCGGTTGGCCATCCGGTGCGGCGGCGCAAGCGCAGGTTGCAAAGCACGCTCGGGCCTTCGGAAGCGTGGCGAATCTCATGCCGGAGTTCCTGCGCGAGTGTGGTGGCTCAGCGGCGGGCGAGGCAATCGGCGGGCGATGTGTCGCTCTTCTGCTCCGATGGAAATCAACTTCATCCGTCGTTGTCGGGCCTGTGGTCAGTGTGGAAAACTCGGAGAGTTTTCCAAGCGCCGGTGGGGAACGGTTGGCGATCACGCGTTGAGATCTCGTCACGCCTTCCGACGTTCTCCACCGGCGCGGCACTGTCCACAGGCCTCTTGGCATCGAGAAAAGCCTTGACCCGATAATAGACGATGTCTATTATCGACGGGTGGGCGCTGCGGCCAATGCGAAGAAGCCCGAGAGCGATGGGGCGCTCTCCGAAGAGATGATTGCGTTCGTGGATCATCTTGCGGAGCTTCTCGCCGCGGAGTTCGTGAGCGCCATGAAGGAGGACGACGATGCGGGCGGCGGTGTATGCGAGGTACTCGAGCGAGAACCAGCGGGAGCAGAGCATCGAGGATCAGATCCGGGTCTGCCGGGAATTCGCGAAGCGTGACGGGATCAGCGTCCTCGAAAACCACATCTACTTCGACGAGGCTCAGTCGGGCTCGGTCCGCTCGCGGCCGGGGCTCGAAGCGCTGAAGCGGGCCGCCGAGGACAAGCAGTTCGACGCGGTC
>Ga0154020_10003377_pt1 | contig 19208 bp, 9 predicted proteins | sample Klosneuvirus_201_FD_109709 | JGI IMG/M metagenome (GOLD analysis project Ga0154020, IMG submission 109709) | Active sludge microbial communities from wastewater, Klosterneuburg, Austria - Klosneuvirus_20160825_MG | ecosystem: Engineered > WWTP > Aerobic digester > Activated sludge | place... | reverse complement strand
GCCGACGCGGAGGAGATCGGCCGAGGCCTGGCTCACCACGGCGTCGACGTCGAGGTTGCCGTTCGTTGCGATGATGTGGCCGCTCGAGAAGTCGAGCTGGGTGTCGCCCTTCACCCGGCCCCGCTCGATCTTCATCGCGCCTTCGCCGGTCTGAAGCTCCAGGTTCGAGATGCTCGCGTCAAACTGCGGCACGCTCCCCCGGAGGCGCTTGACGTCGCCGTCCGCCAGCTGGAGCTCTCCCCGAAAGCCCGTTCGTCCGAGCTCCACGGGCGAGCGGCCCCCGGACTTGGACTTCACCGCGAGCCGGGCCGAGCTCAGCGAAGCGTCGACGTCGGGCAAGTTGAGCGTGACCTCCGTCTTCGCTTGGCCCTTGGTCGGCATCAAGGAGTTGACGCTGATTGAGCCTCCCTTCGCCGTGAGTTGCTCGAGCGCGAGGTAGCCGTCGCCCTCCTGTTTGTGCACGAGGCCGTCGGCGTGGAGATCGAGGTTCTTGAGCTCGGTCTTCACCTTCTTGCCGCTCAGGCGGTCCGAATACTCGAGCCTGAGGTCGGCCGTGCCGCGCAGGTTCTTGAGCGCGAAGTCTTGGCCGTCGACGTCGAAGCGCTCGATGTCGAGCTTGCCGCTCACCACCATCGACTTAGGCGTGCCCTCCACGTCGAGCCGCGTCGCCGGTCCCGTCTTGATCTTGCCGATCGGGAGCGCCAGCTCGGTCCCGGGGTTGAGCTCGGCGTCCTTGAGGCTCACTCGAGCGTACTCAGGCTGGAAGGGGCTCTTGCCGCCGCTCCCTTCGGTCTTGGAGAGCGCGTCGATGAGATCCGAGACCTTGGGGGCCGATCCATCCTTCTGCTTGAGATCCGCCAGCGAGGCGTCGGCCCAGCCGCCGACCTTGGCGGTGAGCTGCTGGTCCTTGTCGAGCACGATGCCCTTGGCCGTGATCCAGGCGCGCCCATCGCCCGCGCGCGAGAAGTCACCCTCGAGCTTTTGGATGCGCCCGTCCTTCACCTCGGCGGTGAGATCGAGCCGGGTGCCAGGCTCGAAGTCGACCGCCTTGATCCCCGCGCCCAGGCGCCCCTCGACCGGGATGCTGAGCTTCAAGCTGCCGTTCTTCATGTTCTTGGCCATGGCCAACGGATCGAGATCCCCGTGCACGTTCCCGACCCCGGCGAGCTCGGCGGCGCTCGTCGCCTTCAGCTTCTCGGGGCTGAGCACGCCCTCTGGGGCGTCGATAGCAGTGGTGGCGGGGGCGCGTTCGGCGCGCGGGGTTTCGGCCGGAGCCTCGGCCGCCCCGGTGGAGACCGCCGAGATTTTGCCCAGCTTTGCGTCCAGTCCCACGTCCACGCCGCGCAGACGCAGCGCGCCATCCGAGGTCATCGACACGTCCTCGACCGTGATCTTGGTCTTTCCGGTGGTCCCCGACGACTCCACCCGCACGCCATCGCGCGGCGGCCCTTCCTGGCCATGCGCGCTCATCACGCCTTCTGCTTCGAGCTCCAGGCGCCCGTGCAGCTCAGCTTGCCCGTCGGTCGACACCCGCAGACCTTGCACGTCGAGGTGAGCTTGCGTTCCTTTGTTGAGCTCCACCTCATAGTCGCCGCTCTTGATGCGGCCGTGGCTGACCTGCGCATCGATCGTGCTGCCGGGCCCGACGTCCATGGTGACCTGGCCGTTGCCTGCGCTGTAGCTGGCCTGCTTGAGGCTGAGCTTCATCTTGGATCCCTGGTCCAGATCCAAGGAGAGCTTGTCGCCGCCGGGGGCGATCGTCCCTTCGTTGGCGTTCAGCGCGACCTGGGCGTCGGCGTTCTCGAAGCGAACCTCGCCGCCGCCGATCTTGAGGTCGGTCTGGCCTTGGATGTTACCGTCGCCGGTGGCCCGCACGCCGGGCAGATCGACCTTCGCGCGCTCGATCCCCGCGTCGACCCGCACGTGGGCGTCGAGCTCGAAGCCCTTGGTCTCGTCGACCGACAAGCTGCGCACGCTCCCCTCGAACTTCGAGCCCTTCTTGAGGTCGAAGATCGTGGAGCCCTCGGGACCAGCGGTGTGGAGCTTGAGCTCGTCGATCTCTCCCTTCACCGCCAGGTCTCCGGTGATGCGCAGGCCCTTCTTGCTGTCGAGCTCGACCTTTCCGCTGCCTTGGACCTCGGTCCGCGCGAGATCGGCGGAGAGGCCGCTCGCTTCGCCGCGGTAGTCGTCGAGGCGTACGTCGAGCTTGGAGGCGTCGATCGTGGCGGAGAGCTGACTCGCCTTGGTGTCGACGCTGAGCGCGACCTCACCGGTGGCCTTGGCATGGTGAAGATCGATGCTGGCGCCCGCGTTTTCGGACTGGAGCCCCTTGACCTCGAGGTCGCCGCGGAAGCTCCCGTCGACCCGGATGCGATCCTTCGAGACATCGAAGGAGGTCTTCAGATCCTGGGCGTTCGCGCGCAGCTCGGCCACGCCGTCGGCGTCCGGCACGCTGAGCTTGGCGTCGGCGGTCTTCGCTTCGATCTGCCCTTGCACCCGATGATCGGTGACCGTGCTCTTTCCGCTGGGTGAGAACCGCGTCGCGAGCTCGATCGTGCCGTCCCTCAGCTTCACGCCGCCCAGCGCGAGGTGGTCGACGTCGGTCCCGGCCTTTCCTGGGGTTTGGGCCCGGATCTGCTGGAAGTCCCCGCTCAGGTTCGCGAGCTTGGCATTGACGTCGTAGCCTCCGCCCGCGGTGCGATCGGCGCTGACGTGTAGATCCGCCGAGCCTGGTCCGCCCGCGAGCTCGAGCCCGTCCTGCTGTACGGTGATCTGGCGCAGGTTGAGGTGCCCGTTGAGCTCGGCCTTCTTCGCGTCGCCTTTGAGCTCGAGCTTGCTGCCCGGCCCCACGTCGACCTGGGCGGATCCGAGGTTGAGCCGCCCGTCTTTGAGCTTCACGTCTCCGGCGCCGAAGGTCAGGCGCTCGGTGTCGACGAGGCCGTCCGGGAGCCCCGAGGCCTTGCCCGGCTTGCCGCTCGGGGCCGCGAGCCCGCGCACCGTGGTCTCGAGATCGAGGTTCGTCTTCTTGGTCAGCCCGACGTCAAAGAAGTGCCCGAGGTCCGCCTTGAGCTTGCCCTCGCCCTTCTTGTCGCCCTTCACGTAGGTGCCGTTGCCGGTGATGCCGAGCGGGCCCTTGAGCGGCGGATCGATCGTCATCTTGGTGCCGAAGCCGTCTTTGACCGGGACGATCTTCCCGTCCTTCACCTCGACGTCGACGCGGGCCTTGGTGTTCGGCTGCACGGTGACCTTGACGCCGCCGATCTCGTAGCGGCCCTCCTTGAGCGGGACCTCGAGCTGGACGTGCGCGTCCTTCACGCCGTCGAGGAGGCTGAGGCCATCGACGCCTTTGAGCTCGGTGGGGACGACGTCGGCGGCCGCGGTGGTGACGGCGCCGCGAAGGCGGTCGGAGTCGATTGGGTTGATGCCGCGCCGGGTGTTCTGGAGGGCGCGCTGGTTGCGTGCCAGGGCAGTGAGCTCCGGGTCGCCAGCCGGGAGCGCCTCGGCGCCGTCGGTGGAGACCGCGACCTGTGGGGTCCAGGGCTCGCCTCCGAAGTTGTCCTGCTGGGCGGCTTGGGCCGGGAGCGCTGCGGGCTTGGGCATGACGGGAGGCCGCACGAAGACCGGGATTTGGGGGCGGGGCGCGGCGTCTGGAACTCTGGTCATTCGGCAGCCCTCCGGGGCGCGCGGCCTCCGAGAGCAAGCCCCATGCCCGTCGCGATAAGTCACCCAATCGACGGGAGCCCTGAGTTGTTCGAACGCCACTGCCGCTCGCGGGCGTCGCGGCCGGGAGGGTCACACCGCCTGGCCTGCGCGGAGCGGAGCGGGCGCTGATCTGCGGTCGCTGCGCTGGCCAGCCGAGCTCGACTTGAAACCTTCGGTGGTTCCTGGCCACCTGCTTGCGTGAGATCTGCCTTAGCCCTGTGCCTTCTCCTCTCCGGCGTCGCCTGTACCGCTCGAGCCCCCACCCCGGAGAAGGGCGCGCCCGCTGCTCTGGAGAAGCCGTCCGCTCCTGCGCCTGCGGTGCCTGCGACCTCGCATTGGGAGCTCGAACCCGAGAATTCGTCGATCACCTTCGTGTGCAAGCACGTGTTCACCAACGTGCGCGGGATGCTCCAGCGCCCCTCCGGCACCCTCACGATCGATGACGCCGCGCCCGCCAAGTCTCAGGTCAAGGCCAGCGTCGCCGTCGAGACGATCAGTACCGGCGTCGAGGAGCGCGATACCCACCTCAAGAGCGCAGACTTCTTCGACGCGGCGAAGTTCCCCGAGATCAGCTTCGCCTCGACCAGCGTGAGCAGCGCGGGCGGCGGCGCTTTCAAGGTGACGGGCGACCTGAGCATGCATGGCGTGACGAAGCCGGTGACGCTCGCGGTCACGGCCTCGCCGCCGTTCAATCACGCCGGAGGCATCCGCCGCGCGATCGAGGCTTCGACCACCGTCAACCGCAGGGACTTCGGGCTACAGTGGGACTTTCCGGGCGAGGGGACCGGGGTCGTCGTGGGAGACACGATCAAGATCAGCATCGACGCGGAGCTGGTGCTGCTTCCTTGAGGGTTGGGCTTCCGACGAAGGCGTCGCCTCGTAAAAGGTCATAGATGAGCACTTAAAGGCGCATTGACGTGATATAAGATCACAAATGAGTCTTTCTGCGGATGGGCTCGAGCCGCTCCCGGAGACGCTGGCGGGCGTGGGGGCGCGAGCTCGCGAGCTCCGGCTTTCGCTCAACCTGACGCGGGCGGAGGTCGCCGCGCGCAGTGGGGTGGGCTTGGCGACGATCGCGCGCTTTGAGCGGGCGGGCCAAGCGACCCTGGAGAACGTGCTGCGCGTCGCGGTGGTGCTGGGGGCGGAGGAGGGCTTTCGGGCCTTGTTCGCGAGGCCACGCTACCGGACCATCGATGAGGCCTTCGCTCAGGAGGCGACCAAGACGCGAAAGCGGGCGCGGAGGGCCCGGTGAGCATCGAGCCCATCCGGCAGCTCAACGTCTACTATGAGCCGCGCTCAGGGGTGCGCACGCGCGTCGGGCGTCTCGCGCGACCCGGCCACGAGATCTTGTTCGAGTACGACGCCGACTTTCTGGCTCGGGGTCCGGAGCTCTCACCCTTTCGCCTTCGGAAGGCCACCGGCGTGTTCACCGGGCGCCCGGAGCGCTTTGAGGGCTTGTTCGGGCTCTTCGATGACAGCCTGCCGGATGGCTGGGGCCGCCTCTTGCTCGACCGTCGAGCGATCAAGGCCGGAGCTTCGCCGCGCTCGCTCGGTCCGCTCGACCGGCTGGCGTACATCGGAGCTCGGGGCATGGGCGCGTTGACCTATGAACCGGAGATCCCGCAGGAGCAGCCGACGGTCGTCGACCTGGTCGAGGTCGCCGCCCAGACCAAGGTGGAGGTGGAGCGCCTCTCCCGCGCTGAGCTCGAGCGACTATTCATGATCGGCGGTTCGCCCGCCGGAGCCCGGCCCAAGGCTATGGTGCAGATCAGCGAACGGAGCCCCACCTTGCTCTTCGGCGGGCAGAGCAGCGAGCCGGGCTATGTGCCCTACCTCGTGAAGTTCCCGGCCCCGCTCGACCCCAAGTGGATCGCGCCCATGGAGCTCGCGTACATGCGGATGGCCCAGGCTGCAGGTATCGAGGTGCCCGAGGCGCTTCTGTTGTGCCGCACCTCGCGCGAGCCAGGGTTCTTTGCGGTCAAGCGCTTCGATCGGGCTGAGCACCGCCGAATCCACCTGCACACGATCTGCGGTTTGCTCGAGGCGCCGCACATCTATCCCTCGATCGGCTATGACCAGCTGCTGGTGGCCACGCGATCACTGACGCGGGACGAGAGCGCAGTGGCCGAGATCTTTCGTCGGGCTTGCTTCAACGTCTTCGCGCACAATCGAGATGATCATTCGAAGAACTTCGCCTTCTTGATGGACGAAAGCGGGCAGTGGCGCCCGAGCCCTGCGTATGATCTGACCTACTCGGAGGGGCCCGGCGGACAGCATGCGATGATCCTCGCGGGAGAATCCGGTGATCCGGGCGAGGCGGAGCTGCTCAGGCTCGCGGAGAAGGTGGGGCTGCGCGGCGCAAGGGAGATCATCGACCGTGTTCGCGGCGCGGTGGTGCGCTTTCTCGAGTTTGCGGAGGAGATGCCGGCCGGTGCGCGGAGAGCGCTCGCACAGAGGCTGGGGGCTTCGGCTCCGCCGAAGAGGACGCGGAGGGGGAGGGGGTGAGCGGCGGTTGGCCCTTCGCATAGGTGTTTGATCTTCGGCTGATTTTCCCCTCCAAGCTTGCCCCCGGGTTACTTTTCCCCTGCTCCAGGTCATGAGACACAGCAGATGCTCGGCATTCGCTTTCCATGCCCGCTCGCTTGCTTGGTGAGCCTTCAGCTCGTCGCTTGCGGCGATCCTCGACCCGAGGCCTTGGTGCGGGGGGCTCCAATCACGGCGACGACGACGCCGGCCCTGAGCGAACCCTCTCTGGGTGCAGCAATTGAGGTGCTTACGGGCACCAACCCGGCGACAACAGTGGGAGGCGGAGTTGCCTTCTCTGCATGGCAGGTCGGGCTTCGGGCGACCATTCAGGCGCGGAGGGTACGGCTCGCTACAGGGGAGCCGCTCGATGCCCGGGGGATCGTCATCGACCAGTTCGGGCTCGATCACCCTGAAGACCCCAACCCCGAGCTTTGGCCGCAAGTCGCCTTTGATGGCCTAGGTACCTTCTTCGTCGTCTACGCATTGCCGTTGGATGGGTTCGGCCAAGGCCTGACCGTTGTGGCCCGTCGGGTACGAGCCAGCGACGGGGCTCTACTGGACCCGCAGCCGCTCACCGTGTCCGATCATCGGGCCAGTACACCTGACGTACGTGTTAGCTCGGGTGCCGGAACCGTGTTCATCACGTGGGAATCTCAGGGGCAGCCATTTGCCAGAGAGCTTCGCTACGATGGGGTGCTGGTCGATTCGCAAGATGTGCTGCTGACGCCGCCGCCGCTCCTGGGAGGCAGCGACCCTGTAGTCGCCCAGGCTGGGGCTGGGTGGGTCGTGACATGGAAGGCCGGGGCTCTTTGGTGCAGATATCTCGATTCTGCTCGCCAGCTCTTCCCGCCGATCCTGGTGCAGGATCTGGTGCAGGGCGTTGACGTCGTTCACGGAGTCGCGATGGCAGGGGATATCGCTCACGCATGGATCGTGTGGAGGGACCTCCGGGCGGGCGAGCAGTACTTTGCGGCAACTTATGATACACGGACTCAGGGGATTGATGCAGGTCCGATACCAGTCGTCACGAACACTGGGATCGTCCAACTATCAGACCAAATAGCTCCGGCGATCAGCACCGACGGATTCGGGAACGCGCTCATCGCCTGGACGATGCTGATTCCACCTGTCGATGCTCCATACTATCGGGCCTTCGTTCGACGGCTCGGGCCGGGCCTCGTTCCGCTCGACGGACCAGTCATCGATGGCGGTCAGATCATCGCTGACGAGCGCGGCAGCTCGGCGGTCTCGCTAGCGATGACTCAGACCCAGGCCTACGCGGTGTACTCCACCCGCCGAAACGATGGCCTGCAGGATGGTCTAGTCGGGCAACGACTCCTCCTCACGTCCTCGATCAGCTCGGAGGCCCCAGTGGACCTGATGAGGCGGTCAACCGACCAACGGTCGCCCTGGGTTGCCGCGACACCCGATAACTTCATGGTTGCCTGGGTTGATGCCGGCGGCGATGGGCACCCGCGGGGCGTCTACCAGCAGCGCCTGCGCACTTCCGACGGCCAGAGCCTGGATCGACTCCCAGTCCTCGTGACGAGCACCGTTCCCACGTGGTCCACAAACCCGCTTGCCTCCAACGGCACCGACTACGCGATCCTTCACTGGGATGGAGCCGCAGGTCTGTTTCTCCGGCGTGTCCAGGGACGGGATGGTGTGGTCCTCGGGGAGACGGCGCTCCCGGAAGGGGTCACAAGCGCGAGGCTCGCCTACGCGGCAGGAACCTATCTGGTATCGTTTTCAACCGATTGTCTCGGCTGCTGTCAGGGCTTCAACTGCGTGCGAGCTTACTACTCCCGAATCGACGCCGCATCGGGCGTGCTGCTCCAGCCCGACCGATCTCTCCTAACAACCGACGACTACATCTACGGCAACCCCCTGCTGACCTGCACCGCCACCCAGTGCTTGGCGTTTTGGGAGGGGCTCGACGCAGGAAGGCAATCGCGCTCGCTGCTGGCCAGAATTGACCCGCTGAGTGGGACTCTCTCGTCCACCACGACGATCGTCCTTCCGTTCCCGACTCCGACCAGCGCTCCCAGCGATGGTCATGCAGTACTCACTCTCTCTTGGGAGAACACCGGCCTGGTGGCGCACCGGGTCAGCTTTGAAGGGACCGTGCTAGACCAAAGCCCGATCCCTATCGAAGCCAACCCCGGAGGACCCGTGTCGGCCGTCTTCGATGGAGACGACTTTCTGGTGGCGACGACAAACCAAGCCCTGGGCGAGGGCCGCCTGATCCAGGTCGCTCCGGAAGGCGTCGTTCGCGGCGTGTACGTACTACCCTTTGGGCCGGGCTATTCAGATGCGACTCCGAGCATCGGCTCCGCCGCCAACCACGTCAGCCTCGTGGCCCAATCTACCCTTGAGCCGGGGCGGCCCGAGAACCTGAGCCGGCTCATCTTTCGCCTCTACACCACTCGGCTGCTCCCGGGTCGACCCTGCACTCTGGATAAGGACTGTGCATCTGGGTTCTGCGTGGACGGCGTCTGCTGTAACGAGGTTTGCGGCGGCGGCAACTCGGTCGACTGCATGGCCTGTAGCCTTCGGGAGGGGGGCCTGTTGGACGGCACCTGCGGCCCCCGGATATGCCGGGCGAGCCAAGGGACGTGTGATATCCCAGAGATGTGCACGGGAACGACGTCCGTCTGTCCAAGCGATCGGGTCCTGGAGGCTAGGTACCCTTGTCGCCCAGCGAGTGGTCCGTGTGATCTCGCAGAGGCCTGCGACGGCCTCAGCCCGAGCTGCCCAGCCGATACTAAGACTTCCACCAGCGTGGTCTGCCGCCGTGAGGCAAACAGTTGCGATCAGCCTGAGCTATGCGATGGCGTCCGGGATCAGTGCCCACCGGCCCTTTCGACCCCCTGCCCGGACGCGTCGGTCAGCGACTCCGGCGAGGGATCCGCCGATACTTACGTAGACGCGGGTACGTTTGACGACGCACCTCAGATCGACGCGGCCGTTGGCGATTCCTCATCCCAGGACAGGACTGAGACCTACGCCGACGCTGCCGCGGATGATCTGAGTGCGCCCGACTTGGATGGAACGGTGGACGCTTCGTCAGCCCACCCAGATGCAAACTCGGTGGGGCCTGCTCGCGAGCCCACCTCTTGCGGCTGCGCGACGGCGACCGGCGTCCCGGAGACCCGAGGGTGCGCGATGTTGCTCTGTGCCGTAGCGATCCTCCGGTTCATGAGGCGCAAGTGCTCATGAATCGGTCAGCAGGAGTCGGCGCGATTTGCATTGCGACGCGTCCAAGGCGATATAGCTTCGGCATGAGCGACTCGGCTTCCGACGAGCTGCTTGCCCTTCAGGCTCGAGATCCAGCCGCTCAGCGGGCATTCTGGCTGGCGGAGCGACCCCGCCTATTGACGATCTGTCTCCGTATCCTGCGAGACGCCGCTCAGGCCGAGGAGGTCGCAGACCAGGCGCTGGTCGACTTCATGTTCCGCCGTGTCATGCAACTTAATACTCCCGCGGCCGCTCGGACATATCTGAGACTCATGACGTCGCGTCTGGCAGTCCGGAGGCGTGACCGGCTACGGACCCAAGTGGATTTGGATAGCGCCACCGATCTTCTCCCGACTGCTGACCCGCCTGACGAAGAGGTCGACCGCACGCGGGCCAAACGTAGGGCCCAGCTCTGTTTTGGAAAGCTCGGGCTCAAGGCTCAGCGGGCGCTTCGACTGCGATATGGAGAGGGACTTACTCAGGCCGAGATCGGTACTCTCCTTGGAGGCTCAAAACAGTATATGGGCCGCCTGCTCCGGAAGAGTGTTGAGAAGATACGGGAGTGCATGAAAGCTTCGTTGCCGAGGTCCGAAATGGAGCGCACGTGAGCGAGGAAGAGCGCTTGGAGGCCCTCTTGCGTGAGGCCCTCACTCCAGAGGGGTTGCCGGAGGATGAGCACCGGGCGCTTCTGAGCCTCTCGGCGGCACTTTCCCAAGGCAAAGGGCTGGTAGGCATCGAAGGCGCAAGTGGGCTTGCACTGGAGCTGATCCGCGAGGCTGTCGTGGTGGAAGAGCCAAGACCGAGGCCATTGCAGCATTGGGGGCGGACGTTGGGGGCGTTGGCGGCGGGAGTCCTCGGAGCGCTCGTGCTGAGTCAATTCTTGCTTCGGACCTCCAGCGAACGACCGCTCCATCTCAAAGGCGGCGACGCGCTGGCCATCGGAGTGAAGCGCGCCGGCGCCCGGATCGAGCTTAAGAGACAGGAGTCCATCCGTGTCGGGGATGAAGTTGGATTCTTCTACACTGCTGCGCGTGCGGGATACCTCGCGATTCTCTCTGTTGGGGAAGACGGGACGAATACGGTTGTGTTTCCAGCTCAAGCGGATCAGATGGCCTTCGTTGAGGCCGGTGCTGGGCAGCCTGTTTCAGATGGCGCCGTGGCGGAGGCGGCTGAGGGTTGTGAGTTTGTCGTTGCGCTCTTCTCCGACGAACCGCTTCCGCTGGCGGCTGTAGCACCCGCCTTCCGGGTGGAGCGGCGCGGGCCAGAGTGTCGCCTCTGGCACTCCGTTCCGGGCTTGAGGACCATCGACACTTGGCAGGTGAGGCGTTGAGATGTTGATTGCGCTTCTCTCGCTCGCCGTTGCACAGGTTACGCCTGCGCCCTTGGCGATCCGTTACGCGATCGTCGTCGGAAGCGACGTAGGAACCGATCCCAACTCAGGCAAGCTACCGGCCCTCCTCCATGCAGAGGATGAAGCAGCGCTGCTTCATCGAAAGCTCTCTTCCTGCTGCAACTTCGCGTCCGAGGAGGGCCGAATGGTCCTGCTCTTGCGACCGACCCGAGCGGACCTTGAAACTGCATCGAAGGCCATCCGCGCGAAGATGGAAGAGGACGCTCGGGCGTTTGGCGCGGTTCGGTCCATGTTTGCCTTCTTCTTCACCGGTCATGGGCTCGATGGGCGAATCCTCCTGTCCGACGGGCCCGCCTCGCAGGCCGAGCTGCGAAGCCTGTTTGAGACGATCCACGCCGATCTTACTATCGGGGTATTCGACGCCTGCTTTTCAGGAAGCCTCACCGAGGACGTATTGGCCGAGAAGGGCTTGCGCCCGACTCCGGGATTCAATCCGCTTCAAGAACTTCCAGGGGAGATGCTGACGGCGGAGGGCAATATCTGGCTGGTCTCGAGCGGTCCCAACGAGTCGAGTTACGAAGACCAGGCCTTAGGAGGGGTGTTCACGCACTATCTGATCGAGGCGCTTGACTTGCCTACCGGTGGTGGGCCTGGCCTTTCCCTCGATCGAATCTGGAGCCACGCACAGCGTCAAACGTCCCAGTTCGCAAGCTCGAAGAGTCGGTCTCAGCACCCGGAGCGAATCGTCTCTAAGATGCGCGAGCAGTCTGTGTTGTACTTCTCTTTCCCGGAGGAGCGAACGTCCTCGTTGTCGTTTGGTCCTGGAGTCGAGGGAACCTTCCTCCTGCACTACGAAGATAGTCTCTATACGGAGGCTATCCTCAAGAAGAAGGGCGAGCCAAAACGGGTCATGCTCTACCCGGGCCGGGCTGTGCTTTCCGAAGTCAGCCAAGGAGCGGTGCTTGCCTCACGTACCCTGGTGTTGCTCGAGGACACCGAGGTGGCACTTGCCGACCCCGGCGCAAGCCAGTTGAACCCGCTCTTGTCCAGCAGAGTTGAGCAGCTGTGGCCCAAGGGCTTCGGCACCCAAGAGTTGCGCGCGGTCCGGGTCGATGGGCGCTGGAAACTAGATGTCGGCGCCAGCTTTGCGCTCGCTCTGGTTCCCGACGGGCGGCTGGCTGCGACCCAGTCGGTTGCGCTCGATATCGGGCTGCGGCGTGGGAGCTGGGTCTTGGAGGCTGGTCTTGGCTATGGGTTTCGCCGCGAAAAGTTCTCCTCGTGGGGATATCGGGTGGATGAACTAGCCCTTTTCGCTCGCGGGGGACTCGCCCTGAGTTTGACGGACTGGCTTGAGCTCAGTGGACTTCTCGGGCTCAGAGTGGCTCCTGCCTGGCAGCGCTATGAAGACGGCGCCGCCCGGAGCTTTGTGCTGGTGGCTCCGGACGGCGCACTGGGCCTGTCTTTCCGTGTCACCCCCTGGTTGGCGCTTCGCGCCGAGGTCGTGGGTGAGTTGCTTGGTGGTCCGGCCGCCGGACTGGAGGCCGGCTCGGCCTGGTCCATCGGCCTGGCAGCGCGAACCTCCGCGCGGATGGGGATTTGGTGATGAAGAAGCTCCTGCTGTTGATGGTCGTTGGGTTGGCGATGTCGTGTAGTCGAAAGCCATTCGCGGAGTGCCTCGCCAACACAGACTGCCTCCAAGGAAGTACGTGTCAGAACGGCGTGTGCGTAGTCGGGGATGCGGGTTTGGCTCTCGACGCCACGATTCTCGACGTTCCCCCGGTCGATAGCGGGGGGCCTGGCGAGGTTGACGCCGAGTTGGACGCGGCGGCCTTGGATGGAGCGCTGGATGGATCTCAGCCCGCACCGGATGCGACGCCGCCCGGGGACGCTCTTCCCGAAGACACCCTATTCGAAGATGCCCAGCCAGAGGTCGCCGACGCAGGATTCTCTGATGGGAGCTTCCCGGACGCAGCCCCAGGCCAGGATGCCTACCCGGGGCCAGCTCTGGAAGCCGACGGTTGCCCGGCACGGGTTTGCTATGGTGGCGGTGCTTGGTGCTGGGAGACGCCCAGGCCGGCTGGTCTCGCCGCAACCAGCCTGTGGGCCAGTGGGTCGACGGACGTGTACCTGATAGACGACAGCACATCCTTGATGCGCTACGGCGGAGTCGGGTGGTACCTCGTTCCGGATTGGCCAGGGCAAGGCTGGGCTGGGAAGTTTCACATTCGAGGTCGCGCCTGGAATGACTTCTGGGTGATCGGACCCCATCACGCAGTACATTTCGACGGGAATGCGTTTCAGGAAATGGCCGATCCCGGCGAGGTCCGGGACTTCTGGGTGGCTCCAAGCGGTATCGTCTTCCTGGCGAACGCGTCGCCACCCTATCTGGCTCAGTACGACGGATCGCGAACACGAGCGATTACGCTCCCTTCGACTGTCGTCGGAGCAGAGAAAATCTGGGGAACGAGTGAGTCCGATGTTGTCGCCGGAGTTATCGGTTTGGGCGGATCGCACTATCTCGCGGAGGACCGAGGCTCGGGCTGGACGGTTCGTCCGGAGGTTCTTCCCACTACTCCCGAAAGGGGCTGGTCAAGGACGTCCATTGATCGGTGGGTCTTGGGCAACTCCTATGTACAGCACAATGATGGTTCCGGCTGGAGGAGTCTTAATGTGCCACAAACGTACTACTACGACGGGTTTGGCACGGGGACCGACGAGGTCTGGATAGTGGGCTCGCAGGTCCTCAGCGGGCACGGCGAGCAGCTATCTCCTCGCCTCGCCCCTTCGGGGCACGACTACGTGCGCGGCTTTGGGATTGACTCAAACGACGTGTGGTTTGCGGGGAAAGGGGTTCTTGGGCACTGGGACGGTACTGTGATCACGGAGCGAAGTTGTGGCCTCCCGGTGACGTTCCGAGATGTGTGGGTCTACAGTTCGACGCTTGCCTGGGCCGTGGGTGAGCGAGGGCCGTACCTTGGAGAGATTGTGCTCAAGAAGGAGGGGGATACTTGGCGCGAAGTTCCACTTCCTCCGGGGACTAGATCTGTGCGCCGGATTCGGCCGAGGAGCGGACCCAACGATCTCTTCATCGTTGGTGACTACACGGTTCTTCACTATGATGGTCTCACCCTTTCCCCGGCGGTGTCGCCGGGAGCATCCGAGCCACCTTCGGGACCTTGGCGCGACATTGGCTTCTTTGGCGCGAACCAGTTCTTCCTATTTGGCGCCAGCGGAGACATCCCTCTGGCGTTGGATGTTTGCGACCCAAGCGGCTGTTTGATTTTGGGGGCGAACCTCCCATATAGCTGCGATATCGGGGAGGCGGTGGAGCGTGTTCCGGGTGAGTTTTGGCTGGCGTGCTCTAACGGGATCGTCATCGTTTGGTCGGTTGGAAACGGATTCAACTCTGAGCACGTCACTCCCATACGCGATGCGCTCCTGACGATCGCCAAGTCGAGCGAGAACCGGCTTTGGGCTGGAGGACTGGCGGGCCTGTTTGCCCTGACTCCCGCACCGAATCGGACGCTGACGTCGACTGTCGTCCCAGGAGTACCGGGAGGTGTCCGGGAGATCCGGGCGTTCGCCGATGACGACCTTTGGTTGGCGGGAGACTTCGGAGTTGGCCACTACGATGGGTCCCACTTCCAACTGGTGCCGATCAGCGACCTACCGGTGGGGCCAGTCAATACCATCGATGGAACGGGGGGGAGGGACCTCCTGATTGCGGCGCCAAATGGGCTGCTCCACGGGTCGGGCCCGTGAGGTCTCTCTGGCTGTGCGTAGCTTGTGACCCGATCACGGCGCGCCGCCCGGGTCACCCCCCTTCACCTTGCGCTCCGTCTCTTAGGACCGCGAGTGCGTCGAAAGGAACCCTCCGAACACTTGGATCTGGCGGCTTCACTTCGCTACTCCTCCTTGGTTGCTCCTCCGCCCCACAAGGGCCGGAGGTAGGACAAGGAACGCTGGGGCTCATCGCGCCTGCGGTTCTTACCGCAACAGCGCCCGTGGATGCGCCCGTGCTGCACGACGGATCCGCTTACCTGATCCCACGGTCGGCCGCGAACGCGGACTTCGCTCTGACGCTATGGATTGATCCTACGCCGCCCCGGCGAGAGCCGGCCACCGTTTGGGCACGGAGGTTCCGTCTTCACGACGGCTCTCTCGTTGATCGCATGCCTATTCGCGTCTTCGGTATGGAGAGGACGACTCAGGTGGCAGCGGCTAGGTCTTCCTCTGGAGCTTTCGTCATCGCGATGGACAGCTTCCCCGGAGCACCACGGCTCAGCTTTCGACGAATCGCGTCCGAGGGTGCGGTATCCAGTGTTCCCGGGTCGACCCTGGACACCGGGGGCTTCGTCAGCGACCTGGTCTTTGATTGCGGCCCGTCTGCTTGCCTCGCCGCTTTTCGCTCCTTGGAACTCTCGAGTTGCCGGACGTCGACGCTGGGTCGGGTGCTGAACGGGCCTGATGTCTTAGGTTCCTCCGCCGATGTCCCGCATGCTGTTCGGCACTACGGGGCTAGCTTCATACTCGTGAGCGTGGAGTCCTTCGACCGCGTGCTGTTGCGCCGCGTTCGCGCCTCCGACGGGCAAGTGGAGGGCGCGCCGCTCGAGGTTGTCGCCAGCACTCAACCCGGGGACCGCCTCTTGAACGCGGGGCTGTCGGTTCTCGGCGATGAGGCGGTGGTGAGTTGGGTCGACGAAGGATCCCTCGAGGTTCGAGCACAGCGCGTGGATCTAACTACCCTAACTTTGGTAAGGACCTGGGCTAGTATCGCAGGCCCCCCGGCCTACGCCCAGTCGATCGGAAATGATGGTGGTCAGTACCTCCTCGCTTGGGAAGACGGAAGGTCGGTGCCCCACGAGATCTATGTACGAACGCTGTCTTCGACTTTGGTCGTGAATCAAGGGCCAGTGGCTACAGGTGGACTATTGGCGACCAGCGCGAGCGGGTTTTCGAAGGCGAGCCCTGCGATCGCCAGCAGTACGACTGCCTTGTACTTGACCTGGGAGGACGGACAAGCTTCGCCGGGACCGGTCCTGGCCGGTGAGCGCGTCCTGGTGGAACCGGTAGTCGCGTTTCCTGAGCCTCCGGGCATCATCAGCAAGACCGTCAATAGGCAGCAGTTGCCCTCGACGGCCTGCGACGAGGGCGGTTGCCTGAGCACGTGGCTCGATCGACGAAGAGACGGTTCGGACGCATCGAGCTACGAACTGCGTGGTGCGCTGATTCCCCGGGGCGGGACGGCGGGAACGTCGTTTCTCCTGAGCTTCCCGGTCGCTGAACGTCGCGCCGGGTTGGCCAAGAGTGGAGCGACATACTATGTCGCCTGGGAGGTCTCGGAACAGGTTCGAGGGATGTTGCTTCGGGCTGAAGATGGCGCACCGCTCAGCCCGGCGGCGACGCTCTTTGGGGTGCTTGGGAACTCCAGAATGCCAGCGGTAGCGGGGGCGGGGGGGCGATACCTGGTTGTGTGGCTTGATAGTTCCGGAAGTCGTAGCGTGTTGGCTCAGCGGGTCGACGCTGCCACCGGCCGGCCCCTGGATGCCAACCCGATCGTGATCAGCGCGAGCGCGGACCTCGATGCTCCCGCGGTCACGTGCGGCGCAGACAACTGCATGGTCGCCTACGTCGATCGAGACTTACGGGTGAGGCGTGTGCGGATGACGGACGGCGCTTTGCCGGAGCCGAATTCCACGATCATTGAGCCCCTGGCGATCACTCCTACGCTCGCGACCGACGGAACCCTGGTCCTGCTGGCCTTCGGCAGCGCTCGAACCGAGTTCGTATCGTCGGTTCGAGGGCAGTTCCTTGAGCTTGCCTCTACTGCGACACGCAGTCCTCTGATGGAGATTGGGCTCGGGAACGGTCCCTATCCTTCCGAGCCTAGCGTGGCCTACGACGGCTACAGGTTCTTAGTTGCTTGGACGGATAAGCGCGATCGGAGGTGGCAGGATCGAGACGGCGTCGACGTTTGGTACGCCCGCGTATCTCCGCTCGGCGGCGTCTTGGATGGAGCGCCTCCCTTTTCTGGGGAGCTCCTGGCCGGTAGTTCGACGGTGCCTATCTTCATAAACCCAAGCTTGTCGGGGACCGGCAGATCCGAGGCGCTGGCTGCGTTTGCGGTCTTCGACCGAGACGACACGGGCGAGTTTCGGGTGGCTACGCGTTGGCTCAGCGAGCTCGCTCAGGGGACGCCCTGCGATAGTGTGAATGCTCCCGGTTGCCCGAGCGGGCGCTGCATCGACGGCGTATGTTGCGCGACAGCGTGCCAGGGCCGCTGCAGGGCCTGCAGTATCGCCGCAGGGGGGCAGGCCGACGGTGTGTGTAGCCCCAGGACCGGGCAGATTTGCCGACCCGCCGTTGGCCTGTGCGACCTCCCCGAGAGCTGCGTGGGTACTTCCACGGTGTGCCCGCCGGACAACCTTGTGCCTGCCGGGACCAGCTGCCGGCTGAGCCGAGCGCCGAGTTGCGACCCAGAAGAACGGTGCATGGGGACGACTGCGCTATGCCCGCCCGATGAGATCTCGGTGGGCTGCCTGGATGCGTCCACCCCGGACGCTGGAAGTGAGCCGGACGTGACCACGAGGGACAGTGGCGGCGAGGCGGATGCCTCCAGCGACGCTTCGGGGGCATTCGATGCCGGCGAATCAAATGACGGCGATCTACCGCTTGCGGACACGCTCGACGCGCGAGAGGGCCCGCCAGACGTTGCGACGGCGACGTCGAGCGATGCAACGCGCGGGGAGGTCGGCCCAGGGCTGGGGGATAGTTCCTCGGGGGCGCGGCTGAGCTCGGAGGCATGTGGCTGCTCGCAGGTGCCGGAGGGACCTCCGCAGCCTCACGGAGTTGCTCTCTTGGCTCTGGTCTGGGTGCTCGCTCGTCGAGCGGGGTTGTTAGGCTCGCGGAGGAGGTGCCGACGCGAGGATCCGGCTGCGCCGCTTTCCGCCGCGCATCTTCTGACCGCCGGCTTGGTACTCTGTCTCGTCGCCTGCTCCGCGCCGCCTTCTTCGGACTTGGACGGCGGCACCAACTTCTGCGGCGCAGATCCTTCGGACGTACCAGGGCAGGAGCTTCAGCGATCGCAGGGAGTAGAGGCGCTCGAGGCCAAGCAGGCTTGGCCTCGAGGGTTGCTGCTCGTGGATAAGTACCTTTACTGGGCGAACTATCGTATCGACGGAGTCGTTCAGCGGACCGACCTCGGTGGGTGCACAACGGAGGTCCTCGCGGCCGGGCAGTACGACCCACAGCAGCTCGCGACGGATGGTACGAGCCTGTACTGGGTGACTGGGATGGGTGAGCTCCTGCGGCTTCAGCTCGAGACGTCGGCGTCCAGCGTGTTGGCGGCGGACGCCAATCCGGGCTCGGCGCTGGTGTTCCTCGACGGGAAGATCTTCAGCGCCGGAGCCAACTGTGAGCTTCGAGTGCTCCTCCCCGGGGGGTCACGGCACGAGGTTGTTGGTGCTACCGAGCCTGGGCGGGGTGGGACGGCGCTGCTGAAGGGCCGCGATATCTACTATTCGTGCTCAGGCCCTGCGCGGCTATTCGTCCTTCACGTGGACTCGAATCAAACTCAGCTCGTGCTCCAGCGACCCACGGAGGTGACTGCCCTCTTGGCCTGGGGCAACGGCTTGGCGTGGAGTGAACGCGGCTGTGCGAGCCTGAGTGCGGCCTGTGGGGGGCTGATCGAACCCGGCTGCTGCCCGGGGCGCATCATGCAGCTCGATCCGCGGTCGGGGGTGACCTCTACGCTCGCCGTGGACGCCGCGAGCGCAGCGGTCTCCATGGGCGCGTCCGGCGACTGGCTGTACTGGAGCAACACCAGCGAGATCCGGAGGACCCAGACCGCCTCTGGGACAGATCGCCTCGTCGTTCAGTACCAGGGCTTCGTTGATGGCATCGCGTTCGGGGATGAGTACGTCTATTGGGCGAACCCGAATCGGCGGGTCGACATGGTCGACGAGGATGGCACGATCAACCGGCGGATGCGCTACCACTGAGCCGAGCGAGTTGGTCGCGATCCTGATGGCATCCGCAACGACGGCAGGAGCCGCCACAGTCGAAGCCCCAGGCTGAGCGCGCGTTCCCGGTGCCCTGTTCACATTCACATTCCCCGCTCCGATTGCTGTCCCCCGCTCCCAGTCCCCTGTTCCCTGTTCTCTGTTCGATCCTCGCTTGCGGCCGCTTTTCTCGAGGAAATCCGGAACCGGGACCTGGGAACAGGGGACTGGGGACGAGAATCGGAGCGGGGAATGTGAACAGGGCACCAGGAACAGGGAACCGACTGCGCAGGTGCCGCCGCGCACGTCGCTCACCCCTCGCTGAGCGGACAGAGTTTCCGCGGGAACGTCCGGAGCCCGCGCCTCCCAAAGTCCACCTCCACCTCCGCCTC
>Ga0154020_10003376_pt1 | contig 19209 bp, 26 predicted proteins | sample Klosneuvirus_201_FD_109709 | JGI IMG/M metagenome (GOLD analysis project Ga0154020, IMG submission 109709) | Active sludge microbial communities from wastewater, Klosterneuburg, Austria - Klosneuvirus_20160825_MG | ecosystem: Engineered > WWTP > Aerobic digester > Activated sludge | place... | reverse complement strand
GTCTGACTAGAACTAGCGCAGGCGTCAATGGCTGCCTGCAAGGGCACAGTCACATCCTCTACTAGGTCCCCTGTAACCACAGAAAGACTCTGCACTTCAGTGAAGTAATCAAAGACAGAAATGCCACCGCTACTGGGAACACTCCAGTAGTAAGTGCCTGCCCCATCCGTAGCCAGATAATGTCCGGCATGCCCCACATCATTGGGAAGGGGAACCTCTAGCGTGCCCAGGATTGCCTGGTACAGCTCAATCCGAACCAGTTCATTCAGTGCCACTCCTGCAGCAATGATTACGTTCGTACCAAGAACTGTGTAATCTGAGCGCTCAATCACTTCCCCACTAACATACACCTTGCTTTGGGCCGGCTCGATTGTAGTGTAGGGATCAATAGAGAAAGTGGTTTGTCCAGCGGTAGCCGTGTATTCATACACAAGCATGGGACGAACCTCAGGAGAGAATCCGTTAGGAGCCCAGATAGAAGCAGTCATTTAATACCCCACTTGTTGGATGTTGGAGATTAGAATTAGTTGGCGCTGCTCTTTGGCCATTTCCCTGTAGGCGGCATATTCCTCTGTCCGGCCAGTGGCCTTGAAGACTTCTGCGGCAGCCTCATACGCAATGGCGTAGGGAAACTCTAGGGCAATCCAGGAGCTATAGCCCAGCTCAGTTACATCAGGCTGCAAATAGCAACCAAGGAGAATGTACTGCAACTCGGTGCTACTGCGAATATTGATAACATCTGCGCCCATGTAACAGATATCATTCCTGTTACATCCGTAGGCATCAGTGATTTGTTCCGGGGTGACGACCGCAAGAAAAGGCAGATTATCTGCCTGAGTTACATCCGTCTTGCGAATATACTTGAGGGCTCGCCAGCGCGGAAGGATCGGACGATATTCAAGTTGCTGTAGATAGGAGGGCGAAGCAAAGGTGATGCCCGTCTCGAACAAGTCCTTCGCAAAGAAATCCATCTGATGGAGTTTAAGGGTGGCTGAACGAACTGCAAGCACGGTCCGCGCAGTCATATCAGGTCGCCCCGTGATCGTGTAGACTTCGTCTCGCAATTCGTTCAGCGTCATCTTAGTTCCTTAGCCTTTGGTCTTACCGACAACAAGCTTCTGCACCTGGGCGTGCAGCTGAGTAGCATCGCCACCAGCAGCAATCGGAGCTGCGTCCGTGGTGGAGGCAGGATTGAAGCGACCTTGCACACTCTCTCCGCGATCATTCTGCGGATTGATCTGTGCCTGCATTTCAGCCAGCAACTCAGCGCGCAGCTTGTTGCGGAGAGCAGTCATGGGATCTCGCTCTGCCTCAGAGATAGTTACTTGATTGGGATCAACATAGATCCCTCGGCGATCTGCCACTAGCGTGTCCAAGAAATCAATTTCTTCTTGGCGATGCGCGTAGTAGACTCCATTGATGAAGATGATGCGGGTACCTGCCGGAGTCACAGTTTGCAGTGACTTAGTAGCAGAGTGATAAACATTCAGTTGCGGCGCAGTCATGGAGGTATGCTCCTAAAGTGAGGGGGAAGGAAAGAGGCCCCCATTGCTGAGGGCCCCGAAGCAGCTGGATTAGCCGACTGCCGCAGCAGTGAGGCCCTTGATCCAGGCGTTGGCCGGAGGATTCTTCACCACGCAGGTCATTTCCGTCAGCAGCGAACCGCCAACAGCGTCAATGCCATTATCCACAGCTTGACCTTGCTGGTTGAATTCTTCCCGCTTGGTCTTACGACCGCCCAGGTAAGCGACCTTGAAGGTAGAAAGATCCACCGCCACAGCCATCTTGGCCCAATCAGCATTGCTGTTGAACAGCGGATGCTCAACCATGTTGAATCCACCGCGAGCAATCTTGAAGCGGGCGAATTGCAGACCATAGCTGGTAGCACCGTCGTTCAGATTGTAGGTAGCATTCACGCGGCCAATGTTGTTCAGAACTTTCCGAGCTTCGGAACCCACGAACAGGACACGCTCATTGCCAGCCTTCGGATCAGTGACCTGGTTAAACACCGGATCCAGCATGGTTTCCAACTGGGTGTAGTTGGTAGTAGCAGCCGCCGTGTACACGTTCGCAGCCGAATAGCTAGGCGGGTAGTAGCTCAGGTTACTCACAATCGGCAGCAAACCATCCATGGTACGGAACGGCTGGCCGTTACGAACACCCTGCGACTTGGCCGAGAAGAAGAGTGCCTTCTCGATATCCGCAGCATGGAAAGCAGCGCAGTCCTGGCGGTTTTCGGCTTCCAGACTTTCGCCAGCAATCACTTGCGTGGCATTGGAAGAACCCGAAAGAGCCCAAGAATTGCGGAAGATCTGCGTCAAGTTGGTGATGCGAACCGGATTGGATTGCAGAGCATTCGGACGGATCGAGCTTTCCTCGAAGGCATTGCCAACTTGGTAGAAGTTGACATTGTCTGCGATAGCAGCAGCAGTAGTGCCGATACCACGACCCACCAGGACCTGAGTGGTACTCAGAACTTGGTTGATGATGACAATCTCACCCGTGCTCTCAGCACGCATCAACATGCCCGGCAGCAAGTTGGTGGTGCTGGCCACAGTGAAGGTGGTAGCCACGCCATCTGCCACGGCTGCATCCAGATTCATGCTCGGGAAGATCATGGTCTTCGTGAAGAAGCCATGCTCGACCTGAACAGCGGTCTCCGATTGCAGCATGCTGGTCATGCCAAACAGGGGCGCCTGGCCATTCGGCATCAGGCGAGTGATCATGCCAGCAAACGACTTTGCTACGTAGTCAGTAGTAGCGCTAGCGGTGCTGGTGTTGAAGATGCCAGTAGACATTTCTTTTCCTTCCTATTAGAGAACAATCCAGTCGAACGTGGCGGCGCCAGTCCGAACGATACACACAGCACTCCAGCTGGAGGCCGGGGTGGTTGCGCGGCCACGGAGAGTTACGCCCGCGGCGGCAGTCCAAGTACCTGCGAAGGCATCCTGGATGGATACGAACATAGTAACAGCATCTCCGATATCCATGTCACTGTATGCGGTCAGCAGAACAGTGGCAGTCGGCACGGTAAGAGTGCGACCAGCAGTAAAGCCAGTGAAAAACACTGCGCCCGCATTGATCTGCGAGAGAGTGATGGTTTGGTTAGCGTCAGCCGTAACTTCCACAGGCTGGATGTTACTGAGCAGACCGGCGGCAGGACCGGAGACTTTCGGCAGAGAGCCTCCCTCCTGGATGACAACGCGCTTCATTCCCATGATGGGTTCCTTTCAGGAAGATTGAACGATTACTCGAGATAGTCGCTCCAGTCATCCGCACTTTTCTTTGCCTTATCGGCAGTCTTATCAGCGACGGGACTGGGGGAGAAAACTTGGGCAGCTCCCTGCATCATTTCCATGGCCATCTCAGTCAGCTCATCCGAAGTTGCGTTCGGATACTTAAGAGCAAGCTGGCCTTGGATCATGTTGACGATGGGAGCAACGGCCGGATTGGCCAGGGCTTTGTTCTGCGTAAGGAGTTTCGCCTCAGCAGCTTTCTGGTTTACCAAGGACGGAACCTTGTCGGCAAATTTCTGTTCGGCTTGCGCGAGAGCCTGTTCGACGATCTTAGATGCCGCGACCGTAGATTGACCGTAGACCACCTGAGCGGTCTGATTCAGCAGAGTGGCCATAGCTTGGACAGCTTCTTCTCCACCTGCCTGGACTTTAGCAAGGGCCTCTTTGTTGAGGATCTTGGTGAAGTCTACCTTGGAAGCAGCTTCCATGATCTTATTGGGATCAGGAGAATTGCTGGTCGGGGCACCTTCTTCAGTTTTGATAGGTTGCCAAAGGTCCTTGTGTTTCTCCAGCGGGGATGGCGGAGTGTTGGGAACAACACCATTGCCATCAACTGCCTGGGTGGTGGGAGTACCCTGAAGGTTGTTGGCTACAGCAGGGGCAGAGGCCTGCGGCTGCGTTTGAGCAGGAGCAGCTTGGCGGCTGAAAAGATTGCCAAAGATTTTTTCCATCGCGGACATAGTGGTGGTTCCTTAGTTGGTGGAGAGTTGCAGGAGTGCTGCTTCGGACGCATTCAGAAGATGCTGGAGTGCATCAATCTGACCTTGATGCCAAGCGATTTGCTGGGCAAAATCTTCTGGGTTCTTGGGATCGAACATCAGATTGAGTTTCCTGGAAGCCAGGTCTGCGATCTGATTTTGGATGCAGTAGGCTTGCAGGGAAGTGAGGGCGGAGCCTTGGATAAACTCCTCCTCAGCTAGGGAGTAGCGGCAAAACTGAGAGGGGATGAGAGTTGCCATTATTGGGTTCCAGCTTGACGGGCGGCAGGATCCTGGGTGGCAGGATCATAGCCGAACTGTTCAGGGAGAGGGGCAGGAGTCTGGAATGGAGTTCCTTTCTGAAGGGCCATCTGAGCCAGCATAACCCAGTTGTTATAGGCCTGTTCGTAGGTAAGCTGCTGAGGAGATTTCTCGAAAGGAGTCAGATCAACATTCTCGGTCTTCATGATGTAGGAGAACATCGGCCCCACGTTGTAAGCCCCTCCCAAAGTGGGCGAGGATGCAATAGCCTGCATTGCAACTTTCAAGGTGTCCGTGCTCATGATTTTTTCGTCAGGCAGTAGGCCGTCTGTCACCTTGAAATTCATGACAGCCTGACGGAGAGCCAACGGATCTACATCCACCTGGGATTGTTGGGAGGGAGAGTAGTAAGTCCCCGGCTGCTGGAATTGCAGGATGTTAAGTTTCAGGATTTCTTTGAGGGGAGTGAAGACCTGAGTTTCCAAAAGCAGTGCAGTGGCCTGGTCGTTGGAAGTTGCATTAGACATGACAGTATCCCACTGCCCATCCGTCTTATTGCCCTTAACAAACTGGCCTTGGCGCGCTTGGTTCTGGCCTAGAAGAACATTCCCAAACTGAACAACTGCCTGGATTTCTTGCATAGCAATACCGGCTTGGTCATCTCGGAACGGGAACGGGAAGACAGCCTCACCCACAGGCTTTCCGTAAGCCGATGGACGGACAGGAATCTTAGCAGCAGGGTTAGGATTATTGATGTGAGCTTCTGAGATGCGCGAAGGATCATATAGCACCCGATCAGTTGCTGCCCTGCGGCGGCCAGCAATTACGGAATTCATGAGAGCTGATGCAACATCTTGGAAAGGTTGCGCATCCTGGGCCAGCGACTTAGTCTGATAGCCCAGGCCATCTTCGTAGGGCTGGGCAAAAAGGACAGGGAGTTTCTCGTGAGCGTTAGTCTGCCGCTCTACGTAGATAGGGATGCTGTGGTTAACCCAGATGATTTTCCAGACTTGTGGGGTCTTGGGAGAGGGGGCTTTGATGCCAAAATCAATCGGCATGATACGAACATACTCGGTGGAAACTTCGTAGAGGTTCTTATAATTGATTTCGATCCCGCCCATGCTGCGAGCCTGCAAGCCCACCCAGCCATCCCAATCATCTCCTGCATGGCTCTGAGAGAGCAGGCCAACATCTGGATTGAGGGCAGGGAGATAGTAGGTGTAGCCAGGAGCACCTTCGGATGGAGCATTAAAGGCAGCAGGGATATTCTCGATCATCTTGCCATGCAACTCTAGCTTGGCGATGAAAGAGGTAAGGGCCGTCCGGCTCATGAGTTGCGTGTGGCCTGCAAACTCCCCGGAGTTCGGAATATCATAAGGCAGGCAGCGAGAATCAAAGTAGGTGTTATAGAGGTCCCAGGACTTCAGGACATTACCCTGCCAAATGATCTGCTTGGGGCGGCCGCCTCCGGTAGTTGCCTGGGAGATATCAGTTTCAATGGCCGCAGTAGCAATGCGATCCCAGGAAACTTCCAGGGGAGCCAGATTATAGCGGAAGGCCCTGCGCAGAAAGAGCAGGAGTTCCCGGCTCCAGCCAGCCCGAACGGAGTTGTCCTCAATTACGGCCTGGAACTGCTTCGCCTCATTGATGAATTGCGGAGCGGCAACTACCCCAAAGATCGGATAATCCTGGAGGAAAACTGCCGCCTGGTAATTAACTGCCGCATCAACTTGAGGGCGAATCACCGGAATAGTGATGTTCTGCAGTTTATCTTTATTTCCGTAGCGATTAGCTGCCCTGGCTTTTTGGTGGTCCGGGGAAAGATCCTCCTCTCGAATGTAGGATTTATCCACCTTTTCCATGAAACTACGGAGTTGCGAGGTCCTGTCCAGCGAGCGGAGAGCATACTTATGAAACTCCTTGAGACCTTCCTGGGTCTTGGGAGTAATTGCAAAGGGCTGGGTAATTGCCATGGGGGTGTTTCCTACTAAAAGGGAGAGTTTTCGAGGGCTTCTCGAACTGGGAGGACTGCAAACTCTTGCTGCTCCAGAGTCAGGGAAGAGAGAATAAACTCTCCATAAAGCTCAATGACTCTCGGGGCATAGCAAAGAAGGTCTAGCACTCCATCTACGTTATTGGTTTTGAGGGCATTGAAGGGAATGATCTGCGAGCAGACCTGGCCACGAACATCCGGATGGAGTAGAACTTCTCCTGCCAGGAGTTGCTTGAACATTGTCAGGATCCGGGAATTCTTGGAACTGGAACCCGAGTAGATATCCACCACCTGAATGCCAGAAATGCCCCACTGAGTAAGATACTGCTGAATGATCCAGCCCAGCACATACTGGTAAGCATTGGATTCTACGACAATGAGACGGCAGTTATTCGACAGTGCCAGTTTAATGGCAGTCTCTGCTGTTGCACCAGGGGATAGGCGACCCTCTACGATCTTGCGCGCCAAGGGCTTAGAGTCATAGACCTCGAAATATCCCACAGAGACAGCATCTGCATTGGCCTTGTCAGTAGCAGGGTCAATGATGATGAAGTTACCCTGGTGGAGATCATCCTCCTGGATCTCCGGCTCCGGGATCTTGTTAACATCAATAAAGCTGTTAACTGAAGCATTCTCATCATTCATGACCTCAGCCAGAAAGATCTCTCCTCTGCCCATGGCCATGTCATTCTCATATTCTTTCAGGAGCTGCGCAATGGACTGAAGTTCTTCCCAGAGGGAAGTTCCATCCAAGAGAATCCCACCTGCGATGAATTTATACCAGGTAGGATTGCGCTTAAGTTTCCGCAGGATAGAGTGCGGGGTGGGATACATGTTCCCAATGAAGATAAAAAGACAGCCCTCGGGACTCTTGGCCTTCATGGCAGTACCGATCATCCAGGTTTCCAGCTTGGTAGAAACCTCCCGGGAGTCTGCATCTTCCCGAGTCTGGATATCATCAAAGATCATGACATCTGGACGAGTGTTATTCCTGGTAATGCCTCGAATATCCGACTGGGCGCCCGCTCCCATAAGGAGGATTTTCCTGCCTCGAAACCCGAATTCTTTGATATCCTGCCTGTCTACTGTGAGGCCAATGCGCCAATCTCCGAAGACTGCTTTCACATTAGGCTCATCCAACATGGACTGGATATCTGCAATGATGTTGTTTGCTTTAGTCTGCGTCCCGCAGATGATAAGGATGAAAGATTTTCTGGTAAAGAGGATGCAATAGATGACAAAAATCTTTATCAGCATAGTTTTGCCAAAGCCCCGAGGCAGGCCAATGGCAAGCTGCGAAAAATCTCGTACCTTATGCACATAGGAAAGCAGCCAATCCCAGATAGCCTTGAAAACTACTGGAAACAGGTACTTAAAAACAACGGGCATAGCAAGAGCAGCCAGGAAATCAAGACTCTGTTTAGCTAAGTCCTGAACTTCCTGGCTATTAAAGGCTGCTTCTTGCAGCGGCTCTTGCTCTGCCCGCTCTTTAGGCTCTTCAAGCTCTAGTTGCTGGAGAAGTGTTGGTTTCATTTCGTCTGGGAGTAGGCTACTCGGCGCGCCAACATGAGTTGAATGGCCAAAAGCTGGTCCTTCGCACGCTCTTTATGGGTTTGCGTGCTGCGATTAGCCGGCGGGATGATGTTAGCCGGCAAGGGCGGCAGCTGGAGAGGGGGGCGAGAGCACACTTTGGGACTCCTTTCGCTTTTTAAGCATGTCATTGAGGTGATTGGATTGTGCCGTAATGAGGGTCTGCTGTCCAGCCTCCAAAACCTGCCTATTTCCATCAAGCTTGAACTGATTTACGACTGTAACTGGCAAAGTAAGAGAAACTACTGTCTGCTGCTGAGTGATGTGATCAGGCGCAGATACTCCCCGGCGCTTAGCCTGATTGATAATCTGGATGGCTCGCAGGATTTCCATGGGCTTGTGCATAAAAGCCAAGCAATTATCCAGCTTTTTGATGAGTTTATCCTCCATCGTATCATACGCGGAGTCTCGCTCATTATGCTTCTGGAGATTATTGAAGCGCTTCTCTGCCACCTGAGCGGAGAATTCTGCATCCGATAGGAGTTGCGAAATGCGGGAAACTGAGAGGCCAACGGCTGAAGCCGTTTGTTCCGGACCAATGCCTTGCCCTAGGAGTTCCAGGGCTCGAGATTCTTGGGAAGTGATGGCTTGAGTCATTTTGTGGCCTTGCTTTCTGCGATATGTCGGATGATGGCCTGGATTACAGGATCCTGGTCTACTTTGGGCAGGGGGCCTGCCGGATTAAGGAGCTTGTCCGGAGTTATTCCGAACCTGCCTAGCTCTGCTTCCATCATATTTGGGGGAAACATCTTTGCAAAGACAGGATCAGCAGAAGTCTCGAACATGTTTTGCACCAATCTTGCTTCTGCTTCCCCTGCCAGGGAAAGATAGTTTTTGCTGGCAGAGCTCCTTGCTCCGTCCAGTAGGTCTATCCAATCATTCAGGGACTCTCCTTTAGGCACAGCATCCTTAGCGGAAATTGTACCTTCCCGGACTTTTTTGTGAAGATCGTTCCTGAGACCTAGAATGGTGCTGGCAGCTTCGTCAAAGGCTGGCTTATTCCCATAAAACATACCTGTGTTTCCTCCAAAGGGAAGATCAAACAGGCCCTGAACTCCGTGCTGTACTTCGTGGAGAAGGATGGATTGGAATTCCTTTGGGGTGTTTGTGGCGCCTATGCGAATGAGTTTCTCGGAGTCGTTGTATTCCGCTGATCGGAATCCCCCGAACATGTTTCGAACTTCGATATTGTCTAGATCAGGGACTCGATTGAAAAGTTCCGGGTGATCCAGAAGATCTGAGAGCTTAGGCTTAGCATCCCAGGCTAGAGATAGCATTGCAGTCGGACCATCCGTAGGGATCAGAGACTGAGTTATGTTCAGATTCTCCGTACGCAGCCTGGAGTTTGCATCTGAGATAACTGACATGAGATCCTTGCTAGCAGGATTCTTATAGATTCCTGTATCCGCGAAAACTTCCGCAGGATCTGCACCTTTTTTCAGGGCGCGCTGGGCTTTCAGGATTGTGTTGGCATCTTTAGTTACGATGGCAGGGACTAGGATGGCCAAGGATTTAGCAAGGCCAGCAGGATTTACTGAGGATCCTGCCATCTCCACTGCATCTGAGATTAGGCCCTCTCCCTGAATTCCGAACTTTTCGTTCAGCCAGGCCGATCCGCCCACAGGTTTCTCGGCGACTCCGGAAAGTCCTTTGCCCGAGAGAACTCCCAGGACCAGGTTGGAGAGATCCACTGGTCCGCCTGCAATGGCGGTGGGAATCTTTTGGAGGCCGGAGAGAAGCTGCTGTATTGCATCCATGAGGAAGGATTATGCGAGGGGAGGGATTCTGGGAGGAGGAGGGATTCTGCTGGGGGAGTGGGACTTTTTAGCTGAAGGAAATCAGAAAAAATTTAGGAAAGTATTTCTTTTGCTATAGGACCGCCAGCCAGCCCCACTTCAAAAAAGCCCAGACCCCCGGGCCTTTTCCTGAGTGAGAGTGAGAATGATTCGTATTTGCAGCCCAGTTTATAAGGGTGTATGCAATGGCATGGACTGAGCTGTGGTCGGAGTGATAGGTAGAAACTATGGGATTGATAGTTATATACAATGGTGACGGGCTGGAAAGTCTGTAGGATTGGGGTTCGGTTGGTTAGCTAGTAGATAGATTCTTAGTTAGGTTCTCTCTCAGGTTTATTTGAAAGGCGGATAATATGTTTGTGTACGCATTGAATCAATGGTGTAAGGTATTCGATACCCTTGAAGGACAAGGATATTGCGTAGAGTTGAACGATGGATGTGTAAGTTTTGTTCTGTTCGAAGAAATTGGAGCCATCTGCCAAGAGTGAACCAGCTAGTGCGCCTCAGAGAATGGGGCACACTGTCGGGTTTATTCTCTCAGTTACCCGGCTGAGAATCTTCAGGAGAATCTAGAATGTCCATCTTCAAGCCCGCCAAAGGCGAATCATGGGTGCAGTGGTTTCTGCTGCCGCAGGTACAAGAACTCCACCTCGAGTATCTGACTGAGCGCCTAGGCTCCAAGGTCAGCGCGCAGAATGTGCGAGGGCAACAGGCGTTCGCTGCCGCGCACTGGTTCAATCAGTTAGATATTGCGAAGGGAGAGGACAAGAAAAGAGCGCAGCAACATCTACGCGGCTTCCTGTCTTGGATGGAGAGGCAAGAGCAACAGGTAAACGATATGCTCTGATTCTATCCGCCTAGGGACTGGGCTAGTTTCTGGTCCCTATGGGATGCAATCCGCATCATTCCCCCCTTCCCCCCTACAGGAGATACCTGTCATGTCCATCGTTTCTAACGTCCACGCCATCATCCCCTTCGTCAGCGGCAAGTCCGAACCCTTCACCGGTCAGCGCCTCGCCAAAGTTACTTGCAAACAGACTGCCAAGATGACGAAGGAGGGCAAGAAGGCTCTCCCTAGCGTCTGCGCTTCGGTCCCCTTCCTGCCCTTGGAACAAGTGAAAGAGCATACAGAAGCTCTGCTGCCGCATCTTGTCACTCTGCTGCAAGACACTCAAGATGGCATCATTCGGTCGCTGTATGAAGGCAGCAAGGGAGCGAGGAAGGATGTGCGTCAGGAGGAGATTGATATCCTTGCCTGCGTTGCCTTCCTGAATGCGAAGGAGGCCGGTTCGCGTCTGAGCGGCGAGAGCATCCGGGCATGGTTCTTCGATTCCAGCGCAAAGGGTCTCTCTGCTCTCATCATCATGGATGCCCTGAAGTATGGGCAGGACTGGGATGCTCTGACCGAGGAGCAGCAAGCTACGGTTTCCAAGCATGTCCAAAAGTATGCAGAAGGTTTTGAGCTGCTGGCCGGTAAGAAGGTTAGCCGCGCAGCCTTCAGCGATATGGCATGGCGCCGCATGGGGGAGGTGCTGGAATTGTGCGCCAGTGGCGAGGACCAAGATGCTTTCGCCGAGCGGCTGCAAGAGCGCATGGCGATTGTGGCAAAGGAAGTCCCTGTCTCCGAAGAGTGGATTTGAGCGATCCCTTCTCCTTCCCGGGCCCCCTTAATTGGGGGCTTTTTCGTTTCTAAGATCATGGAAGGGGTTACAGGCTGGCCAGCCCATACAGCCTAACTAGCCCATACAGCCTGCTAGCCTGTCAGCCCATAGACCCCCTCACCCCCTCCCAGCGACCCCCCTCCCAGAGAAACTATCAAGGGAGGGGGTAGCAAAAAAGAATGAAGAAACTAATAAGGTTTTAATCTTCTTAGTTTCTCAAATTTTGGACCCCTAAAAACAAGCGTCATACACCAAGCTAGTTTCCTCCCCCTTCGCTGCGCTCAGAATACCTTCCTAGTCTCAGTGCTCTCAGGACTGCCGAGGGGCATCTTAGTTGCAGTCCTTGACCCCCTTGACAGGGGGAGGGGGAGGGGCATAGGCTGGCAGGCTAGTAGGCTATACAGGCTAGTCAGCCCGCATCGCTTCGCTCTGCAAGTTTCCTCATTTCTTTTAACTTTCACTCACTGGAGAATCCAATCATGATCTTTACTCTTTCCCTCCCCTACAAAGTAGGTTCTGGCATCATCCTGCATCCTGCTTTCCCCTCCAGAAACGATCTTTTCCAATGGGAGAAACTGCTTCGAGAGACTTTTCCTCAATCTTCCATCCGAATCTGCAATGCTAACGGATTCGAGAATGCCTTGTTCTTTCCTGCGCCTTTCCATAACCTTCTCGAGGAGTGACTAGATTATGTCCGCTAAGGTTGAACAATACCGCATCACCAAGATCGGTTCTGGCAAGAATGTCCTTTACAAAGTCCAAGCAACCTATGGTTTCTTGGATGTCCGAAGCCTTGGAATCTTCCCCCTCTTGAAAAGCGCACGAAACTACTGCAAAGAGCATGCGCGCCAATCCGGACAATCCAAGCCCATCATTCTCACCTAAGTAAAGGAATCTAATCATGCTGCAATCTTTGCCTGATTGAGAATCCTGCCACCTTAGCCTTTCCAAAAGAGAGGCTAATCGGCAGGGTTTTTCCTTTCTGGAGCCTGCTCTTTCCCTCCCCCACTTCCTTCGGAGCATCTAATCATGTCTAATCATCTTACCCCCATTCTTGATTCCATCCAGCCTCTCAGTGAGGACTGCATTCTTAACGTAGCTTTTGAGCTTCATCCCGCCATAGACAGCTTGAACTGTCTTTTCCTCTTCTCTTTTGCTTTCGGTGATAAGGATGGCCATGCCTCCAATCCTGCCACCGGACACAATCTTTTCCGAGAATGGCAGATCATCTTTGCTTGTCTCCTCGCAGAACTCAGCGATCAAGACCTGGAAGAATGCTTCCCTGAAATCTTTCCTCCTTCCACAAAGGAACTCTAACCTATGCAAAAACTCTTTCGTCCTTATCTTTCCCTCCCAGAAGTAGAGCATCTGTGCTCTCTCCTTTCCCAAAACCTTTCCCTTCCTGAAGCTAAGACAGCCTATGGAAAACTCTTTAAGCTCAAGCTAGAAGCTGAAATCGGTCTGCGGCAGGAAGCATACCAGAAAAAACCTTCTCTTCTTCAGAAACTAGAGGACCAAACCATTCCAGCAGAGACCATTCGGCCCTCCCAGAATCTCTGGGAAACCTTCAACTCCTCTCCATCCTCCCTTTCTCCTGCACAAATCAGGGCAGCTAAGACCTGGGGATGGCAGGAAGGTCTTATGTCTGTTGTGGAAGCTTCCCTTTTTGAAAAAGAAATGGGCCTTTAAATGAAACCCTCTCATCTTCGCACCCCTAGAACCCTCTCAGAAGGCTCTTTCCAAGAAGGCTACAAAGGAGGCATTTCCTCAGATCAGGAAAGCATGGAAACATCCTCCTGGATCCTGATCCTGGTGATCCTTCTGGTTCTTTTCCTGCTGGCTTCCCTCTCCTTTTCCTAGTCCTCCCATTCTCCCTCGAAGGAAATCCTCATGAAAGTCATTTGTGCCTATTCTGGAATTGAATTCCAGGTGGAACATTTCCCCTATCATCTTTCCTCCTCTCAGTCCGTTCATCCGGTCTTTGAAATCCCGCAGAAGAAACTCTTTTCTCTCCTGCGGAAATGGAGCGAACAGGAATTCACTCCTACGGATTCCTATCTTTACACCTTGGCTCTCTTGAATTCCTCGGACCTTATCCACTGGTATTCGGCAGCAAAAAGAACCCCATTCACTGCTGCCATCATTGCTCAGAATGTGGAAGGACTGGTTCGGGCTCTCCTAAAACTCCATACTGTCCCTAATCCTGAGACAGTATTCCCCTCCTTTGCCATCACCCCGGAAACATCCGGACTCCAGAATCTGCCCCATTGGATTGCAGATTGGGAACAAGCCTACAAAGATTTCAAGGATGGATACCGTAGTGCCCATGATTCTAGGAAGCTCCTGCAAAGAGAGGCTGCTCTCCAGCGCCTTATCAAATCTCCCCATGCCCCCATTCCAAAGATCGCATCTCAAATTGCAGCATGGGCGGCACAGGCGGGTTCTTTCCCCTCTTTCCTGATTTCTTCTCCTTTCCACAAAGGACTGCAAATTTCCTGCTCAGACTATTGGCAGACTCTCATTATTCGCTGTGCCAAGAATGAGAACGTCTACGGGCTGAAGACGGAGGATCTTCAGGAACTGCTGGAACACTGCGAGGAAAATATCCCGCACGGCAGCATCTATTCCAACCATCTTTTCACTCTCCTGAGGAAAGGACTGGAAAGGAATCGAGATTTCCTGGGAACCTTCTCCCTGGGTTCCTACACTCTGCTGGAAGAATCGGCAAAGAATGATGTTGAAGCAGCCAATATGCTTTCCATCATCAATGCTGCACCAGCAGAAGAACCGAAGCGAGAGAATTTCCCCTCAGCTTTCCGGTATCTCCAAGCAAAACTTCGCTGGGATGCTGCCCAGAAAGCCAAGAAAGACGAGGTTTGAAATGTCTTCCTTTGACCGAATCTGGCCAGAGACAGGAGAAAAGAAAGGAGCTTTCGATCAGATCCTTTCTTCCTGGTTCCTAGATTCCTCTGCCAAGAATCTCCTGGCCTCCCACATCCTGCGGACACTGCCCCTTCAAGAATTCCAGGAAACTGTAAAGCACGGCTTCTTCCAAGAGGAAGATTGCAAATATCTCCCCATCTTCTACAAACAGCAACTCCCATCCAGACAATCCACCAAAGCCTTCCTCTCCTTCAGAAAGATGAACAAGCCAGGCCTTAAATACGGCTATGTGCTTGTCCGCTTTGATGGGGTTGACAAGGCCCCTAGCCTTGAAGTATAAAGGCCCCTTCTCCTTCTCCCACTGACAGGAAATCCTAATGTCTTTCACAATCTCCAAAGAGCGATTGGCTCTCTTGGCTCAGCGGTTCAAAAAAGAGCCTCCTTCTCTCCCTTCCCCTGATTGTTCCTCTCTCTGTCATCCTGAGGAATCTTGCTCAGTCTCCTCGAATGGTGTCTGTGATGCCCAGCAAACTACAGATAAGCATGGCAACATCATTACCTACAATTCCAAGCAGCAGGAATTCATCACTCTTGCATCTTCCGGAAAATCCTGTGTTCTCATCGGTGCAGCAGGCACAGGTAAGACAACTTGCCAAAAAGGTGCAACTCAGGCCCTCATTGAATCTGGCAAGGCTGGAATCTTTCGGGGTGCCCATAAGTATCTTCAGGATGGCTCTCCAGGGATCGTAATCTGCGCCTTCACTCGGAGAGCAGCAGCCAATATTGCTGCTAATCTCTCCCCGGATCTTCGCGCCAACTGCATGACCATCCATGCCCTGCTGGAATATCAGCCGGTCTATTATGATGTGCAAGATCCGACAACAGGAGAATTCAAGAAGACTATGCGTTTCGAGCCTAATCGGCACGCAGGAAATCCTCTCTCCCCCTCGATTAAAACCATCATTTTTGAAGAGACTTCCATGCTCGGAACGGATCTTCATCAACAAGTCCTGGATGCCTGCCCTCATTCTCCCCAGCTCATCTATCTGGGAGATATCCAACAGCTTCCCCCTGTCTTTGGGCCTGCAATCCTGGGCTTCAAACTCCTTGAACTTCCTGTCGTCGAATTGACAGAAGTTTACCGGCAAGCCCTGGAATCTCCCATCATTTCCCTGGCTCATCGTTGCCTTTCTGGCAAGGCTATCCCATCAACTGAATTGCCTTCATGGAACAGGGACGGGCTAACTATCCGCCCTTTCAAGAAACGGGTAGAACCTGAGATGGCAACTGTTGGCATTGGGAATCTTCTCTGCCAAATGCACAAGGACAATCTCTACAATCCTGCGGATGATATGATCCTCATCCCCTTCAACAACGCTTTCGGATCTGAGGAATTGAACAAGATCCTGGCCAATCACCTTGCTAGGGACAGGGGCTCACTGACTTTCCAGATCATTGCAGGATTCCAGAAGCTTTACCTCTCCATTGGGGATAAGATCCTGGTGGATAAGGAGGATGCAATCATCACCAGGATTGAAACCAATCCCGCATATTCTGGGGCCTTCTATCTCCCTGCCTCCACAACCCTGGATTATTGGGGCTACGATCCTAAGGCATCCAATCATCGGAGCGAAGAAGAACAGGACATGGATTTCATCCTTCTCCAGACTGCCAAGGCAGCAGCGGAGAACAAAGATCGAGTCAACCAGGCCTCCCACATCATCTATTACAAGAAGAACTCCTCAGATATTGAGGAGAAACTGACAAGTGCGGGCGATGTTAACTCAATCCTGCTGGGCTATGTCCTCACAGTCCACAAAGCCCAGGGTTCTGAGTGGAATAGGGTAATCTTTATCATGCACGCATCCCATGCCAGCATGAATTCCAGGGAACTCCTCTACACTGCCATCACCCGGGCCAAGAAAGAACTCATCGTTCTCTGTGAACCGGATACTTTGGTGAAAGGTATCGAGAATCCCAGGATCAAGGGGAATACTCTGGCTGAGAAAGCAGTTTACTTCCAGGGCAAGAAAGAGCGCATGGACGCAGAAAGGATCTCCTAATCATGTCTGTCTCAGAAACTCCTACCTCCCTCTATTGTTTCCACTGCGGAGTATCCAAGAGGATCTTCCTCTCCACCTCCCAGGAGGAAATTGAATCTTTCAGGAACTATCATCCCCTTCGCTGTCTTCCTACAGAAGACCCTTTCCAGCGCAAGGACTGGAAGTTGCGAGGCTCTCAACCCAATGAGGACAAGCCTAAGTAAGAGCCCTCGCCCCCCTTGACACAGCCTGCGCCTTCAGGCATAGTCGATCCCCTGCTGGTCAAGGTCTTGCACCAGCAACTGCCAAGCAAGACCAAACTCCCCTCCAAAGGAACCCAGAAATGAACACCGTTACCATCACCGCCAACAACAACTCGCTGATCGATCTCCGTGATTTCAAGTTCAACTTCAAGAAGGACAAGTTTGGTGTCAAGCGCCAATCTGTAGAACTGCGCGCACCGACTCCTTCTGCCGAAGGTCTGGCAGATGTCGTTACGCAAGGTGGCAAGCCGCTGGAATGTCTGATGGACATTGCTGCTGATTTCATCCGCACGCAGATCGCAAGCTGGGTCTCTGATACCGAAGGTGCTGGCCAAGACAACTTTGATGCCAGCAAGTTCGACTTCAGTTATCTGGCGAATCTGCCGAAGGAAGATCGTCGCAGTGCTGCCATCCCGACGGAAACCTGGGAAGAATTCGTCAAGGATTACATCTCGGTCATGCCGTCGCGTACTGGCAAGTCGGCAGAAGCCGTTGGCCTGGCTGCGGAAATCTTCGCCAAGAAGCTGGTGCCGGCCAAGACCAACAAGCCGGTTCTGGAAAAGCTGAAGCAGCAACTGTCGATTTACTCGGAGTCGGATACGGCCGAGCAGTTCGAGGAAGTGCTGACTTTCCTGGTTCGTCGCATGGATACCTATCTGGCCGCTGGCGATATCGTTGTCACTGCTGACATGATCTAAGTTGGCAAAGTTTGGGATTGCTGGTAACTAGAACCTCCCAGTAATCTCACCTCCTGAGCATGAGGTTAAACTGCTCTCTTTTGCTTATAGGTCTGCCAGAATCCTCAGGTAAAATCGCTCCTGATTTGGATTAACGGGTCAGGACTGGCAGACCTATGCGCAAATATGAACCCATCTGGCTCAAGCTAAAGCGGGAAGGAACGGCAGCTATTGCTGCTCATCCTCTCCTGCATGCGCGCGTAATCAAGGCAGTCATCAAGGAGAAGTGGCTGGATCAAGGATACAAACTCCAGCTCCTTCCTTATTATACTGTCCTGACCTACAAGAAAGAGGGAGCAAAGATTACCTTCTTTCTTTCTCGTTTCCTCTCCCCTCACATAGGAGCCTCAGATGTCTAGACCCTCCCCCACAATCCAGCTATCCGGAAAGATCATAACAGAAACCCCGAAAGCAATGCGGTTCTTCCTGGAAATGGTGGCAGATCGGGATGTTCCGCAGGGCAAGCAGATCAGTATCTGGGTCCCTCTCTCCCAGATTCCGAAACTCCTGCGTCAGCCCGCACATTCCACGGATCAGGATGTTATCCATATCTCCGAGTGGATCTGGAAGCAGAAACTGGCAGACCACTGGAACGGGCAAGATCCTTCTCTCTCCAAAGGCGAGGATGAACTAGACCATCTGGATGATATGGACGATCTAGATGATCTGGACCCTCCTTTCTAACAAGGAATCAACATGAGCAAGCTTCCCTTTGAGCTCGCCGAAAAGCTGGCATCCCTGGAGAATCTCATCAAAGAGAAGCATCCAAGGATGCCTGCTTTGCTTCAGGAGATTCATGCTGCTTTGCGCCAGCAGCCTGAGAATGTAGTCCTTCTCAATGAAGAAGAAATCTCCTCCATTGTAGAGGGCCTGAAGATTCAGACAGGTGTATCATTCGCTCAGTCCGCAGTCTCCAGCAAGGGCGCCGCAGGCAAGAAACTCAAGTCAGTCACAGCAGATATGCTCTGAGAAAGAGAGGAACAGGATCATGGCCATCGAACTTTTCCCCACAGCAGACCTTCGTGCAGCTCGTCAAGACTGGCTGGAAAAGGCTTACTATCAGCCCAAGCGCGACAAGCAACTGGCATTCGCTATGGTGGATGCAGCAATCAAGAACATGACGCACCCTCTGGCAGTTTTCGTTGGGCAGCTCGTCAAGAACATGAGGTGAACTCCTATCTACAGGAGAAGGAAACGAACTCTCAGCTAGAAATCTACCTGAGTCTTCGTTTCCCTGTTGGAGGGCAGGAATTTCTGCTCCTCTACAGATGGTTACTTTCCTCCCCGGCAACTCCTGATGCTGCCCCCGGAGTAAAGAAATTCCAATCCTTGCCGATGGATCTCATCAAGGAACTCTACTCATGTCTGCCATCGAAAATATCCTGGATGAAATTACAGGAAATACAGAAGGCTTGGGAGACGACCTTCCTGGCCTTGTGGGAAGATCAGCAACAGCAGATCCTATCCCATCTTGGAGCGAACCCGGATACGAAGGCTCGATTGATTATCGCATTCGACAGCTTTCTTATTCCTCGCTCCTCACCCTGCATTCCTGTCCCAGGAAGTTCCAGCTTTACCGCCTCCGCACCCAACACAAAACTGCCGAGGCCCTCAAAACCACCATCACCTTTGCCTTCGGGCACGTTGTCGGAGATGGAATCCAAAAAGTCTTCCAAGGGCTCTCTGAAGATGAGATTATTTGGGACATGTTCTTAGGCTGGCACACAGAGTTGTGGGATGCAGATGAGAAAGCGTGCAAGAGTTTTCCAGAAGCTGTTCTGGCAATCAGGAAACTCCTCTCCCTCAGAGAACGGGGCTTCCTCTCCGATTATGAGGTTGTGGAGTATGAAGGAAAGCCAGCTTGCGAACTCTCCTTCCGCATCGGTTTCCCTGGCTCCTTCTCCTATCGTGGCCATGTTGATGCAGTCCTCCGGGAAAAGTCTACGGGAAAGATTGTTGTCCTGGAAGTCAAGACTACGGGCATCAGTG
>Ga0154020_10003374_pt1 | contig 19218 bp, 11 predicted proteins | sample Klosneuvirus_201_FD_109709 | JGI IMG/M metagenome (GOLD analysis project Ga0154020, IMG submission 109709) | Active sludge microbial communities from wastewater, Klosterneuburg, Austria - Klosneuvirus_20160825_MG | ecosystem: Engineered > WWTP > Aerobic digester > Activated sludge | place... | reverse complement strand
CGGTCATCACTACCACGAATCAAATCCGCATACGTGTTTGGCCCGGTACCTAAACGCGGAGCAATACCTGTTCCGCCATATTCCCCGGGTACAAATAATCTGGAGGTTCCTTGAATATCTTCTGTTATAATAGCGGGTATGATAGGCTGGTTCTGATGTACCCGTGATAGTGGGCTACCCTCGCTACCGTTGCCATCAACTCCGTTGCCGCTACGACCTGAAATAGTCAAATTCTGACCGATAGTAACGATATTCTTAATCTTAAATTCTGAGTTTACCCTTGCCGATACCCTTTCAGAAAAGTTAGTAATTACAATACCATCCTGTTTGAAATAGTTTACTCCAGCAAAAAACTTAGCATTTTCGTTACCACCGGATAAAGATAAATCATGGTTTTGGATAATTGCCTTTCGGGTAATTTTTCCCCACCAATCTGTATCATCGGCCCAGGTTGGTAAAGTAGGATTTGGATTAGTCGATTGTCCATAGAAGGGGTGAGTTTCGTCCGTTCCATCATTCTTATAAACCAACCATTGCAAATCGGCATATTCCTGTGCATTCAAAAGATATTCAGGCTTCTTTCCAGGATCTTGTTGACCCCAATAAGCATCATACCCAACTTTAATACCGCTATTTGTGCCTTTCTTAGTTGTCATGATAATTACACCATTCGATGCTCTTGAACCATAGATTGAAGCTGCACCGGCATCCTTTAACACAGACATTGATTCTACATCATTCGGGTTAATTGTCGATATATCCTGAGTCGGTACTCCATCAACAATATAAAGCGGGTCATTGTTCTGGAAAGAACCAAAACCTCTGATCCGCACTTTCGCTGGTTGTCCTGGTCGACCATCACCACTTACGGTAACACCGGCAACTCGACCTTGCAACTGATTGGTTACGTTGCTACTTGGTACTTGTACCAGATCAGCCATTTTCACAGTACCTACCGAACCTGTAAGATCCTTTTTCTCTTGCGAAGCATATCCTGTTACAACAATTTCTGAAAGTTCAGTAACATCTACTTTCATGCCTACATCTACTACAGTACTTGATCCCACTTCAACTTCCTGAGATAAGTACCCGATGAACGAAAATAAGAGTTTAGTTCCTGAGCCTACTGATAAAGTATACTTACCCGAAGTGTCAGAAACAGTACCTGTTGTTGTACCGCTTACCATCACGTTTACACCTGGCATTGGTGAACCGCTTTCATCCCGAACCGTTCCTGACACCACTCTGTCCTGAGCAAAAGCAAAGGACGCCAGAGCCATGAAGGCGAGGGTTAAATAAGATTTTAAAAATATTTTTTTCATAATTAGCTTCTATTAGGTTATGGTAACACAGTTACTGTTGCGGTATATATGACTGTATAGGTAACACCTATGTTCGTATCATTGACGGTTAATTCAAATTCAACCGGTTCGGTGAAATCAACATTATTGCCTGTTGTAAAGGCAACCCCATCCGCCTTAATTCCGGTAACGGTAACACCTGCTGGCAACATGGTAGATGACGTAGTTGCCAAACTTGTAATTGTTGTTCCATCCAGTACAAGTAAAGAAATATCGAAATTTGTATTCTTTCCAGATACAGTAGGATTTAAGCCTCCGAAACTTAGCATCAATTTAGGCGCTGCAACAGCATGAACGGTATAGGCACCTGTTGAGGCATCTTGTGCTTTAACCGTCACTGCTTTTGAAGTTGTCATATTCAAAAGGCTATCCTGCTCCAATTCAGCTGTACCATAGTTCATTACTGCAAACTCGCCCTCTAACTCATAATTAACCCGTAGTGAATCAAATAAAGTAGAAGGAGTATCCAAAGTATCATAGATAACAATCTTTTTAGTTGCATTGTCAACCGATGCGGCTAATTCTTTACCATCATTTGATTTACTAACAGATTTGGCTCCAAAAGATTTAACTGTATTGTCTGTTTCGACTGGGGCAACCTGAAGAGTTACGGTATACGTTTTGGCTGTGCCATTCTGGGCTGTAACCGTATAAACTTTAGGCGTGCTAAAATCATTCGCTGTTTCGCCACTTTTTTGAACCGTTCCGCCTACTGTTACAGCACTGAAGGCAGCCGCTGAGAAAGTAGCCTTAACGGCTGTTAAACCACCTGCCTTTCCGTATGGATCGAAGGGTACCTTTACAAGGATTGTTCCGGCACCCTGATCGATATCTTCAGACTCATAGTCACCAATAGAGAATTCAGAAATCTCATTCTTATTACTTGTAATGGTAACTGTAACAGGCGAAGAAACTGTACGCTTAACACTTTTCCCATCCAAGGAATAATTTGTGGTAACCACAACCGGACTAAAGACACCTGGTTCGTCATACTTGTATTTCACAGTTGCTGTGGAGCCTCCGGAAAACTGAGACTTGCTAACCAAAATACCAGCCTTGCCTGTGTTTTCTTCTCCTTTGGGTAGGATTGTAATAGCAGAGGCATCGGCAGAGGAAATGGTAAAGGTAAATTCTGTATCGCCCACCAAACCCGATGTAGCATTAACCGTTATAGTTGATGCGGGTGGTGCTGATACTTCTTCATCACTGCAACTGCTCACTAGCAGGTAAACAGCGAGTATCGAGAATAATTTTAAGCTAATTTTCATACTAATTAATTCATTTGGTTAGTGGGATCAATCGATTTGTTAGGAAGATCGTCTTTACCTCCATTCTGGAGAATGGAAGAACAGATTTTCGTAAGAGCATCTGACAGTTTTGTTTGTAGAGTTTCGCCATAATTAAATTGGGTTAATTGTTAGGGTAAGAATTTTATATAGGTCAAGAAAGTATTCACAAAACGTCATTTTGATATTGAAATTCAATTCAAAATATCATTAATCATTCTTTTTGTCATCAAAATGTAAAGAAATAGTTTTGCAATCGATTCCGCAATCGATTTCTAAACTTATAAATGCTATATTTTACCCCTAACTTATGGTCCTAACAACCATTAGTGACGGGTTTTGATGTGGTCGCACACATGGCCAAGTGTGTGCGCACACAGAAACATTTCAAAAAAATCTATAATTTAGAATTCCGGCTTCGAATCACCACAGCTGTACATCATGAACCCCAAGAACATTCGCATTAAGGATATTGCTACAAAGGCCGGGGTTTCGGAGGGCACGGTAGATCGGGTAATACACAATCGCGGTAAAGTTTCTGACGAGGCCGCCAAAAAAGTACAACTGGTCTTAGATAAATTAAAGTATAAGCCTAATCTAATTGCCCGAACATTAGGAAAAAACAAGAATTACAAAATTGCCGCTCTTCTTCCCGATCATTCGAATGATGATTATTGGAAGCAATCCTATGATGGAATCAAACTTGGTGAGATTCAATTAGCTCAATTTGGAATCAACTTCTCTGTTGATCCTTTTTTCTTTGATATGCATAGTAAGGAATCCTACCTGGAAGCTTCCTTAAAATTATTTCATTCCAAACCTGATGGCGTTTTGGTGGCACCCTTATTTTCTTTTGGCTCGAAACCTTTTTTTAAAAAATTAAAAGAAGCACGAATTCCATTTATACTTATAAATACACAATTACAGGAAGTGGGCGCTCTCAGTTTTATCGGACAGGACCTTTTTAAAAGTGGTAGCCTGGCTGCCGAATTAATTTCTTATGGACTAACTAAACCCAGTACCTTTGCGATTTTACATATCGATGAAGATTTAGGAAACTCTGTTCATCTTCAGGAAAAAGAACATGGCTTTGAGAATTTCATTAGTCAACAACATAAACAGCAAGGACATCTTGTAAAAAGTTTTGTATTGGGTTCTCCCGAAAGCGAGACCTTTATTCCTCAATTGAGAGAGGTTTTAACCTTACAAAATCTTGCAGGCATATTTATCAGCACATCCAAAGGTCACATAGTGGCACAACTCATTAAACAATCGTCCGCTCACATAAGGGTAATTGGTTATGATTTAATAAGAGAGAATTTAACGTGTCTCCAAAATGGTACTATAGATTTTCTTATAAACCAGAACCCTATGCGGCAGGCAAAACTGGGAGTCCAAACCTTAGCCAATCAATTGATTTTTAAGAAAGTGCCGCCCCCACTCCATCTATTTCCATTAGAAATCATAACACCTCAAAATGTTTCTACTTATTTATCCCACGAAGGGAACCAATCGGGCATCTCGATTTGATCATTTATCGTAATTTCGAGGCTTGATTATTTTATGAAGAAATTTGAGCGATATCCCGTTTCATTAACTAATTCGTTATCGGGAAAAAAAGAAGTATTTAAATCTATAAATCCTGGTTTTATAGGAATGTATGTTTGTGGACCAACGGTTTATAATAATGTTCATCTGGGCAATGTAAGAACGTTTTTAACCTTCGATATTGTTTCACGGTATTTCCGATTTCTCGACTACAAGGTCCGCTATGTGCGCAATATTACTGATGTAGGACACCTGGAAAATGATGCGGATGAAGGGGAAGATAAAATAGCAAAAAAAGCAAGGCTAGAACAACTGGAACCGATGGAAGTAGTGAAGCACTACACCGAGGGGTTTCATGAAGTGATGCGTCAGTTTAATATTTTTCCGCCCAGCATTGAGCCCAGTGCTACCGGACACATTGTTGAACAAATTGAAATAACAAAGAATCTACTTGATAAAGGATTAGCCTACGAATCGAATGGGTCAGTTTATTTCAATGTGCGCAAGTACAATCAAGATCATCATTACGGAATTTTATCCGGACGCAATATTGAGGAACTTATGGAGAGTGGGCGCGAACTTGACAACCAGGATGAGAAGCGCGAGAAAATAGATTTTGCTTTGTGGAAAAAGGCATCACCTTATCATATCATGCGCTGGCCATCGCCTTGGGGTGAAGGATTTCCGGGCTGGCATCTGGAATGTACAGTCATGAGTACTAAATATCTGGGCGAGACCTTTGATATCCATGGTGGTGGTATGGATCTTAAATTTCCCCACCATGAATGTGAAATTGCACAAGGTACCGCTGCCACTGGCAAAACTCCGGTAAATTATTGGCTCCATTCGAACATGCTTACGGTTAACGGTCAAAAAATGAGTAAGTCGCTCGGCAATTCGTTTTTACCCAGCGAACTGTTTGCCGGAACACATAGTTTGCTTGATCGTGGGTACGGACCTATGGCTGTACGGTTCTTCATGCTTCAATCTCATTATTCAAGCACACTCGATTTTTCGAATGAAGCTTTACAAGCTGCGGAGAAAGGTTATAAAAAATTAATCAATGCGGTCGGATTGATCAAGATGATGGATCATTCCGGAAAAGCAACAACAAATGCTGCCGTGGATGCTGAGTTATCCCGCCTGGTTAAAGAATGCTATCGTACCATGAGCGATGATTTCAATACAGCTAAAACGCTTGCCGTATTATTTGAAATGTTTTCCCGAATTAATGATATAAAGTCGGGTGCTATTCAGCTGACCACCCTGTCACCCGAAACGTTTACTGATTTTAAAAATACATTTCTCGGGTTTGTTGAACAGGTATTAGGGTTAAAAGAAGAGCAAGAGCAGAATGATGAAATTTTGATTGGCACCATAGGTCTGCTTATTGACTTGAGAAAGAAAGCTAAGACCGATAAAAACTTCTCACTTTCAGACAAGATCAGAGATGATCTAAAGAAATTAGGGGTCCAGATCAAGGATGGCAAAGATGGCGAGATGACATACTCGTTTGATTAATTGTGAAAATTTTCATTCAAGAATGAATGGGGCGTCTGCCTTTGAATAGTTTCTGGAAAGAATTGAGTTTTTAAGTGCAAAGAAAGATTCATAAGGACCTTCCGCGCCCAACTTATTCATCAACCAGGCTGGCACCGAACCACTCGGATCGATCTCCATAGTATATTCAATCTTTAATTTGTTATTAGCAATTGGTTCAACATGCCAGGTTGATCGGGACATGGGTACGCGAATGACTCCTTCCTTCGCAGGGATATAATCAGGAATACCCCGGCAATGAAATTGCATTTTTTTAGTTATCGAATCTTGTTCTATTCTTAGGTGGACAACTAGATCGCGGTTACTAACGGGCCAGGGAGAAAGAATTTCAACGTAATAAATTAATTCCTGGTGACCAATTGATTTTAAGATAGAGGCATTTATAGTCTTGTACTGCCATTTAGTATAGCCCGTGATGTCCATTACCATAGCCACCAATTGAGGCGCAGTGGCTTCTATTTCAAACGAGGCTTTAATCGAATTAAATTTTGAATTCGTGCTAGTACAACTAAAAACTTTAATGCTATTCTGATCCTTTTTTAATTCGCACGTTGCCTGACATAGCGAAACATGGGCAGAAAAAATGCCGATCGCTATTAGTACTATTGAGCTGACAAGTCGCATGATAAGTTCAGAATGGTAATGCAATGTATCATTATATTTTACTTTCGCGGTCACTATAAACTTTTGTTTAAAAGAGAATCGCGATCTAAGAAATTTTACACGGCTATTTGATGGCAAAAAAAAGATTCCGAGTCTCGTTAAGATTTTTAATACTCATAAAACGAATTCACTCGCCCGGAATGACTAAAAAAAGAAGTTGTTGTGGGTCAAACAACCCACAACAACTTGGATGATGTTAAGTGCTATAATCAATACCGCTCCGGCTCCAACCGCCACTTCGCTGGTGAGCGCCACAAGCTGGAGAGTAACAACTCGCGCATGAAAATAAATTCTTTAGGAAGTTTATCATACATACGTTCAAACAACTCTGCATGTTGCAGCAACTCAGCTTTCCATTCTTCCCTGTCGATATCCATAATCGCTTCAAACTGCTCAGGTGTAAAATCCAAACCCGTCCAGTCAATGTCATCGTAAGTCGGCATCCAACCAATAGGGCTCTCTACCGCATTCGATTCGCCTCTGATCTTTTGAACAATCCATTTTAGGATACGCATATTGTCACTAAAGCCGGGCCAAATGAATTTTCCTTCGGCATCTTTGCGAAACCAATTTACACCAAACACGCGTGGTGGTGCTTGCAGGTTACGACCAAACTGCAACCAATGATTAAAGTAATCGCCCATGTGATAGCCGCAGAAAGGCAACATAGCGAACGGATCTCTGCGCACCTTCCCTACCTCACCAAAGGCCGCGGCCGTTGTTTCAGAGCCCATAGTTGCAGCTAAGTAAACGCCATAGGCCCAGTTACTTGTTTGATACACCAATGGAATGGTAGTACTTCTTCGTCCTCCAAAAATAAACGCACTCACCAACACCCCTTCCGGGTTTTCCCATTCCGGATCAATGCTTGGACATTGATGGGCAGGAGCCGTAAATCGCGCGTTGGGATGTGCGGCTGGTTTGCCTGCTGTAGAATCCCATTTTTGTCCGCGCCAATCCGTCAAATTTTTAGGTGGTTCTTTAGTCATCCCTTCCCACCAAATATCATTGTCTTCAGTAACGGCAACGTTCGTAAAGATTGTATTCTTAGCAATAGTAGCCATTGCATTCGGATTTGTTTTTTCATTGGTGCCCGGGGCTACACCAAAGTAGCCTGCTTCCGGGTTGATTGCATACATTTTTCCATCCTTGCCAGGTTTTATCCAGGCAATGTCATCGCCTACCGTAGTTACTTTCCAGCCATTTAAATCTTTTGGAGGAATAAGCATCGCAAAATTTGTTTTGCCGCAAGCACTTGGGAAGGCGGCTGCTAAATAGTTTTTCTGTCCATCCGGGCTTTCAACACCCATTAATAACATGTGCTCGGCAAGCCAGCTTTCTTCTTTAGCCATTACTGAGGCAATGCGCAACGCAAAACATTTCTTACCTAATAGCGCATTACCGCCATACCCCGAACCATAAGAAACGATTGAACGATCTTCGGGATAGTGGACTATGTATTTCGTGGTAGCATTGGTGGGCCACTTCGCATCTTGCGCTCCGGGTTTCAAGGGTGCGCCAACCGTATGTAAACATTTTACAAATTCACCATCATTCCCCAAGGCATCAATTACCCGCTTGCCTACGCGTGTCATGATGTGCATGTTGACCACCACGTATTCTGAGTCGGTAATCTCAATTCCGATTTGAGAAATATCAGAACCAACCGGCCCCATGCTAAACGGAATTACGTACATGGTGCGCCCTTTCATGCAACCGCTTAGCAGCGGGTGCAAGGTCTGCGTCATTTGCTTCGGCTCTACCCAATTGTTTGTAGGTCCCGCATCTTCTTTTCGTTTGCAGCAGATATACGTGCGGTCTTCAACCCGCGCAACATCGCTTGGGTCACTGAAGCACGCAAAACTATTGGGTCGCTTCTTTGGGTTTAAACGAATGAAAGTACCTTTATTCACCAGCGCTTCGCAAAGGTTATTGTATTCTGTTGTTGATCCATCGCACCATTGAATTTGATCGGGCGTGCACAAGGAAGCAATCTCATTTACCCAGGTAAGCAGCGCAGGATGATCTACAACATAGGTTTTATTATCAGTAACAGTCATTTGATTAGGGTTTATTACGAGGCAAAAGTAAGAAGTCTCAACCTCAAAATAAAGCCTTGCAAACGATTGAAATAGGTGATTTTTATCAGAAATCCACTCGATAAGCTATTACCGGAATAATACCTAATTGGTATTTCGAGACGGTATCTTGTAGAAATGTGTCAAAGTAGATAAAAGCCACATTTTGATAGTTAGTTAGGTTTTGAATATCTACTGATAGGGTACGGGTATATCCGGGTTTGTCTTTGCGCCAGCTAACGCGAAGATCGGATCTAAAATAATTTGGCAATTGAATACGATACCCTTGTGTTAAATCATAAACAGTAGTTCCTAAAAGTGAGGAAGCAAACTCATCGATGGGCGCTTGCCTAAGCCCGCCCGAATAAAGCACGCGGGCGTGAATGCCAAAAGTCTTAGTAGTTTTTTTCCACTCTTTGCCAGCCAAAAAACTACTTGTAAAATCTCCACTAAAGCGAGAATCCCTGTACGAGGCATCGCCATTCTGGTATTGCGACTTATATGCCGATCCAGAAACTATGAAGTACAAATTTTCGTAAAACCGCTTTTCAACGAAAGCTTCTATGCCATAGTTTTTGCCTTTACCCTCACTAACCAAATTACCCCGTGGAAAATCCTCCCATTGATTGATCAAGGAGTAATTAGCACTACCCGATACGATAGGCACGTTATTTAGTTCGTGATAATAAATGGAAGAGACAACACTAATGTCTGTATTGAATTTCCTTCGCCACTCTAAAGCAAATTGATTGCTTTTAGTAAAAGGTAGCTGGTTGTTTCCTTGCGTGATGTAGGTTTGTACTTGTTGCCATTGGCTGGTTGCCGCATAAGAAAGTGTAATTGAGTTTTTGTCTAAATTTCCTGAGACACTCACACGCGGTTCTAAGGCATCGGTGTTATTGTAGCCAAAGTTTACATACCGCATACCGGCATTCAAAGTAAGCTTCCCAACGTAGTGCGTCCAATTCGCATACGGTTGCCAAAGCATTCCGTTAACTGTTCCAGAAGCATTCGGGTAAAATGAATCGATATATAATGGGGTTACGGTAGAAACGTCCATTTCATTATCTAAATAATCTGCCACAACACCTGCCTCCAACAAACCATTTTTGATTTTACGAACGCCCTTTAGAAATGTAGAAACCAGCAGGCGGTTAGAAAAATAACTTTCTGAATAAATAGCTGGATAAGGTACCGTTGTACCCTGCGAAGTTCGGTTTTGTTCCTGCCCTGAAAGAGATGCGCCCAGGCTTAAGGATAACCATCCCGGCTTAAACTGATTAACGAACCCAACTCCGTATACTTTGCCATCGTAATCGATCGTGTATCGATCTTTCTCTTCTTCCCATTCACTTTCTGGCTTGGCGTCAAATTCATTTTTACTTAGCCCACCAAAGCCAAAGACAGAAAGATTTGCTGAGCTTTTACCAGGGAAATTCAGATGAAAAGAAAGATCCTGAAAACCGATTGCTTCATCGCCAAAGTCAACTCCTACTTGTGACAACAGACCCACAGTTGAGTACCGGTAGTTTACTAAAAACGAACTTTCACTTTTCTTGCTGAAGGGCCCCTCGGCAGCTAAGTCTATTCCAATTAAACTTGCTTGTGCGGTATATTCAATCTTTTCGCTTGAACCCGGCCGCAACGACATGTTCATTACACCCGCCAGTGCATTTCCGTAACGTGTCGGTAAATTACCCGAATAAAAGTCTGTGCGGTCAAGTATCTGCGCACTGAGAACACTCACACCCCCACCGTTGGCAGTGGGTTTGTCGCTGAGTGTACCCGCATTAGCCGTGTGGTTTGGATTAATGATATCCAAACCTTGTAATCGCCATAAAATTCCATTGGGGGAATATCCTTTTACAATAATTGAATTCGCCTGATCATTGGCTGTTACCACCCCCGGATAAGAAGTAAGCATGCGCACAGGATCAAAAAAATTGGCGGGTGCCCGTAAGGTCTTTTCAATAGAAAGTGAGGTGACACCTGGCTCCGAAATACTTTCCGGACTCACTACTACTTCAGCCAAAAGAGTAGGCGATTCCTGAAGCAGGATTTCTAATGCCGGCATCTTTCCAGCAATAACCAGTAACTCGTTTTCTATAGAAACATAACCTGTAAACGACACGACTAGCCGATATCGGCCTGGAGGCAAACTGAATCTGAATTGCCCTTCCGAATCCGTGGAAGCTCCGGTTATTAATTCACTACCAGAAAAAATGGAGATGCTTGCCCCCGCCAATTCTGTGAAAGTAGAGATATCTTTAACCTTGCCAGTAACTGATTGAGTTATGTCTTGACCTTGCAACAAAAAAGTATTGCCCAGAATAAATAATAATAAAAATCTAACCATGAATGAATTTAGCCTACTGCTAAAAATAAATCGAACAAAATACCAGGAGCTAATGATCAAGGTTACTAAAAATAAACAATCACACTGATTTATACACGGTCACCCATTAGGCCTTTGAAAATCATGTTACAGAATAGTCTTCAAGTATTTAATGCTGTTCTCAACACTTTGCATTGGATTAGATGGATAGGTTTCCTGCTCCACAAAGAATTTTTTCATACCTGATTTTTTGGCTGATTTAAAAAGTTTGGTAAAATCAATAGAACCCGTGCCCACATCCGCATTGTTCTCGCGATTATTTTTATCCATGTCTTTCACATGCCATAATTCAAATCGACCAGGATATTCTTCAAAATACTTGAACGGATCCTGATTGGCGTTTACCATCCAATACAAATCCATTTCAATAGCAACGAGTTTTGGATCTAACTCATCTAGCATTACATCAAACATCACTTTTCCTTCCACTGGCTCGAATTCAAACGCATGGTTGTGGTAGCCCATTCTAAGCTTATACTTTTTGGCAACGAGGGCGGCACTATTAATTGCCTGGCACGTGCGTTTCAATTCATCTAGTGAACTATAATACTTCTGATCTAACCAGGGCACTACAACGTATTTTTGCCCCATAGATTGAGCATCTGCACAGGCTTTATCCCAATTATTAGAAAGCAAATCAATTCCATAGTGACCGCTCACCACCTGCACACCAATGCCTTTTAAATGTGCTCCAAATTCAGCCACCGGCATTCCAAATAATTTACCATCGCCATAGCCGTACGTTTCCACTTCGGTATACCCCCATGATGCCACTTTATCCAAGGTGCCTTTTACATCGTTCATGATTACATCACGCAAGGTGTATAACTGCAAGCCAATGGCTTTTTTTCCTTTCGCTTCTGCAAAAATGGAAGGTAGTGTAAGCATGCCCGCTGTAGCAATAGCAGATGTTTGAATAAATTTTCTGCGATCCATAATATTTTACTTAAAAGTTTACTTTGCTAACGACACCTGATTGAAGATAAATAAATCACCCTCTCCTGCTTTTTCATTTTTAAATACAAGCACTAAATCATGCTTACCTGAAGTGGCAGGTATTGAAATACCACCAGGTCTCATGAATATTCCTGATTGAACTTCCATTTTAGGAGCGTTCTCAAAATTCACACTTCCCAGTTTCGTTCCCGTTTTCGAATCCAGCCAAATCTCTACTTCACCACTTTTTGAATTGCTTTGTTCAACAACTACCAGATTTAGTTTACCAACACCCGATAAGTCAACACCTTTAAAAGTAGCTGATGAATTATGTTTTACATTATCAAGAAAACTAAAGCCAGCTGCGTTTGATTTTCTAAGTCCTCCCGTCAGATCAGCCGCATTATTCGCGTTGAGGATTGGTGCGTTGAAGAAAACTTGTTTTGTTGCAGACAACGAAGGCATTCCATTGGCTCCATTGTCTTCATAGGTTACAGTAAGAACGTACGCTGAAGTAGCAGCTGGTCCCGGAGGTGGCACAACAGCAAAATTTGCTTTACCTGCAAGTGGTAGACTTTTAATCTTTTCTTCATTAGCAAGCGAAAGAATGTATTCCACCATTTGTGTTGTCTGGGCTTTGGTTAACTGCGGGTGCGCAGCCATAGCAACTTCACCCCACACACCAGAACCACCATTCATAATTTTATTACTCAGGACGTCCGTTGCTTTTACGTCTTTTGAATAGCGCTTGGCTACCTCTTTGTAGCTTGGCCCCGCAGATTTTTGATCAATCAAATGACAGGACTTACAATCACTTTCGGCAATCAATAATTTACCCGGTAATTCTGAGCGTTGATGACCTTGCGCAATTTTTGTCATGTCATAGCCTTGTGGATGAAAATCAAGCGTAGTCAAGACACGCACTGCAGCAATCTTACCATCGGTTGTTGAACCATCTTCTTTGTCGGTAACAGAAACTTTGTAATTGACAGAGCCACCAGGTAAAAAGTAATCCGGATTTCCGCTAACAGTAACATCAATTACCGGAGGTTCGTTACCTGCGATAATCGTTACCTCGGTTGTTGATTTTGATCCTTTAGAATCAGTCGCTGTTAATTTTGGATGATAGATTCCGGGCTTGTCAAAGGTGTAATTGAAATCTGTTGCTCCTGACTGAACTTCACCTTTAATTTCCAATTCGTAGGTTACGGCATCTCCATCCGGATCAGAACTTTCGCCAGCCGAAAAATTAACTGTCAATGGAATAGCTCCCGAAACTTTGCTTGCTTTTAACTCCGCCTGAGGTGGGCGGTTGCCACCGTTATAGTCAATTCGGGACAAACGGGCATCCATATTTTGTGCGAACCATTTGGTTCCATATTCAAGTGTGTACAATTTTCCATCCGGACCATAGGCCATATCAATGGTATTATTGAATTGAATGTTTTCCATAAACGGTTCAATATCCATGATAGCCCCTTTCTCATTCATGGTAACTAAACGCATCCAGTTACGCATCCAGTCATACATCAATAGCTTGCCATCGAAGTAATCTGGAAATGCTTCAGCCTTTCCTTTAAAGTTTTCTGAATAGTAAACCGGACCTGCCATCGCATTGCGGCCACCCGTTTTTACAAGCGGAAAATCCGGGGACTCTGCATACGGATACCATACAAATGGCGGACTCACCGGAGGCAATTCAGTTTTACCTGTATTGTTTGGGGATGTGTTCATAGGCTTGTTAGCATCAGCCTTTGCTCCTATTGTCTTACTTTCAAAATCATATTTAGCGTAGGCATAGTTTCCACCGACAAACAAAGGCCAGCCAAAGTAACCCGGCTTTTGGGCCTGATTTACTTCATCGTAGCCACGTGGGCCGCGTTCAGGGCTATCATTACCAGCATCGGGTCCCACCTCGCCCCAATATAAAAATCCAGTTTTCTGATCAACCGATATGCGATAAGGATTACGGTTACCCATCACATAAATTTCAGGGCGGGTTTTGTCTTCTCCTTTCGGGAAAAGATTTCCATCAGGAATTGTGTAGGTTCCGTCTTGCTCTGGATGGATGCGCAAAATCTTTCCGCGTAAGTCGTTTGTGTTTGATGAAGATTTCATCGCATCAAACGGAGATCGACCAGCACTTTCATCAGCCGGGCTAAACCCATCCGATTCAAACGGGCTTGTGTTATCACCCGTGGAAAGAAACAAATTTTTTCCTGGACCAAATGTTAATGATCCTCCTGTATGACAACATGTTTCACGTTGCGTAACCACTTCCAGCATTTCCTTCTCAGAAGCCTGATCAACTTTTTGACCATCAAACACAAAGCGCGATAACACGTTTGCTGATCTTTCCGGATGTGAATAGTAGATGTAAACCCAGTTGTTCTTATCAAAATCGGGATCGGTAGTTATTCCCAACATTCCATCTTCAAACTTTGTCCCAACATTAAATGTATTGATTAAGGAAATCGTATCTGTTTTAGGATCGTAAAGTTTTACCGCGCCCTTTCTCTCAATAAAAATGATTCGGCTGTCCGGCAAAATCGCCATCTCTGTGGGCTCATCTAAATTATAACCCAACACTACTTTTGTAAACCTGTTTTCTTCGGGTGTTCTCTTTGCGCGGGCTTTGCTGAAATCGGGCTTGCTCTTACCCATTGCGTAGACCAATCCCTGATATACATGATCCAGATATTGCGGATCAATATACGATTCATCTGTATGCCCCATACCTGTGTAGAACGAACGACCGCCATCAAAATCATGATACCAGGCTATCGGGTGATTATCTCCATTCTCGCCACCTTTGTAAGAAGTCTCATCTAATTTATACAGAACATTAATCTCTGGATTTATTTTTTTGTAGTTATACAACTCATCCTTCCGCATCCATTCGTCAGGCAAATTCAATCCATCGCCAAAGGGCGCTACTTTCACAAACTTAGCTTCTTGCTGTTCGGGGTGACTTAAGAAATAAGCGCCTACCAGTTTTCCGTACCACCACCAATCATACTCTGTATCTGCGGCAGCGTGAATCCCCAAATAACCACCGCCCGCTTGAATAAATCGCATGAATTCATTTTGTTGTGCTTGATTTAACACATCACCCGTAGTACTTAAAAAAACAACTGCGTTATATTTCTTCAAATTCTCTTCAGTAAAAACATCTGCTGACTCAGTGGTGTCAACCGCGAATCCCTTTTCAGCACCCATTTTTAAGAGCGCTACTTTACCCGCAGTTATCGATTCGTGGCGATATTCCTTCGTTTTAGAAAAAATGAGAACTCTCGGTTTATCTTCAGAACAAGAGAATAAGAAAACAAGTAGAACCCCTACTGGAAATAATTTCTTCATAAAATGTTTAGTGGCTATTCAGCGATGTAATTATTTTAACTCCTTGATTTTAATGTTGCGAAACCACACCTGGTCGCCATGGTCTTGCAACGAAATTCTTCCCTTAGTAAATTTTCCAAAGTCAGGCATGTCTTTAAACTTACTGCCTGCCACCAGTTGATCCCATTCGGGTGTGTGCATTGTAAACTCTACTGTTTGTACTCCATTAAGCCAAAAGGTATAATGACCTTTATTTGAAACGATCTTCGCCAGATTCCATTCACCGGCAGGTTTTACAGTTTCCGTTTTACACGAAATAAGATCATACAAATCGCCAGCGCGGTGTTTAATTATTTTGGCATCGGGATGGCATGCGTTATCCAACACCTGCATCTCAGGCCCCGTATGCCATACGTATTCGTGTGTTGCGCCTTCCTGAACATTAAAAATCACCCCGCTGTTTCCGCAGGCTTGTATTTTCCATTCCAGCGAAAGCTCGTAATTTTCATACTCCTCGGTAGTTACAATGTCGCCCCCGCCTTCGGTTTGCCAACCGTTCTTTTTTGAGGTGTCCAGATAAAAAGTTCCCTCACTTGCTTTCCAGGCGCTGCCAATTTTATCGGACTTAAAATTTCTCCACCCATGGGTGGTTTTTCCATCAAAAAGTAATTTCCAGCCTTCCTTTTGCTCAGCTTTAGTAAGCGTATTAGGAGCTTGAGAAAAAGTTGAAGTTGAAACCAGCAAGAGGAAGATTAAACTACATGTTAATTTCATGTTAATGTTCTTTTTCACCATCTAGTGACAATACAAACCGAGCCATTTTTTCTGCATCACCTTGAGAGATATCAGGGTGTGGGCTCATTGGAATCTCACCCCAAACACCGGTGCCTCCACTAATAATTTTACCTGCCAACATGGTTACGTTGGCTTGTATGAAGTCATACTTTTTTGCAACATCGGTGTGTGATGGTCCTATAAGTTTATTGGTTGGATGGTGGCATGTTTTGCAATCACTTGCATTCACCAAGGATTCTCCCTGGGCAATAACATCCCCCACAATGGCTTCCGAACTTTCATCCGGTGTTCCATAATCTTCTGTAGCAGCCTCCTCTTTTTTCGATCCGCAACTTGCCAACACAACCATGAATGCCAGCATAAAAAACATCTGTGATAACTTTTTCATATTCATTATTTATTTAATTAAACCTAAAACTTTTTTATTTAGTGTTGGATTCTTTCCGGTAGAAGCAAAATCATCAAATGCTTTTTCAGTTACGCGGATAATATGATCTTTAATAAAAGGTGCTCCTTCTTCTGCGCCTTGCTCAGGATGTTTAATGCAACACTCCCACTCTAAAACAGCCCAGCCTTTATAATTGTATTGTGCCAGCTTGGAGAAAATTGATTGAAAGTCAACCTGGCCATCTCCCAACGAACGGAATCTACCGGGTCGGTTTGCCCAATCCTGAAATCCTCCGTACACACCACTTTTTCCTGTGGGATTGAATTCAGCATCCTTCACATGAAACATCTTTATAAAGGAATGATAGAAGTCTATGTATTGAAGGTAATCCAGTTGTTGGAGAACAAAGTGACTTGGATCGTATAGGATATTGGCGCGTTTATGTTTTCCGGTTGCCTCCCAGAAACGCTCAAACGTAATCCCATCATGTAGGTCTTCACCCGGGTGAATTTCATAACATACATCTACGCCAACCTTATCAAAAGCATTAAGGATAGGCAACCAGCGCTTGGCTAATTCTTTAAAACCATCTTCCACCAATCCAGCAGGGCGCTGTGGCCAGGGATAAACAGTATGCCACATCAGCGCTCCTGAAAAAGTAGCATGCGCCTTCAATCCTAAATTCTTGCTTGCCTTCGCAGCCAACTTCAATTGATCAACTGCCCAGGCCGTGCGTTCTTTAGGTTTACCATGAACCGATTTAGGTGCAAACCCATCAAACATTACATCGTATGCCGGATGAACTGCTACCAACTGTCCTTGCAAGTGAGTCGACAATTCTGTGATTTGCAATCCACAAGATTCTACCATTTCACGAAGTTCATCTGCATAGTCTTTGCTTTCAGCAGCTTTTTTTAAATCGATACATCGACTATCCCACGTTGGAATCTGAACGCCTATGTAGCCAAGTGATGCTGCCCATTTGCAGATTGACTTAAGATTGTTGAAGGGTGCTTCATCACCCATGAACTGAGCTAAAAAAATTCCGGGTCCTTTTAGAGTTTGCATAACTTATACTTCAAATGGTGTCCACTTTTCCTTACTCTGGCCACTCTTCACAACATTGTCGATAAATGCCATGCCCCGGATACCATCATCCACGGAAGGGAAATCGACAAGTGCTGGAGCTTTCGAGCCATCAATTCTTGCAGAAAGTGCAAAGGCAAAATTGCGATACAAATTGCCAAAGGCTTCCAGGTATCCTTCCGGGTGGCCCGCTGGCGTACGCGCATTAAACTTCGCTTCATCACCAACAAAGCCATTAGTACCTGCGCGAAGAATTTGAGTTGGCTTATCCAACCACTTTACTAAAAGTGTGTTCGGTTCTTGCTGAGCCCACTCAATACCTCCATGTTCCCCATAGATTCTGATCCTTAATGCGTTCTCTTCACCTGCCGCAACCTGCGATGCCATCAATACACCGGCAGCACCATTATCAAATTTTAACAATACATTTCCATCATCATCCAACGCTCGACCGGGTACCATCGCATTTAAGTCTGCACAGAGATGTGTGATTTTTAAACCCGTAATAAATTCTGCCAGGTGAGCAGCATGCGTTCCGATGTCACCCATCGCGCCAGCCTTACCTGATTTCTTAGGGTCTGTTCGCCACGCTGCCTGAGCATTGCCTTCGCGTTCACTCATTTTACTTAACCAGCCTTGCGGATACTCCACATATACTTTACGGATTTTTCCAAGCACGCCTTCCTTCATCATTGTGCGAGCTTGACGCACCATAGGATATCCCGAATAGGTATGAGTGAGTAACAAAATCAAACCTGTTTCTTCAACTTTCTTTTTTAGTTGCCGAGCCTCATCTATTGTAAATGTGATGGGCTTTTCGATCACTACATGAAATCCCTTCTCAAGTGCCAACATGGCCGGAGCAAAGTGTGCAAAATTAGGTGTCACAATCGTTACGAAATCAATCCGTTTATCAGCCGGTAGTTTGCTTTCCTTATCCATCATCTCTTCGTAAGTGAGATAGGTGCGGTCTTCAGCCAGGAATAACATCTTGCCACTTTCTTTCGCTGTGTCCGGATGTATACTTAACGCCCCCGCAACAATTTCTATTAGACCATCCATATTGGCTGCGAGCCTATGTATGGATCCGATGAAAGCATCTTTGCCCCCACCGACCATACCCATTCGTAGTTTTCTATTCATGCGATTTCGAGTTGTTTTGTAAGATTACTATGTACCCCGTAAAATACTCAATTTTCTTTAGCGGAAACGATTGCGTAAATTTTAAATGGTGCTAAATGAACCTATTAAGCAGGTTTTCAAAGTACTCTTGCTTTCCGCTGATCTGCTCCGGCTCACCATTCTTAAGGGCAAGTTTCCTCAACGCATCCAGGCTAAGGTTGCCTCGCTCAAATTTTCTTCCGTTACCGGAATTGAATGAAGCATACCGCTCTTTTCGCATGTTTACGAATTCGCCATCTTCAATGATAGCATGTGCTGCAAGCAAAGCCTTGGCAAACACATCCATACCACCTATATGCGCATGAAAAATATCAACCAAGTCGGTAGATGTTCTTCTTGTTTTAGCATCAAAGTTTACACCGCCTGTTTTGAATCCCCCGGCTTGTAAAATCACCAGCATCGCCTCGGTTATCTCATATACATTGTTTGGAAACTGATCGGTATCCCAACCATTTTGATTATCTCCCCGATTCGCATCGATACTTCCTAATACCCCCGCATCAGCAGCTACTTGTAATTCGTGATCGAAGGTGTGGCTCGCTAAGGTGGCATGGTTTACTTCAATGTTTAATTTGAAATCATCCATCAAATCAAACTGGCG
>Ga0154020_10003373_pt1 | contig 19221 bp, 17 predicted proteins | sample Klosneuvirus_201_FD_109709 | JGI IMG/M metagenome (GOLD analysis project Ga0154020, IMG submission 109709) | Active sludge microbial communities from wastewater, Klosterneuburg, Austria - Klosneuvirus_20160825_MG | ecosystem: Engineered > WWTP > Aerobic digester > Activated sludge | place... | reverse complement strand
TGATCCGGCCGGTCGTCACGTGCGCGTCGCCGACGAAATAGGCGAACGGCGCGTTCGACGCGCCCAGGCCGTCGGGCCCTTCAATCACGAGCGCGTCGATGTTGCGCTCTCGCATAAGGCGGGGAATATCTGATTTCATGAGTTGATATTGTTCGTCAGGTTTGATCAGGTGGGTAAGGTTTGATCAGGTGGGTAAGGTTTGATCAGGTGGGCCCATTGTGTTCAACTTGATCACCTGAACACACCTTACCCACCTGATCAAACCTGACGACACCTGACCACACCTTGCTCACCTGAGCATACTTTACCTGCCTGATCAAACCTGACCACACCTTACCCACCTGACCAAACTTTCATTCGGGCAATCCGCTCGGGCATTTCTTCGAAGATGTAGGTGACGGGCGAGACGACGACGCCGCTGCCGCCGATGGCGCGGAGCTGGTTGACCGCGTCGGTGAGCTCGTCGCGGCGGACGATCAAATTGACCGCAAACCACCGGGTCGGGTCGGCCGCGCCGGGCGCGGCGGTGCGCGGGCTGGGCATGAGCGGAGAGATGGTCGGCCCTTGCAGGCCATACAGGGTGGTCTGGTGAAACATCCGGTCGGCGACGTCCTCGGCCGAGCCGCCCCGGATATTGGCGAAGACGTGGGTGAATCCATCCGCCCGCAGATGGGCCTCGAAGTACTCGAGCAGCTCGGTCGCGGCGGCCACCACCTCCGGCCGCTTGAGGGCCTCGGCGTTGGCGATGAGGCACGCCTGCGTCGATAGCACAACGCCATCCCGCAACATGCGAAGGCGGTTCTGCTGGAGGGTGCTCCCGGTCTCGGCCAGATCGCAGATCATGTCGGCCGAGCCGATCTCGGGCATGACCTCAAGGGCGCCCTCGGCCTCGACGATCTCGACTGGCGTCACCCCGCGCTCGCGCATGAAGGCGGCGGTGAGCTGCGGGAAGACGGTCGCCACCCGCAGGGGGTACCCGGCTGCCGCCATCGTGCCTGCGCGCGCGGCAAGCTCGGCCAGGGTATGGTCCGGCCATGCCTCCGGGACGGCCGCGACCAGCCGGCAGCGCCCGAAACCGAGCGCCTCGTGCAGCACCCGGATCCGATCTCCGGCGCCGGCCTCCTGAGTGACATCCAGCCCGGTGATGCCGAAGTCGACCCCGCCGTTGGCGACGCTGATGACGATGTCGCGTGGGCGTTGGAAGATCGCGCTCACCTGGGGCAGCGCGTCGATGACCCCGACATAGCCGCGGGTGGCGGACTGGCGCACGTCAAAGCCGCAGCGCGACATGAACGCCAGGGTGGATTGCTGGAGCCGGCCTTTGGAGGGCAGGGCCAGGCGGAGGAGGGGGCGCATGGTTTGGGACCGCGAACGGCAGCCTGGGGCCCTTCGACAAGCTCAGGGCCCGGGGCTGCGGTCAGCGGTCTCTAGGCCTTCGCCAGCGCGACGGCCTTCTGGGCGGCCTCGCCCAGGGTGTTGGCGGCGTGCAGGTGAGCGCTCTCGAGGATGCGGTTGCCCTCTTCCTGGTTGGTGCCGACCAGGCGCACCACCATCGGGACCTTGACCTCGACGATCTTCATCGCCTCGATGATGCCGCGCGCGACCTCATCGCAGCGGGTGATCCCGCCGAAGATGTTGATCAAGACTGCCTTGACCTTGGGATCGGCCAGGATCAGCCGGAGAGCCGAAGCGACCTTGTCGGCTTTTGCGCCGCCCCCGACATCCAGGAAGTTCGAGGCGCTGCCGCCAAAGAAGCGGACCACGTCCATCGTCGCCATCGCCAGGCCGGCGCCATTGACCATGCAACCGATGTCGCCATCCAGGCTGATGAAATTGATCCCCGTCTCGCGGGCTTCCTTCTCGGCCGCGGTCTCCTCGTCGGGATCGCGCTGGGCCTCGAGATCGGGATGGCGGAACATGGCGTTGTCGTCGATGACGAGCTTGCCATCCAGGCCCATCAGGGTGATCTTGCCGTCCTTGTCCGCGACCATTGCCAGCGGATTGATCTCGGCCAGTGACGCGTCGGTGGCCAGGAAGGCGGCGGCCAGCCCGCGCGCGATCGCGGCGAATTGGGCCCAGTATTCGCGCGGAAGGCCGATCGCGACGGCGACGTCGCGGGCCAGATACTCGGGCAGGCCGAGGAACGGATCGAGCGGCACCCGCACGATCTTCTCGGGCGCGGTATGGGCAACTTCCTCGATGTCCATTCCGCCCGCGGCGCTGGCCATCAGCACCGCCCGCCGGCTGGCTCGATCGATGACGATGCCAAGGTAAATCTCGCTGCGGATATCGGCGGCGGGGTCGATGAGCACCTTGCGCACCGGCAGCCCCTTGATGGTGAGGGCCAGAATCGCGGCGGCCTTCTCTCGTACCTCGTCGAGGGTCTTGGCGACCTTGACCCCACCGGCTTTGCCGCGCCCGCCGACCAGCACCTGCGATTTGATCACGACCGGCAGGCCGATTTTCTCGGCGGCATGCACGGCTTCTTCGGCGGTATCTACGCAATAGCCCTGAGGGACGGGCACGCCATGCTGCCCGAAAATGCGCTTGGATTGGTATTCGTGGAGCTTCATCTTGCCCGGAATTGTAGCGCGGGGCAGGGTGTGCCTGAAGAGATGGCCCCCGGCTCTGCCGGGGGCCATCTCTTCAGGCGACAACCCGGACCCGCGCTACTATGGAGAGCGTGTCCCCAACACCCCACACCCCTGATTCCGAAATCGCGCGCCTGCTTGGCGAGATGACCCTCGAACAGAAAGCGGGCCAGGTGCTTATGCTCGGCTTTGACGGCATAACGTTGACAGACGAGTTGAGGTCTGTGATCGCGGACCTGCGACCGGGCGGCCTGGTGCTGTTTGAGCGAAATGCCACCACGACCCCCCAGGATCTCGCCAAATTGACCTCGGACGCGCAGGCCGCCGCGCGGGTCGGCGGCGATCCTACGCTGCTGATCAGTATTGACCAGGAGGGCGGCGCGGTCACCCGCCTGCGCGCATCGCGCGGCTTTGCCGAGTTTCCCAGCGCGATGGCGATCGCCGCGACCGGCGACGCGGCTGATGCCGGGCGCGTTGGCGCGGCGATTGCCGATGAGTTGCTGGCGGTCGGGATCAACATGGATCTGGCCCCCGACCTCGACGTCAACAGCAACCCAGCCAACCCCGTTATTGGCACGCGCTCGTTTGGCTCGGACCCGGACCGGGTAGCCGAGCTGGGCGCGGCCTTTATCGAGGGGATGCAGGCGCGCGGGGTGATGGCGGTGGGCAAGCATTTCCCCGGGCACGGCGACACGGCGGTCGATTCGCATGTCGGACTGCCGGTCGTCGCCCACGAGCGCCCCCGCCTCGAGGCCGTGGAATTCGTCCCCTTCCGCCGGGCCATGGCCTGCGGCGTGGCGGGCATCATGTCGGCCCACATTGCCTTCCCTGCGATCGAACCCGCGCCCGGCCTGCCGGCGACGCTCTCGGCCAGGGCGCTGACCGGTCTGCTCCGCGAAGAGATGGGTTTTGACGGTTTGATTTTTACCGACTCGCTCATCATGGGCGCGTTGGTGAACGAGGGCCGGAGCATCCCGCAGGCCTCCGCCGCGGCCCTGATGGCCGGCGCGGATGTGCTGCTCTTCAACAACGGATCCGCCCTGCACCGCATGGCGCATGCTGAGGTCGTCGCCCAGGTCCGCGCGGGCAGGATTCCAGAGGCGCGTCTGGATGCGGCCGTCTGCCGGATCTTGGTGGCCAAGCAGCGCTATGGCTTGCTGGCGGGGGCGCGCCCGGCCGCGCCTGAGCAAGCGGGCGCGCCCGAGCGCAAGGCCCTGGCGCGCGAGATTGCGGCCAAATCAATCACCGTTGTGCGGGACGGCGCCGGGCTGCTGCCCGCGCGCGACCCGGCCGGCCTGCTGGTGGTTGAGACGCCCCAGGCCGCCGGCCTGGCCCGGGCGTTGGGCGCGGCATCGGTGTCGATCGGCGCTCAGCCGCGAGCCGGCGACGCGCGCCTGGTGATGGAGGCTGCCAGGGGCCGGACGATTCTGGTGGCGACCAGCGACATCCTAAAAAACCCGCAGCAGGCCGAATTGGTCCGGAATCTGCGCGCGGCCGGCCTGCCCGTCATCGTTGTGGCGGTCCGCCTCCCCTACGACCTGCTGCACCTGGGCGATATACCAACGTTTGTGGCGACCTACCAGGCGTCCGAGGATGCCTTTGCCGCCCTGGCGGACGTTGTGCTTGGGCGCAGGCCAGCAACGGGGACGCTGCCGGTGGCGATGCGGTGACAGACCGAGGGCCCTGAGCTTGTCGAAGGGCCCGACGCGCACGTCAAACCACGACGAGGTCGGCGCTGGTCCTTCGACAAGCTCAGGGCCCAGCGCCGCGTCTAACGCTCCGGACTCAGCGTAAACTCGGCCATATCGTTGAAGAATACGAGTTGCGGCGGGCCCAGGCGAAACGGCGGCAGGCTGGCCCGCAGGCGGGCATTCACGATTTCAAGGGTCGCGTTCAATTCGGTCAGGGCCGCGTCATCGAATTCGGCCAGCTTGTAACCCAGCGTGATGTGGTACTGATAGGTGTCGTGGTTGGGGAAGCGAATGCCGGTCGCCGCGGCGAGGGCGTCGCGATAGGCCCGCAAGGCGGCTCGGGTCGCTTCGTCGGCAGGCTCGAGGTGCATCGTCGCCGGGCTGCCTGGTTCGACGCCGGAGAAGCGCATGAGAAAGGCGTCCGGGGCGGGCACGCGCGGGACAACTGCCTGGAAGAAGGCGTCGGTCGCGGGGATCGGCGCATCGAGCGGCAGCGCGGATGTCCAGCGCTGCGGTTGGCGCCAGTAATCGGTGAGCAGCTCGAAGGTCGTCATGTGATAGCTGCTGGGCGGGAGAAAGCCGATGTGATCGGCGCACCGCATCGTCTGCAGCCTTTCGCGCATCCAAAGCAATTCGCCTAGAAGGGCAGAGTCTGGCGCGACAAAACAGATGATCGTGTTGCCCGAGAACTGCATGACCGAGCCGTCTTCATGAAACTTGATTCCAACGTGGTGGGTGAAGGCGCGTTTGGTGGTCATTTGACGAGCCGAATCCTACACCGTCATGCGTCATCCGTCATTGTTCAGCGGGCTTCGGCTCATTCAACAGAAGAAGAGAAGAAAGGAAGCTGAACAATGACGGATGACGTATGACGCATGGCGGACTGCGCCCGCCTTACAATAAGACTCATGCCCTCCGCGTCCCCGCCGACGACGGTCAGGCCAATGACCGCCTCCGACCTCTCAGCCTGTATCAACATTCTGCTTGGATATCCGTGGACGCGCTATGCCATGACCGCTGAGCGCGCCGAGCGGGTCTTGCGGACCGGGCTGACCGAAGGTGCCGATCTGCGGGTGAGCGAAGATGCCGAGGGTGTCAGCGGTTTTCTATGGCTGGTCCCGCGTGGGGCCTTCTATCACAGCGGCTACATCCGCCTGATCGGTGTGGCTGAACGCGCCAAAGGACGCGGCGCGGGCCGGGCGTTGATGGCGGCGGCCGAAACTGATACGTTTGCGAGCGCCCCCGACCTGTTTCTGCTCGTCTCCGACTTCAACCTCGACGCCCAGGCCTTCTATCGCCATCTGGGCTATGCTCAAGTGGGCGTCCTGCCCGACTATGTGTTGCCCGGCAACACCGAGTTGATCTTCCGCAAACGACGCCCCCAGACTGGTGTTTAGCGCGGCCGCGTGAAGGCGGCCGCATAACAAAAGGAGTTCCCATGACTGCGCATACCCGATCGATCCGCAATGCGGCGCTGCTGAGTGCCGCGGCCGCCCTGCTGCTGGCGGCCTGTGGCGCAACCGCGCCGACGGCTGTCCCGCCCGCCGCCACCGCCGCGCCCGCCAAGCCGACGGCCGTCCCGGTGGCGACCGGCCCCAAGAAAGGCGGCACCCTGATCGCCGCCCGCTCCGAGGACATGAAGGGCCTCGACCCGCACAAGCAGACGGCTTTCGCCTCGTTCCGCATGCTCGAGCTGGTCTATGACCCCCTGCTCACCTTTGACAAGGACATGAAGGTGATCCCGAACCTGGCTGAATCGTTCAAGCTGAGCGATGACGCCAAGACCCTGACCATCGTTCTGCGCAAGGGCGTGAAGTTCCACAAGGGCCAGGCCATGACCTCGGAGGACGTCAAGTACACCTTCGAGCGCATCGCCGATGAGAAGACCGCCGCCGCCGCGCGCTCGACTTTCGCCGGCGTTGACAGCATCGAGACCCCGGACGCCAACACCGTGATCTTCAAGCTCAAGGCCGCCAACGGCGCGCTGCCCGCGGCCATGACCAACATCAACTCGGCCATCCTGTCCAAGGCCTGGGTGACCGGCGGCGCCGACCCGGCCAAGGAAAGCAACGGCACGGGCGCCTTCAAGATCGCCAACTGGGAGACCGACAAGGTTCTCAAGCTCGAGCGCCATGCTGACTTCTGGCTAAAGGATCTGCCCCGCCTGGACGGGATCGAATTCCGGGTGATCCCCGACGAGTCGACGATCCTGGCCGGTCTGCGGGCCAAGACCCTCGACTGGGCGTTCATCAACGATCCGCGCGTCGGCGCGCGGGCGAAGGCCGAAGCCGGCCTGACGACCTGGAAGTCGACCTCGCTGTCGTATCACGTGCTGCAACTGAACGCCAGCCGGGATGCGTTCAAGGATCTCAAGGTCCGCCAGGCGATCTCGTGCGCCATCGACCGCCAGGAGGTCCTCAATACCGCCGCGCTTGGCGATGGCGTGGTGACCTCGCCGGCGACTCCGCCGTTCTATGCGGCGCCGCAGGCCGACCTGTTCTGCTACAAGAAGGATGAGGCCAAGGCGATGGACCTGATGAAGGCGGCCGGCAACCCGGCCATCAAGTTCAAGGTCATCGCCGCCACCGGCGAGCCGCCCACCGCGGTGAACGAGGCCCAGAGCATCCAGGCTCAACTGAAGAAGATCAATATCGACATGGAGATCGAATCGCTCGAGACCAGCGTGTATGTCAAGCGCTGGCTGGACGGTGATTTCGACGCGGCAATCGCCCTCAACGGCGGCAACCCCGATCCCGATGCGATGTTCTATCGCTACTGGCACAGCACCGGCAACCTGAACAAGGTGGCTGGCTACAAGGATCCCGAGATCGACAAGCTGTTGGACCAGGGCCGCGCGGTGAGCGATCCAAACGCGCGCAAGGCGATCTACAACGACATCCAGAAGAAGCTCGCTGAGGCGGCGCCGTGGGTGTGGCTCTACACCGGCAACGACTACCGCGCCGGCCAGACCTTCGTCAAGGACTTCACCCCGCTCTCAAACGGATCAATTCTGTATCTGCGCGAAGTGTGGATGGATAAGTAAGCCAATCTAGTTTGGCGCGACCGGCAGCGCATGCGCTGCCGGTCGCGCCAATATCATGTCCCGCTTTCTCGGCCAACGCCTGATCTCGTTCATCCCCACGCTCTTCGGCGTGGCGGTGATCGTTTTTCTGGTGATGCGGCTGATCCCTGGCGACACCATCTCGGCCCAGATCGGGACATCGGCGCTGCTGACGGAGGCCCAGACCCAGGCCTTGCGGGCGTATTACGGGCTGGACAAGTCGGTCCCCGAGCAGTTTGTGAGCTGGCTGGGGAATGCCGTGCAGGGCAATCTCGGCACATCAGTCCGCAGCGGCAAACCGGTCCTGGGCGAAATCCTCAACCGCTTTCCGCTCACCGCTGAGCTGGGCATCCTGGCCCTGCTGATCGGGCTGAGCCTGGGCATTCCGATCGGGGTGTTCACGGCCACCCGGCGCGGCACGCTGGCCGATGCCGCAGGTCAGATGTTTGCGTTGTTCGGGCTGGCGATCCCGAACTTCTGGCTGGGCACCCTATTCATCCTGGTCCTGTCGGTGGTCTTCCGGACCCTGCCCAATTCGGGCGACTACACCTCGTTCTTCGAAAACCCGCGGGTGAACCTGGGGCAGATGCTTTTTCCGGCGCTGACGCTCGGGCTGGGGCTGACCGCCTCGATCGCGCGGACAACCCGCTCGGCGGTGCTCGAGGAGTTGCGCCAGGACTATGCCCGGACCGCCCGCGGCAAGGGTCTGCATGAGTCGGCGGTGGTGCTCAAGCATTGTCTGCGGAATGCGCTGCTGCCGATCATCACCCTGGTCGGCATCCAGGCCGGGTATCTGCTGGGCGGGGCGATCGTGATCGAGGAGGTCTTCGCCCTGCCAGGGCTGGGGCGGCTGCTGCTCAACGCGATTGGCCAGCGCGACTATGCCGTCACCCAGGGCGTCATCCTCTTCATCGCCTTCAACTTTCTGGTGATCAATCTGCTGGCCGATCTGGCCTATGCGCTGGTCAATCCGCGGGTGCGGACCGGATGACCCGCCTGCGCATTCCCCGGGTGTGGCGCTCGCCGGGCACCGTTGTCGGGCTGATCATCTGCGTGCTCATGCTGGTGATCGCGCTCTTCTCAACCAACCTGGCGCCCTTCCCTGCTTTGTCGCAACGACCGTTGGACATGATGCTGCCGCCGGGCGGCGCCTATGCCCTGGGCACCGACATCCTGGGGCGAGACATGCTCAGCCGGCTGATGCGCGGCGCGACGAACTCGTTGCGGGTGGCGGTCCTGGCGGTGGCCCTGGCGTCGCTGGCGGGCACCGCGATCGGCCTGCTGGCCGGATACGCGGGCGGCTTGCTTGACACACTCCTGATGCGGCTGGTGGATCTGCTGTTTGCCTTTCCGCCGCTGCTGTTGGCGCTGGCGATCGTGTCGGCCCTTGGCATGGGCGCGCAAAACACCATCTACGCCATCGCGATTGTCTATCTGCCAATCTTCGCCCGGGTGGCCCGCGCGCCGACCCTGGTAATCAAGACCAAAGAGTATGTGACGGCGGCCCAGGCGCAAGGCGCCTCGACCTTGCGCATCATGTTGAGACACGTGCTGCCCAATATCGCCGCGCCGATCATCGTGCAGATCAGCCTGGCCCTGGCCTGGGCGATCCTGCTCGAAGCTTCGCTCAGCTTCCTGGGTCTGGGCACCCAACCCCCCGAGCCGTCGTGGGGGGGCATGTTGAGCGAAAGCCGGCGCGACATGGAGTATGCGCCCTGGCTGGCCATCTTCCCCGGCGCCGCGATCATGCTGGCGGTGCTCGGGTTTAATATGCTGGGCGACGGTCTGCGCGACGCGCTCGATCCGCAGTTGCGCGGGACCTGATTGATCGCTCTTAACAGAAGAAGGGAAGAAGGAAGAAAATAGACATCAGATTCCTTCCTTCTTCCTTTCTTCTGTTGATAAAACAAAGAACCGCCCGAGGTACGACTGATCCATGATTCCGATAGCCCCTTCCAATCCCGCCCATCACCAGGCCATCGCCCGAATTTGGAACGACGCCTGCAACGCCATGACTGGCAGTCATACGTTGGATATTACGCCGCGCCTGGCGCAGTTCAATCTGGGCAGGGCGAGCGGCGCCACCCAGGCCGGCCGATTTGCCGTTGACGGGGACGGGAATGAGGTCGGTTATGTCATCGCGAGCGCGCAGGGCAAGAGCGGCTGGATTGACAGCATCGCGGTGGAGCCTGCCACCCAGCGCGCGGGCGCGGGCGCGGCGCTGCTGGCGTGGGCGGAGGACTGGCTGCTCGGCCAGGGCTGCACCTTTGCCCGCCTGGGCGGGAGCCTGCGCCCGTTTCTGCCCGGCTATCCGCGCGAACTGGGGCGGCCCGATTGGTTCACCCACCGCCGTTTTGAAGTGGGCAAGCCCGACTGGGACGTGGCTGCGGATCTGGCCATCCTTCGCCCGTATCACGGCAGCGCGGGCGAAGCGCCTGCGGGGGTCGAGGCGCGCATGGCGCTGCCAGGCGAGGAAGCTGCGCTTCGGGAGTTCTTCGTCCGGGCATTCCCCGGCCGCTGGCTGTACGAGTATGACGAACATCTGCGCGAGGGCGGGAAAATCTCGGATTATGCGGTCTTGATTACGCCGGACAGCGGCGCGCCCCGGATCGAGGCCTTCTGCATGACGACGATGGCCGACTCGCTCCGGCCGCTCGATCGCTTCTACATGAACACGCTGCCCCGGCCGTGGGCTCAAGCGGGTCCGTTGGGCACCAGCGAGACCCTGCGCGGCAAGGGCTACGCCGCGCTGGCCATCAATACCGCCCTGGCCTCGCTGCGCGCGCGCGGCGGGCGGGGCTGCATCATCGACTGGACGTCGCTCACCGACTTCTATGCCAAGTTCGGATTCCGCAAGTTCCGTGAGTATGTGGGCATGACCAAGCGCCTGGGATGAACGACGAATTTAGCCTGTCGGCGGCGGCGCTGGGCAGGGCCGAGCGCGCCGCGGCGCGCTTCAACCCCGCCGGCGTGCGCGGGCAATTCCCGGAGCGCAAGAGCGTCACCCGGGTGGACACCCGCAGCGGACCGCGGCATGGCTGGCAGGTCCGCGTGCGCTGGCGGGGCGTGACCGAGAGCCGCTATTTTCCCGACGCGCGGGCCGGGATGCTCGAAGGGTGGCTGGCTGCGCGGCGCTGGCGCGACGCGGCCGAAGCGCGGCTGGGCAAGGTCCGAACCGAGCGGCGGGTTCGGCCGCCTGCAAAGGGCCGGCGCGAAACAGGCATTCGCGACATCATCGTGCGCACCCGCGCGCGGGATGGCCGGCCCGTCGCCCGGCGCATCATCGAGGTGTCGTGGAATCCCACCCCCGACAAGACGATGCGGGCGACGTTTTCGGTCGAACGCCTGGGCTTGCGCGAGGCCATGCGCCAGGCCCGCGCGACCCGGCGGGAGAAGGAGATCGAGATTTATGGCGCTCCGCTGAAGGCAAAGCGACCTCGATAAGCCAAAGGCCCCGCCGCTATACTCGCCGGCGCTCATGCCCAACCCGACTCTCAGCATCGTCCTGGGCCTGCTGTCCGCGCTGGCCTGGGGCACCGGCGACTTCTTTGGCGGGCTCGCCTCGCGGCGGGCCAATGCTCTGGTCGTCACCGCCGTCGCCCAGACGTCTGGATTGATCCTGATCGTTGTGCTTGCCCTGGCCGCCGGCCAGCCCGCGCCCGCCCTGGCCGACCTGGGCTGGGGGGCCGCCGCGGGCCTGTGCGGTGTGATCGGCATTGCAAGCCTGTATCGGGCGCTCGCCATCGGGCAGATGGGCATCGTGGCCCCCATCACGGCGGTGCTCTCGGCCGGCATACCGGCGGTATATGGCGCGCTCGTCCTCGGCGCGCCGGCGGCGATCACCCTGACCGGCTTTGGCCTGGCCCTGATCGCCATCGCCCTGATCTCGAGCGCCCCGCGCGCGGCCGGCCGCCCGGCCGGGCTGGGTCTGGCCTTGATCAGCGGGATCGGCTTTGGCGCATTCTTGATCCTCATCACCCGGGCCAACGGGGCCGTGGCATTGTGGGCGCTGGCGGCAGCCCGCACGACCTCGGCCCTGCTGTCGTGGACGGCGGCGCTGATCAACCGGGCCAGCCTCCCCCGTGATCGGCGGGCCTGGGCCGAGATGCTCGGGGCCGGGGTGATGGATGCGCTGGGGAATGCGCTATACACGTTCGCCGCCCGGGCCGGGCGGATCGATGTGGCGGCCGTGCTGTCCTCGCTCTATCCGGTCTCGACCATCACCCTGGCATTGACCATCCTGCATGAGCGACTGCGCAGACCCCAGGTGATCGGAATTGTGATCGCGGTGATCGCGATCGTGCTGGTCGCCCTGTGATTTTTGGAAACGACATTCCCCCGGCGGAGCCGGGGGAATGTCGTTTCCAAAGACCCATTTGGTGCGGGGTGGTCAGAAAAGCGTCACCCGCCCGCTCGCGCCGTCGATCCGGATGCGCTGCCCGGTCCTGATCCGGGTGGTCGCGGCCTCGACCCCGACCACGGCCGGGATGCCATACTCGCGGGCGACCACGCTGCCGTGGGTGATCATCCCGCCGACCTCGGTCACCAGCCCGCGGGCGGCCAGAAAGAGCGGCGTCCAGCCCGGGTCGGTGCCCACGCACACCAGGATCTCGCCCGGTTCGAGCCGCTCGGTTCGCGGATCGCTGATGACCCGGGCCAGTCCCTCGGCTACGCCCGGCGAGACGCCGTCTCCGAGCAGCATGTTGGGGTCGTCATTGGCGATGTCAACCGAGCCGTAGAACGATTCGCCGGTGCTGAGCATCACCCGCGGGAAGCGCGGCCAGGCCGACTGGGCTGCATGTGCGGCGCGCGCTTCAGCCGCCACGGCCTTCAGATCGATCGTGCCGCCCGCAGCGATCCCGTCCAGCGCCGTGAGGGGCAGCCAAAAAACATCGTCCGCCCGCGACAGAAGTCCGCCCGCGGCGAGCGTTTCGCCCTGGCGCAGCAGGGCCTGCCGAAACGCGCCGATGACCTCGATCATGCGCTGTTTGGGCGTCTCGCGGTGGGCGGTGAACCGGCGAGCCCGGCCGAGGGCGAAGCGCAGCAGGCGCGCGCGCATCCGGCCCAGGAGCGGGTGGCTGGCCCGCGCCCGCGCGATCAGCTCCTCCGCCAGCGCCGCGGCCTCGCGCGTGCCGCGGGCGAACACCGCGTCTGGCGCCGCTTCCGGGTCGTCGAGTCGCAGATAGCTGTCGAGCGTTTGATTCAACGCGGCCGGATCGTCTCGCCAGCGGGGCGCGGCGATGTCAAGCTCGCCCGCCCCGCGCATGCCGTAACGGGACAGAAAACCGGCCAGAGCCGCGCTCCGCGCCGCGGGGTTTGACCGGATCTGTTGGGCAGCTTCCCACAGGCGCAGGTTCATGTCGGTCGTTGTGTTGCGCACGCCGCGCATCAGCCGCAGGGAGGGCGCTCCAGATTCCTTCAGCCAGGCGTGGAGCCAGCGATCCATCGCGCTCAGCAGGGCGAAGCCCGCCGCAACCGGCGCCGCGAGCTCGAGGGCGAGGGTGCTCAGCAGCCCGCTGAAGTGGGCGCGCAACGCGGCCAGCAACTCGGCGAGGCTGCCGGCCGTTTCAGCCGCGCGCTGGGCGGCCGCCACCACAGCCTCGGTCCGGGCCAGACGAGCCGTCATCTCGGTCTCGGGGTGGCGCATGAGGCGGGCGACGCTCGGCAGAAAACGCAGCGCCATGAGCACGCGCCCGGCGATCCGCCCCGGGGTCATGACCCGGTGTTCGGGCAGGCGCCCCTCGCGCTGCATCCGCAGCGTCACCGTGCGGGCGGCCGGGTCGGCCCGGGCCATGATGACGAGCGCCACCCGGCGCAGCAGCGGATCGCGGACGAGGGCGGTCATGTCGATATACAGCCGGCCCCCCGCCCGGGGCAGCAGCGTGCGCGGGTTGGCCGTGACGCCCACCCCGCTGAGCACGCCATCCAGAAACGTCTCGATCACGCTCGCGCCCATGGGCGAAAACGGCGCGGCGATGCCCTGCACGGCGTTGAAGCTGAGATAGACCCGCGGTCCGCCATCTTCCGGCAAGCGCGGCTCGGGCAGCGGATACAGGGTCGTGATCGGCCGCGACTGCAGCACCTGCATGACCCCGCCGACCCGCGCCCACTCGAGATCCTGCGGCCCGCCAAAGAGAACCTCGGCCCGCTCGCCAATGGCGACCAGGGCCGCAATGTCGGTCTCACGCAACGCGGCCTGCTCCGCCGCGCCCGGTTCGGCTGTCTGGGTCGTGCCGCCGCCGGGCAGCGGGCGGATGGCCAGGGCCTTGGCCCCCAGTTTGTGGGTGTGGATCCTGCCGGTGCGGCGCTCAACGACGATGTGGTCGGGGGTGACCAGCCCGGCGACCAACGCCTCGCCCAGCCCAAAGGTGGCGTCGATGACGCACTCGCCGCGATGCCCGCTCAGCGGGTTGGCGGTGAACATCACCCCGGAGGCCTCGGCGTCGACCATGACCTGCACGACGACGGCAAGGGCGATCCCGGCCGGGTCGATCCGATTACGGGCGCGATACCCCATCGCTCGGGCCGTCCACAGGCTCGACCAGCACTGGACCACGGCCGCGCGCACGTTTGACGCGCCGAGCACGTTGAGAAAAGTGTCCTGCTGGCCGGCGAAGGACAGGCCGGGCAGGTCTTCGGCGGTGGCCGAGGAACGGACCGCCACGCGCGCGCCCGGGCCCAGGCCGGCCAAAGCTGCCTCGATGTCCGCCCCGATCGTCTCGGGCATCACCCCGGCCGCAAAGCGGGCCCGGATGCGGGCCGAGGCGGTCTCGAGCGCGACCGGGTTTGTCGCATCCACGCCGGCGCCAATCGCCGCAACGAGCGGGCCGATCTCGTTACGCACGACAAAGGCGCGATACGCCTCGGTCGTCAGAATGAAGCCGGGCGGCACATCAAATCCCGCCCGGGCCAAGGCGGCCAGATTCGCGCCCTTTCCGCCCGCCGTCGCCAGCGTTGCGCCGGAGGACTGCAGGGCGAGGATGGCGTTCATTTCCTGCTTGTCGGTTTGCCGTTTCCGTTCATCAGCCCATCTTCAATCCGGCGGAAGATGCGCCGGGCGCGCGAGCGAACCGCCGCGGCGCCATAGCCCACCCGGCTCAGCACGCGCTGGCCGCGGGTCTGGGGTTTGGCCGTCACCTGCCATTGCACGGCCGCCGCCGCCCAGGTCAGCCCGCCGCCAAAGCCCACCATCACCACCCGGTCGTTGGGCTTGAGCCGCCCGCACGCGGCCGCCTCGCACAACGCAATGGGAATGGATGCAGCGCTGGTGTTGCCGTAGCTTTCGATGTTGACGAAGAACTTGTCCATCGGGATGGCCAGCGACTTGGAGGCCGCCTCGATGATGCGCAGATTGGCCTGATGCGGGACGAAGACGTCGACTTCCTCGGCCGTCCAGCCCGCCCGGCGCATGACCTCGCGGGCGCTCCGGTCGATGACTCGGGTGGCGAAGCGAAAGACCTCGCGCCCGTTCATGTGCAGCACTTCGTTGTCCTTCTGGCGCAGATACAGGGCCGGCCCGCCCGAGCCGTCGGCGCGCAACAGGGTGGACAGCACGCCGCCGGGCTGCGGGCTGGCTTTGAGCACCACCGCGCCCGCCCCGTCGCCAAACAGCACGCAGGTGTTGCGATCCTTCCAATCCACGATGCTCGACAGGCGCTCGGCGCCAATGACGAGGGCGGTCGAGATCGTGCCGGCCCGGATGGAATCGGCGGCCTGAGCCAGGCCGTACAAGAAGCCGGCGCAGGCCGCGCTCAGGTCATAGGCGCCGGCGTTGTCGGCACCCAGGGCATCCTGCACCAGGGCGGCCGTGGAGGGAAACATGAAGTCCGGGGTGATGGTCGCGACGATGATGAGGTCGAGCTGCGCGGCGGTCACGCCGGCCATATCCAGCGCCTCGATCGCGGCGTTGGTCGAGAGCGCCGCGGTGGTCTCCCTGTCGTTTGCCACGTGCCGCTGGCCGATCCCGGTCATGTCGCGGATCCACTTATCCGATGTCTCGATGGTTTTGGCCAGATCGTCATTGGTGACGACTTTTTCGGGGACGGATTTGCCCCAGCCCACGATGTGCGCGTAGCGCATTGATTACACCTCAGCGACCGATGGACCGCGTTCCGCGGTCAGTCGACCAGTTGGGAGAAGATGACGCTCGCGTTGTGGCCGCCGAACCCGAAGGAGTTGGACAGCGCCGCGCGCACGGGCTTGCGGACCGCGGTGTTGGGCGTGTAGTTCAGGTCGCACGCCGGATCCGGGGTTTCGTAGTTGATGGTCGGCGGGATGATGCCCTCCTGGATGGCCATCACGCTGGTCATCGCCTCCATCGCGCCGGCCCCGCCGAGCAGGTGGCCGGTCATGGACTTGGTGGAGGAGATCCGCAGATCGTAAGCGACCTCGCCGAAGACTGCCTTGATGGCGGCAGTTTCGTTCGCGTCGTTGATCTGGGTGCTGGTGCCGTGGGCGTTGATGTAGTCGATCCGGTTGGGGGCCAGGCCGGACTGGCGCAGGGCGGCCCGCATGGCCATGGCCGGGCCGGTCATATTCGGGGCGGTGATGTGGTGGGCGTCGCAGGTCGCGCCATAGCCGATGATCTCGGCGTAGATCCGCGCGCCGCGCGCCCGGGCGCTCTCGAGCGATTCGAGGATCAGGGTGGCCGCGCCCTCGCCCGAGACAAAGCCATCCCGGTTCTTGTCGAACGGCCGGCTGGCCCCGGCCGGGTTGTCGTTGCGGGTCGAGGTGGCGCCCATGTTGTGGAAGGCGGCCACGGTGAAGCGGGTGATCGGCGACTCGCAGCCGCCCGCCACTGCCGCCGTCACCCGTCCGGCCCGGATCATTTCGAAGGCCTCGCCGATGGCATTGTTCGAGCTGGCGCAGGCGGTGACCGTGCAGATGTTCGGGCCGCGGATGCCAAAGTGGATGGCGATCTGGCCGGTGGCCGTGTCGGGGAGCATCATCGGCACGGCGAACGGGCTGACCCGCCGCGGGCCTTTCTTCTCGAGCACCATATTTTCGGCCAGCAGGGTCGTGATCCCGCCGATGCCGCTGCCGTAGATGACGGCCGTGTCGTCGGCGTTTGCCTCGGTGATGGCCAGCCCCGAGTCGGCCAGGGCCTCCTGGGTCGCGACCAGGGCGAACTGGACGCAGCGGTCAAGGCGGCGGGACTCCTTGGCCCCGAAGTGCGCGCTTGCTTCAAAGCCCTTCACTTCCGCGGCGAAATGGGTGTCCATGTCGGACGAATCGAACTGGGTGATCGGGCCGACGCCCGAGCGTCCGGTAATCAGGCCCTGCCAGGTGGCGGGGGCGCTGTTGCCAAGCGGGCTCACGGCCCCGATGCCGGTGATAACAACTCTATTTGGAAGCATACTGGGAGAGAATAACACTGGTTTTCGTCTGGAGATACAGGCGCGGCGAAATCCGCCTCTTTCAGCCGTGGGCAGAGCGTGCAATTGGCGCGAGCCCAATACCTTCTCCCGCCGGGAGAAGGTATTGGGCTCGCGCTGAACTGTGACCAAGCCGACAACACGCGATTTCGCTATACTGAATCGCGAAGCGCCGATTGCGTATGACTGAACCCAATCTCACCCAGCTCTTTCTCGGTCCCGAGGAGGAATGGCCGCAGGCGACCCTGGCCGCCGAGTCCATCCATCCGCTGTGGGGCGGGTGGGCGATCCGCCTGCCGGGCGCCGGCGAGGCGACTGTCCGCGCGGTGGCGCCCGGCGCTCGAATCGAGCGGCGCTTCACCCTGCCCCTCGATCCCGATGAGCGTCGCGCCTTGCTCCAACGGCTGATCGACCTGGACCTGATCTCGATCCGCATTGCAGAACGCAAGAGCTTCATCCCGGACGAAACCTCGACGACGCTCACTCTGTCGCGCGACCGGCGCTCGTTTGCGGTCACGCTGTGGGCCCATGACCCGCCCCTGGCCGGCCTGCGCGACCTGCTGATCAGCCTGCAGGCATTCGTGACCCGCGCGACCATTCACCGGCCGGCATCTTCTGAAGGAGAGACGCATGCACCCGCGACTGCGCCAACTCGAGACTGAACTCAGGGCCGGTCAGCCAGAGGCCGAGGAGCGCTTCTGGCGGGCGGTCGCGGCCAGCGGCACGCCGCTGGTTCAGCGCACGGCGGTCGACACCTGTCAGGTGACCTTTGTGTGGCGCCACGACGGCGCGGCCCGCAGCGTCGCCGTCATCCAGGACTGGGGGGCGGATGGCCTGCGCGAACACTTCATGGCCCGCCTGGCGGGCAGCGACGTGTGGCATCTCGAGCGCCCATATCCCTCCGACGCGATCACGACGTATCAGTTCTCGCCGAGCGCCAATCCGGACCCGCAGGCCGCCGGGCCATATCAACTCGATCCGCTCAACCCGCAGCGCTCGATCGCCTTTCTCAGTGAGACCGGCAACGACTTTGTGTTCTCGGCCCTGCGCCTGCCGGACGCGCCCGAGCCCGTTCTGCCGGTGGAGGAGGCCCTGCGCGGGCGGATCGCCCTTCACCACCCAACACCGGGCCGGCGAGTCTGGTCATACACCCCGGCCCTGCCTTCGCCCGAGCCGCACCCGGTCCTGATCGTCTTTGACGGCCGGCAATACAAGGATTTGATGCATCTCCCGCGCCTGCTCGACGCGCTGATCGCTGCGGCCGACATCCCGCCGGTGATGGCCTTGTTCGTCGACACCCCCCAGCGCGATGTTGATCTGCCGTGCAACCCCGAGTTCGCCGCCTGGGTGGCCAATGCGCTGCTGCCCTGGGCGTGGGCGGCCCTGCCGGTCTCGGATCGGGCCGCCGACACGATCGCGCTCGGATGCAGCTACGGCGGGCTGGCGGCCGCGTATCTGGCCCTGCGCTATCCAGAGCGGGTGGGCGGGGTGATCGCGCAGACCGGCTGGTTTCGTTGGGCGCCGCCTGAGGACCCGGCTCCGGAGTGGCTGCCGCGACAGTACGCCGCGTCGCCGCGGCTGCCGGTCAATTTCCATCTCTCGGCGGGCGTGTTCGAGACCGCCCGCATGCGCGACGGCGGGGTCACCCAGCGCGAGACGAATCGGCGCTTCCACGCCCTGCTGCGCGAGAAGGGTTACCGCGTGCACTATGACGAATATCATGGGGGCCATGACTACAGCAGCCTGGGCGAGCCGTTGCGCGAGGCGCTGGTGTTGATGGCCGGGCGCGGCTGAGCGTTTCACATTCATGACGATCTTCTATGACCCGGGCCGGCTGGTGGATGGCGATCTCGAACTCGACCTGGTCGAGCGCCACCGCGGCGATCCAGCGCGCGGCCTGTCGCCGGCGTATTTCTTCTTCATGAAACGGACGGGCACGCCGACGGTCATGGGCGGGATCAACCTGCGCCTGGGCGACAGTGAGGACGTCCTGATGTACTACGGGCACATCGGATATGGGGTGGATGAGGGCTATCGCGGCCATCACTACGCCGCGCGGAGCTGCATGCTGCTCTTCCCGCTCGCGCTCCGGCATGGGATTGACCCGTTGTGGATCACCTGCAACCCGGACAACGTGCCCTCGCGGCGGGCCTGCGAACTGGCTGGCGGCGTGCTGGCCGAGATCGTCAATATCCCCGCCCGTATTACCGATCTGCGCCAGCGCGGCGAGCGCCAGAAGTGCCGGTATCGGTTTGATTTGAAGGTGATGGGGTATTAGAGACGGCCCGGCGGGCCGTCTGTGTCTCGGCATCCGCATGTTGGGGCCGAGACGGCCCGCCGGGCCGTCTTTACGACGGTTTGCCGAGGCCCAGGCCGTGGGCGGCGGCGGCGAGGCGCGAGCCGACGTTGGCCCGCAGGCCGCTGTAGTGCGTGATCAGTTCGGCCTCGCGCAGGGCAGCCAGGAAATCGTAGGGCGAGGTGTAATCCCGGGTGAATCGCACCCG
>Ga0154020_10003370_pt1 | contig 19229 bp, 15 predicted proteins | sample Klosneuvirus_201_FD_109709 | JGI IMG/M metagenome (GOLD analysis project Ga0154020, IMG submission 109709) | Active sludge microbial communities from wastewater, Klosterneuburg, Austria - Klosneuvirus_20160825_MG | ecosystem: Engineered > WWTP > Aerobic digester > Activated sludge | place... | reverse complement strand
GGATCGGTTGAGTGTGTTGATTCGCATGATCGCGCAATCGGAAGTATTTCGTCTGTCTTCGGAATCCAGCGCTGACGACGAAGATACTTATTCTGAACAGGTCCGGACATGGTCCGTGTTTCCCCTCGTGCGATTGCGCCCTGAGCAGGTCATCGGATCGTTTTTCCAGGCCGGACATGTTCGAACGATTGATCAAAACTCCAATCCGTTTATTCGTCTGACGAAGTTCGGCAATGAAAACGATTTTCTGAAGGAGTATGGAGATCTGGGGGATGACGAGTTGCTGCAGCAGGTGGGCACGATTCCTCAGGCTCTGCTGCGAATGAACGGACGATTTACGGAGGAGCAGAGCAAGGTCGATATGTTTTCAGCACCTGCAGAGATACTTCGTTTTTCTCCGGACAACGCCGCAGTGGTCGATAACTGTTACCTCGCCTGCTTGTGTCGCCACCCCGCGCACGATGAGAAGACGTATTTTCTGAATCTGCTTGATTCAACAGTCGAAGCTGCCGAACAGCGACGGAAAGAGAATCCTGACGCTCCGGAACCGGCTGAAAAACCAACTCGTATCCGAGCCGCAGTTGTTGAGGACCTCGTCTGGACATTATTCAACAGCCCCGAATTCTCATGGAACCACTGAGGTGGGGAATGACCAATGACCAAACACATCTTGTTCCGAGGCTCCTGCCTCGGAACACACTGTACGGAGGCTCCCGCCTCCCGTTCACAGACTGGAGGCAGAGCCTCCTGGCAGTGCGTTCCAGGGCTGGAGCCCTGGAACGAGTTATGAATGCTAACTGAATACTGAATACTGAATACTCTGGTGACTGCCATGCAAACACAACCAACACGTCGACAACTTCTGCAATTCTTAAGTGCCTGCGGTGTTTCACTCGCGCTGCCGGGGATGACGGCTCGCGCAGCGGCGCGGCGGCGGGAGGAACGTCCAAAGACGCTGATTACGCTGTGGATGAACGGCGGGATGAGTCAATTGGAGACGTGGGATCCACATCCTGGCGCGACGTCCGGCGGTGAAGTCAAAGACATCACCACGACGGCGAAAGATATCCGGATCTCCAATTTGCTGCCGCAGATGGCCGAGCAAATGCAGTCGTGCATGCTGATTCGGTCGCTGACGTCCAGAGAAGGCGACCATGAACGCGGTTCGGCGTTTGTGAAGACCGGTTATCGTCCGGAACCGACACTTAAGTACCCAACGCTGGGAGCGATTGTCGCACACGAATTGCCGGACCCGAAGATCGAGATCCCTCAGCATGTTGCTCTCGCTTCAGACAGAATCGTCCCGGAAGGCGGTTACCTTGGAAATCAGTGGGATGCGTTTCGAGTGTTCAACCCCGGAATGGGTTTGTCAAATCTAAAGTCCTATGTGGATCCTGAACGCCAATCGGATCGACTGCAGGCCTTGAACGTTGTCAGTCAACAGTTCGAACAGCGTCGTCAGTTCGGTGCGAAACGCACGCTGCATCAGAGCACACTTGACCGAGCCCTGGAGATGATGTCCTCGGAGCAGTTGAAAGCATTTGAGCTTGATACAGAATTGGCAGGTGTCAAAGCCGCCTACGGTGACACTTCATTTGGTCGCGGCTGTCTCGTCGCACGGCGACTGGTCGAAGTCGGCGTACGATCGATCGAAGTCAACCTGTCAGGTTTTGACACACACGTAGCCAATCACAGTGGCCATGTGACGCAGTGTAAAATTCTTGACCCGGCGATTGCGACGCTCATCCGGGAACTGCGAGAACGCGATCTGCTGGAATCGACCATCGTGTTGTGCATCAGCGAATTCGGGCGCACGCCGCGTATCAACCCAGCCGGTGGACGCGATCACTGGCCAAACTGGTTCTCCTGCCTGATCGCCGGTGGCGGCTTCCGCGAAGGCACATTGATCGGTGCGACTCCGCACGATGTAACGGACGACAAGATCGACGGCAAGCTTATTAAGCCCGCCGAGCCCGTTTTGGTTCCGGAACTGTATGCGACCATCATGGCCACGATGGGCATCGACTGCCGTAAGGAAATTCTCACGCCGATCGGACGACCAATCCGCTTCGCCGACGCCCTGCCCTCCGCGTATCTGCTGAAAGAGCATGTCGCGAAGGAAGTGATCCAGACCTGACGTGGCCATTGCAGGCCATAGTCGTCGTTCGCTCCGCGAACGAAACGAGATCACCGAAAGAAGCATTCCGTTCGCTGAAACGCTGTGGTATTGTGACTCCGACGGCTAACGCCTCATCACTCACCGAATAGTGCAAAAGCCCGGGATCACAGAGTAAAGTTCGGAGGGGATTGCGTTTCGTTCGCGGAGCGAACGACGACTATTTGCGGTTTCGCGGCGTCACCTCTATCATCCTCCGCCATGCAAACGGACACTCGGAAATTTCAGGAACGCAGTATCGTCATTGTTGGCGTGGGGCTGATTGGCGGCTCCATCGCCGCAGCCGTGCGGCAGCGTTTTCCTGAATGTTGTGTTGTCGGAATCGGGCGAAATTCGGAACGGCTGAAGAATGCAATGGAACGTGGCCTGCTGACCGAGTGGTCAAGCCAAATCACCTCAGCTGTGCTTCCGGCGGGCAGCCTGGGAATTGTGTGTCTTCCGGTTGATCAAATCGCGAAGGCCGTCGATCAGCTCGCGGACGCCAACTGCGAACTGATTACCGACGCGGGCAGCGTGAAGTCCAGCATCTGTTCCAGCCTCGGCAATCGATCTGTGGAACGCTTTGTTGGATCGCATCCGATCGCGGGAGGTGAACACACAGGATTCGAACATGCCGATGCGGACATGTTCTTGAATCGGCTGTGTGTCGTGACTCCGTCGAAGGCGAGGGCCGGTGCGACCGAACGCATTGCAGCGTTCTGGAAGTCGATTGGGATGGCGGTTCAGCAAATGTCTCCCGAAGAACACGATCGCATCCTTGCGCTCACCAGTCATCTGCCTCACATCATGGCTTCCGTGCTGAGCGGTTGTGTGGCGGAGAATTTGCTGCCATTCACCGGGACAGGCTACCGCGACACCACTCGCATTGCCGCAGGATCCTCCAGCCTGTGGACTGCCATCCTGCTCGGCAACGCGGCGTACTGCGCCGAATCGATCGACGCCGCAGAGGCATTGTTGCGGAAGTTTCGAGAATCGATTGTAGCCAATGATGCGGAATCGCTCACAGCGTTGCTGGAAGAATCAGCCCAGCGCCGCCGAAAGTTGAGCTAAATGACGCTGTCGGCGAGCCATACCGAGCCGTCCCAAAAAAACTTGTTCCGGGGCTCCTGCCTCGGAGCACGCTGCCCCGGAGGCTCCAGCCACCACCGTCAGGCGAGGCACCGCACCAACGATACCTCGCGTGAGCATGAATGAGAGGTTTGCCAGTTTAACTCCAACGCCATCGGCGTGGGCGCGCACGCCGATGGCGTGACGGTTAAACATCTCCTGACTCTACCGGATTCCTTGTGTTGGCCGTGTTCAGAACGAGAACCGCGAATAAACGCGAATGGACACGAATGCAATACTCAAAATTCGCGTTCATTCGCGTCTATTCGCGGTTCAAAAACACAGCACATAGAATCCGGTAGAGTCAGAACATCTCAATCGAGACCGTGCGAGGTATAAGTGCCGCCCATCTACGGCTTGTTGAGCAGAAAATGAAAGTCCCCGAATCGCTGGCGGTCGATTCCGGCGTCTTCCCAGCTGTAGGCGTAGTCGCCAATGTGCCAGAGACGAATGGACGTGACGCCGCACATGCAGAAATCCGGTTCCGCCGTAGAGCAGTTCGTGCAGGCCACCGTGGACGCCGAACTGGATCTTTGCGGTGCCAGGCAGGATATGAACGGCCAGTTCTCGTTTGCCTTTCTTGGGACAGATCTCACAGGAGACCGGCAGTCCGTGTTGTCGCAGCTTGTCAACATCATTGGGATCAAACCCGACATCGGAATCGATCCACATGGTTTCGTCAAAACCATCGGCCAGAGCATCACTGGAAAGCTGATTGCGAGCCTGATCAATCGCCGAGTAACCCTCGATTCGACGTACTGTGTATCCTCGCCGTTCCAGTTCCAGCAACCCTGCCTGACACTGCGACACGATGCGCCCCTGAAACGGAACAAGCACCACACAACATTTCGGTGACGGGTGGCTCGGGACACTGCAGGGATTCATTCCGATTGGATTGTCAGTGTTGATTTCGGACATCGTTTAGTCTTCAGATATATGAAACCACGGATCACACGGATATCACGGATGGGACCACTTGTAATTCTCCGTGCCGTCCGTGGTCAACGCATTATTTTCGGTCCAGTGATACGTTTCTGACTGAATTTGTCGATTCACAGTGCGCGCTGTTTTCGTGTTCGACTTCAGGTTGGGTGCGTCAAGTTCAAAAATACGGGTTGGGTGGCCGGGGTTGGAGCGCAGCGAAACCCCGGTTTTCTTTTGTGTGGCACATCAAACACTCCGGGGCTTCCTTCGCTCCGCTTCGTCCAGCCCCGGCCACCCTGCCGCGCAACACTTCACGCACCACGGCTGCGATCGACTGCCCGCAAGCCGGTCGTCGGTCGTCGCAAACTGATCCCCTGCCGTCCAATACGACAAGAGATGAAATCGCGAGTCATCACTCACGCCGCTCGCGAACTTTCTTCATTCAGCGCGTCGAGACATGAAGGAGATGTGTGTCAACATCGCTGGCAACAACCCGCTCCGCTCCCGCAAAAAATCCACAACGCACTAACGAAATATATTCCCGGAAATTATTTTCGAAATGTGCGGAACGTCAGTTGAACACAAACGAATACGCCGATTGGTCGGTGAATTTGTTCAACGTCGGACGCACGCAGTAGATCATCATCTCAAACACGAAGTCGATGTACTCGTGCGTGATGTGTGCGAAAGAAATCAACAACGACAATCATTTTGTTCATCGCTTGATCTCATTCGCGAATTCATGGAGGACAATGACAGGCAGGGCGAGATCTTTATGAGCGACACATCATGCCATCGACGGGAACGGTGAGTTTTGGCAAATCGTTAAACTGCTCCGCCCCAAAAAAACAAATTGCCGTCTTCGAACTCTCGACAGTCTAGCGTCACCGCTTCAGAGTGCGTTGCAGGTTGAGACGCAAGTAATGTGGCCAGTGTACCGGAATGATTTGGACGTTCACACAACGTCAACAATACGGCTGCCTCAAATAGTTGGCGAACCGGTTTAGTTTGTTGCCCGATTGGTTTTTTGGGGTCAAATTTTTGGGGAGTTTTTGAGACTACAGAGAGGATCGTGTAATCCAAAAGTATGCTAAACGTGCATGACGCCAAGTAAATGCCCAAGAGGGGCTTGTGGCGTTCAAGGCGACCCTTGTCTTCATTCATCTCGGCATCGAGAGCTTCGCTCAAATACTTGCGTGCAATGTCAGTGTTGCTTGGCGTCAATGGCAACTTGCCAACATGGACTGAAGCATTAACCAATGGCTTGCGAGAAGCTTCCGTGGCAGTAGACGAATCTGAAACCGGTTTTTTGCGGTCGCTGCTGGAACAGGTGACGCCACTTTGGGCGGGACTTCTAGCCCAATCAAATCCTGCTCTCTGTTGAATACTTCGAATCCATTCACCGATGGAATGGATTCCGGATTGAGATTCCACGCCGGATAAATGAATTCCTTGCCGCACTTACACCGAATTCGCTTTCCCAAAAAAGCAATACGGGCATCTGCCAGTTTTTTGCATCCGGGGCATTGGGCTGTCCATTTTGAGTTCGCAACATCATTCGGCCCCGGCATTCCTTTGACCATGTAATAAGGCAAGTCACTTGCCTCGATGGTAACCAAAAGTTCCTTGCTGAAATCACCATCAAGGCTGGCAAGGCGGTCTGCATGATTTCCAAGCGTTTGTTCGTAAGCATTTCTTACGAATCTCGCATTTCCAAAATTCTTTTCACGCTGTGTATACGCACGATTGAACAGAATTGCCAGATTTGCCTTTGCATCCTGCGTCAATGAATAGGAGTTTGCCTGACACATGCGTTCAAAGATCTGGCAAAGGTCCGCCACATGGGAGTCCCCGAATTGAACGAATCGTGTAAACCGGCTTTCAAGGCCCGGATTGGTGGCCAAGAACTGCTTCATCAATTCTGGGTATCCCGCTACGATCACAACTAGATTATCTCGGTGGTCTTCCATCTTTTTGAGTATTGTATCGATGGCTTCCTGACCATAGTCGGCTCCGCTGTCTTTCTTCGAAAGCGTGTAGGCTTCATCAATGAACAGGACACCATTGAGGGCTTTTTCCACGGCTTCAGCCGTTTTGATTGCCGTCTGGCCAACATACCCACCGACAAGGGACGCTCGATCCGTTTCAACAAGTCTTGGCGTTTTCAGTAGTCCAAAGCCGTACAGCAGGCGACTCACTATTCTTGCGACAGTTGTCTTTCCTGTACCGGGATTGCCAGTGAACACAAAATGCAGTGACTGTGATGGTACAGGAAGTCCTGCCTCCAGTCGCTGCTTTCGAACTTTCAAGAAGTTTGCCAGACGAGAAATCTCAGTCTTCACTTCCATTACGCCAACCAAATTTTTGAGTTCGGCCAATGCTTCAGCCAAAGCTCGGTCTGGGGGAATCTCGTTTTCTTGGTTGGTCAATTCGAGTTCATTCGAACTGGCATGATCCGGCTTGCAGCCGATCCCCAACAGAAGCCCCGTCAACGCATCACGTTCTTCTTCAAGAGAGTGTTTAAGTTTTATGAAGTACGCTTGCTCTGAATAAGTGATGCCGCCAGCGGCAATAATCAGCCTTGCAGCCATGAGCATGATTTGAGAGTAACGGTCGTGAATCGCTGTGTTCTGCGTCACAATGCTAGAGATATGGACAAGGCTTTTGAGTGGAAAAATGATGGCTCCATTCTTGAAATCGCCGCCAAGGAGGTCGCTGTCTTTTCCCCATTCACCAAGCAATTCGAGAACTTGAGATCCACTTGACAGCCCAGCGAACTGTGAATACTTGTAGCTGCCGAGCCTTAAATATCGGTAGAAGCATACGGATAGAACGCCGTTCGCCACTTCAAGCTCATCGCTTTCGATTTCGTCATCAGCGAGGATTGCGGCTCGAATCAGACACAGCAGTTCACTTAACGCAGCGGCACCGATTATGCGATCCGGAATTTCTTTGTAAATGCGGAGAAGCGGACGGATGTCACTGAATGTGTCGATACGGTCTGCGGTCGCTCTGAATTGTTCGGATTGCGATTTGATGAGCCTGACAACGTCGTTAACGATGATCTCCAGTAATGACTCAATCTTGGTTCCGATGGACATTGGGGGCTTTCTGTTGCGTTCGCTTCTTTGCACTGTAACTGATGAACAGTAAAACTTTTGTGTTGGCGTCATCGGCAAGGACGATGCTCTGTTTACCGAATTCCGGCGGCTGAATTTTGTCGGCGAGATATGGGATTTGAAAGTCGCTCACTGATCTTTCCACAGCAAAGTCGCCAATTCGAATGGATGCCCAGTCAAGATACCATCGATCCCCGCATCGACTGCATTTTTCCAGTTTTCCGGAGCGTTACCGCTGACTGTTGGTCCCGAAATAAGTGATCGCTTCTTCACTGCGTGGACGACATTAATCTGTTCGTTGGGTGCCGGATTACGGAAGTGAATCCGATCGGCATTCGTTGCGGCTATTACCCGGTCAATAGCAGAGAAGCAATTTGCACTTCTTTTTAGTGAAAAGTATGAAGGATGCTGATATTTCCTCGACTAACTTTGCGGATTGACGAAATCGATTTTGCGTTTATATTGGCTTGGGGAGTGTCCAGAGTGTGTGAAACAACGGAGAACAGAGATGAGCTTTATCGGCACCATGACGACGGAACAGTTGGTCCAAAATGGATTCTACATTTCTCCCGACAACTCAGATCTGGCAATCTGTAAACTGTACCCAAACCTTTCTATGCGACATCGTTGCCAGAAATGTGGCAACTGGTCACGTTCTCACAACGGTCAATGTCCGCAATGTTTCATTGGCAGGTCTCCATTGAAGCCGACAAAGCAATACTTCAAGGTCTACACTCAGTGCTGCGGTGATCAGAACTGCGAACTTCGAAGGGAAGCAAGTGCTTTTCTGAACTCAGCGGGAATGGATACGAAGTGGACTGGCCACGATCGCTACGGGGCATACGTCTCACTCTCGCCCGTCCAGTCTTGGTCAGAAGAAGATCGGAATGAGTTCTTTGCGGACATCAATGAGTTCAGCGTCAGCAAATTCGGGGCACGACTTCTTTGTCACCCCGACAGTAAAAACCGATCAAAGCTATCGATCTGACCAAATTGAGTTATCACAGATCGAACCAAGAATGCCTTAGGAGAATCCATTTCATATCGCTGTTGTCGGTGTGATGCCTTTCACAGTGGCCACTACAGCATACCATCAGCTTCACACCCTTCGAATAGGAAGAGGGCGACGATGACAATGAGGAAGTTTAAGAAGCATACCGGTGAGGTGCGAAATGTAGTTGGCAACCGACGCTCATGTCATATCGACTAATACAGAATGAAGAAAAGCCGATGCTGATTTTCGACGAATTCAAACTGCCGTTTTTTCGTGGTGATCGCATTGATGGCCAATTGCAGTTAATTACACCGACGGTGACCGCCGCTGTTCAGAAGTGTGAAGTAGCGTTTCCGGTCGGTCTGTGTATGGTCACTGAAGGATCTCCTAGAACTTACATGACGTCGGTTCAAACGATTGGTCGCTGCTGGCAACGAGAACTTCATTATGATTTTCCACCGTTTACTGTCGAATTCAGTGGGATGTTCAGCTGATTAGCAACGTCTTGGGCTGGTTGTCCTTCGACGATCTGCAGCCAGCAGGCCTGCCACGTGACGGGCTGGAATTCCGAACGCAGCAAATCAAGAGCCCCATTGATGACGACAGCGCGGTACTCGGATTCAATAAACAGGTCGTTGCTGTCGGCTTGAGTCAGACGAATGAGAACAGCGGTCGAATCAAGCTCCGTCTGCAACGATCGGATCGCGTTGCGGCGGTGCATGTCTGTAACTCGATTCACCGTGATCGTACGCAGCCAGCCACGAAATCGACGATCGGGGTCGTACTGGAATTCCGGCAATTTCGTCAGCAGCGTGGCTAAAACGTCCTGTAGCAAGTCCGAAGCGTCGTCCGCGTTTAGCCCTTTTTGCCGTGCCCAATAAAAAATCAACGGAGCATAAAGCTCAACAAACCGCTGCCATGCGGATTCAGCCTGCGGCTCACGCAGTCGTTTCAGCAAATTGACCGACGTTGAATTCATAGCGGAAATCGGAAGTCTGGCATCCACAGCACGGATCGAAAGCAAAAAGCCATTTCCGTCATCTTAATGAATTCACGGGCGAAATACATACCCGTCAACAAGCAACCCAGGACATGTCGAACCGGCTCCGGCCCCCTGCGATTCTTAGCCGGTTTCGTACATCAAGTGTTTCGAACAGCTCGTCACACGGTATGCTCTTCGCCATTCTCCTGGTACACAACCTTGTACAGATCTCGACGACGGTCGTTCCAGTTCTGGACGCTTCCCGTCTCTCGATGACGACGCAGTTGTTCGACGTCCACATCGTGGATGATCATGGTCTCGATGTTAGCACTGCATTCGGCCGCCACGGCGTCGCGGGCGAACTCCGCATCGGCGGGCGTGAAGATCGCGGATTGAGCGTAGTGGATGTCGGAGTTTTCGACAAACGGAAGATTTCCCGTACAGCCCGCGACGGCGACGTACACATGGTTCTCGACGCATCGCGCCAAAGCACAGTGACGGACGCGGAGATAGCCGTGACGAGTGTCAGTGTTGAATGGCACGAATATGATTCCGGCACCCTTCTGAGCGACGATGCGAACGAGTTCCGGAAATTCAATGTCGTAACAAATTAGAATGGAGACTGGGCCGCAATCCGTGTCAAAAACGCTGACACTGCGTCCTGGCGTGACGCCCCACCACTTTCTTTCACTGGGAGTGATGTGGATTTTTTCCTGACGCTCCAGCGTTCCGTCACGGCGAAAGAGATACGAGACGTTGTACAGGCACTCGTCTTCAATCACAAACAGTGATCCGCCGATGATGTTGACGTTATATTTGACCGCCATCTCGGTGTAGAAATCCAGGTACTGTGGCGTAAATGTGGCGAGTCGGCGGGCCGCCTGACCTGGTCGGTCCTTTGGCAGGAACGAGAGCAACTGGGTCGTATGAAGTTCCGGGAACAGCACGAAGTCGCTTTTATACTCGCTCGCCGTATCGATGAAGAACTCGTTCTGCTGAGCGAACTCACTGAAGTCCCTGATCGTGCGCATCTGATACTGCACAACAGCGATGCGAACCGTTTCCGACGAGGTCCAGTAGCGTCGTCGGGCACCTTTGTGATAATCCAGGTTGTTCCATTCGAGGAATGAGGCATAACCGCGACTTGCCGAATCAGATGGCAGGTAATCCGGGATCAATCCTTTGAGTGCAAAGCCATTCGCCACTTGTGCGGTAAGAACCTGGTCGTAAAGAGACTTATCCATCACATTTTCGACGTACTCCCGCGCGCTCATTCTGTCGGCGACTTTTTCGTAGCCAGGGATGCGCCCGGCAATCATGATTCGTGCCAGATTTCGCTCTCGGCACAGTTCCTTTCGGGCTTCGTACAGTCGGCGTGAAAGCTTCATCCCGCGAAAATCGGGATGCACCATGATCTCGATTCCATACAACGTGTCGCCGTTGGATGTGTGGTTCCGGATGTAGCCACCGTCGGCGACTTTCTTCCAGTCGTGCCATGCCATGTTGGGGTCGAATTCGAGAATCAGACTGGATGACGACGACGCCAGCCGACCGTCAATTTCGACAACCAGCTGTCCTTCAGGAAAGACGTGAATCTGACTCTGAATCTGATCACGCGACCATGGCTTCATACCTGGAAAACACAGCATCTGCATTTCCACGAGCGCGTCATAGTCGTCCATCGTCAATGGGCGAATATTAGTTTTCCATTCGAACGATTTGAGATCGAGAGGTTCCATGTTTTATTCCTTGAGAGGTTTCAAAACGATTCTGTTATGTTAGTTTCATAAAGTACTGTGTAGTTGGACCGCGCCATTTTTGGCGGAAACCGAGCGTTTCGTGTAACCCGAAGCGTGAGCGAGAGATTTTACCTAACTCGTTCCCTCACTGACGCTTCGGGTTACTACTTCCCATAAAGTGGGGCTGGCCAGTTAGTTAACGAGGCACTTTCGCTGCGACAAGTCCCTGGAAAAAAGCCCGGGCGTTCTTGCCCAGTGTCCGCGTGCGATAGCCGCCTTCCTGAATAACAACGGTTGGTAAATTCAGTGAATTCAACATGCGTCCGTTCTCTTCGAAGTCTTTTGGTCCCAGCGACCAGGTACCGGTCGGGTCTCCTTTGGCGGGGTCCAGTCCCAGAGCCACGATGAGGAACGCCGGCGAGAACTGCTGAATGTGTCGCATCGCGGTTGCCAGCGCGATTCTGTACTGCGCTCCGTCCTGAACTTCCGACAGCGCGATGTTGATGTTAAATCCCGTGCCGGGTCCGGTTCCGATCTCATCGGAGAATCCCGTGAAGTAGGGATATGCAAAGTCCGGATCGCCATGAATTGAAATCGTCAGCACATCGGGTCGATGGTAGAAGATATCCTGCTGACCGTTTCCGTGATGGTAGTCAATATCCAGAATGGCGACGGTTCCAAACCGGCACAGATACTGAGCCGCCACGGCCGCGTTGTTGAAGTAGCAGAATCCTCCAAAAGAGCCGCGTTCGGCGTGATGCCCCGGAGGTCGCACCAAAGCATAGGCCATTCGACGGCCTTTCAGAATTTCGTCAGAGGCCGTCAACGCGCAATCGACTGCTCGGATCGCGGCCGGAAATGCGTTGTTGTTGATCGGCGTGAATGTATCGATGCAGTAATACCCGGCGCGAATCGACAGATCTTTGGGCGGACGCGCCCGGTTGCGGATCGGAAACACATAAGGGTAAACCGACTTGCCTTCGGGAATACTCGCACAGGTTTTCTTGAGAAAATCGACCAGATCCAGATCATGCGTCGCCTGAATATGTTTGATCGGATACTCCTTTGGCGGCACGTTTTCAAACAGACCACTGGGAGTCAGTTCGGACATGATCACGGAAATCCGCACCGGTGATTCCACATAGCCCCGTTCTTTGATGTGATGGATACTATGGCGATCATGAACGATCAGCGCAATCGGTTCGGGAGCATGTGGCTGGGCCATTGGACGTTCGACGGGCTGCTTGTTGTAGCGGGCGGCGCGGAGTTCCACAGGATTCTGCTGAATGGACTCGATGACTTTGGTGATGTAGTCCGGTGGACAGATCGTTCCGTATTTTCTTTCCAGCACGGCGCGGATGACGTCTTTAAGGTACTTGGTCTTGAGAGTTTTTTCGCGGTCGAGTCCGTCAAAAACCAGATGCGGGATGTTATCGCTTGAGCCACCCGGAATTGGTGTCTCATAGGCCGTTCCGACAATCGGTCTCGCATCATAACGTTCATAGAACCTCAGGCGGGCGGCGTTCTGCTTACGCAGTGTGGCGTTCGAACACTTGTCAGCGTCATCAGGAAGGCATTCGAAGAACAGCCCTTTGGCCCCCTGAGCCACGGCTTCATCACGGACGAATTCATACAATGCCGCACCCACCCCGCGTCCCACAGTGCCGCCTGATACCGCGAGGTAGTCCAGATAGCAGAAGTGCAGATTGGGTTCCTGCAGGACCATGGCAAATCCATTGACGTGGCCTTTCGAATTTTCCGCCACGTACAGCGTCATGCGGAATCGCTGCATGAATGGATTCCGCAGTTTCTCTTCCAAGCCCTCGATATCGGCACGGGGTGCGCCACCAAACTGTTCCGCAAAAACTTCCCGTACTTCTTTAATCGCCTGTTTATTGACTGGAAGGACATCGTCGTAAATCCGTCGAATTCGAAACATTCCGTGTTGTCTTTCTTTTCATCCATTGCAAGTTCGCCGCCAGAGTCGGCATTTTAGCCTCTTTTGCGGAAACATGCACGCACGGAGTGAGCAACGCCCGGCGAGCAGGCTGGGCGTCAGCCCACCGAGGATCTCGTCCGCCCGAACCTGATTGCCATCAGTTTAACTTGCTTCCGCTCCAGGTTAGACTCCACCGCCTTCCATCTCGTGCTGTTCCAGGAGCCTTCAATGAGTATTCGATCTATCAGAGTTTGCTGCGGCCCTGTTGCTCTGTGCGTTGCGATGGCCGCCTTCTTACTGTCTGGCAGTCCGCTGTTCGCCGCAGAAGACAAGCCGGCTGAGGAAGGTTTCGACTTACTTTTCGACGGCAAGACTCTCGAAGGCTGGGAGGGAGACACGACCGTTTTTCGAGTCGAAGACGAATCCATCATCGGCGGACAGTTGAAGGAAAAAATTCCACACAACTACTTTCTGCCGTCGAAGGAAGAATACGCCGACTTCGAACTGCGACTGGATTTCAAGCTGATCGGCACCGACACCAACGCCGGTGTCCAGCTTCGGAGTAAACGCATTCCGGATCACCATGAAATGATCGGTTACCAGGCGGACCTCGGACAGAATTACTGGGGCGCGTTGTACGATGAGTCGCGCCGCAACAAAGTGCTGATTGCTCCGGACAAGGCAGAGTTGGCCAAGGTCCTCAAGCTCGGCGAATGGAACAGCTATCGCATTCTTTGCGAAGGCCGTCATATCCAGCTTTGGATCAATGACTTCCAGACGGTTGATTACACCGAAGAAGATCGTGCCATCGAACAGTCGGGACTAATTGCCGTGCAGATTCACGGTGGCCCGCCCGGAGAAGCTCACTATCGCAATGTGCGAATCCGCAGAATCAAGTAGGTCCAGCCTGCCGGGCTGGACTTTCGAGCGCAGCTCGAACCGCATTGGAATGCGTGTTTATACAACGTCGCCGCGTTGACTATCTATTAACCTCAAACGGTCGCAAGTCGCAGCAAGCTGCGAAGTCCTCCTCGGCAAGGAGGACCTACCACTGAAAACTCACCACATGCTCAACTGGAACAGCAACAAACTTACTCACGGCTGGCAAAAAGGCATCACTGCGTTTTACTACGCGGTCGGCATGACGGCTGACGATTTCAACAAGCCGCAAGTTGGTATCGGCGTGCCCCTGCTGGAAGGCAACACGTGCAATATCCATGCGTACGGGCTGGCACAGGAGATTGCCGTCGGCTGCCGCGACGCCGGGATGCTGGGATTTCCGTTCGGAACGCCAGGAGTCAGCGACAACATCACGCAAGGTCACGAAGGCGGCAATGCGAGTCTGCCATCCCGCAACCTGATCGCGAACAGCGCTGAATGTGTGATCACATCGCACTGCTACGACGCCATGATCGGGCTGCACAACTGCGATAAAAATGGCCCCGGCTTTGCCATGGCGCTGGCTCGGACGAATTATCCGGGACTCATCGTCAGCGGCGGCAGCATATTACCGGGATGCTATAAGGGCAAAGACATCACGATTCTGGATGTCTACGATTCGCAGGCGGCGGCGTCCGTCGGTGCGATGACGCATGAAGAGTCAGAGGAAATCATCCGCAACGCCTGCCCCGGACCCGGCGGTTGCGGCATCGCCGCGTCGTTTAATACCTGGGGCCTGGCAATGGAAGCCATTGGGTTGATGCTGCCAGCCAGCAGCTCGATCCCGGCCGTTGACCCGGAGAAGAAAGCAGAATGCCGCCGAGTCGGTCAGGCTGTATCTAATCTTCTCGCGTTGAATCTGAGACCGCGTGACATCCTGACGAAGGCCGCATTCAAAAACTGTGCCGTGACAATCGCGGCAGCGGGCGGATCGACGAACGGAGTGTTGCATATTCTGGCGCTGGCGCGCGAAGCGGGAGTGAATTTCTCGCTGCGAGATCTGCAAAAAATCTTTCGCGAGACCCCGGTGCTTTGCAGTTTCGCTCCGCGCGGGAAGCGGACGATGGTGGATCTGCACAAGATCGGTGGCACACCAATTCTGCTCAAGCATCTGCTCGACAGTGGATTGCTGGACGGCTCGTGCATCACTGTGACCGGCAAGACAATGGCTGAAAACCTGAAAGACGTGCCGCAGCCACCGGCCGGGCAAGATTTGATCGTCACGAAGGACAACTGCTACAAGCCATTCGCCGACATGCAGGTGTGCTTCGGCAACCTGGCACCGGAAGGCATCGTGTTCAAAGTGTCGAGCATGAAGAATCCAGTGTTCGGAGGCAAGGCCGTGTGCTTCGATGATCCTCGCGACATCGTCCGCGCGGTTGAACAGCGAAAGATCACTCCTGGCAGTGTGATTGTGCTGCGAAACATGGGACCCGTCGCCTGCGGCATGCCGGAAGTGCTTATCGCGACCGCCGCTTTGGCTGTCCCCGAACTGGATGGAAAAATTGCGTTCATCTCTGACGCCCGCGTCTCCGGCGTGTCGCACGGAGCCATCGGCGTTCACTGTTCGCCCGAAGCGATCGTTGGCGGACCGATCGGCTGTGTGGAAGACGGCGACGTGATTGCTTTCGATCTGCTGAAAGGCACCATTTCCGTCAGCATCAGCGATTCAGACATGGCAGCTCGTCGAGCCAAACTGCAACGCCGCCCTGCCCTTGAGCCCCGTCGCGGCTACCTCGCCGACTGGTCCGCCACCGTCGCCCAGGCCAGCCACGGCTGCGTGAGCAAGGCAATGTATCCGGAATGTCGCTGAGTGATCGTCCGTACTGGTTTCGCAAGGCTTTGTCAGTGACGCAAATTTCCCAACGGATTTAAACAACGGCAACGATAGAGTATTGACAACCACGGTCGTTGTGGTGTAAAAACGAAGCGCGACGTTCCAGTTTTTGGGAAAACATCGCATAGCAATTCGATGCTTGGAAAACACAGTCTCATGTTTAATGTTCGTTGCATTTTGAGTGTACTGCCGCTTTTCTACCTTGTCGGATGCGGCGACGGTTTACCTGCCAGCAAGTTGGATCGACAGGCTCTCAGTGGCACAGTGATGCTGGACTCCGCCCCACTTCCAAACGGTTCGATCGAATTCCATCCACTCAGCGCGACAGGTGCGTCTACCATTTCTGGTGGAATAATTTCTGATGGGAAGTTCGAGTTGAAGAAAGAAGCCGGGTTACCACCGGGCAAATACAAAGTAGTGATCAATGCGTCGCCACCAGCCTCGAACACTACGACTGATCCGATAGCTGCAATGGATGCGGCTGCTAAGCCGATTGAGGAGGGATTGACGCTTCCCGAGAAATACAACCTGAACACAGAATTGACGTGTGAGATTGTTGTGGGTCTGAACGACAAGCTTTCCTTTGACTTGAAGTCAGGCTCCTGATCCTTTTCTCTAACTCCTCTTGTTATTTATCATGCATTCTCCACAAAGTTGCTGATCTTTTGAAATAGGTTTTTGCGAGTATTCTTTTTCCTTTTAAGGAGTTGCAAATGCGACGAAACAGTAGGTTCAAATCCGGCTTTACTCTGATCGAATTGCTTGTGGTGATTGCCATCATCGCCATTCTGATTGCTTTGCTGCTTCCCGCAGTTCAGCAGGCACGTGAAGCCGCGCGTCGAACACAATGCAAAAATAATTTGAAACAGCTTGGCATAGCCATGCATAATTATCACGACACAACCAACAAATTTCCAATTGCCGGGATGGGTGCAAATTCCGTAAACATCACGGACGCTAATCAAAGCGGGAATGTATGGATGCGTTATATCATGCCGTACATTGAGCAGTCTGCAATGTACAACCAATGGAATGAAGGCGTACAGTATGCTGTAGGCAATAACAATACCATCATTCGATCGACGATTCCTGGATTGCTGTGTCCTTCTGATCCGGCGACGAAGACTTGGAATTCTACGCCCAATTACAACTATGCTGTGAATCTTGGAAACACGACTTTATATTCCGTTACCCCGTTTAACGGTGTGACTCATTTGCCTGGTCCGTTTCAGGTATCTTCCACCAATGGCGCTGGCTGCGTCGGTTATGCCTACGGAATGCGTGACATCGTCGATGGTACGAGCAACACTTTGTTGATCGGCGAGATTCGACAGGGGCAAAACGGTCAGGATCTGCGTGGATTGATTTGGTATGTTCCTCACGTCGGTTTTACAGCTCACTATCCACCAAACACAACATCTCCCGACAATCTCAATGGTGGCTTTTGTGTTGCAGCAAATGCAGCAATTGGACTTCCATGTCAAGCAGTAACAGCGACCGCTCCTCAGAATTTCTCTGCACGCAGTTTGCATACCGGTGGAGTGCAGGTTGCGCTGGCGGATGGCTCGGTACGCTTCGTTTCTAACAATATCGACATCAATACCTGGCGTGCTCTCAGTACGCGACAGGGTAATGAAGTGATTGGTGAATTCTAAGGATGTTGGGCAGAGTTCGCTTTTCCCGCTGGTGGTTTATCGTCGCAGGTCTCATGGCCTGCGGCGTTTTTTTATGCCTCTCTGGAATCCGGAAGTCCAGCCCCGGCGAATTGATGAAGCTCGGAAACGCGGCACTTTTGTCCGGGGATGTGGCAAAAGCTCGCGCTTTGGCCGACGGAATCATTGCCGACGACGCTGGATCAGTTGCCGCGATTTTACTTGGTGCCGACGCTGCCCGCTCTCAACATGATTGGGCGGCGGCGTTGTCTTATTATCAGGCTTTACCCGTTTCCTCGGCGCCAGGTGTCGTGGATGGGCTGTGTTCCGGTGCCGAATTGGCGATGGAGCAGGGACAGATTTCAGCCGCCGAAGCGCTGTATGTACGTGCGCTGAATGAAAATCCTCAGTGCAAACAAGCGAATTCCGGATTGGCCTATCTGCTGGGTGTTGAGGGGCGCTGTGGTGAAGCTGTCAGGCCATTGCTTAAACTCGTTCAACTGCGGCAATTTGGACTTCACCATCTGGTGCTTCTGGGAGCCAGCCATCCAGTGATCGCCGATGCGGCACTCATTGATCGATGTCGAACCGCGAATCCGGGTGATCCGCTGCCGTTAATTGGAATGGCTCGAACCGCTATTTCCAACAACGAATTTCCGCTGGCACTTCAGTGGCTGGAAGAAGTCGTTGCACACGCGCCGGACTCCGCAGAGGGGCAGGCCCAGTTCGGGAAAATCCTGCAGGAGTTGAATTCGCCGAAGTTCCCCCAGTGGAGCGAATCACTTCCTGTGGATGCGGAGAGTCATGCTGGTGTGTGGTTTGCACGAGGGCAATGGGCTCGGGGGCACAATGATCTTCAGAGCGCAGTGCGATGTTTTTGGGAAGCTGTGAGTCGGGACTCCGATGATCGAATCGCCAATCTGCAATTGGGACAGGCGCTGGTGGCGATCAGAAAAAACGGCGACGCCGGACCTTTTCTTCAGCGAGCTCAGCAACTGCTGGAACTGGCTCAGGTCGTCGATTACTTGTATGCCCATCCGCACGACATCGCCGACATGCAGCGCGCTGCTCAAATCACTGAAGGACTCGGACGTTATTGGGAAGCCTGGGGCTGGTCGATGCTTGCGCTATCTCAGAATTCCACTGTCCGATGGCCGCATGACAACATCAAGCGGCTGGAGCCTCTGCTGGCTGCCGATTCATCGCGAACAGTGGCCACGGCCAATCCGGCTCTGCGGATTGATCTGACTGCCTTTCCACTACCACGAATGACCAAAGATCTTCCCGTGCCAGTTCTGCCGGATGAGTCGATGGAACGCATTCCTCTGGCATTTGAGGACAATGCGCTGGCATGTGGAATCGACTTCACTTACCGCAGCCGCTCCCCTGCTGAGACGGGAGAAATGCGAATGTATGAGACTACTGGAGGTGGTGTCGCAATTATCGACATCGATTGCGACCGGCTCCCCGATATCTATCTCACGCAGGGTGGAGCACTCTTTTCCAATGAACAGGATGCCGCCACTGTGGATCGGATTTATCGCAATCTCGGCACCGATTCATTCGCAGAGGTGACATCACAATCAGGACTGGGAGATACTTCATACAGCCAGGGTGCCACCGTGGGGGACTTGAACAATGATGGCTTCCCGGATCTCTATGTGGCCAATCTTGGCGCAAATCAGGTCTACGAAAATTTGGGTGATGGAACGTTTCAGACGCTCGCCCATGCGCCCTCGAACAGTCCAGAGCAGTGGACGACCAGTTGCCTGATCGCGGATTTGAACGGTGACGAAAATCCCGACATCTACGATGTGAATT